>Ga0247713_1001262_pt1 | contig 12887 bp, 10 predicted proteins | sample 21E_NmetaG_FD_189936 | JGI IMG/M metagenome (GOLD analysis project Ga0247713, IMG submission 189936) | Soil microbial communities from hillslope of Landscape Evolution Observatory, University of Arizona, Oracle, AZ, United States - 2-1-E_N | ecosystem: Engineered > Artificial ecosystem >... | reverse complement strand
GGACAGCGACCACGGGAGAGGCCACAACGACCGGATGGTTGCCGAGCTCGTTCGGAACGGCGCCATCGCGGACGCACGGATCGAGCATGCCTTCCGTCGTGTCCTTCGCCATTGGTTCCTGCCGGACGATGACTGGGACGACGTCTATCGAGACGTCGCCGTCGTCACCCACCGCGGACCAGACGGCGTCCCCGTCAGCTCGTCGAGTCAGCCCTCGATCATGGCCCGCATGCTGCGCCAGCTCGACGTGCGACCAGGTCACCGAGTGCTGGAGATTGGCACTGGGACGGGATACAACGCGGCGCTGCTGGCCCAGCTCGTGGGAGCCGACGGCCAGGTGACCACGGTCGAGGTGGATCCAGAGATATGCGCTGCGGCCGAAGGTCACCTCGCACACGCGAGAGCACGCAACGTCTCCGTCTTGGTCGGAGACGGATGGGCAGGGACGAGCGGCGCGGCGGTGTTCGATCGCATCGAGGCCACCGTTGGCGTGTGGGATCTCCCAACCGCATGGGTGGCGCAGCTCGAGGCGGGAGGAATCATCGTCGCTCCGCTCTGGCTGCGCGCCGGACTCCAGGCCTCGGTCGCACTCAAGAAGCTCGACGGCCGCCTGCAGACCGTGAGCATCGAACCGTGCGGGTTCATGCGGCTGAGGGGCCCCGGTGCAGGCCAGCCCGCCTATCAACAGATGAGCGGATGGACGGTAAGCTTCGACGAAGCCAGCCCAGCACGCACTGCGGTCCTCCAGCGCCTCCTCGAGACCCAGCCTCACACCGAGCACGCCCCAGCTCTGCCGCCAGGCTGGTTCACCCCGATCGCCCTACGTCAACCAGACGCCATCCACATGTTCTCGCTTCGCCCGGAGGGACCGGTGGTCCGATGCGGCCTTCTCGACGTCTCGCCGCCCGGGCTAGCCGTCGTCGAGTCGGGTGCGGAGGCTATCGACACGATCGAGACCTCTGGCGACGAAAAGGCCCGCGACCGGCTTCTCCAGCTCATCGACGCCACGACGCCGATCGAGCTCAGCCGTCTTTCCATCACCGCGGTCCCCCGAGGTGACCGGAGCGACGACTCCGGCGCCTTGACGACACTGGACCGGCCCAACTTCTCCTTCGTCATCGGCAGCAGTTGAGGTGCGTGGGTGCGACACCCGCTTCATTCAGCGCCGTTTCATCGTCCTCCGCCTGCCGGCCAACGGTCGACCGAGACCCTATCGGGATGACTCCGGGCATGGTCGGCCCACGCAGACTTGGCCATACCGCTCGGCCAGCGGTCAGGACACGATGCAACACGGCACTACTTTCTCAGCACCATCGACGGATCGCATCGCGTAGCTCCCGCGGCGATCACGACTGTGACTCCGCCGGACGCCCGTCGAGCAGACATCGCGGCCGAGGTGAGAGCTTCGTCACCCGACGGCGCGTGTAGATCGGCTGACGCGATGCCCTAGATCTGCAGACGCCCCGATCCTGAGGGTGGTGTAGGACTACGCGGCTCCCGGACCCTGCGCCTCCGTCGCTGCCAGGGCCTCGGAAGGCGCCGACAGATCGTCCTGGCCGTGGATCGGGGCCCACGCGCACCACCACCTTCCACGAAAGACCGGCGGCCTGAACGGCCTTTTGGAGACGACCTGGAGAGGGCGGATGGCTGAACCAGACGTCGACGACGCGCCGAAACGGCCGACGTCTGACGGTATGGGCGGCACCTTTCAGTGCTCCCTGAACTCTCAACTCGACGTCACGGTTGCTGACCCAAGACGGGAGAGGCACGCCACATGGTTGCACGGTCGGCCGGTGTTCGACACCCGACCGGGACGGCACTGAAGCCCCAAACCATCGGCCACCTCCTGCTGCTAGGGCCGGTCCGCGATGTTTGGGTTCCCGGGTGGTTCACCGGGGAAGGGCCAGCATCCAGACTGAAGTTCGCCGCCGCAACGCCACATCACCGGCAGCTGCGAATTGACTATCTCGTCGGCATAGGGGACGGTAGAAGTGCCGCCGTAGGACGTCCGGATCGCTGGCACTTCGACGGTCCAGAGGCGCCCATTGCGGAGGATGTGTATCCGGACAGTGGCGTCGGAGACCGGAGGCCCAGCGCTCGGGAAGGCCACCGGCGGGGGACTCTGCACCCCGACGGGAATCTCCTGGCCGAGCTGGTTTGGAAGGCTTCCCGAGCGCTGGGGCACGCTTGCGCCTTCTGTTGCGTCGCCGGTCACACTGGCTGCGACAGTCACGGCGGTCGGCTGAGAGTCGCTGGTGCCCCAAACGTCGGGCAAACGCTGCTCCACCGAGCCAACAGTGATGACGATGGTGGCTACCACGGTCACAGCCAGAAGGATCCGCCGCATGAAAAGAAGTGTACGGCTGCTACACCGCGGATGCAGGTGCTCAATGATCGATCCGGCCTGGCGTCGGGGTCATCGGTCCCACGACGGTCGGCGGCGACCCAAGAAGGAACGCCGGATTCTGCGCTGCTCGATGCCGGGCCAGGTGACCGGTATCACTCACCCGGTCGGGACCAGCGGCGCGAACCAGCGTGACCGGCTCAACGACGGACGGCATTCCTGCCTGTGGAGATGACAACTTCCCTGACTCGGCGACACTCGTGTGACAACTTACGGCCCGAGGTGACAAATTCCGTGACCAGTCACACAAGAGGTGTAGGACGCGAGTCTTTCTGAGCACTCAGGCTGCGTGGAAGATGAGCAGCGGAGCGTCTCGCTGGCCACGCAGGAGGACTATTTCTGAGCATTTCCTACAAGCGCGAGGGCGACGCGCTCCACCGGACCCGCGAGCGCCCCGAAGGAGAGCGAGCGAGGGAAGCCCCGGTGGGGAGTAGCGGCGGAGCGCGACCCACCGTGAAGAGCGCCGGCTCGGGGTTTCCGGCCGGGCATCATGGATCCACAGCTACCTGAGCTGGAGTTCATCCTCTGCGTAGGTGACGTCCAAGGGGTCGATCACGACGCGACGCGGCCCTTCCTCGACGGTTCCTGCTATTAGCGGTGACATTCCGAGCGCCTCGGTGATGGTCACCACGCTATCGACCTCGTCGTCCCGGCAATAGATGGCGAATCCAGCCCCCATGTTGAGGGTCCCATATGCCGTGCGATCGTCCAACCCCGACCTCTCGGCCAGAAAAGCGAGGGACTCGGGAACTGGCGGCAACGCCGTAAGTCGGTACGTGAACGAACGGCTGGGACGCATCAACTTTCGGAAGCCGTGTCCTGTGATGTGCGTGAGGTAGGAAGGGGCGAGCCCAGCGGCGAGGACTTCGGATACCGCTTTCACATAGATTGCACTCTCGTCCAACAGTGCCTCGCCGAACGTCCTGCCGCTCGGGAGCTGGCTGAGAAGGCCCTCGTCGAGGGCCCCTGCGGCCTGACGAGCCAGAGAAATCCCGTTCGTATGTATGCCCGTGCTTGCCAGTAGAATGATCCGGTCACCGGCTGCCAAGTGTTCCCCGAGCACCGGTTCCACGCCACGGGGCATCCGGCCGACCGCCGCTCCGGCTAGGTCGACCTCGGTCTCGGCGATGATGCCTTTGAGCGAAGGAGTTTCACCTCCACCCCAAACAGCGCCACTGTCCACGCAGGCGCGGGCGAATCCATCGACGAGAGACGACAATCGACTTCCGGTGCTGATCCATTCCGGGGCGCCGAGTGCAAAGTAGGCGTTGACGACGAGCGGTGAGGCGCCGACACAGGCAAGGTCATTCACGATGGCGGCGACGGTGTCGTAGCCGATGGCGTCAAAGTGGTCATGGCCTGTCAGATCTGCATAGGCGCGACACAATGACGACTTAGTGCCGAGACACTCGACGACCAACGCGAGGGTTTCGTCGCCGACTCGAAAGACGAAGGCCGGCTCACCACGGGAGGCGTCGATAGATTGCCCCCCTTGGAGGCTGAGTAGATTCGATGTCGACAGCGCCACAGCGAGGGCTTTTCGCTTGGCCTCATCGAGAACGCCGTAGTCGACACCAGCAGCCCGGTACGCCTCCACGACGCCATCATGCGTCAGCCGAGGCGTCGTCGGCGAACGAGAGCCCGACCGAAGAGATTCTGCAATGCCACGAACCGGGCGAAGTGAGGGGCCCCGAGTGGGGGACCCGTGCCATCGATTCCATCGATCCTGTCTGCGGCCGAACTGGAATCACAGGGTTGTAAGCTTTGCCGCGTAACCTGTCACTGGACGGCTGCCATGGGACGTGCAAGCAACCGCAAGAAGGTGCGTCGGGATGGACGCGCGACCGATGGCAGGAAGCTACGCATTGTCGTGTGCTCCTATCCGGACAGATCGCTCGCCTCGGCTTCCGAACTTCTGAAGGCAGCGGTCGTCTATGCCGACGAGGTCTTGCTTCACAGCCCGACGGCGATACTCCTTGCGTCGGTTGCGGCACTCGGTAACCTCTCGCCGGGCGACCTGTTCACAGTCTTGGGGCAGGTAGCGCCCGCCCTGGGCCATGCTGGGTCCGGGTTCACGGAGCAGATGCAGCAGCTTGAGAGCTCGCTGGGCACCGGCGGGGCGGAAGCTGCCATGAAGCTCTTGCTCGAACCGACGCCGGCAACCCGCCAGGTATTGGCGGCCCTCGATCCCAAGGCAGCGGACGAGCTCGACGAGCACACCCGCCAGCTCGGTGACGTCCGTCGTCAACTCGATCGGGTCGTCGAAGAACAGCTTGCGGAGGCAGGGGTCGCCAGTGTGCTCCCGGCGATCCACGCTGGTCTCCTCAAACTTGCCCCCATCGACGCCACGGCGGACCTGTTCGAGGCATACCTCGAAGCCCTCTGGTCTCTGCTTCGCGATCCCCGGTACTTCCCGCTGTTCGACGACCGCATCGCCGATCTGGTCTACGCCGCCATCGCCGAGGGAACGCTCAACCTCAATCCGCAGATGCGAGCACGCGGGCGGCAGGCTGGCGTGGCGGCCGGGTTCTTGGCGCGTCTGCCCACCTTTCCGCTGGCCACAATGGACGAGGTTGTCGACATCCGAGCGGAACTCGATCGCCCCCTCGTGCGCTTTCGATCAGAGATGGTCAACGTCGGTGGCAATCTGGGAGTAGACGCCTTCGATCCTGGGTTCGACGAAGCAGCAGAAGAAGCGTGGATCTCGAAGGTTCGTCCAGCGCTGCTGGAGCTCGAGGAACTCGTCGAAGAGAAGCGCCTGCGGACCCAGTTCGCGGCGAGGCTTCCTGGAGGCGGTGTTCTCGGTTCGGTGGGTGGATTAGTCACCGGCATCATCACGCACGCCCCGCTGATTGGAGTCGGGGTGGCTGCGAGCGCAGCCGTAATCGCTGCGGCAGCGAGCGTCGGCGGCGACCGAGCAAAGCTCGAGAGGGAAATCTGTCAGCGGCCCTACTACCTCCTACATCGAACCGAGGAGCTTCTGGGTGCAGACACCCGGTAACCAGGATGAGCCGTTCCTGATCACTCGGCGGTCACGGCCGCCCTGCCCGCAAGGAAGGTCCCCAAGCGGGCCGCCGGCTGGGGACCGTAGGTCGGGCCTTCACTGCGCGCGACCCATGTCGAAGCGACGCTCGAGCGGGCGATTGCTCAGATAGACCCGCGTCGATTACTCAACCAGTGCTCATCAATTCTCGCCATTGCTCAGAAATACTCTCGTCCTACAAGAGGAGTGTAGGTTCCGCACGAAGTTGGCGAGTAGTGCCGCCTGTACATGGCGAGCGGATCGCGCTGGGAGCCCGCCAAGGTCGAGATACTTGGCGAATCCCTACGGCCCCAGGCCGATTCAGACCTCAAGCCGGCGATCAAGGGCGGGCGGCTAGGGCGGCCAGAGCAGCGCTGTGGAGCTTGCCGTTCGTGAACAAGGCCGGCCGGACCCCACTCATCCGGGTCGAGGCGTCGAGGTACGAGAAGTGACCGCCAGCACCTTGAACCACGGCCGCGAACCCTGCGTAGTCCCAGGGCTGCCCTTCAAGCTGGAGACAGATGTCCAGTTCACCTTCCGCGACCATCAGTGCCCCGTGTGACGTCACGGGCAGGCGCCTACCGCACGCTGTGGACAGGCGATCGGCCAGGACCCGCCAGTCGCCGGTGATCACCTCGAGAGGCGGATGACAAGTCCACGTAGCGGCCGACAGTTCGGATAGGTCCGTCACCTGGAGGCGACGTGCGCCGGGCTCGTGCCGTTCCTGGCGGAACGCTTCGGTGTGACGCAGCGCCCACCATCGGGCTCCGAGAGCGGGAGCGCTAGCGACGCCCACGACCAGACGATCTCCATCTTGAAGGGCGATCTGCGTGCCCCACGCTCGTCCTCCGGACACGAAGCTTCGTGTTCCGTCGATGGGATCGATAATCCATTGCCGCGTGGCGGATCCTGATGCTCCCGTCTCCTCTCCGAGAAATCCATCGCCCGGACGCCGTTCGGCCAGTAAGGCGCGAAGCACTTCTTCAACCACTCGGTCGGTCTCGGTCACCGGCGTACCGTCCGCCTTGTCAGCGAAGACCAGCTCACTTCCGGTGAAGTCCGCCAACGTCATCGCGTCGGCCCGGTCCGCCATCTCGAGCGCGAGGTCGAGGTCGTCCTGTGGATCGTGCACCAAATGAGTCTGCTCCCAGGCTGTCTGCTTCGGCGACACCGCGTCATCGGAGTGCCGCCCGAGCGGGGCCGCCGGGCTCCCTCCGTCGTGGTGTTTGTCGTGGACCGCTTGACGACCGGTCCCCCTCAACGCATCGTGCTTCCTCGCCAACTACATGGCCCAGTCGCTCTCCTACTCGCCATGTAGTGGTCCGGCTGCGTGGCGGTGAGCAATCGGACGCCCTGGAAGTCCGAGAGGTCAGGGCGCATCTGAGCGATCCCTAACCAACGGACTGTCCGACGAAAGCCCGAGGAGCGGTTGGACCGTTCGCGCCACGCCATCGTCGTCATTGCTGGGAACGACCTCGTCCGCCGCTGCCAACACCTCGGGGTGACCGTTCGCTACCGCGCAGGCCCAGCCTCCCCATGCAAAGAGCGGCAGGTCATTCGGCATGTCGCCGAAAACAACCGTCGCCTCAGCTGAACAACGCCTCTCCGCCATCTCCTCCGCTACCCCGACAGCCTTCGAGGCGGCCAAGGGGGCGATATCCACAACGCCGAATCCGGCGAAGGACGCCGTTCCAAGCCCGGCGAACGCTTCTGCCGCAGGGGGCACGAGCTGGTCTGCCGTGAGGCGGGGATGGCGAAGAGCGACCATCACGATTCGGTGGCTGGAGAGGACGTGGGCAACCTCGGAGAACGTCTCGGCGCCTTCAGCACCCTTAGCCCGTAGCGCCAGGTAGGCGTCGTCCAGGAACATCGTGAGCGTCGAGAGGAGGGCGACGCCGACGTCGGGAAGCGTCGCCCGTACGCCGGCGACCGCGGCAGCCAGCCCGCTCGGCTCAAAGCCCCGTTCCCAGATCACGCCGTCGCTCCGGGCGTCCCAGAGGACAGCACCGTTGGCGCAGACCACGCGACCCAGGTGCTCGTGACCGGTGATCTTGCGGATGGCGCGCGGCGTGCGGGCCGTGGCGACGACCAACGGGACGCCGAGTTCTTGGAGGGCGGTCAGGAGCGACATCGTCGCCGGGGATAAGGACCCGTCAGACCTCAGGAGGGTGCCGTCGAGGTCCGATGCGACGCCGAGAACCTTCGTCGGACGAAGGCGAGCATCGCGGCCGACGGTCGTCACTCTGAGATTGTCCCGCAGTCGGTGCTCAAGCCGGTGGCGACGGGTGCACTCGTGCATGTGGAGCGGCTGAGTCTGCCGGGGGGCGATTGGCGAGCGACCTGCTGGCGCCGGGAGGCCCTGGTTCCGGCATTCTTAGTGACAGCTTAGGTAAGTGGGGACTAAGATGCTTTCGGTGGACATCCTCCAAGTCATCGCAGAGCCACGTCGGCGGGAGATCCTGCGTCTTGTGAGGGACCAGGAGCTGACCGTCGGCGACATCACGTCGCGATTCGACTTGACCGGTCCGGCGATTTCCCAGCACCTCAGGGTGCTCAGGGAGGCCGGGCTGCTGGACGAGCGACGCGAGGGGACACGTCGCTTCTACCGGGCAAGACCCGAGGGCTTTGCTGAGCTCGCCGAATTCGTGGGCGAGTTCTGGGACGCGCGTCTGCCAAGGCTCAAGAGGCAAGCCGAGCGCGACAACAGGCCGGCCTCGTGAGAGCTGAACAGGTCGAGCGCCGCATCTGGATCGACGCGGCGCCGGCGGTGGTCTACGAGTACTTCTTGGACCCGGCTCGACTTGTTCGGTGGGAGGGTGAAGCGGCGGAGGTTGATGCCCGGGTCGGTGGTGACTACCGGGTGGCGATCAGCGCGCACGAGTGGGTGAGTGGGCGTTTCCTCGAGTTGGTTCCTGCCCGGATGCTCCTCTTCACCTGGGCACGCACGACCGCCGACGGCCTCTCCACTCCCACAACGACAGTCGAGGTGACTCTTACGCCCCAGGGACTCGGCACCGCCGTTCGCATCCTGCATTTCTCCGCCGAGTCGGCGGAACCACGAAAAGGAGGTCACGTGCTCGAAGGTCTCACGCTCTACGACCGTCATTCAGAGGCTGAGGATGGACCCCTACGGTGCGAGTGGTGTGGGCGCCCGGGCCAGGCCCTTCCCTTCCACGTCCAGTCCCCCCACGGTGAGGTCGAGTTTGCCGAGCCGGTTCTGTGCGCCATCTGCCAGGGTCTGATCGGCTATCTGCATCCCCATCGCTCGGAGCAGCAGCAACCGCCCGAGGTGTCACTCGAGGAAGCACTCGCGACGAAGCGCGCCATGTCGGTCGACGCCCAGGCCGCCGCCGCCCACGCCAGACACAGCGAGGTCCACGAGTGGGCTGCCGGGGTCGTCTCCCGCCTCCTCACCGAGCGGTTCATCATGGAAGGAAGGCCCCGACCGAGTTGGGCTCACGGTCCTGGATGGGTTTGGCCACCAGTTCGACGCGACCCCCCTGATGAGGAACCCGGAGACCCGCGGACGGCCCAGAGAGAGCCACGTAGCTGAAGATGACTCTTCTCGTTGCCCAGGCCTGCCCAGCCGCTTCTCGCCATCTATCCCCGGACATTCGCCAAGTGCTCGCCACTTACGGCGGAATTCGCCATCTTCATCCGGAACCTCCTACAACAACGCTGTAGGGATCCCACGAAGATGGCGAGCCGTGCCGCCTGGACATGGCGAGTGGAGCAGGTCCGGTGCGCCGCAAGGTCCGGGCTACTTGGCGAGTTCCTAGGACCGCGAATGGACTGCGTGTTCCGCGGCGTGTGCCGCCAGTCGCCGCCCAAGGGGGGTGAGCCGATGCGCGGAGCGTGGGCTCTCTCGGGCCATGAGCGCTCCTTGGCAGGCGGATTCGAGGCCTCGGAGGCTCCGGTCCAGCGTGTAGACGTCCGTGCCCAGTGCCCAAAGCCGCGGCGGCTTCGACGAGGCTAGGGGAGCGCGCCGCCACCTCGAACCACCGGAGCCGGTCGGCGCCCCAGAAGCTGCTGAGCGCCGACGTGAGCGGTTCGGGCAATTGGGCCGGTGCGTGAGGGTTCGGCCCGAGGTGCTGGTCGGCCTGTTCGAGGAGTCGCTCGCCGAGCGGAGAGAGCCGTTGCGCCTCATGGCGGCTGGTCGAGCGCTCGATGAGCGTGCCGCCGGACGCGTCGCAAGATGCCGGGAACGAGCCGGATGCAGGACCATCTTCGAGCAGCTCGCGACCACTAGCGGATAATCTCCGAATTCGTGCGCCTCACAAGAGTCGGCGGCACCCTGGCGGTCGCCGTTTCGTCGCTTCTTCTTGTGGTCGTTCTCGTACGAGACGTTGGTGTCAATCCGCTGAACGGCTGGACAATTTTCATGGGTGCTGCCGGCGGCATCATCGCCGCCGCCAGCCCGACGCGGACCAGGATCCCCTGTGCCTGGCTAATGGTGTTTCTCGCTGCACTTCCTGCTCTGGTAGGCGGCTTCGGACTGCTGTACGTGCCCTCGCTCGTGTTGTTGCCTATCGGACGACGTGTAGTCGCACCGGCGAAGGGTTACGGCGGAGTCCGGCGTTGGGCGTCTTGAGCATTCCGAGAGTGCGTCTCTGACGGCACGACGCCGGGACCCCGACCTGGCCCTCCTGCAACGCACGGCGGAGGACGCTGGGCAGAAGTGCGTGGTCGGCGCAGTCATCCTCGACGACGCCCACCGGGCGTTGGCCCTCCTTCGCTCCCCAGGAGCCCGGTATCTTCCCGGCCTATGGGACATCGTCGGCGGGCATGTCGAGCCGGAAGAATCGCTCGAGCAGGCGCTTCGAAGGGAGGTCACCGAGGAGACCGGATGGACGGTCGTAGGCGAGCCATCCCTTGTGTTCGTATGCGATTGGCAACTCGCGCCAGACGAGCCCCGGCGTGAGTTCGACTTCATCGTGTCGGTCGACGGGCAACTGGCCAAACCCCGACTCGCACCGACTGAACACGTGCACCACCGCTGGATCACGCGTGAAGAGATCGGGCTCTTCGATGAAAACGACGGAGCGGACGACGGCCTGCTGCGGCGGATTGTCGACGCAGCGTTCGGCCGCCATGGCGGAGATCGCTGCACAGCGCCCCACGCCACGATCTTCCTGGATGATCCCGAGGTGGAGCAACTTCGCCGCCGGTGGGACCCTGTCATGGCGGCCCAGATTGATGCACACGTGTCAGTGACCTATCCCAACGAGGAACCGGACCTCTCTCGCCTGAATGAGCGCGTCCGCTCGGCAGCGCGCACGACCGCACCGTTCGAGCTGCAATTGGGTGCGGTGGTCCACGACGGCGATCCCCGGGATGGCGTGTTCGTCGAGGTCCACGACGCTGGCGGTCAGTGGCGCAAGCTGCGGACCTCCATCGCCGGGTCAGAGGTGGACCCCTCCATCGAGCCGCACGTCACCTTGGTCCACCCGAGGACGAGCGGAATCGGCCTGAACGCTTGGAGAGACCTCAGCCATCACGTGCTGCGGCGCACTGTCGCAGTCCGCTCCGTCGCTGTGACCGCCTTTGATGGTCGGGATTGGGTGACGTTCAGCGAACACGAGCTGGGGTGATGCGGCTAGTACCGCTTTTGGCCTGGGCGTGGACGGTCGCCGATCGGGCCGCTCGACAGATGGGAGTGACCAGTATCAAGCGATCCAGATCGAGGTGATGCTCACGCTTGGTCCGGTGGGATGCCGTCCTCCTTGGCCTCGGTGGGGGACCGGTTGAGGATCGGGTCGCCCCCATGGGCATCAAGGCTCGCTCGCCAACTATGTGGCCCATTCGCCATCTATTCGCCACTTTGTCGGCGCATTCGCCATCAATTTGGGATCCCTACAAACATGTAGGTTCCGCACGAAGATGGCGAGCCGTGCCGCCTGGACATGGCGAGCGGAGCAGGTCCGGTGCGCCGCAAGATCCGGGCTACTTGGCGAATTCCTAGGACCGCGAATGGACGGCGTGTTCCGCGGCCTGTGCCGCCAGTCGCCGCCCAAGGGGGGTGAGTCGATGCGCGGAACGTGGGCTCTCTCGGGCCATGAGCGCTCCTCGGCAGGCGGATTCGAGGCCCCGGAGGCTCCGATCCAGCGTTTGGACGTCGGTGCCAAGAGCGGCGGCGGCTTCGACGAGGCTGGGGGAGCGAGCGGCCACCTCGAACCGCCGGAGTCGGTCGGCACCCCAGAAGCTGCTGAGCACCGAGGAGAGCGGTTCGGGCATTAGGGCCGGTGCTTCGGGGTTCGGCCCGAGGTGCTGGTCGGCCTGTTCGAGGAGTCGCTGGCCGAGCGGGGAGAGCCGCTGCGCCTCGTGGCGGCGGGTGGAGCGCTCGATGAGCGTGCCGCCGCACGCCTGCTCGAGCTGGGCGAGTTGGCTCAGGAGCACCGGCGTGGTGGTCGAGAGCCGGGCGGCGCCCTCGTTGATGGACCGGGCGCGGGCATAGACCTGGAACCGCTCGACGCGCTGGCGTCCGGCTTGGCCGAGCACGGCGCTGGCGAGGGGTAGTGGCCAGCCGCTCGGGGCGGAGATGCTGGCTGCGTGGCTGGCGCCTCCTTTCGGCCGCAGCGGGATCTGGAGTTGGCGGGCAACGCGGCTGAGGTTGCTCGGGCTCATGCCGAGCTGGGCCGCGATGTCGGGGAGGGTTCGATGCTTATCGAGGTATTGGAAGCGGAGCCACCCTTCGTCGACCTGGACCCGAACTCGGCCGGCTGGCGGGGACGGGATGCCGTCGCGTCGGAGAGCGCTCCTGAGGGCGTGCTCGCTGATGCTGGTCCCGGCCCTGATGGAGCGGAGGCTTCGTCGGTCGTCGACGACGAGCTGACGGAGTCGCTCAGGAGTGAGCTCGGCGGGAAAGTTGTTCCGCATCGTCGACCGCCGACCGGTCGATCGCAGCCGGAGGTGGGGCGGGTGTTGACGGATCACGAGGCGGACGTGCTGGAGGGTGACGCCCAGCCGATCGGCGACCTCGCTCGGCGACAGCCGCTCACGTAGAAGCGCTTCGACATGCTCGGCGGTGATGCAAGCGGGGTCGCGTCCCGCCAGACCGGCGACGGTGACCCACTCGGTGGGCGGGGACCACGAGGTCGGCTCGTCTGCGCAGCCTGTGGCGTCGAGCAGCCGGCGGGCGTGAGCGTCGAGTAGCTCTGCTGCGAGCGGGGGCATGACGAGGGGGAAGCGGTGGTAGCTGCCGATGTGCTCTGGCTGGCTGGGCCGCACGCCGTCGGGTGCGTGCTCGAGCAGGCCGGCGGTCACCGTCTCCCAGATCCACAGCCGAGCGCAGCGCAACTTGCGCGCCCCGCCGGTCGCCATCCCGGCTCGGGCGCAGATGCGATCCCAGTCGGCCGCATCCATGAGCGCGGCCGTCGCCGCGAGGTGACGGCGCCGTTGGTAGTCGATGGGGCTGCCGTGGGCGAGCAGGCCGTCGCTGAGCTGGGTGAGGGCTCCCAGGAC
>Ga0247713_1001261_pt1 | contig 12891 bp, 14 predicted proteins | sample 21E_NmetaG_FD_189936 | JGI IMG/M metagenome (GOLD analysis project Ga0247713, IMG submission 189936) | Soil microbial communities from hillslope of Landscape Evolution Observatory, University of Arizona, Oracle, AZ, United States - 2-1-E_N | ecosystem: Engineered > Artificial ecosystem >... | reverse complement strand
CGATCGTCCTCCACAACCTCGGGCTCGTCGAGGTGGAGATGGTCGGCAGCCACGGGTCGCAGAACCTCGCGGGGACGCCGGGCGCCGCGATCGGCGTCGTGCACACCCTCGTCCAGGGCGCGGCGCTCGCGGCCGTCTGGATCGGCTTCGCCCGCGGCGAGGCGACACCGGAGCGGCTGGCGCGGTACGCGGCGCTCGGCGTCGTCGTCTTCGTCGCGTCCGGGAAGGTGCTCTCGCCGCAGTTCCTGATCTGGCTCGTCCCGCTCGTCCCGCTCGTCGCCGGGAGGCGCGGGCTCGCCGCGTCCGCGCTCCTCGTCGCCGCGCTCGTCCTGACGCAGCTGTGGTTCCCGTTCCGCTACTGGGACTACGCGCGCGAGTTCGACCAGCGCGTCGCCGTGCTCGTGCTCGCGCGCGACCTCGTGCTCGTGTCGCTCGCGGCCACGCTCGCCGCGCGGGTCAGACCCGGACGCGCACCGGCTCGCAGCTGAGCGCCCGCCCCGTCTCGGCGTCGCACTCGACCAGCGCGCCCTCGATCCGGACGTCGCCGCTCGCCGTCTCGAAGCGCACCGGCATCCCCGTCCGCATCCGCCCGATCGCCTGGTCGGGGACGACGCCGATCACGGAGTCGTGCGGCCCGGTCATCCCCGCGTCGGTGATCGCGGCCGTCCCGCGCGGCTGCACGCGCGCGTCGTTCGTCTGCACGTGCGTGTGCGTCCCGAAGACGGCCGTCACCTGCCCGTCGAGCCAGCGTGCGACGGCGACCTTCTCGCTCGTCGCCTCCGCGTGGAGGTCGACCACGACGACCCGGGCGCGGGCGCGCGCCTCCTCGACGAGCTCGTCGAGCACCTCGAACGGCCCGCGCGCGACGTCGAGGAAGAGCTGCCCCATCAGGTTGATCACCGCGACGGGCGTCCCGTCCGCGGCCGGGGCGACGGCGACGGCGCGTCCCGGCGCGCGCGCCGACAGGTTCCCGGGACGGATCACGCGCTCGGAGCCCGAGAGGTACGGGACGATCTCGCGCCGCCGCCAGACGTGGTTCCCGAGCGTGACGACGTCCGCGCCGGCGGCGAGGAGCCGGTCCGCCAGCTTCGGCGTGATCCCGACGCCGTCGGCGACGTTCTCGCCGTTCAGGACGCAGAAGTCGACCGCGAGCTCCTCGCGGAGCGGGCGCAGCCGCGTCTCGACCGCCTCGCGACCGGGCCGGCCGACGACGTCGGCGACGAAGAGGATCCTCAGGGGAGCGCGAGCGTCGTCGCGGGGCGCACCGAGATCGAGACGTGGTGCCCCGCGTCCTGCGTGTACTCGGCGAGCGCGTGCTTCTCGACCTCGGACATGTCCAGCACCGTGCCGAGGCGCGTCTTCGCGGCCGCGACGGTCGAGCCGACCGTGAGGATCGGGTCCGGCTGGAGCCGCGTGATCGAGACGACGAGCGCGGGCGCGTTCGTCGGCTGGATGTCGACGCGGACGCCGTACGTCCTCCGGTCGACGACCACGTCGGACATCCCGGTGACGACGCCGTCTACGGGTGCGAACACGTCCGTCCCGGGCGGGGCGCCGACGTCGAGCGTCGAGGTCGCGCTGCCGCTGCCGCCCTCGAGCTGGTACCAGACGAGCTGGCCGCGCTCCGGCCCGAACACGCGGTCGACGAGGCGGCCGAGCAGGCCCTGGTTGCCGCGCTTGCCGAGCGGCTCGAGCGGGAGCGCGCCGACGCTGCCGCCGTGGTAGCCGACGGCGGTGACGCGCGACTGCGGCACCGGGAGCTGGATCCGCAGCTTGCCCCGCAGCGCGACGATCTGCGGCCGCGGCGGGCCGGCGGGCGCGAGGCGGTTCGAGAGCGGCTCCGCGACGGTGACGGGCGGCGTCTCCGCGCGCACGGACCCGAACGCCGTCAGGAGGAGCGTCAGCACGAGCACGGCGCCGACGAAGGCGAGGCCGGCGAAGCGCTGCAGACGACGATCGGCGTCCCGTGGGCGGGGACGCGTCGCCCTCCGGGTGGCCCGGGGAGGCGGCATGGCGGGCACGCTACCGAACCTCCTGTCCCCTTTCAACCGCGGTAGGTCCTGACTTTGTGACACGCGGGACCTAGATTCCGAGCCGGGTTCCTCCCAGAGTTCGTGACGCGGGTCGAGCGCCAGCGACCCGTCCTCCCAGAACGACCACTCCCATTCCGCGGGTCGTTCGCGCGCGGCACGGCCGTTACGATCGGGCCGATGCCGGGACAGGCGCACTGGCTCGCGGCCGTCCGACACGTCGGCACAGAGGGTAGGTCCGGCCGCGGACGGCGCCGCCGCCGGTGACCGGAGCGCCCCCGCTCCTCGTCGCGGACGGCGTCGCGCGCAGCTTCGGCGGCCGGCGCGCGCTCGCGCCGCTGCGTCTCGAGCTCCGGCGGGGCGAGGTGGTCGGGCTCGCGGGGCCGAACGGCGCCGGGAAGTCGACGCTCCTCGCGCTCCTGGCGGGCGCGCTCGAGCCGACGGAAGGGCAGGTCGTGCGCGGCGACGGCGTCCGCGTCGGCTGGGTGCCGCAGCGTCCGGCGCACTACGGGCGGCTCTCGGCGGCGGAGAACCTGCGCCTGTTCGCGCGGCTCGAGGGCGCTCCGCGCGAGGACGCCGACGCGCTGCTGCGGCGCTTCGACCTGCCGGAGGACACCCGCCCGAGCGCGGAGCTCTCCGTCGGCAACCGGCAGCGGTTGAACGTCGCCCTCTCGCTGCTGACGCGCCCGGAGGTGCTCCTCCTCGACGAGCCGTCCGCGGCGCTCGACCCGGGCCGGCGCGAGCGGCTCTGGGAGCTCGTGCGGGAGCTCGGCCGGAGCGGCGGCGGGGTCGTCTTCGCGACGCAGGACCTCGACGAGCTCGACCGCCTCGCGGATCGGGTGCTCGTGCTCCGCGCGGGCGAGTGCGTGTTCGAGGGGCCGGCGGCGGAGTGGCACGAGCGGGCCGCGGCGTTCGCGTGAGCGGGGTGCTCGCGCTCCTGCGCAAGGACCTGCTCGTCCTGCGCCGCTCGCCGCTCCTCCTCGGCGCGCTCGTCGCCTACCCGCTCCTGATCGCGGCGCTCGTCGGGCTCGTCGCTGCGTTCGCGAGCGCGAAGCCGCGGGTCGCGTTCGTCGACCGCGACGGGATCCCGCCGACGCTCGAGCTGGCGGGGCGGGAGTACGACGTGCGCGGCACGATCGAGCGCGTCGCCGAGGAGGTGGAGCTCGTGCGGCTCGGCGCGCCGGAGGCGCGGCGGCAGCTCGAGGCGGGGCGCGTCGTCGCCGTCGTGACGGTTCCCGAGGGCTTCGTCGCCGACCTGCGCGGGATGACGCGCAGCCCGACGCTCCTCCTCGAGACGACCCGGGGCGGCCTCGCGCCGCGCGTGACGCAGCAGGTGCAGGCGCTCGTCTACGCGCTCAACCGGGAGCTGCAGGACGCGTACGTCGAGGCGAACGTCGCCTCCGTCGAGCTGCTGCGGGAGGGCGGGCGGATCGCGTTCCTCGGGACGGAGGTCGAGGTGCTCGGCCTGCAGGGCGCCGCGCGGCTGCTGGAGGGACTGCCGGACGAGCCGGAGGTGCTGCGCCTGCGCGAGTTCGTCCGCACGGCCGACGCGGCGCTGACGCAGACCGACCGCGCGCTGCGCGTCACCGCGAACCCGATCGCGCTCGAGCGGGCGCCGGAGCGGGGACGGACGTGGGCGCTCTCGGCGCAGGTGCAGGCGTACGGCCTCGCGCTGACGACGACGTTCCTCGCCCTCCTCCTCGCCGCGGGCGCGCTCGCCGCGGAGCGGGACGAGGGGACGCTCGCGCGGCTCGTCCGCGGCACCGTCGGCCTCGGCCGCGTCGTGGCGGCCAAGGTGGCGCTCGCGGCCGTCGTGGCCGTCGCGGTGGGGCTCGCGCTCGCGCTCGTCTTCGGCGTCGTCGCGGAGCTCGGCGACGTCCCCGGCGGCCAGCCGTGGGAGCGGCTGCCGCTGCTCGCGCTGGGGCTCGTGCTCGCGGGCGCGGCAGTCGGCGCGATCGGGACGTTCCTCGGGGCCGCCGCGGGCGACGCGCGGACGGCGTCGCTCCTCGCCGTCCTCGTCGTGCTGCCCGTCGTCTTCGTCGGCCTCGTCCCGCGCGAGGTCGCCCCGGCGGCGGGCTGGATCAGCGACGCGCTCCCGTTCGCGCACGCCGTCCGGCTCTTCGACGCGGCGCTGTACGCGGCGGAGCCGTGGCGCGGCGTCGCCGCCGAGGCCGCCTGGCTCGCCGCCCTCGCGCTCGTGTTCGGGCTCGCGGCACGCGTCGCCTCGCGGCGGCTCCTGGGCTAGCCGTCGCGCCGGTCGCAAGTAACACAGTGTTACAAGCTCCTCGGCGCCGCGCGGGAGGCGCGTTCCGGTGCAAGTAACACTGTGTTACTTGCTCCGATCGGCTGCGCGTACAGTGTCCGCGTGAGCTCCTTCCCCGTCACGCGGCTGCGGCGGTTGCGGCGGACGGCCGGGCTGCGGTCGCTCGTGCGGGAGACGCGGCTCGATCTCGACGCGTTCGTGATGCCGCTGTTCGTCGCCCCCGCGGACGAGCCGAACGAGGCGCTGCCGCCGATGAGCCGCCGCTCCGTCGAGTCGCTCGTGCGCGAGGGGGAGGAGCTGCAGCGGCTCGGCGTCCGCGCCGTGCTCCTGTTCGGGATCCCCGAGTCGAAGGACGACGAGGGAAGCGGCGCGTGGGACGAGGACGGGATCGTCCAGCGCGGCCTCCGCGCCCTCCGCGCCGCGTGCCCCGACCTCGTGCTGCTCACGGACGTCTGCCTCTGCGAGTACACGGCGCACGGGCACTGCGGCGTCCTCGACGGCGACGCGGTGGCGAACGACGAGACGCTGGAGCTCCTCGCGCGCACCGCCGTCAGCCACGTCGAGGCGGGCGCCGACGCCGTCGCGCCGAGCGACATGATGGACGGCCGCGTCTCCGCGATCCGCGCCGCGCTCGACGACGCGGGCGCCGCGGAGACGCCGATCGTCTCCTACGCGGCGAAGTACGCCTCCGCCTTCTACGGCCCGTTCCGCGAGGCGGCGGGATCGGCGCCGTCGTTCGGCGACCGGCGCGGCTACCAGATGGATCCCGCGAACGTGCGCGAGGCGCTGCGGGAGTGCGAACTCGACGTCGCCGAGGGCGCGGACGTCCTGATGGTGAAGCCGGCGCTGCCGAACCTGGACGTGATCCGCGCCGTCCGCGAGCGCTTCGACGTGCCCGTCGCCGCCTACAACGTCTCCGGCGAGTACGGGATGGTGCGCGCCGCCGCCGCGCGCGGCTGGATGGACGAGCGGCAGGCGGCGCTCGAGTCGCTGACGGCGATCCGCCGGGCGGGCGCGGACCTCGTGGTCTCGTACTGGACGAAGGACCTCGCGCGGTGGCTCTGAGGGAGCGGACGGCGCTCTACCGGCGCGCGCTGGAGCTGATCCCCGGCGGCGTGAACTCGCCCGTCCGCGCGATGAAGGCGGTCGGCCTCGACGAGCCGTTCTTCGTCCGCCGCGCGGACGGCGCCTACCTCGAGGACGTGGCCGGCAACCGCTATCTCGACTGGGTGCTCTCGTGGGGGCCGCTCCTGTTCGGGCACGCCGATCCCGAGACGGTCGAGGCCGTCCGCGAGGCGGCCCTCGACGGGACGAGCTTCGGCGCGCCGACGGAGCGCGAGGTCGAGCTCGCGGCCGAGATCGTCGACGCGGTGCCGTCGGTCGAGAAGGTGCGCCTCGTCTCCTCGGGGACGGAGGCGGCGATGAGCGCCGTCCGGCTCGCGCGCGGGTTCACGAAGCGCGACCGGATCGTCAAGTTCGCCGGCTGCTACCACGGCCACGCGGACGCGCTGCTCGCGAGCGCCGGCTCGGGGATCGCGACGCTCGGGATCCCGTCGACCCCCGGCGTCCCCGCCGGCGCCGCCGCAGACACGATCGTCGTCCCGTTCAACCACCCGGAGGCGGTCGCCGAGGCGTTCGTCCGCTACGGCGAGGGCATCGCCGCCGTCGTCGTCGAGCCGGTCGCCGGGAACATGGGCGTCGTCCCCGCCGCGCCCGGCTTCCTGCACACGCTCCGCGAGCTGTGCGACGCCGCGGGCGCGCTGCTCGTCTTCGACGAGGTGATCACCGGCTTCCGCGTCGCCCGCGGCGGCGCGCAGGAGCTGCTCGGCGTGCTCCCCGACCTGACGATCCTCGGGAAGATCGTGGGCGGCGGGCTGCCGCTCGCCGCGTTCGGCGGCCGCGCGGACGTGATGGCGCGGCTCGCGCCGGCGGGCGAGGTCTACCAGGCGGGGACGCTCTCGGGGAACCCGCTGGCGACCGCGGCGGGGCTCTCGGTGCTGCGCCGCCTCCGCGACGCGGCCGTGTACGAGGAGCTGGAGCGGCGTGCGGCCCGGCTCGAGGCGGGGCTCGCCGGCTACGGGCGCGTGCAGCGCGTCGGCGCGATGCTGACCCTGTTCGCCACCGACGCGCCGGTGACGAGCTTCGCCGACGCGCAGCGGTGCGACACCGAGCGGTACGCGGCGCTCTTCCGGCACCTGCTCGCGCGCGGGATCTACGTCGCGCCGTCGCAGTTCGAGGCGATGTTCGTGTCGCTCGCCCACGGCGACGAGGAGATCGACCGGACGGTCGAGGCGGTTGCGGACTTCTTCGCCTGCTGAGCTCTGGGACGAGATCGTCGCGTCCGCGGCGCGGGAGAGCGCGCTCTGGGCGGAGGCGGCGCTGCCGGCGGCGGAGCGCGAGCCGCGCCCCGTCTTCTCCGCGCTCGCGGAGCCGCAGTTCGCGCTCGGCCTGGAGACGATCTACGAGGGCTACCTCGCGCACTACGGCCGTCCGCGGCTCTTCGCCGCACGCGACGCGGACTCCGCGCTCCTGCTCGGGGACTACCTCTACGCGCACGGGCTCGTCCGCGTCGCGCAGCTCGGCGAGGTCGCCGCGATCGCCGACCTGGCGGACCTCATCTCGCTGTGCGCCCAGCTGCGTGCGGACGGCGGCGCCGGCGACGGTGAGGCCTGGGCGGCGACGGCCGCGCTCCTCGGCCGCGGCGAGCTCGGCGACGCGCGCGCCGCCCTCCGGGACGCGGGGGACGCCGGGCCGCTCCTGGCGCTCGCGGAGGCGGCCGGCGGCCCCGACGCCGTCGGCCGCGCTCTGGCGGCGCACCGGCTCCGGCTCCGTTAACGTACGCGCCCGATGCGCGCCGTCGTCGAGCTCCTGCCGCTCTTCGCCGTCAGCCACGGCGAGGTGCACGACGCCGCCGAGGAGGGGCGCCGGATCATCACCGCGATGCTGATCGTCGGCCTCATCTTCGCGAGCATCGTGATCGTCGGCGAGTACGTGCACTGGCGCCGGCACGACCGCGGCCGCCGCTAGCGCGCACGTACACTCGAAGCAGGTGGCCCCGCCCCGCGACCTCCGCGCCTGGATAGCGCTGCTCGAGCGCGAGGGCGAGCTCGTTCGCGTCTCCGCGGAGGTCGATCCCGATCTCGAGGTGACGGAGATCGTCGACCGCACGGTGAAGGCGGGGGGCCCGGCGCTCCTGTTCGAGCGCCCGAAGGGGTCGAGCCACCCGCTGCTGATCAACCAGTTCGGCACGGAGCGGCGGATGTGCCTCGCGTTCGGCGTCGAGCGGCTCGACGACCTCGGCGACCGCGTCGCCGACCTGCTCGAGCTGCAGCCGCCGCAGGGGCTCGTCGACAAGGTGCGCGGGCTGAAGAAGCTGAAGTCGATCGCCGACTCCGGCCCGCGCAGCGTCCGCTCCGGGCCGTGCCAGGAGGTCGTCCTCACCGGCGACGACGTCGACCTCGACCGGCTCCCGATCCAGCGCTGCTGGCCGGGCGACCCCGCGCCGTTCATCACGCTGCCGGCGGTGATCACCAAGGACCCGAGCAAGGGCACGCGCAACCTCGGGATGTACCGGCTGCAGAAGATCGACCGGCGCTCGACCTACATGCACTGGCAGATCCACAAGGACGGGCGCGCGGACTGGCTCGCGTCCGAGGGGAAGATCGACGTCGCGGTCGCGCTCGGGCTCGATCCCGTGACGACGTACTCCGCGTCCGCGCCGCTGCCGAAGCACATGGGCGAGTTGATGCTCGCCGGGTTCTTCCGCGGCGAGCCGGTCGAGATGGTCAAGTGCAAGACCGTCGACCTCGAGGTCCCCGCGCACGCAGAGATCGTTCTCGAGGGGACGATCGAGCACGGCGACACGGGGATCGAGGGGCCGTTCGGCGACCACACCGGCTTCTACACGCCGCCCGAGCCGTTCCCGATCCTGCGCGTATCGGCGATCACGATGCGCCGCGACGCGATCTACCCGTCGATCGTGGTGGGGAAGCCGCCGCAGGAGGACGCGTGGCTCGGGAAGGCGACCGAGCGCATCTTCCTGCCCGCCGTTCGGATGACGGTGCCGGAGATCGTCGACTACGACCTTCCGGTCTCCGGGACGTTCCACAACTGCTGCATCGTCTCGATCCGGAAGCGCTTCCCCGGCCACGCACGCAAGGTGATGCACGCGATCTGGGGCCTCGGGATGCTGAGCCTGACGAAGGCCGTGGTCGTGGTCGACGAGCACGTCGACGTCCACGACTACGACGAGGTCTTCTTCTACGTCGGCGCGAACGTCGACCCGAAGCGCGACGTCGTCATCACCGAAGGGCCGCTCGACCACCTCGACCACGCGCCGACGCTGCAGTTCTTCGGCGGCAAGATCGGGATCGACGCGACGTCGAAGGGGCCGCTCGAGGGGACGCGGGAGTGGCCCGAGGAGATCCGCATGGACCCCGAGGTGAAGGCGCTCGTCGACGCGCGCTGGCGCGAGTACGGGATCGACCTCGGCGACGGCTCGCGCAACGGCGCGGCCGCTGCTCCCTTGCGGCGGCTGTTGCGACGTTGACGGTCGCCGCTGTGGAAGGATTGAATCCGCGACGGTGAGCACCCCGGAGGGCAACGAGCAGCCGCACGTTCCGCCGCCGAGCCTCTGGCCGGTGGGCTTCGCCGTCGGGATCGCGATCCTCCTGACGGGGCTCGTCGTCGGGCCGGCGATCGCCGTCCTCGGCGCCGTCCTCACCGCGGCGTTCGGCTTCCTCTGGGTCCGCGACCTGCGGACGGAGGGGACGCCGCTGCCCCAGCCGCCGGACGACGTCGAGACGCAGCCGGGCGCCGCCCCCGCCGCGGCCGACACCGGCCCGGCGCTCCCGCTCGCCACGGAAGAGGAGGTCGAGCGGTTCCCGCGAAGCAGGTTCCTCGAGGGAGCGACGCTCGGGCTCGGCGCGGCGATCGGCGGCCTCGTCACCGTCCCGGCGCTCGGGTTCGCGCTCGGGCCCGCGTTCGCGCGCGACGACCCGCACGAGGCGGACGTCGGCCCGCTGGAGGCGTTCCCGCAGGGCGAGTGGCGGATCACGACGTTCCTCTCCGACCCGGAGCAGGGGGAGGTCAGCCGCCGCACCGCGTACGTCCGCTACAACGGCCTCCGCGAGGGCCTCCCGAGCTTCACCATCCTCTCCTCCTCGTGCGTCCACCTCGGGTGCCCCGTGCAGCCGAACGGGCCGATCGTCGAGGACGAGGCCGAGGAGGAGGAGGTCGGCGACACCGTCGTCCGCAGGATCCCGACCACCCCCGCGGGCTTCGGCTGCCCGTGCCACGGCGGCGCGTACGACGTCGAGGGCCGCCGCACCGCCGGGCCGCCGGTGCGTCCGCTCGACCGCTACGCGTACTCGATCCGCAACGGGCGCCTCCTCCTGCGCGAGGCGTTCAGCGTCGGCGAGGTCGACAACGCGGGCGCCGACGCGGTGCTGACGCGCTACCCCCGCTCGATCCCGGGCGTCCACGTCGACGGGATCTCGCGGATCCTGTACCCGCTGCCGGCGCCGCCGGGGTTCTGATGGCGACCGCGCGGAAATCCGCACGCCGGCGGCAGATCGAGCAGGCGATCGCCTACCCGCTCGACTGGCTCGAGTACCGCTCCGGCCTCATCGGCGGCGTCAAGTACTTCCTCTTCCGCAAGGTGCCCGGCGACATCAGCTGGGCGCACACGCTCGGCTCCGCGACGCTGACGGCGTTCATCGTCCAGCTGATCACGGGGGTGATCCTGGCGATGTACTACAGCCCGCACCCCGACACCGCGTACGCGTCCATCCAGCACATCACGAACGAGCTCACCCTCGGCTGGCTCGTCCGCGGCATGCACCGCTGGGGCGCCAGCGTCTTCATCATCCTGATGTTCTTCCACATGGCGCGCGTGTTCATCTTCGGCGCCTACAAGTACCCCCGCGAGCTCAACTGGATCGTCGGCGTACTGCTGCTCGTGCTCGGGATGATGATGGGCTTCACGGGGTACCTGCTCCCGTGGGACCAGACGGCGTACTGGGCGACGGTCGTCGGGGTGAACCTCCAGGGCACGGGGCCGTTCCTCGGCCCGTTCCTCGTCCCGGTGCTCCAGGGAGGGCCGGACATCGGCGCCGAGACGCTGACGCGGTTCTACGCGCTGCACATGCTGCTGCTGCCCGGTGCGATCATCGGCCTGATCACGCTCCACCTCTGGATGGTGATCCGGCTCGGCGTCAGCTCGCCGCCGTGGTCGAGCGAGGCCGCCGGCGCCGACCGCGTCGAGGAGGAGGCGCCGGCGCGGCGCGGCCTCGTCCGCGGGAGGAGGGGCGGCGGCGATGCCTAGCCGCAGCGCGCAGGAGCGGAAGGAGTCGCACCTCCGCTACAAGGAGGACGTCCAGCGCCGCGGGAAGCCGTTCTACCCGTGGGCGATGTTCCACGACACGGTGATGAGCCTGGTCGTGGTGCTCGTGATCATGGCGCTCGCGGCGATCTGGTACTTCACGTCGGGGCCCGAGCCCGCCGACGCCGGGCTCCTCGGGCCGCGCTACACCGCGGAGGCCGATCCCGGGACGATCGACTTCATCCCGCGGCCGGACTGGTTCTTCTTCTTCCTCTTCTACCTGCTGCGGATCTTCGAGTGGCCGAACACGGTCGTGCTCGGGACGGTCGGGATCCCGACGATCCTCCTGATCCTGCTGATCCTCCTGCCGTTCGTGGACCTCCGGCGCGAGCGGCGGCTGAGCCGGCGCCCGGTCGCCGTCGTCGCGCTCGGCCTGACGGTCATCTCGATGGGGATCCTCACGTACGAGGGCGCGACCGCCGAGGAGACGCTCGGCAGCGTCGCGCGGCTCCGCGTGCCCGAGTGGCTGGCGCAGAACAACATGCCCGAGGAGGCGCAGGAGGGCGGGGAGCTCTTCGCCGAGGCCGGCTGCCTCAACTGCCACACCTACCTCGGCGCCGGCTCGCAGAACCTCGGCGCTCCCGACCTGAGCGAGATCGGGCTGACGGAGCGCGGCCCGGAGGGGTTCGCGCAGCTGCTCGTCAACCCGCCGCCGCCGATGCCGTCGTTCGCGGGGCTCGGGGAGGAGAACCTGCGCGAGATCGGCGTCTTCCTGCACCACTCGCGCGGCGGCGAGCGCGCCCAGGACGGCGGCGAGGCCGCCGGCGACGGCTAGGCTCGCCGCGGTGTGCACGTCTTCCTCGGCATAACCGGCGCGTCCGGGGCGCCGTACGCGGCGCGGCTCCTCGAGGCGCTCGCGGCCGCGGGCTGCGAGGTCGGCGTCTCGGCGTCGCGCGCGGGGCTCGAGGTGCTGGCGACGGAGCTCTACGGCGACGCGCGGCTCGCGCCCGACGAGACCCTCGCGCGGTTCGTCGAGCCGGCGCGCGACGCCGTCCGGATCCACGACCCGAACGACTGGAAGGCGCCGTACGCGAGCGGCTCCGCGCGCGTCGACGGCTACGTCGTCTGCCCGTGCTCGATGGGGACGCTCGGCACGATCGCCTCGGGCACGATGACGAACCTGATCCATCGCGCGGCCTCCGTCGCGATCAAGGAGGGGCGCAAGCTCGTCCTCGTCCCGCGCGAGACGCCGCTCTCGACGATCCACCTCGAGAACATGCTGCGCGTGCGCCAGGCGGGCGCGGTCGTGCTGTTCGCGGCGCCGGGCTTCTACCACGGCCCCGAGACGATCGGCGACCTCGTCGACTTCGTCGTCGCGCGCATCCTCGACCAGCTCGGCGTCGAGAACCGCCTCTCGCCGCGGTGGGGCCAGGAGGAGGCCGCGGAGGCGTGAGCGTCGAGAGCGGTCGGCTGCCCGCCGAGGGCGTACGCCGGATGTTCGACCGGATCGCGCCGGTGTACGACGCGATGAACCGGCTGATGACGGCCGGCCTCGACCGGCGCTGGCGCCGGTTCGCCGCGGAGGCGGCGGCACGGCCGGGGGAGCGCGTCGTCGACGTCTGCTGCGGCACCGGCGACCTCGCCGTCGAGTGTGCGCGGCGCGGCGCCGCGGTGACCGGCCTCGACTTCTCCCCCGCGATGCTGGAGCGCGCCCGGCGGAAGGATCCCCGCATCGAGTGGATCGAGGGCGACGCGCTCCAGCTCCCGTTCGCCGACGCCTCGTTCGACGGCGCGACCGTCGGGTTCGGCGTCCGGAACCTCGAGGACCTCGAGCGGGGGCTCGCGGAGCTCCGCCGCGTGGTGCGGCCGGGCGGCCGCCTCGCCGTCCTCGAGATCACGCGGCCGCGAGGGCTGCTGCGCCCGTTCTACCGGGTCTGGTTCGACGCGGTCGTGCCGCTGCTCGGGCGCGTCCTGCCGGGAGGTGCTGCGTACACGTACCTGCCGGCCAGCGTGCGGCGGTTCCCGGAGCCGGACGAGCTCGCGGAGCTCCTGCGCGCCGCCGGATTCGGCGACGTGCGGTACCGGCTCTTCGCCGGCGGCATCGTCGCGCTCCACACGGGCGAGGCGCGGTGAGCGCGCTCGCGTCGATCCGCGAGGCGCCCGGCCTCGACGCGTACCTCGAGGACCTGGAGGACGCGCTCGACGCGGCGGTCGCGTCGCACCGCGGCGTCGTGGCGGACGTCGGCGCGGAGGCACTCGCCGCCGGCGTCCGCCAC
>Ga0247713_1001260_pt1 | contig 12891 bp, 12 predicted proteins | sample 21E_NmetaG_FD_189936 | JGI IMG/M metagenome (GOLD analysis project Ga0247713, IMG submission 189936) | Soil microbial communities from hillslope of Landscape Evolution Observatory, University of Arizona, Oracle, AZ, United States - 2-1-E_N | ecosystem: Engineered > Artificial ecosystem >... | reverse complement strand
GTCCGGCGCCGAGGAGAAGCCATGCGACCGCCGAGATAAATGCGAACCCGTATAGCAAGACCGCGGCGGGACGGTGACGGATCATGGCGTTGCGTCCGGCGACGGGAGGGGAACGCGGCCGAAGATCCGCCGCGGGTGGCTCTCGAAGACCCCATCGAAGGACGCGATCCGATCCTCGAGGTGGCGAACCGATTCCGGTGGGACCGGACGCTCGTGTGCGACCGTGAACGAGAGCGTGCCGCGGGCGTCGGTCAGCCTCACCTCGGCGGGAGCCGATGCCGGCCGCAGCGCCTCGACGCAGCAGAAATACACCGCGGCCTCGATCGAGCGGTCGAAGCGGCGGCCGTCGGTGTCGTCGACGATCCGTACGGGGTGCGGCATTTTCGATACGTGCGACCCGAGCGCGGCCGCGATCCCACGGTCGGACAAGACGGGGGGATAGATGCCGCGGGCGAGATCGCGCAGGGACGCGAGCGCAGCATCGACGTCGTCGTGCACCTCACCGAGCAGACGGCGCGCCCGGGTCGGATCTTTGGGCGCCATCGCCCGAGCGAGCCGGAGCTTGACGGCGAGGGATACGAGATGCTGCTGGGCGCCGTCATGGATTGCTCGTTCGAGGCGCCGCCGCTCTTCCGCCTGCGCTTCTAGGATTCTGCGACGCGACTCGTCCAGATCGTGCGCCTGCGCGGTGATGGTGCCGAGCCGGTCGCGCAGTTCGGCGGTGAGGGCGAGGTCGCGCACCACGAGTCCCGCGTGCGACGCGAGACCTTCGAGGAGCTTCTTCTCGACGTCGTCGAGGGCGGCTTTGTCTGGGGCGTAGACGGCGACCGCTCCGGTCACTCGCCCGCCGTCGAGCACCGGCACCGAGTGCGTCGCCTCCGGGAACTCCGGCGCGCCGTGGGGGGGAAGGGGCCGTTCGGCCGGGACGATGTCGTCCTCGGGCCATGCTGCTCCCAGGCGCAGGCGGTCGCCGACGCGGAGCCACACTTCGGCACGACTGGATTCGGTCCCCCGGGCGACGATCTCGGCCGTGCGCGGGAGAGCTTCTTCGGGGGACATGGCACCACCGAGCCGTTCGGCCGCGCGCACGAGGATTTCGTAAGGATCGCGATCCTTGCCGAGCGTCACGCGGGCGGCCACGGCTCGTGCACGTGTCCGGACTGCGGGCAGCGCAACGGCGATGATCGAGGTCGCCGCCATCGCCAGGACTACGTTCGGTTGACCCGGGTCTCCGATGAGTGCGCCGCCACCGATCACGAGCACCGCATAGACGGCAAGGGTGAAGGCGGCGAGGAGAACGACCTCGATGATTCTGCGAGCGCTGCTAAAGGCGAACGAGCCGGTCATGTCTGCGGCTACGTGAGCGCGGTGCCCTTGAGGAACGCGAGAACCGCCATCACTCGTCTGTGGACCTGTGGCTCCTCCGACAGCTGCAGCTTTTGGAACAGCGAGTTGATGTGTTTTTCGATTGCTCGATCGGACAGGAAGAGGCTTGCGGCGATGGCCGCATTGTTCTTTCCCTGTGCCATCTGTTCGAGAACCTCGCGCTCACGCGTGGTGAGGTGCGCAAGTGGTGAGTTCTCCATTCTGTCGCGCTTCGCCATGAGCGCCTCGATCACCTGCGGATCGAGGACCGAGCCCCCGCGAGCTACTTCTCCCAGCGCGCGCACCAACTCCTCGACGTCGGCGACCCGTTCTTTGAGGAGGTATCCGAGGCCCGCGGCTCCGTCCTTCAACAGCTCGTACGCGTAGTCCTCCTCGGCGAACTGAGAGAGAACGACGACCCCGGTGTCGGGATGGCGAGAGCGAATTTCCCGGGCGGCGCGAATTCCCTCTGTTGTGTGCGTCGGCGGCATGCGGATGTCGGTCAGAACGGCATCGGGACGATGCTCGTCGACGCTCGTGAGCAACTCATCCAGGTCGCCGGCGATGGCGACGAGCTCCAGGTCCTCGGTCGCCCCGAGGAGGGCGGCGGTTCCCTCTCGCACCAAATAGTTGTCTTCTGCGAACGTCACGCGCAGTGGCATCGCGGCAGGCTATACCCGCCTTCACCCCGCGCCCAGGGGGTATTCCACCCCACCGGCGTCGTGCCGGCACCCTCGCGTCCTCGTATCTCCCCGGTGGTTCGCGGGCTCGGGCCGGGGCATGCTCGTCTGCGACGGAGTCACTCGATCAAGGAGGGGCATCATGGGCATCAACAAGCGCCGGAACGGCATTCTCGCCGCGGCCGGTCTGGTCACCACTGCGCTGCTTGCAACCTCGGCCGGCATGGCCGCCGGCGCCGGCGACGCGTCGCCGGCCTCACCGACGAGGAGCAAGGAGGCTTCCGCCACGGTGGTGAGCGCGGCGGGTGCAACGCTCGGGACCGTTCGTTTCATCCCCGTCGAGGGCCGCAGCAAGATGATCGTTCGGGCGCGCCTTGAAGGCGTGACCGCCGGATTTCACGGGTTCCACGTCCACACCGCCGGAGAATGCGACCCGAACGCGGTCGACGCGGCCGGCAACCCGTCACCGTTCTTCACCGCGGGCGGGCATTACAATCCCGGCGGCTCGATCCACGGCGTGCACGCGGGCGACATGCCTCCGCTCCTCGTGACCGAGGACGGGACCGGCTTCCTCAAGTTCGCCACCGATCGCTTCAAGATGAAGGAGCTGCTCGACGCCGACGGCGCTGCGGTCATCCTTCACGCCGGCCCCGACAACCTGGCCCACGTGCCGGCGAGCAGTGCGGCCGGCGGCGAGCGCTACCACAGTCACGTCGACGACGTGTTCGGCCCGGACACCTTGACCAAGGCGACCGGCGACGCGGGCGCCCGGGCCGGCTGCGGCGTCATCGGCAGGAGCTAGCGGGCTTTGTGACGATCGAGGGGGCCGCGCGGGCGGCCCCCTCTCTTTGGAGAGGGGAGAGGGGATGGCAGTGATCGAGATCGCGGGACTTCGAAAGGAGTACCGCAACGTGCGCGGCGGCCGAACCGTTGCGCTCGACGGGTTGGACCTCGACGTCCCGGGCCCCGGGGTGTTCGGGTTTCTGGGGCCGAACGGCGCCGGCAAGACGACGACGGTCCGATGTCTGTTGGGGCTGGCGCGGCCGACGGCCGGAACCTGCCGTCTGCTCGGCGTCGACTGCACCGACGGCCTTCATACGGTCCTCGACCGGGTCGGCTCGATCGTCGAGGCGCCGGCGCTGTTTCCCGGTTTCAGCGGTCGCCGCAACCTCGAGATCCTGGCGCGCGGGGCGGGGATCGAAGAGCGGCGAATCACCGAAGTCCTCGAGATCGTCGGCCTATCCCGGCGCGCCAAGGAACGAGTCAAGGGGTACTCGCTCGGAATGCGCCAACGTCTGGCGATCGCGGCGGCGCTCCTCAAGGACCCCCAGGTGCTGATTCTCGACGAACCGGCCAACGGGCTCGATCCCGCCGGAATCGTGGAGGTGCGAACGTTGCTGCGCGGCCTCGGCGAAGAAGGCCGCACGGTGTTCGTATCCAGCCACATCCTGAGCGAGGTCCGGCAGATGTGCGACCACGTCGCGATCGTCGCCCGCGGCCGGTTGGTCGCATCGGGCCCGGTCGAAGAAGTCCTCGCCCGCGGCGGACGGCGCGCCCTGATGGTACGGGTGGCCGATATCGCCGCCGCCGCCGACATCCTCCACCGCGCCGGCATGGACGCGGTCAGGTGGGACGGCGCTCTGCGGCTCGATCGGGCTCCGGCCGATCCGTCCGAGGTCACCCGGGTGCTGGCTCAACACGGTCACTACGTCTCGGAGCTGCGGTCCGACGAAGAGGACCTCGAGGCCGTCTTCCTGAAGCTCACGTCCCAGGAGGAGGTGGCGGTATGACCGCTCAACTGCGAGCCGAGCTGCTGAGGTTCTTCTCCCGTCGTATGTTCCGCTGGCTCACCGCACTGTTCGTCGCCGCGGGGACGCTCGGCGCCACGCTCACGTTCTTCAACTCCGATGCCGTGAGCGAGCCCGTTCACCTGGCCGAGTTGCCGTGGATCGTGATGGGCTCGTCGATGTGGCTCATCTTCGGCGCGTGGGTCATCGGTGCCTCGTTCGTGGGTGCCGAATGGCAGAAGGGGACCATGACGACCACGCTCACATGGGAGGCGCGCCGGGGCCGCGTCCTGGCCGCCAAGTTCGCCGCCGCCGGACTCGCCATTTTCGTCTGGCATCTCGCGTTGATGGCCCTCATGTTGGTGCTGCTGTCGCCGACGATGGTGCTTCACGGAACCGGAACGCTCGACGTGACGACGGTGGCCAACTCGGCACTGCGCGGCGCTACCCTCGGCGCGTTCGCGGCGGTTGCCGCCGGCGCGGTGACGATGATCGGCCGTACGACCGCGGCTGCAATCGGCGCCGGGTTCGCGTGGTTCGCGGTGCTCGAGGGCTTCGGCCGTGCGCTTCGTCCGCAGTGGAGCCGCTGGTTCGTCGGCGAAAACGCGGGTTCGTTCCTCACGTGGGAGACGTTCTCGTCGGGGCGCACCCCGTCGGAGGCGGCGGCGGTGCTCGTTCTTTACGCAGCCGTCATCATCGCGGCGGCATGGCTGTTCTTCACCAGGCGCGACGCCGCGTAGCCCGGCTACCGGCGGGCCGCCACCCACTCGGCGGCCCGCGCCACCTCGTCGCTTCCGAGCGGGTGACCTCGGTCGCTCCACGAATGCTCGACGTTTGCTCCGCAATCGCCGAGAAGCCGGGCCAGAGCGTCGGCGTCCCCGGGCTCGATCAGCGGGTCCCTGCGGCCGGACGCGATGAATACATCGACGCCGTCGAGCCGGGGCCTCTCTTCCGGCTCGAACGGAAACATCGGGCGCAATAGCACCGCCGCGTCGAGCGCGTCGGGGCGGAGCAGCAGCGTCGACGCGGCGATGTTGGCGCCGTTCGAGTAGCCGACGGCGACGACGCGGGAGCGACCGAAGCCGTGTCGTTCCGCCGCGGCGTCTATGAAATCGACCAGCTCGTGCGTGCGCTTCTTGAGGTCGTCGATGTCGAGGACGCCTTCTGCAAAGCGCCGGAAAAAGCGAGGCATCCCACCTTCGAGAACCTTGCCGCGCGGGCTGAGGAGGTGTGCCTTGTCGTCGAGCATCCGTCCCAGCGGAAGTAGGTCGTTTTCGTCGGCGCCGGTCCCGTGAAGAAGCAGCAACGTCCTTCCCCCCGGCGCGCCGGGCTCGAAGCGGTAGGTAAAACCGAGCAGCTCTTCGCCTGTCATGCGTCCTCCGTTGGTCGGATGCGGTGCTTTATGTGCGGTGGCTTTCGTCGGGCGAAAGCAGAGGCACAGAAAGCGGACCGAGAATGACTAGGGCGAGGCGCGCCGCAACGCATCTTCGAGGGCGGCGACGCCGGGCGACCCCGAAAATCTGTCACCGTCGTTGTAAACCCGGCACGTGAGGCCGACCGGCGCGCCGGGTTCCGAGAACGGATCTTGGCCATCCAAGACGATCGTAGGCGACCCCCTGAACGACAACGCCTCTGCGTCCTCTTGAGTTTCGATTTTTTGAAGGTCGATGTGGAGGTCCGCGCCGATGCGTTCGGCGGCGGCACGCACGTCGCGCTCCATGTCCTGCCAATTGGGACAGCCGTCGAAATACTGCAGCGTAACGGTGACCGGCACGATCGTCTCCTTCGTGAGAGCGCAACTGTAGTCGAGAATCCGATGGTAGCGAGCGAGGGTTAGCGTGCAGGTATCGAACGTTCCGGCGTCACCTGCGCGAGCAGGCTCAAGCCCTGCCACCGGCGCACGAATTCTCGTACGAGTCGTGGCGTTCCCGCGATGGTGATGCGACCTTCACGCATAGCCCGTCGCAGAGGCACCCATCCGAGGTGCCAATGAGCAAGAGTTTCGCTGTCCGTCGTAAAGAGCAGGTCCTCGTCGTACCCGGGAGCTTTGTCACACAGATCTACACCCGTTTCATTCAGCACCAACCAGAAACGATTTCTCCTGTCTCGGTCGGTGAGATCGAATCGCACCACCACGCGTGAATGGGGAAGCTCCCGTTCTTCTATGAGCCGAGACACGTCCCACAAGACGACGTAGGGATTGAGATGGTCGGGGTCGAGGTCGAGGTAACGCGCCCCCCACGTGCCCAGCGCCTCCAACACCGACCACAGCTCCCGGCCGACTTCGGTGAGGTGATAGGTGTGGCCGCGGCCCGATGAGGCCGTTCGTCGCTCCACGATCCGGCGCCGTTCGAGGCCTCTCAGCCGCTGGGTCAGGAGCGTTTTCGAAAGGCCGGGCGCGCCGTCCAGGATCTCGCCGAACGTTTGGCACCCCGCCAGCATGTTGCGGAGGATGATCGGCGTCCATCGCTCGGCAACGATTTCCGACGCCCGTGCCATCGGGCAGAACTGGCCGTAGCTCTTCACCGTTGCCAGTGTCCTGCTTGCGCCCGGTGCACACAAGTCCACTTTCTGTTCTTGAGGTGCCGCGCCCGGCGTCGCAGGATCGATCCACCAGGCGGCACGACTATCGGGAGGTCGAGATGATCGTCGTAACGGGCGCTACCGGGAACGTCGGTGTGGAAGTCGCACGCGGGCTGAGTGCAAGGGGCGTGAAGGTGCGAGCGATGGTACGCGATGCGGCGCGCGCGGGAGCGCAATTAGACGCCGGGATCGAGCGCGCAGTCGCCGACTTCTCCGACAAGGACTCCGTGCGGCAAGGCGTGGAGGGCGCGGATGCGCTGTTTCTCGCGACTCCGAATCATCCCCTCCAGGCGGACTTCGAAATCGGAGTGATCGATGCGGCCGCGGCCGCGGGGGTCAAACGCATCATCAAGCTCTCTGCGATCGGTGCGCAAATTGGATCGCGGCTCGAATTCTGGGACGTACATGGTCGCAGCGAACGGCATCTGCAGGCGAGCGGCGTCGATTTCGTTCTCTTGCGCCCCAGCTTCTACATGACCAACGTGTTTGCGTCGCTCGATCAGATAAGGAACGAAAGCCGGATGTTCGCTCCCGCCGGAGGTGCCAAGATCGCGATGATCGACCCGCGTGATGTCGCCGATGTCGCGGTGGCGGCGCTCATCGACGATGTTCACGGCGGCGAAACGCTCGTGTTGACCGGGCCGGAGGCGATGACCTTCGACGATGTCGCCGACGAGTTGTCGCGCGTCCTGGATCGCCCGGTCGCATTCGTCAACGTCCCCGACGATGCCGCAGAGCAAGCTCTCGTCGCCGCCGGAGCTCCCGAGTGGTTCGCACGACAGCTCGTGATCTTGTTCGGACTACTTCGGGGCGGCGCGGCCGAAAGCACGACCGACACGGTGCGTGCCGTGACCGGACACGAACCGAGAACGTTCGCGCGGTTCGTGAACGATCACGCACGGCTGTTTGCCGGATAGAGCTCCGATATGTCGGCGGTTACGCGTATCCGCCCATCGTGAGCGCCAGGAGCGCCTTGCCCGTGTGGAGGCGATTCTCCGCCTGCTGGAACACCACCGACTGCGGACCGTCGATGACGTCGTCGGTGACCTCGTGGCCGCGGTCGGCCGGCAGGCAGTGCATGTAGAGGGCGTCTTTGTCGGCGAGCGACATCCGGCGCGCATCGCAGATCCATTCCTTGTAGCGGGCGTTGAGAGCGAGGGCCTCGTCCGGCGCGCCGAACAGGTGCTCCGCCCCCCACGACTTGGGATACACGACCTGTGCGCCGGAAAACCCTTCATCCATGTCTTCCACTTCGGTGATCGAGCCGCCCCCGTCGCCGGCGAGCGCATGCGCCCGCTCCATAACGTGCTCCATCAGCCGGTACTCCGGCGGGCGCGTGACGACGACGTCGGCGCCGAAACGGGGGAGAAGGAGCGCGAGCCCCTGCGGGACGCTCATCGGCTTCGCGTAGCTGGGGGCGAACGCCCACGACACGCACACCTTCATCCCCGACAGATCGAGGGTTCCGAAGCGCTCCTCGATCGTCATGAGGTCGGCCATCTGCTGCGTCGGATGGTCTTCGTCGCACTGGAGGTTGATCACCGGCACGTCGGCCGCATCGGCGACCGCGCGCATGTAGGCGTTGCCCTCGCCGGGAACGGTGTCGTGGCGGATCGCGATGCCGTGTCCGTAGGAGCCGAGGATGATGCCCATGTCGCGCGGGCTCTCGCCGTGCGCGATCTGCGACGTGTTGGCGTCGATGAAGTGCGCGTGGCCGCCGAGCTGCGTCATCCCGGCCTCAAATGCGTTGCGGGTGCGGGTAGAGAGGTCGAGGAAGATCATGAACAATGTCTTGTCGGGGAGCAGCCGATGAGGCTCGCCGGCCTTGAACTTGCGCTTGAGCTCGGCGGCGACGTCGAGCGCGTCCCCGAGCTCGTCGGTCGTCCAGTCGGCGGTCGAGATGAAGTCCCTGCCCGTCAAATCTCCTCGTTCCATCACAGGGCCTCCATTCGCTCCCACAGGCGCGGCGCCGCCTCCCGGCAGTGCGCCGCAACCTCCACTTCGTCGACCAGTTGGTGTTTTCGGTCCCGCACGACCGCCCGCCCCGCGACGAATACGTCGCGCACGCGCCCCGCCTCGATCCCGAACAGCATGTGCGATGCGAGGTTGGTTTCGTCAAGCGGCGTCGGCGGCGCGTACTCGAGGACGACGACGTCGGCCGGCGCGCCGGTCTCGAGGCGCCCGAACGACTCCTCGCCGAAGACCTCTCCCGCGAGCGAGCAGCCGGCCACGAGGCGATCCAGCGCGAACGCGGGCGACGCGTCGTTCGATGCCTCGCGCGCTTTGAAGTAGCAGGCGCGCGCTTCGGTGAGCATGTCGGAGTCGATGCCGTCGGTGCCGAGCGCCACGCGCTCGCCCAATGCCGCCACCGGGGCGTAGCCGACGCGGTTGTTCATGTTGCTGCGTGGGTTGTGCGCGACCCACGACCCGGAGGCACGCACGGCATCGACCTCGGGCGCGTCGAGGTGAATGCCGTGGGCGATGAGATCGCCCTCCGCGAGCGCACCGGCCACCTCGAGCCGCTCCACGACCCGCATTCCGTAGTTGCCCAGCGCGTCGTCTTGGTCGCACGAGTCCTCGGCGACGTGGATGTGAAGCGGCGCGCCGTGGTCGCGGGCGCACGAGACGAGGTCGTCGAGCGTGCGTTTTCCGACGGTGAACGACGCGTGCGCGCCGGCCATGCCGCGCACGAGGGGAAAGCGGCGCTCGGTGAGAAAGCGGCTGTTCTCCTCGACGCCGCGGCGTCCGTCGGCTTGGCCGTGACGGTCGGTGGCCCCGTAGCACACGACGCCGCGCAGTCCCGCCCCCTCGAGGCCGCCGGCTACGAGATCGAGCGAGCCGTCGATGCAGCTCGGCGACTCGTGGTGGTCGACGATCGTCGTCGTCCCGCAGCGCGCCGCCTCGACCGAGGCGAGCAGCGCCGAGAGACCGATCGTCTCGTGGTCGAGGGCCCGGTCTAGGCGCCACCACACCTTCTGCAACACCTCGAGGAAGTTCTCGGGCGCATCGGAGGGAAACGGCATGCCGCGCGCGAGCGCGGAGTAGAGGTGATGGTGGGCGCACACGAATCCGGGAACGACCAGGCACCCGGAGCAGTCGATCCCCTTCCCGCCGTCCCCGCCGATGCGTCCGCCGTCATCGATTGCGACGTCGCGGGCGGTTACGGTGCCGGCGAGAGTGTCGGCGACGATGCCTCCGGAGAGGACGTAGCTCACACCCGCGCCCGCCGCGCCGCCTTCGGGTTGGCGGCACGGGCCGCCGGGGTGTCCTTCATCGGGAGCGTCGTGCGCCAGGTCCCGTCGTGTGCGTGCGCGGCGGCGGCGAATGCCGCGGCGGTCGGGAGGAGGCCGATCTCGCCGACGCCCTTGGCGCCGTACGGCCCCTCCGGTTGGGGCTCCTCGATGAAGATGCACTCCACTTCGGGCATTCCCTTGGCCGGGATGATCCCCTGGCTCTTTAGCGTCGGAGTCTTTATGTAGCCGCCGTCGACCACGAACTCCTCGGTCAGGGTGTGCCCGAGGCCCATGTGGATCGCGCCCTCCATCTGGCCCTCCAGCAGGTTGCGGTTCATCACGCGACCTACGTCGTGGGCGGCGACCACCTTTTCTATGCGTCCGGCGTCGTCGAGGATCACCACCTGTACGCCCCAGCCGAAGCAGATGTGGCTGCGGACGAGGTCGGGCGAGTCCATCGGCTGCGTCACCCTGAACTCCACCTCGCCGACGAACTCGCGCCCGGCGAGCTCGGAAAGGCTCGATCCGTTGAGATGCTCCTTGAGGTTCTCGCATGCCTTCTTTACCGCGAGTCCGCCGAGGAACGTGCCGCGCGATGCGGTGGTCTGGCCCGTGTGGAACTCCCGGTCGGTTTCGACCGCGACCGTGAGGTGCTTGAGCTCGACCCCGGCCGACGCAAGCTCCTCGCACGCGACCTGCTGCAGCACGGTGTGCACCCCTTGGCCCATCTCGGTCCACGAATGTCTCAGCAAGATGGTGGCGTCGTCGCGCACCTCGAGCGAGGCGCGTCCGTATTCGGGCAGGCCGTTGCCGACGCCGACGTTCTTGACCGCCCCCGCGACGCCGGCAAAGCGCGCCGACTTGTAAACGTCTCGCACCGCCTCCAGGCATTTCTTGAAACCCACGCCTTCGCCCAGGATTTGTCCGGTGCCGAACGTCTTGCCGGTCTCGAGCGCGTTGATCCAGCGGATGTCCCACCCGTCGACGCCTACCTTCTCGGCGAGGCGGTCGAGGCACCCCTCCATTGCGAAGTTCGCCTGGTTCGACCCGAACCCGCGCATCGCGCCGCACGGCGGGTTGTTGGTGTAAACGGCGTGCGACTCGACCCTCACGTTCGGCACTTCGTAGGCGCTCGTCGAGTGCCCGCACGCGCGCTGCAGCACCTTGTCGCCGACGCTCGCGTAGGCGCCGGTGTCGCCCACGATGCGCGCCACCACCGCGGTCAGCTTCCCCTCGGCGTCGCAGCCGACCGAGTAGGTCATCGTGAGCGGATGGCGCTTGGCGTGCATGCGGATCGATTCGTCGCGGCTGAGCGTCAGCTTCACCGGACGACCGGTGAGGTGCGCCGCGAGCGCGGCGTGGCCGTTGATGCCGAGGTCCTCCTTGGCGCCGAACGCGCCGCCGTTGCTCACCAACGTGACGCGGACGCGCTCTTCGGGCCACCCGAGGAGGCGCGCGATCTGCTTGCGGTCGTCCCAGATGCCCTGGCCGCCGGAGTAGACCTTGATGCCGTCTTCCTCCGGATGTGCCAGTGACGATTCCGGTTCGAGGAACGCGTGCTCGATGAACTGCGTGCGAAAGGTCTCGGTCACCACGTGCGCCGACGCCCCGAGCGCGGCTTCGGCGTCGCCGCGATCGATCCGGTAGGTCTTGAGCACGTTGCCGCCGGGGTGGACCTTCGGAGCCGACTGCTTCATCGCGTCCTCGGGGTTGGTCACCGGCTCGAGCACCTCGTAGTCGACCTCGATCGCGGCCGCCGCCCGGCGCGCCGTAACCCTCGAGGTCGCGACCACGACCGCCAGCACGTCGCCCACGTAACGCGTCGTCTCGCCCTCCGCGACGAGGACCGGCCAGTCGTTGATGATCGCCCCGACCGCTCGCTCACCCGGCACGTCGGCCGCGAGCACGACGCGCTCGACGCCGTCCATCTCTTCGGCCTTCGAGCCGTCGATCCTCGTCACCACCGCGCGCGGGTGATCCGAGAACCGGCACGCCGCGTGCAGCATCCCGTCCATCGTCATGTCGTTGATGAAGGGCTTTCTTCCGGTGGCGAGCTCGAACGCCTCGTACTTTGGCGTGCGGGTGCCGATCCTCCCCGAGAAGTCGAGACGCGGCGGCTCCTCGCCCCGCAGGATCCCGGCCGCGGCCTCGATCGCATCGATGATCTTCACGTAGCCGGTGCAGCGGCACAGATTCCCGGCGAGCCCGCGCGCGATGTCGTCGCGTCCGGGAGCCGGGTTCTTGTCGATGATGTTCTTGGCCTTGACGACGATGCCGGGGGAGCAGAAGCCGCACTGCGATGCTCCGGTCGCCGCAAATGCGACCGCGAACGCCTCACGGGTGTGATCGTCGAGGCCCTCGAGCGTCACTACATCCTTCTCTGCGAACGATGTCGCCGGGGCGCTGCATGCGACGCGCGCCTTTCCGTCGACCAGCACGGTGCAGCAGCCGCAGTAGCCTTCCGGCTGACAGCCGTCCTTGGCGGCCAGGAGCCCGAGGCGCTCGCGCAGCACGTCGAGGAGCGTTTCGTCGCGGTCGACGTCGAGCGCCACCCGCCGCCCGTTGACCGAGAACTCGACGTGTGCGGTCATCGCCCGATCCCGGTGATGTGTTTCGGCATGGCCGCGTAAGCGGCGATGCACTTGACGAGGTGATCGACCGGGCACCGATCGTCGGTGGTGTGCGCGGTTCGTTCGTCGCCCGGCCCGAACCCGATCGTGGGAATGCCGAGGCGTCCGGCGGAGGCGACTCCGTTGGTGGAGAAGATCCAGCGGCCGATACCGGGCGGCGCGCCGAGGGCCTCGGTGACCGCGGCGACGCCGGCTTGGACCAGCGGATGCTCCTCGTCGAGCACCCATGTCGGGTAGTACTTGTCGGTCGCCGGCGTCACGCCTTTCCACGAGGGGACGGCGTAGGTCGGGACGTCTATCTCGGCGCCCGCGGCCGACGGCAGACCGGCAACCTCCTTGACGGCGCTCTCGCGCGTCTCGCCGCGCGCGAGGCGCCGGTCGAGATAGATCGTGCACGAGTCGGGGATGGCGTTGAGCGACGGCGTCTCGCATTCGATCTTGGTGACCGCGATCGTTCCCTTGCCGAGGAACTCATCGCCGGCAAGACGGTCGTTGAGCGCGGTGATCTCGGCGACGAGTGGTGCCATCTTGGATATGGCGTTGTCGCCTCGTTCCGGTGCGCTCGCATGCGCCGAGCGGCCGCGGAACGTGACCGACATCTCCATGCGGCCGC
>Ga0247713_1001259_pt1 | contig 12892 bp, 13 predicted proteins | sample 21E_NmetaG_FD_189936 | JGI IMG/M metagenome (GOLD analysis project Ga0247713, IMG submission 189936) | Soil microbial communities from hillslope of Landscape Evolution Observatory, University of Arizona, Oracle, AZ, United States - 2-1-E_N | ecosystem: Engineered > Artificial ecosystem >... | reverse complement strand
GCCCCGCACCCCGCCCCCAACTGCGGTGTGTGGGTCTGGGGCGAACCACACCGGACCGTGTGGGTCCGGGTGCACGAGCGTGCACCCGGACCCACACGGTGGGGGCGGCATGCACGCAGACCCACACACCGCAGTGCCGGCGGCGCTGGCGCGCCGCCCGGCGCCGGCGGCGCCGTCTCCCGCGGCGCTGGCGCCGCCGACGGTCAGGGTGCGCCGGCGGGCAGCGCGTCGAGGGCTTGTGGGTCGGCGAGCAGCGCGTCGAAGGCCAGCTCGACGGCACCGAGCAGGGTCGCGTCGTCGCCAAGGGTCGAGGTCACGACGGTGACCAGCCGGCGGCTCGGATCCTGAGCGTGCTCGTCCAGCTCGGCGAGGACGGCGTCGGCCAGGTACGGAAATGCCCGAGCGAACACACCACCCAACACGATCCGCTCCGGGTTGAAGATGTTGACCAGGTCCGCCAGCCCGGTGCCCAACCAGCGGCCGATCTCGGCTAACGCCCCCAGCGCCTCTGCCGAGCCCTGCGCCGCCTCGCGCAGCACGTGCTCGACCGCTTCCCGCTCGTTGTCCGCGCGGCGGCCCAGCAACCGCAGCAGCGCCCACTCGCCGGTCTCGGCCTCCAGGCATCCTCGGGCGCCGCAGCGACACGGGGCGCCGTCGGGGCGCACCGTGATGTGGCCGATCTCGCCCGCGTACCCGGCCGCCCCGCGCAACAGGCGCCCGTCGATGATGATGCCGCCGCCGACCCCAACCTCGCTGGCCACGTAGATCAGGTTGTCGGCGCCGGCACCCGCCCCGCGGGTGTGCTCGGCCAGCGCACCGAGGTCAGCGTCGTTGCCCATGTGGATCGGCAGCGGCCGGGACAACCGCGCGCTGAGCAGCTCGCCGAGCGCCACGTTTCGCCACTGCAGGTTCGGCGCGACGTGCACGAACCCGTCCTCCTGGCGGACGATGCCGGCCACCGCGACGCCCAACGCCACCGCGGCGCCGGGGGCGATGCGCTGGACGGCCTCGCCGATCAGCTCGGCGAGATCCTCCACGGTCGCGTCGGGTGTGCGCCGGTCCGGGGCGCGGTCGACCTGCACGCGGTGATGGATGTGCCCGCCCAGGCCGGCGGTGGCCAGGCGGATCGTGGCCACCTCGATCTCGACGGCCACCACCGCGATCCCGTCTCGGCGCGGCCGGACCAGCGGCGACGGCCGCCCGGGCGTCCCGCGTCCGACCGCCTCACCTTCCTCGACCAGCCCCCGCTCGGCCAGCTCGCCGACGAGCCCGCCGACGGTGCTGCGGTTCAGCCCCGTCAGCGCGGTCAGGTCCGCCCGCGAGATGGCACCCGCGCGATGGATGTGCCCGAGCAGCGCCGTGAGGTTGCGCCGCCGGACCGTGTCGCGGTTCTCCCCGTTCACGCCACTCCCGCTGGGTCGCCGGCTGTGTTGCGCAATCTTCGCGCCTGTCGCGGCCGAGGGCCAGTGGCCGGCGCGGCACCTTCAATCGGGGGCCAGAGCGCTGCCGGCGGTGCGCGCGGCCCCGGCAGGCCGCCGGTTTGTTTCCTAAAGCAACATTCGAGGGTATGCTGGCCCCTTCAACCGTCGCCGCAGGGTTGCGCTATGGCACTTGACGCATCACCGCCCACGCCGCATTCGTACCGGTGTCTCGAGGGTGGGCACACCTTCACCGAACCGCGCCGGCCCGACTGCTCACTGGAGCTACGCCAGAGTGCGTGGTGCTGGGAGCACCACGGCCCCGCCGTGCTGCAACCCGAGCGCGCCGAACCCGTCGCCGCCGAGGGCTGACGACCCGCAGCGGCCCGCAGCCCAACGCGCCGAACGCCGATGGGGCCGGGGCGCGGGGGTGGGAACGGGCGGCGTAGCCTGCACGCCGTGGACCGCATCGAGATCAAGGGCCTGCGGGTGCGCGGGCGTCATGGCGTGTTCGAGCACGAACGCCGCCACGGGCAACCGTTCGTGGTCGACGTCACGCTCGAGTGCGACCTGGACCGGCCGGCGCGCAGTGACCGCCTGGGCGACACGGTCGACTACGGCATCCTCGCCCAGCAGATCGCCGAGGCGGTCTCCTCGACGCGGTTCAACCTCATCGAGGCGCTGGCCGGCCACATCGCCGACCTGGCGATGACCGATCCGACCGTGGCCGCCGTGCAGGTGCGCGTCGCCAAGCCCGAGGCGCCGGTCGACGTCACCGTGGACGAGGTCGCGGTGGTCCTGCGGCGCACCAGGGAGGGCGGCTGATGCTGCGGGGTGTCCAGTGGGCCTTTCTGGGCCTGGGCAGCAACATCGACGACCGCATCGAGCACCTGCAGTCGGCGGTGGAGGCGCTCGCGGCGCACGACCGCATCCGCGTCGACGCGGTGTCGAGCCTGTACGAGACGGCGCCCGTCGGAGGGCCAGAACAAGAGCCGTACCTCAACGCCGCCGCCCGGGTCGCCACGCTGCTGTCGCCCAGGCAGCTGCTGCGCGCATGCCTGCAGGTCGAGCACGCGCTGGGACGCGTGCGCGACGTCCGCTGGGGGCCGCGCACCATCGACGTCGACATCCTGCTGTACGGCGACCGCACCATCGACCGGCGACGCCTGATCGTCCCGCACCCTCGGCTGACCGAGCGACCGTTCGCCCTGGTCCCCCTGATGGAGGTCGCGCCCGGCAAGCGCCTGCCCGACGGTCGCTCGCTCGCCTCGGTCGTCGCCGGTCTCGCACCGATCGAGGGCGTCACGATGGTCGGATCGCAGCTGCAGGTCCCGAGCGCGGGATGAGACGCACGGCCGTCATCGGGCCCGGCCGGGTCGGCACGGCGCTGGGCATGGCGCTGCAGCACGCCGGCTACGACGTCGCGGCGGTCGCCGGCCGCAGCGAGGCGAACGTGAGGCGCTTCGTCGACCTGGTGCCCGGGGCGCAGCCGACCACCGTCGCGCGGGCAGCCGAGGCGGAGCTGGTCGTCGTCGCCGTCCCCGACGACGCGATCGCCGAGGTGGCGGCCTTCGCCGCCAAGGTCGACGCCGTCGCCGAGGGCAGCCGTTGGATCCACGTCGCCGGCAGCCACGGCCCGGACGTGCTGCGCCCCGCCCGCCTGGCCGGCGCCGCGGTCGCCGCATGCCATCCGGCGCAGACGTTCCCCGACCCCGAGGCCGGGCTGGCGGCGTTGAAGGGGTGCTCGTGGGCGGTGACCGCTGCCGAGGCCGACCTGGGCTGGGCCCGTGTGCTCGTCACGGACCTGGGTGGCCGCCCTGTGACTGTCGCTGCACGCAATCGCGGGCTGTATCACGCGGGCATCGCCGTCGGCAGCAATGCCACCACGACGGTCGTTACGCTTGCACGCGACCTGCTGCTGGGCGCCGGCGTGGACGACCCGTCGCCGTTCCTCGGACCGATCGCCACCACCAGCGCGGGCAACGCCGCCCAGGCCGGCGCCGCTGCGCTGACGGGTCCGGTGCGGCGTGGGGACGCCGGCACCGTGCAGCGCCACGTCGACGAGCTGCGCACCGACCTTCCCGAGGCGGTGGACGCCTACCTCGCCCTGGCGCGGCTGACGTTGCGCTACGCGCGACGGGCGGGTCTGGATGCCGAGGCCGCCCACGCGGTGGCGCAGGTGCTCGGCGAGGAGCCGGCTGGATGAGCGTGGACCCCACGACGGCTCAGCTCATCGCCCTCGCTCTGCACGAAGACCTCGCCGGCGGCGATGCAACAGCCGCCGCGACGGTCCCCGCCGAGGCCACCGCCGCCGCGCGGTTCGTCGCCCGCGGCAAGGGCGTGGCCGCCGGACTTGGCACCGCCGCCGCCGCCGTCGACGCGGTCGACTCCGCCCTGCGCTTCGAGGCGGCTGTGGCCGACGGCGACCGGGTGGGGCCGGGCGTGACGTTGGCGCGGGTCTCCGGGCCGGCGCGGTCCATCCTGGCGGCAGAGCGCACGGCGTTGAACCTGCTCACCCACCTGTGCGGGGTGGCGACGGCCACCGCGGACTACGTCGCTGCAGTCGCCGGCACCGCCTGCCTGGTCCGCGACACCCGCAAGACCCTGCCTGGCCTACGGGCCGCGCAGAAGGCCGCCGTCGCGGCCGGCGGCGGCACGAACCACCGGTTCAGTCTCTCCGACGGGCTGCTGGTCAAAGACAACCACGTTGCCGCCGCCGGCGGCGTCGGGCCCGCAACGGCGCAGGCGCTCGCGGCCGCCGGCGGGCTGCCGGTGCAAGTCGAGGTCGACGACCTCGAGCAGCTCGACCAGGCCCTCGGCGCGGGAGCGACGGCGGTGCTGCTGGACAACTTCGCCATCCCCGAGATGACCCGCGCGGTGCAACGCTGCCGGGGCGCGGGGCGCGAGGTGTTCGTGGAAGCCAGCGGCAACGTGACGCTCGACACGGTGCGGCAGATCGCCCAGACGGGCGTGGACGCCGTCGCGGTCGGAGCGCTGACCCACTCCGTGCGGGCGCTGGACATCGGTCTTGACTGGGAGGAGCGCTAGATGCTGCTGGCAGTGGACGTCGGCAACTCGCAGACCGTCATCGGGGTCTTCAACGGCTCCGACATGGACCACCACTGGCGGATCTCGACGGATCCGGATCGCACGCCGGACGAGCTGGCGCTGATGTTCGGAGGGCTCATGGCCTTCGCGGATCTGTCGTTCAGCCGGAACGTGCACGGCGTCATCGTCTCGTCGGTGGTGCCCGTGGTCACCGAGATGCTGCGGGTGATGACGCACAAGTACTTCCACTTCCCCCCGGTGATCATCGGACCGGACGTCAAGACCGGCATGGAGATGCGCGTGGACAACCCGCGCGAGGTGGGCGCCGACCGCGTGGTCAACGCCCTTGCGGCACACAGCGAGTACGGCGGTCCCGGGATCGTCGTCGACTTCGGCACCGCCACCAGCTTCGACGTGTACAGCGACGACGGCGCCTTTCTGGGCGGCGCCATCGCGCCAGGTGTGGCGACGTCGATGCGCGCGCTGTCGCTGCGGGGCGCACAGCTGCCGCGCATCGAGCTGGCTGCACCGCGTGAGGCCATCGGGCGCAGCACGATCGAGGCGATGCGCGTTGGCGCCGTGTACGGGTTCTCAGGCGCGGTGGACCGCATCGTGACCGAGATCGGCTCGCAGTTCGACACCGACCCGGTCGTCGTGGCCACGGGTGGTCTCGCCCCGTCGGTCCTCGAGGCCTGCCGGACCCTGACGCACCACGACCCGTGGCTGACGCTCAAGGGTCTGCGCGCGATCTGGGAGCGCAACGCCGCCTGACACGGTTCGGCGACGGCTGCCGGGGAAAGGCAGACACCGTCGTCGACGAAGGAGCATGACGTGGCCGTGTGGGTGCACGAAGGACACGCCGGGCAGGGTGACGTGGTCCTGGTCCCGGCCGGGAACGTGGTACGCGTCGGCGAGGTGCTCGCCGACGGAACGACCGCGTGGCGGGCGGAGGTGTCGCCGGAGCTGCTTCCCGGCTTGCCGCAGACCGACGAACCGCGCGAGATCGACGACGAGCAGACGCTGCGCGCGGTCCGGGGCGTGCTCAGCGCGGAACGCGAGCGCGGCGGCTGACGCGCTACGTCGCCTTGTTGCCGCGCAGCACCTTGGCGACCGCCGCGACCGCGCCGGCCAGGAAGACCCCCTTGAGCAGCTTCTTGACGCCGTAGTACACCGCTGCGCCCTTGGCGGCCGTCTTCGCGGGCGAGGTGTCCTTCTTGGCCATCGGGTCCTCCAGGGTTGTCAACATGCGTACCGGCACGGTTCTCTCCACCTGCATGGGGCGGCGAACGTGGCCGGTCGGGCAGACCACTAGCCTGCACCGCCATGGCCGAGCATTCCGACGACGACCAGCAGTCGCGCCTGTCCGAGATCGTCGCCGAGCGCCGCCGCAAGCTGGAGCGGCTGCGCGCCGAGGGTGTCGATCCGTACCCCGCAGGCGTGGTGGTGACCCACGCCCTGGCCGACGTGGCCGGGCGGTACGAGGGCCGGCTCGAGGCCGGCGAGGAGACCGCCGACCGGGTCGCCGTCGGCGGCCGCCTGGTCCTGCGCCGCGGTCACGGCAAGCTGTACTTCCTGGTGCTGCGCGAGGCCGACACGGACCTGCAGGTCATGGCGGCCGTCGACAGCCTCGGCGCCGACGGCATCGCACGGGTGGCGGACCTCGATGTCGGTGATTGGGTGGCGGCCGAGGGCGTGGTCATCCGCTCCAAGCGCGGCGAGCTGTCGGTGAGGGCCGACGCCGTCACCCTCATCGGCAAGTCGCTGCGGCCGCTGCCGGACAAGTGGCACGGTCTGCGCGACACCGAGACCCGCTTCCGCCAGCGCGAGGTCGACCTGACCGTCAACGCCGAGTCGCGGCGGGCCTTCACCATCCGTTCGAAGGTCATCCGGGCGCTGCGCGCCGAGCTCGACGACCGCGGCTACGTCGAGGTCGAGACGCCGATGCTGCACCACCTGCCAGGGGGAGCGCTGGCGCGGCCGTTCGTCACGCACCACGAGGCGCTGGACCTGCAGCTGTTCCTGCGCATCGCCGAGGAGCTGCATCTGAAGCGGCTCGTCGCCGGCGGCATGCCCCGCGTCTACGAGATCGGGCGGGTGTTCCGCAACGAGGGCCTGTCGACCCGGCACAACCCTGAGTTCACGATGCTGGAGTCCTACGAGGCGTACGCCGACTACCACGACGTCATGGCGCTGACGCAGGCGCTGGTGCAACGCGCCGCGCGTGAGGCGGTCGGGAGGCTGGTGCTCACCTACGACGGTCGCGAGATCGATCTGGGCGGCGAGTGGGCACGGCGTCCGCTGCTCGACCTTGTGAAGGAGGCCACGGGGGAGCCCGGCCTGACCTACCGCACGCCGCTGGCCGACATCCGGTCACTGTGCGCCAAGCACGGCGTTCACGCCGACGAGGCGTGGGGCGCCGGCAAGCTGATCCTGGAGCTGTACGAGCACCTCGTCGAGCACACCCTGTGGGAGCCGACGTTCGTCATGGACTACCCGATCGAGGTCAGCCCGCTGGCGCGCCGCCACCGCAGCGACCCACACGTGACCGAGCGCTTCGAGCTGATCGCCACCGGCCGCGAGCTGGCCAACGCCTTCACGGAGCTGACCGACCCGGTCGACCAGCGCGAGCGCTTCGAGGCGCAGGCCAGGGCAAAGGCCGCCGGCGACGAGGAGGCCATGGTGGTCGACGAGGACTACCTGCGCGCGATGGAGCTCGGCATGCCCCCGACCGGTGGGCTGGGCATCGGGGTGGACCGCCTCGTCATGCTGCTCGCCGACGTCCACACCATCCGCGACGTGATCCTGTTTCCAACGTTGCGCCCGGAATGACGCCCCGTCCGCCACTGCGACAGCACCACCCCGCCGGTACCCTTGTGACCGGCGCCGCGACCGCTCAGGACTCCGGGATCCGAGCCGATACTCCATAGGGAACCGATCCGGTCTGGTGAGCGTTTACCACTCTCCCCTCCGGCAATTGCTTCCGAAGCCACCGACCCCGCGACGCGCTACAGTCACCACCCAGCACCCAGCAGGGGGCAGCAGATGTTCGAGAGGTTCACCGACCGGGCCCGTCGTGTGGTCGTGCTCGCGCAAGAAGAAGCGCGGATGCTCAACCACAACTACATCGGCACCGAGCACATCCTGCTCGGCCTCATCCACGAAGGTGAGGGTGTCGCCGCAAAGGCTCTGGAGTCGCTGGGCATCTCCCTGGAAGGCGTCCGCGAGCAGGTCGAGGAGATCATCGGTCAGGGCCAGACCGCGCCCGCCGGCCACATCCCCTTCACGCCCCGCGCGAAGAAGGTCCTGGAGCTGTCACTGCGCGAGGCGCTGCAGCTGGGGCACAACTACATCGGCACCGAGCACATCCTGCTCGGACTGATCCGCGAGGGCGAGGGCGTCGCCGCGCAGGTCCTGCAGAAGCTCGGCGCCGACCTCAACCGCGTGCGCCAGCAGGTCATCCAGCTGCTGTCCGGCTACGCAGGCGGCGAGCCGGGACAGGGCGGGCAAGGCAAGGCCGGTGTGTCCGGTGGCCCCGCAGACGAGGGCAAGGGCAGCCCGGTCCTCGACCAGTTCGGCCGCAACCTCACGCAGCTGGCCCGCGAGGGCAAGCTCGACCCGGTCATCGGCCGCACCCGCGAGATCGAGCGGGTCATGCAGGTGCTGAGCCGCCGCACCAAGAACAACCCCGTCCTCATCGGCGAGCCCGGCGTCGGCAAGACCGCCATCGTCGAGGGCCTGGCGCAGATGATCACCAACGGCTCGGTGCCCGAGACGCTGAAGGACAAGCAGCTGTACACCCTCGACCTCGGCGCGCTGGTCGCCGGAAGCCGCTACCGCGGTGACTTCGAAGAGCGGCTGAAGAAGGTCTTGAAGGAGATCACCACCCGCGGCGACATCATCTTGTTCATCGACGAGCTACACACCCTCGTGGGTGCCGGCGCCGCCGAGGGCGCGATCGACGCCGCGTCGATCCTCAAGCCGATGCTGGCGCGTGGTGAGCTGCAGACCATCGGCGCCACCACCATCGACGAGTACCGCAAGCACCTGGAGAAGGACGCTGCACTCGAGCGCCGCTTCCAGCCGATCACGGTGGAAGAGCCGTCGGTGGCGCACACCATCGAGATCCTCAAGGGTCTGCGCGACCGCTACGAGGCGCACCACCGCGTCACCATCACCGACGATGCGCTGGTCGCCGCAGGCAACCTCGCCGACCGCTACATCTCCGACCGCTTCCTGCCGGACAAGGCGATCGACCTGATCGACGAGGCCGGCTCGCGGCTGCGCATCCGCCGCCTGACCGCCCCGCCGGACCTGCAGGACCTCGAGGAGGAGGCCGGCCGGGTCCGCAAGGCCAAGGAAGCCGCGATCGACGAGCAGGACTTCGAGAAGGCGGCGAACCTTCGCGACCAGGAGAAGAAGATCCTGGAGCGCAAGGCCAACCGCGAGCGCGAGTGGAAGTCCGACGGCATGGACTCCGTCCTGACGCTGGACGAGGAGGACATCGCCGAGGTCTTGAGCAACTGGACCGGCATCCCCGTGTTCAAGCTGACCGAGGAGGAGACCGCCAAGCTGCTGCGCATGGAGTCCGAGCTGCACCGGCGCATCGTCGGGCAGGAGGAGGCCATCAAGGCGGTCTCGCGGTCGATCCGCCGCACCCGCTCCGGCCTGAAGGACCCCAAGCGCCCATCCGGCTCGTTCATCTTCCTCGGCCCGTCCGGCGTCGGGAAGACCGAGCTGGCCAAGACGCTGGCTGAGTTCTTGTTCGGCGACGAGGACGCGCTGATCCACCTCGACATGTCCGAGTACATGGAGAAGCACACCGTCTCGCGGCTGATCGGTTCGCCCCCGGGCTACGTCGGCTACGAAGAGGGCGGGCAGCTGACCGAGGCCGTGCGCCGGCGCCCCTTCTCGGTGGTCCTGTTCGACGAGGTCGAAAAGGCCCACCCGGACGTGTTCAACGCGCTGCTGCAGATCCTGGAGGACGGTCGCCTGACCGACGCCCAGGGGAAGCAGGTGGACTTCAAGAACACCGTGCTGATCATGACGTCCAACCTCGGTACGCGGAACCTCGGCGCGCAGGCGCTGGGCTTCGCCGCCAAGGAGGACGAGCGCGACACCTACGCCCGCATGAAGGAGCAGGTGGACGAGGAGCTCAAGCGCCACTTCCGCCCCGAGTTCCTCAACCGCATCGACGAGGTCATCGTCTTCCACCAGCTCACCCGCGAGCAGGTCAAGTCGATCGTCGACCTGCTCATGAAGCGGGTGAAGGACCAGATGAAGTCCAAGGACCTCGACATCGAGCTCACCGAGGACGCCAAGGCCTGGCTGGCCGAGAAGGGCTACGACGCCCAGCTCGGCGCCCGACCGCTGCGGCGGACCATCCAGCGGGAGATCGAGGATGTGCTGTCCGAGAAGATCCTGATGGGCGAGTTCCGCGCGGGTCAGCTGATCGTCGCCGACGTCGAGGACGACGCCATCGTCTTCCGCGCCGTCGACGCCACGCCGGACCTGCCGCCCGTGGAGCTGGCAGGTTCATCAGGAGACGACCGCGGGTAAAGTGAGCGTCGGCGAGAGCCGATAGAAGGATTCGGCGCCCCACCGATCAGGGGCGGCTGGCCGCCAAGAGGCCAACCGCCACCCGGGGGGCGCCGGATGACTCGGCTGGGACGGCCACAAGGGCCACCAGTCGCAGTCACACAGGCGGACCCGGTGCAGCAGCACCGGGTCTTTGCTTTTGGCTACCGGCCGTCCCAGCCTTCGGGCAGCCAGACGGCGCCGCCGGAAACCCGCGCCCGTGCGGGTTTCTTTGGTGGTGGGTGGGCCGGCCCCGCCGGAAACCCGCGCCCGTGCGGGTTTTTTACCGGCCGTCCCAGCCTTCGGGTAGCCAGACGGCGCCGCCGGGCTGGCGGTAGTAGACCTGCCAGCCGTGATAACCGCGGTACGCCCGCGGGTTGCGCTTCATGACGTCGGCGTAGTGCCGGACGGCGCGGACGTAGCGGACGTCGTTGTTGTACGAGTACAGCGCCCGGTCCATGTCCCGCGGCGCCCCGCGGGCCCGCAGGTACCGGCCGGCGGCCATGATCGCGTCGTGGTTGTCCTCGATGTCGCCGCGCCCGTACAGCTTCCACGTCGCGGGGATGAACTGCATCGGCCCGCGGGCGCCGGCGCTGCTGACGCCGTCGATACGGCCCATGCGCGTTTCGACGAGGTGGATCGCCGCCAGGTACTCCCAGCGGACACCGAACCGCTCCTGCGCCTTGCGGTAGTAGCGCATCAGCTCTCGGCGCGGCGCCGGCGTGACGATCCGCCACCGCGGCAGCGTCTGCGGCGGCCGCCCCGACGACATCGACGCCAGCTCCCGGTGCGCCCGAACGTTGTGGCGCGCGACCGGCCACAGCCGGCGCGGCAGGTTGCGCAGGACACGCGCGTCCCAGGCGGGGCGGTTGCCCCAGGCGCGGTAGGCGACCTGCTGCACGTGGCCGGCGCGCGCCGTCTGCGCGCGGGTGGCATCGGGGTCGCGGATGGTGCGCTCGGCACGCTCGAGCTGCCGCGCCAGCCGCCTCGGCGTGGAGGCAGCCACCGGTTCCACCGTGGCCGTGGCGGCCTGCTCCCGGGAGGGGTGCTGCGGTCGTCGGGGCGCCGGTTGACCCAGCGCTGGCGCATCCGGAGCCGGCTGCGCGGTGGGTGCCGCCTGCGGCGGCGTGATGTCAGCAGGGCTGCAGGCCGTCACTGCAAGCAGCGCGACGGCGGCGACCCCAAAGGTTGCGATGCGCACGGCCCCCATGGTGCGTGCCACCGGCGCCGCGTGCACGCACGAATTGGTGCTATCAATGTCCGATGACGAACCTGCTGGGGGTGGCCGTCACCGGCTCGCCCACCGTGGCTGGAATCTTCGCCAACGATGGCGGGGTGCCCAAGTTGCCCGTGCCCTCCGCCGAGGTGGGGCTGCGCGGACTGGTCGGGGACCGCCAGCGCATGCGCAAGTACCACGGCGGCCCCCTGCAGGCGCTGTGCCTGTGGTCGGCCGAGGTGGTTGCCGCGCTCCAGGCGGAGGGGCACCCCGTGTTCCCGGGGGCGTGCGGAGAGAACCTCAGCCTCGCCGGGCTGGACTGGAGCTTCCTGGAGGCTGGGGCCCGGCTGCGCATCGGCACCGTGCTGGCGGAGTTGACCCTTCCCACGACGCCGTGCAAGCAGATCCGCCCGTACTTCGCCGACGGGGCGATCCGCCGGGTGCACCACGACCGCTATCCCGGGTGGAGCCGCTGGTACGCGTCGGTCGTCGAGCCGGGCCGGATCGCGCTCGGCGATCGGGTCGCCATCGAGGTTCCCGCGTGACGGCGGGCGGTGACTCATTGCAGCGCGTCGCCGACGAGGTCCGCTCCTGCCCCCGGTGCCGTCTGGCGCAGACGCGGACGCACGCGGTGCCCGGTGAGGGCAACGCCGCCGCGCGGCTGATGCTCGTCGGCGAGGCTCCGGGCCGTACCGAGGACGAGCTCGGTCGCCCGTTTCAGGGGATGGCGGGGCGGTTTCTCAACAGCGCGCTCGCCGGCGTCGGGCTGACGCGCGACGACGTCTTCGTCACGTCGGTGAACAAGTGCAGGCCGCCGAACAACCGCAACCCCCGTCGTGACGAGATGGCCGCCTGCGCCTCGTACCTCGACCGCCAGCTGCGCCTCATCAGTCCCCGCGTCGTCCTGGCCATGGGCGGCACCGCGGCGTCCCGTCTGCATCCCGAGGCTGTGGGAGGGAACGCCAACGTCACCGAGTTCCGAGGACAGGTCCACCCCCTGGGGCCGGAGCAGGCCCTGATCGTGACCTACCACCCCGCCGCTGCGATGCGCTTTCCCGCCAGGCGTCAGCCGTTCACCGACGACCTTGAACAGGCGGTGGCGCTGGCGGGCCTGTCGCCTGGCGGCGGTCTTAGCTGACGCGCCGGTACGTCACCCGGCAGGTGTAGGACTCACCGGCCGCGGCCGCCTGCGCCGCGTCCAGCTCGTAGCCGTTGGACCGCAGGGTGCGGTGCGCACCCGCCTGCAGGTCCCAGTTGTGGCGCACGAGGACGCTGGTGCCGGCGACGGGCTGCAGCGGCTTGTAGCCGTCGGACGTCCACAGCGAGATCTCGAATGCGTGGTTGTCCTGGGTGATCAGCCGGCGGCTGCCCGACGTCAGGGTCGCCACGCAGTAGAAGGTGCGCTTGGGCTTGTTCGACGCCTTGGCGCCTTCGTTGAATCCGACCTCCAGCCGCGCGGCGGCGGAGCGGTCGGCTTGCTGCTCCGCGGTCTGGTTGTCGTGGCCCATGATGGTCTTGATCAGCCAGTGCGCCGAGCCGTCCTCGGCGGCGTACGCCTCCGCGGTGTCACGGCTGAGGCCCTCCCCGGCTTGCAAGCGGAACTGCGAGGTGTCGGGGGTCGGCGACGGAGTGGGGG
>Ga0247713_1001258_pt1 | contig 12910 bp, 17 predicted proteins | sample 21E_NmetaG_FD_189936 | JGI IMG/M metagenome (GOLD analysis project Ga0247713, IMG submission 189936) | Soil microbial communities from hillslope of Landscape Evolution Observatory, University of Arizona, Oracle, AZ, United States - 2-1-E_N | ecosystem: Engineered > Artificial ecosystem >... | reverse complement strand
CTCGTGGCGGTGCGTCGCCCGGTCGAGCTCGATCGCCCGGCTCTCGCAGGTCAATTCGAGCACGGACACGAGCGTGCCGTCGTCGCCGGGCCGCTCGACGATGCGGTCCTGGTCGATGTAGCCGCGGAAGACGGTGACCACCGCCACGAGCGCCCGGCTGTCCGGGTTATAGAGCGCCTTGGCGATCTCGACGGTGCCGGCGTGCAGGTTGTGGGTGCCGAGCGTGGCGAGCACGCCCGTGTCGAGGCCGGACAGGTAGCCTTTCAGCGCCTGGACGGTCTGGCGCGCGGTCTGCTGCACGTCGTCGAGGCTGATGAGCGAGCCGGAGCCGGTGAACGTCACCCCCGGGAAATGGTCCGGGAAGGTGGCGGAAAAGACGTCGTCCCAGAAGCCGAAGTCGCCCTCGGGCAGGCGCACGACGATGAGCGCGCGCTCGGCGAGCGCGCCGCCGGCGAGAAGGTCGTGGGTCGCTTGGGTGAAGGCGCGGGCCATGGGGTCAGACGACGCTCCGCTCGTGGTAGAGCCCGCGGCGCTTGCCGTCCTCGATGAGCGCAGGCAGGCCCCGCCGGAACGCCGCCGCCCACTCCTCCATGGCGCGGATGTCGTAGACTTCCGCGCCCTTGACCTGGATCAGCACCTCCGGGAGCGGAGGCACAGGCGCAGCCGGCTTTGCGACCGCCGCCGCCACCGGCGCAGCCGCGAGGAAGCCGAAGAACGAACGTCGGTTCATGGGAGACCTCGTTTCAGGAAGGGGCGGCCGGGCGGCTTGTGCGGCGCGCCCGGCTCTCTACCATCGGTGGCGCCAACCGAGCCGATGGAGATCAGAATGAGTGCCGCCGATAAAGATGCTTACACGTCAGCACTGCTTTCCGTGATCGGCTGCCTGGTAAGCGAACTGACCAAACGCGGCGCACTCAGTCTGACTGACTTGCTTGATAATATCAGAGCGACCGCGAGCGCTCACCGCGATATGGGCAGCACCATCACCGCAGCTCATACGGCGCGGTTGGCTGATTACCTTGAGAAAACCTCGAAGGAGCCGCCGATAAAGCCGCCAACTCTTCCGCGAGGCTGACAGCCGCCTCGGCCCGAACCTCCGCCTCGCGCCGACGCGCGGCGGCACACCGGGTCGAAACGGCCTCAATCCTGCGGTCGAGCCACCGAAGAAGGAAACCAAACGGGTTCATCGCTCCCTCCTCAGAACAGCACCTGCACGGCGCGGATGGTGACCGGCTGGCCGAGCGCCTCTTCGGACAGGTCCGGGTAGGGCGGCACGAGCCGCCAGATCGCGTCGGCGCGCTCGACCTTGAGCGCCAGCGGGTAGGCGAGCGAGTTGCCGGGCGGGATGTCCGGCTCGACCTGGACGGCGAGGGTGCCGACGTTGTCGGCCGTGCCGCCCTCGACGATCCGGTGGATGGTGCGGGTCGACTTCCACGCCCACGAGATCATGTCGCCGGGGGAGAGGACGAAGAACCCGGGCAGGTCGCCGAGGACGGCGGTGTAGGGGTTCGGCGACGAGCCGATGACGGCGTTCGCCCCCGTGAAGGCGCCGCCGCCGTTGCCCTTCGTGAACCCGGCCCAGCCCGTGCCCGGATAGGCGAGCGGGCGGCAGCGCAAAAGGTGGTGCGCCCGGAAGGTGTTGAGCCCGTCCCGCAGGCTGTCGATCCAGGCCTCGATCTCCGCGTGCCGGTCCCGGCGCATGGCCGGGAAGGTGGCCTCGAAGGTCATCAGCGTGCGCCCGCGCTCCGCCACCTGCACGGTGCCGCCGCGGCTGCGGGACAGGGCCTGGATGCGGCTCGGCCGGATGCGGCAGGACGTGGCCCGCAGCCAGGCCGGGAACTCGCGGGGGAAGGTGAGCGCCATCAGAGCTTGTTCCGCCGCTGCGCGTCGCGCACGACGCCGGGGATGGCAGCGAGGAGACGCCGGTCGCGCTCGGCCAGCTCGGCCCGCATGCGCGCCGGGTCGCCGCCGTTGATCGTGGTGTGCGAGACGAGGCTGACCGAGACCGGCGCCGCCGCCCGCCCCAGCGCGTGGCCGGGGACGATGGCGCCGTCGCTCGCCGGCACGAAGATCTCGCGGCCCATCTCGCCGACGGTCACCGGCACCCCGGCCCGGACCGGGCCGCCGTTGGCGTTGGACTTCGGCGTGGCCGAAAAGGCGCTGGAGAGAAGGTTCGCGAACCAGCCGCCGTCCTTCTGGCCGACGCCGAGGAGCGTGTCGAAGCCCTTGTCCATCAAGCGGCCGGCGAAGCGGCTGGCGAGGTTGGCGAGGACCGTGTTGAGCTTCTCGCCGCGCACGATCAACGCCTCGAAGGCGCCGGACAGGGCCGAGGAGAACTCCGCCGCCGCATGGCGCGCCTCGCCCATCTTCTGGCGATAGGCGTCGATCGTGTCGTTGTTCTTCACGCGGGCCGCGGCCTCGCGCTCGAGGTCCTCGCGCTGCTTGGCGCTGAGTTCCGTTCCCTCGTGCTTGGCGGCGATCTCGGCGCGGGCGAGCACGATCGCCTTCTCGCGCTCGACCGCGCTCATGCCGAGGGTCTTGGCCTCCGCCTCGAGCATGGCGTTCGCCCGCTCGAGGGCGCGGATGTAGCGCTCGACCTCGCCGATGCTGTCCGTGCGCGAATCGCCGCCCCCCCTGGGATCCGGGCGGACCTGCGCCGCCATGCGCTCGGCGGTCCGCTGGGCGCGCTCGACCATGGCACCGCTCTGCAGGCCGCGGCCGAGTTGGGCGCGCGCCGCCGCCATCGGGTCGGGAGGCGGCGGCGCGGGTTTCGGGGGCTCCGGCGGGCCGATCTCGCCGCTCCAGTTCCAGGCCGGCGGCGGCTTGAGCGCGAGGATGTCCTGCATGAGCCGGTGGACCCGCTCCAGCCAGCCCAGCGTCTCGGCGATCGCCTCGTTGACCACGACCCAGGTCTGCTTCAACCCGAAGCCGAGCTCGACCAGCGAATACTGGATCGCGAAGAAATCGCCGATCTTCTTCTGCGCGTCGGCGAGGCGGTCGACCAGTTCCTGCGCGCGCCGGGCGTGGTCGCCCTGGGCCGCGGCCGCCTCCTTCGTGCCGGCGATGACCGCGTCGAGGTTGACGCGGCCCTGGCGCAGGTTGTCGGCGAACTCGCGCCCCATCAGGGCCTCGGCGAGATTGAGCGCGGCGAGTTCCTGCCCCGCCTGGCGCAGCTGCTTGACCTGCTCCAGGACGACGGCGACCCGGGACTCGGCGGTCGGGGCGGCGAGGAAGGCCTTCACCTCGGCGGAAAACTCCCCGAACAGGCGCGTCGCCAGCTCGAGGACCGGCGGCACCCGGTCGAACTTGAAGGCGACCGCGTCGCCGGCCGCCTCCATCGCCTTGAAGGCGCCCTCGGTCTCCATGCGCATGGCGTGCGCGGCCTTGATGAAGGCCTGGCCGAAATCGGCCGAGAAGCCGGCCCGGGCTGAGCGCTGCTCGATCTTGAGCAGCTCCTCGAACTCGGCGCGGGCGGACCGGATCACCGCGGCGAGGGCGGCGATCGCAGCGATGGCGGCGGAGAAGGGCACAACCAGGCGCGGCACGGCCTGGACCATGCGGGTGAACCGCTGCCCCTCGTCGGCGGCCGTGCGCATGTGGCCGGCCACGGTGGTCATGTTGGTGGCGACGCTGCCGGCGAGGTTGGCGATCGCGCCCCGCGCCCCGTCGGCGTCGGTCGCGAAGCGGATCATCAAGGGTTGCGCCATGGTCGGCCCGGCCGTTGCTCCCGCCGCGCTTCCGTGCACAATCGAGGCGTGCACGGGCACAGGGGGAAGTCATGAACAGAGTTCTGGTCGCGGCCGGCATCGCGGTCGCGCTGGCGGGGTGCACCGCCGCTCAGTCGGAGGGCGAGCGGCCGTTGTTCGGCCGGGTCGATTGCCGGTCGATCGCCGGCAACGCCGCCCTCGAACAGGAATTCGAGCAGGCGAAGGCGATCTGCCTGCCGCGGGCCGAGGCGGCGGCGGTGGCCGCGACCGCCAACATGCCCCGGGGCTACGGCCTCGCCGGGGCCATCGTGGCCGGGATCGAGCAGGGCATGACCCGGAACCAGATCGGCACCTCGACAGCCGTCTCGTGCATGGCCGAGCAGGGCTACCTGTTCCGGACGCCGAGCGCCCATGAGCAGGCCTGCGCGGCCATCGCGGCGGAGCGGCGTGCGGTCACCAGCCGGCCGGTGACGAGCCGGCCCCGGCCGCCGGCGCCGGCGCCGGCGCCGAAGCCCGCCGCCTAGTTGCCGTTGATCAGGGCCCGCGGGATCATCACGGCGCGGCAGGTCGCGGCCCCGAAGGCGATCGGGCTGCGGCTGGCCTTGGCCCCGTCGAGGCTCAGCAGGGGCAGGAACCAGTCCGTCGCCCACGGGGTGGCGGCAAAGACCTGGTCCAGGAACTCGCCGCGCTCGGCGACCGCGAGGTAGGTGCGCAGGCCGGGCACGGCCTTGAGGCCGAGGGTGGCCAGCGCCGCCCGGGCCGGGGCGTCGGCGAAGGCGAGCGCGAGGCGGGCGCGGACGCTCTGGCCGTCCGGGGTCGCCGCGCGCAGGAGGTGGGCGAGGCAGCCGGTGCCGTCCTCGTCCGGCAGGTCGTAGAGGGCGCCGGCCTCGGCCCGCACCTGCGGCAGCGGCAGGCGCTCCCACAGGCTCTTGGCGGCGACCCGGCCGTAGACCTGCCAGGCCTCGGACACGACGCGGACATAGGCGTTGAGGCGCTCGATCTCGACGAGGTCGGGCTCCGGCGCGCGGCCCGGCACGGTGTAGGTGCCGGTGCGCCGCAAGGCCGGGAGGACCTCGTGCGCGAGCCAGCGCTTGAAGGCCTTGGCCTTCGGTGCGCGAGACGTGAACACGAGTTGGAATACCCCCGGCTCGGACACGATGGTCACCTCCTGGGGTCCGCCAGGGGAGTGCAGAGTGTGCACGCCCTTTTCGTCGTCATCGAGCCGCCGCAAGGAGCTGCGATGTTCGGCAATCTCCAACGCTAGGCAAACGTCCTTGCCGACGAACCAGGGTTCGTCGTCGCGCACGACCGTGCGCACGGCCCGGCTCTCGAAGGTGAAGGTCTGGACGGCGTTCATGATGCTCTCTCACGTGAGGCCCGCCGCAAGCTCGGCGACGACGGCGGCGGCGATTCTGTCGGACACGTCCAAGCCGCGAGTCTCGTGGGCGACGCCAGCCTTGGCGCGCAGGGCGGCGATCGACGTGGCCGGGGTCGCAACGATGCACTCCTCGACCTCGCCGAGGGCGGCGCAGAGGGCGGCGATGTCGCGGCCGGCTTGATCGGTCGCCAGGATCGCGGCGGACAACTCGGTCCAGCGCCGGCACAGACGGATCAGGCTGTCGTCGCCGGCGGCGGCAACCACGAATGCCGGTAGCGCGCCGGCGGCGACGAGGAATCGGCGGCGCGACGGAATTGTGCTATGAACGTGGTCAGCCATCGCCTGCAGCTCCATGCTGGCTTGGTGGTCAGGCCCGTCGCGGAAGCTTGCACCTTTCCGGCGGGCCGCTTTTCGTGTACGACCCGAATATGCTGATGTCAATTGATGTGACACCGAAAAGGCGAGGGCGCCCAGCCGGGCGTACCTTCAGCGACACGGTCCAACTCCGCATCGAGCCGCAGATGGCGCAGGCAATCGACGAGTGGCGACGGCAAGAGCCCGATCTCCCATCCCGCTCCGAAGCGATTCGCCGCCTCGTCGAAGAGGCGCTCAAGGCGAAGCGCTGATCACCCCTCGCACTCGTCGGCGAGCGCCTCCAGGAAGGCGTCGACGCTCGGCGCCTCGTCGTCCTTGGCGCCGTGGAAGCGCCGAAAGCCCTCGGCCATGGCGGCGAGCTCGGCGAGGGTGAGCCGGTCGACCTCCCGGGGCGAAAGGCCCATCACGCCTCCGGCGACGTAGAAGGCGGAGAGGTCGCCGGGACCCCCTCCGCCATCGCTTTTCCCGGCCTGGCGGCCTTCGCGTCCGGCTTGGGCGCACCCGAGAGGGCCGCGTCGACGATGCGGGCGGCGAGCCCGATGTAGTCGGCGATCGGCTGGCTCTGGTAGCGCACGACGAGCGCCGTCGCCTCGGTCTCGCCGGCGCCACCGCCCTCGAGGCCGAGGCGGATCGGCTCCCACACGTCCGCGGCGCGGAAGGTGTGGAGCTGCAGGCGCAGGGCGATCTCGCCGATGCCGGCGCCGCACAGGCGCTCCAATTCCCCGATCTCGCCGATGCGGAGCTGGAAGCGCCGGCGGCGGCCGGCGAAGTCGGCGTCGATCGCCGTGCGCGACGTGTCGAGCCTGCTCACGAGGACGGCGCGTCCGTCCAGGCGAGCGGGCCGTCGCCGCGCAGTTGCCCGCTGAAGCGGACGATGCCGTTCTCCTGGTCCGAGAGCGACAGGTTCTCGAACCAGATGTCTCCCTCCCAGTGCCCACCGCCGGCCGCGGCGGCGAGCGCCACCTCGAGCCGGTAGGTGACCGGCGCGTTCGCGTCGCAGTCGCCCGCGAGGACCTTGAACTTGGCGGCGTCCGTGGTGCCCGCGATCTGGACGTTCCAGGCCCGGCCCTTGATCTCCGACACGCGCCAGGGCGGCACCCGCGGGTCGGCATCGTCGTGGGCGAGCGCCTCGTCGAAGGTGTTGACGCGCTCGAGGCCCTTCGTGGTGACCACGGCGAGGAGGTCGTACGCGGCGCCGTTCTTGCGCTTGAGGCGAAGGTCCTTGCCCGACAGGGGCTTCATCGCGGTCATGGGGGGCTCCTTTCAGGCGCGGACGACGGTGGTCTGGACGTCCACGAACACGGATTTCGGATTGAGGGGCTCGATCACGTCGCCGGCCTGCAGGACGGCGACGGGCTCGGTGACCTCGTACGGGGCAGCGAGCGCCGGGCGGGCGTCCTCGAGGGCGCTCTCGACCGCGTCGGCCAGGAGCCAGGCCTCGCGCCGGCCGAACTCGGTGGAGACGGCGTAGAGGCGCAGGCGCACCCGGAACGGGGGGAAGGCGCCCATCTCGATCCTCGTCTTGTTCACCGGGCCGACGTAGAGGTAGGGCGGCTTGACGGTCGGGCCGCGCTGGTCCTCCGGGATCTCGTCGAACACCTTGGCGCCGACGATGGCGGCCACGGCCGCGTCGGCCTTGAGCAGCGCGACCAGGGCGGCCTGCAGGGCGGTGACGTGCGTCATCGCAATTCCGCCGGCCGCTCGGCGGCGAGGTCGGCGAGGGCGCGGCCGCGGCGTTCGAGGACCTCGCGGGCGCCGGGCCAGAAGAAGGGCTGCGCCTTGGTGCCCGGATGCGTGCGGTAGACCCGGCGGGTGCGCGGGGTCGGGCGCACCTGCCCGGAGAAGAATCCCTCGTCGGCGGCGTAGGAGAGGGACCCGCCGCGCAGGCCGGGGCGGGTGCCGTACTCGACGAAGCGGGCATAGTCGTCGGCGCGGGGGTTCTCGGCGCTCGCCTCGACGGTGACGACGCCGCCCTCTTCCGAGGACGTGATGCCCGAGAACAGGGTGCCGGTGTCCTGCGGCACCCGGGCCCGCATGGCCTCGACCATCTCCGGGCCGGCGGCCCGGTCGAGGGCGCGGGAGCGGGTCACGAGGCGCAGGCCGTGGCGTACCAGCGCCCCGACGATCCGGTCGGTGCCGATGACGCCGACGAGGCGGCCGGCGACCTGGAACGCGGTCTGCGCCCCCGGCGCGGCCGCGAAGGCCGAGACGGCGCGGGCGGCGCCGATGGTCGAGGCGCCCTGCGCGAACAGGTCGGCGGCGGTGACGGGCAGCATCAGGCCTGCCTCCGGGCGATGGTCAGGGCGATGGTGCCGCGCCGCCGCTCCGGCGGGGCGACGGACAGGATCGCCCACTCGTCGCCGGAGAAGAGCACCCGGTCGGCGGCGGTGACCTGCCGCGCGGCCGGGGTGTCGCGGATGGTGAGGGTGCCGGCGGCGGCGTCGACGGCGCGGCCGCCCTCGACGATCTCCTGGCCGCCGGTGGCGCGCCAGCCGGCCCACACGGTGAGGACCGGGGCGAAGCCGCCGCGGGTGTTGCCGGCGCCGTCGTCGGCGAGGGCGCGGCGCAGGAAGGTGACGCGGCGGTCGAAGAGGCCGGCGCCGGGCATCAGTCCCAGCGCTCCCCGGCGACCAGCGCCTCGACCCCGAAGGGCAGGTCGGTGATGCCGCTGCCGCCGGCGGCGGCGGTGGCCTCGCGCCGGTCGTACCAGTGGCCGACGAGGAGTTTTATGGCGTGGGCGAGGCTGGCGCTCGGCGGCCCGCCCGCGGCGAAGCGGATCGTCACCGGCTCGGCCGCCTCGCCGAGGCAGGGCCAGTGGTGCCCGCAGCGCAGGCACACGGCGCTCGTCTCGCCGGACGGGATCACGAAATAGGCGTCCGCGTCGACGGTCTGCACCACCCCCAGCGCGTCGACGTACCTGATCCATTCGACCGCCCCGACCGGGGCGACCGGGAAGCGGAAGACGCCGCGCCAGGCGGGCAGGACCCATTCCAGGGTCTGCGCGCCGATGCGGCGCTGCGTCATCCGCTCCACGAGTTCGACTGCGGCCTTTTCGTAGGCCGCGAGCACGGCGTCCTCGCCCGCGTCGTCGATCCGCAGATGGGCGCGCAGCTCCGCGAGCGGAACCGCGGGCCCGACGGCGGGGGTGACGACGCGCAAGGTCACGGGCGCTACCCGACGATCTGCGCGACGCTCGTGGCGTCGTGGTCGGAGGCGGGCTGCTCGCGCCCGTCGAAGCCGAGCACCAGCCCGGAGATGTCGGCCGGGCCGGTGCCGCCGACCGTCACCGTGAGGCGCAGGAAGCGGAAGCCGCCGTTCATGTCGAGGGCGTCCTGGCGGACGTTGATCTCGACCTGCTTGTTGTCGTCGGTGGCGCCGAGCTGCGCGATCGCGGCGCCGGCCACGTCCTTGGTGCCGGTGCCGTCGGCGGCGCTCGCCTGCTGGACCTTGGCGTCGACCGTGGTGGCGGCCGGGATGTTGCCGACCTGGGCGACGGCGAGGAAGTTGTGGAACTTCACCACGTCGACCCAGCCGGTCGAGTAGGCGCCGGCCGCGGCCTCGTCGGGGTTGATCGCCGCCAGGATGGCGACGCGCTGGGAAGGCTTGAGGTTCGGGGTCATGGGTCCGGGTCTCCGGAATCGGGGCTGGCGGGAGGCGGCGCGCGCACGCGCCGCCGGGGTTCGGGAAAGGCGAGCGGGGCGGCCGCTGCGAGCGGCGCCGCCGCTACGAGCGGGTCTCGACGGTGACGAAGTGCGACTTGGTCGCGCTGCCGTTGGCCGGGGAGACCGGGCCGGACAGGTAGGGCTGGCCGCCCATGCGGAAGGTCCAGCGGAAGGCGGTGAGCCCGTAGTCGAAGTAGAGGTGGATCGAGGAGGCGAAGTCGATGCCCCCGCCCGCCTTGGTCGCCGCGTAGTAGCCCTTCGGGTCGACCAGCGTCAGGTCGCCCTCGGTGCCGAGCGACTTGGCGTGCTCGGTGAACAGGATCGGCCGGCCGAGGAGGAAGCCGCCGGGGGCGTTCTGCAGACCCGCGTTCGGGGGCGTCCACATGGGCTGCGTGCCGATCTGCAGCTCGACCAGCTCCGGCAGGATGTCGGAATTGGCGAGCCACACCGCCCCGCCGAGGTTTTGCGACAGCAGCCGCGACAGGATGCGGGACACGTTCTGCGTCACGATGGTGCCGGCGGCCTGGCCCGTCTTCTTGCCGACGGCGAGCTTCGCCGCCGACTGCATGAAGCCGAGCGGCTTGCCGACGCCGTCGCCCCACATGATGGCGTCGGAGGCCTTCCAGCGGATCGCCTCGGAGGCCTTGCGGGTGAGCCGGTCGGCGAGGCGGGGCCCGTCGGCGAGCAGCTCGTCGGTCGAGACCACGAAGGCGTAGAGCTCGTTGAGCTGGAGCATGGCGCCCTTGGTGGCCGCCCGCGAGGCGATCATCTGGGTTCCTTCCGCGCGCCAGGCGGCGACGACGCCGGAGCCGCCCCACGGGGTCGTCTCGTCCTTCACGAACTCGACCGCGTTGGAATTCGTCGGCTCCTGGTCGACGAGGGAGAGGAGGTCGCCGGCGGAAAAGACCATCTCCCAGATCTGCTGGCGGAACTCCGCCGGCACCAGGAAGCCCTCGCCCGCGGCACCCTGGTTGAGCATGGTGTTGGCCGGGGCCGCGCCGAGGAGGCGCGGATCGACCTGGTGGTTGACCGTGGCGTTGCGCACGGACACGGCGAACTCGGCGAGCGAGCGGAAGCCGCCGGTGGTCGCCGGATCGGGCTCGTTGAGGGTGCGGGCCGGGGTGTACGCCGTGGTGCCGGCGAAGGCGGCCTGGCGGCGGGCCTTCTTCTCCTCGGCCTCGATCTCGCCGGCCAGCGTCTCGACCTGGGCGGCCAGCGCGTCGAGCTCGGTCTCGAGCGCGGCGAGCTTCGTCTCCTCGGCGGCCTTGGCGTCGCCCTCGAGCTTCTCGATCTGCGCCACGAGGGCGTTGTAGGCGTCGGTCTTGGCCTTGCCCTGGGCCTTGAGGGTCGAAAGCTGCGCGCGCAGCTTCTTGAGGTCCTTCATCGGAAGGCTCCTTTCGGGGTGGTGCCGGGGCGGCAAAACGTCTCCGTCTCGCGGCCCCGGCGGGCGCGAGCGGCGGTGAGGTCCGGTGCGGGGCGGAGCGCGTTCCGCTTGGCTCCCCTACAGGCGCGGGTGATCGGGCCGGCCGGCGGGCGTCGCACCGATTCGGGTCAGGCGAAGGCGAGGGCGCTCCGCCGGCGGAAGCTCTTGGCCGCGCCGCGGCCGGCCAGGAGCTCGGCCACGACCTGGTCGAGGGTGGCGATCCGGTCGGCGAGGCCGGCGGCGAGCGCGCGGGCGCCCTCGAGCACCCGGCCCTCGCCGTAGCCGGTCTTGACCTTGGAGACGCTGGCGCGGCGGCCGGCGGCGACATCGGCGGCGAAGGTCTCGTAGGCGGCGTCGGCGCGGGCCTGCAAAGCCGCCTTCGCCTCGTCGGAGAGGGGCGCGAACGGGGTCGCCTCGGCCTTGTAGCGGCCGGCGGAGACGACGGTCGTCTCGACGCCGAGGCGCTCGTGCAGCTTGGCGTAGGACTGGTGGGCGGCGAGGATGCCGATCGAGCCGACCTCGGCGTTCGGGGCCAGCACGATCTCGGTGGCGCCGCTGGCGAGCCAATAGGCGGCCGAGGCCATCAGGCCGTTGGCGACCGCGACGACGGGTTTCTGGGCCGCCGCCTCGCGCACCGCCGCGGCGGTCTCGGCGGTGCCGTTGACGATCCCGCCGGGGCTGTCCACGTCGAGGACGATGGCGCCGATGTCCGGGTTGCGGGCGGCGGCCGCAACGCGGGCCCGCAGCCCGTCCTGGCCGGGCAGCGCGCCGAACCAGGTCGACACGGTCCGCGGCACGATGATGCCGGTGACCGGGATCACCACGACGGCCCCGGCGCGGCGCTCGTCGCGGGGCGCGGCCGCGCGGGCGACGCGCTCCGGGTCGACGGCGAGCAGTCCCTCGCCGGCGAGGGTGGCGAGGAAGGCGACGATCATGTCGGGGTGCATCAGCTTTCCTCGCGCTTCTTCGGCTCGGGCTCGGGCTCCGGATCGCCGGCCTCGCCCATGTTGAGCGGCTGCAGGTAGATGTCCCCGTCGGGCCCGATGCCGTTCTGGTTCTCGAGGCGGCGGATGTCGTTGACGGACAGCCAGCCCCACTGGCGGGCGACGGCGTAGGCCTTGTAGCGGGCGGCGAGATCGCCCCGCAGGAGGCCGGCGACGTTGATCTCGACGAAATGCGTGTCCTGCTCCTCGCCGATCAGGAGGTCGCGGTGCGCCGCCTGCTCCCAGGCGCAGATCCAGGGGGCGAGCGTGTAGACGACGTAGTCGATCGACTGCTGCTCGATGTTGGAGAAGGTCGCCCGGTCGAGGATGCCGACCCGGTGCGGCGGCATGTTCCACAGGCGGCAGACCTGGACGTCGGTCGCCGCCGCGGTTTCGAGAAACTGCGCCTCGTTGTTCTTGACGACGAGCTGGTTGTACTTGACGCCGTGCAGGAGGAGCCGGTCGCGGTGGCGGTTGGCGCCGGTGCCGCCCTCGCGCCAGGCCTCGAGGAACTCGGCTCGCGCCTCCTTGTCCTTGAACGTGCCCGGGTGCTCGAGCACGCCGCCGGAGAGGCCGCTGTTGCGGAAGAAGTCGGCGCCGTATTCGCGCACGGCGATGGCGCGGCCGAAGACCTCGCGGGCGCTCTCCCAGACCGGCACGCCGCGCAGGCCGTCGACGGTGAGGGGCGCCTTGCGCACGTGCCAGACCTGGTCGTCGCGCAGGACCTCCTGCGTCGCCGTGCCGAGGCCGGAGAAGGTGTAGAACACCCGGCCGCCTTCGCCGCGCTCGATCTTGACGAGCCGGCTCGGGTGGATCGGCTCGATGGCCCCGATCGGGTGGCCGTCGTCGGCCGGCACGAGCCGGGCATAGGCGTTGCGCCAGGTCGACAGGTGCCGCTGCTGCTCGTCGAAATGCTCCTGCGCCGTCTGACGCGGGTTCGGCCGGTCGTTGAGGAGGACGTGGAGCCGGTGCGCCCGGTCGGGCTCGCGCTCCCCGTCGGGGCCGCGGCGGAACACGCCGACGGGCAGGCTCGACACGACCCCGCCGAGATTCTCCTGAACGGCCTGCACCACGTCGAGCTGCAGCACCGCCTCGGACGAGACCGGCACGCCGGCCCGGGAGAGCGGGCCGGGGGCGCCGGTCCAGACGCGCTCGTCGGTCGGCTTCGGACGCTGCCAGCCGGGCACGAGGGAGGCCGCGAGGCGAAAGAGGCTCTGCATCAGATCACCATCGCCGCGTCGGCTCCCGTCACCACGGTCTCGTCCATCGTTCCGAAGGCGACCCCGATCGCCATGATCAGCGCCACGACCGGGTCGATCTTCTCGCCCGACCGGCGCTTCGACGGCTTGATGTTGCCGGCGTCGTCCTGAACGTAGGCCACG
>Ga0247713_1001257_pt1 | contig 12913 bp, 13 predicted proteins | sample 21E_NmetaG_FD_189936 | JGI IMG/M metagenome (GOLD analysis project Ga0247713, IMG submission 189936) | Soil microbial communities from hillslope of Landscape Evolution Observatory, University of Arizona, Oracle, AZ, United States - 2-1-E_N | ecosystem: Engineered > Artificial ecosystem >... | reverse complement strand
GACGCGATGGACACCGGACCGGCTCGGCGCCTCGGCGCGTGCCGACACCGTCTCCATGGAACGTGTCGTCACCATGCTCATCGAGCGCGGCGGGCAACACCGGCGCCGCCGGGGCACCCCTTCGCCCTGCGATACGCCGGGCAGGTGGGCTCCGGGCTGAGCGAGTTCCTTCTGCGCCACTTCGGCTCGGCATTCAAGGACTTGGCGACGGTAGTCAGTCCGTTCATCCCGCCGCCGCCGGTCCCACCGCTCAACTTTGTTCGGCCGAATCTGGTCGTCGAGGTCATGTTCAACGAGATGACCACGGCCGGGGTGCTCCGCCAGCCCTCGATCAAGGGCCTGCGCAATGACGTCGACCCTGGATCTGTCGCTTGGACCGAGGAGCTCCAGTGAGCCGATGGGGGCTTGGGCCCGGGCGCTGCATCGGGCGAACCGCCGACGACCAAGACCGCCCAGGTTGGCCAGCTCCGTCGGACGGCGCCCACCCGCCATGGGGAAGCATCACCGTCGCCGCCTACCCTGCATCGCGGAAACCTCTGCGTCGGATTGCCCAGAACCGACCGCCTGAGCCGGGACTCGTTGGGGTGTGACTACGAAAGAGGTGATCATGGGAGAGGTGGACGACGACGGGCACCGGCATGGCCCCTCACTGCAAGGCTCCCTCGGGCGGACCCTCACATGGACCACTCCGCGCCGGCGCGCCGGTAGCTCGGGGAACCTCCGGGCGCGTGCGTTAGAACACGAAGGCCGTCGCGTCGAAAACCGCATGCGTCGGGTTCGAGCCTCCAGCCATGCCGTTGTGGATAGTCAGCTTCCCGCTGGCTGGATTGAGCGCCACCACGGCAGCGGCGTTCAGGTTCTGATCCGCTGCGAACCAGTTGACGTTCGACGTGGCGGGATTGGGAGGCGAGCCCTGGGCGTAGAGCGTGAGGTATCCGCTGGGTAACTGCGTCTGGGTCACGGTGATGTTGCCTACCACTCCGACAGCTCCAGCAGGAACCGACACTCCGCCAATGACCACGCCGGTAACCTGCACGTCCACGCTTGCCCCACCGGCCAACTTTGCCCCGCTGCGGCTGTCAAAGAGCCGAATGGGCTTCGGAAGCAGGTTCATGCTCCCACCGGCGAAGCCTTCCCTTACCAGGGCTGCCCGTCGCCAGATGCCGTGAATTGGGGCACCATCGCCATCTTTCACGCAGAGCCATAGCTCCCCGGCTGCGTCACGAATTGACTCGCCTCTGAGGAACTCACCCGTCGTTGGTGGTCCGACGACACCGTGTTGGAAGGTGAATTGGAGGATGCGGCCACTACCTCCTACTACGAGGGCAGTGCCCTGGCGTGACGAGGCCATCACGCCGATTCCCTTATCGCTCTTGCCAACCACACCAAATCCCAGGGGCCCATCGCATGCTCCAGCCACACCAACGTTGTTTCTCTGGCCACTAGCGTACTCAGCTAGCCCGAGGACGGCGCACCGTTCAGGGCTCGTCTCGATGTCCGTCGGCAGCAAAAAATCCCCAAAACGGGCGACGAGAGCGGTCGCACTCTTGGCTTGGGCCACGATGGCGCTTCCAGGATGCTTGTTCACGAGAGTACTGTCGCTATTAGTCTGTGCGACGATGGCAGTCTCACCCGCAGTTTGTACAGATAGGCCACGGCCAAACCCGTCGTTACGAATAATCAGTGTCTGAGACTCATGAACGGATCTCAGCTGTGTCGTGAAGGTTCCCGCATTATTATCATTGCCGTATTGCATGTTGCCTTGATTTGCACCAGCGGGACCGGCGCTCAACAGCGAGCCACCCGCTCCGACGGCTCCCGCAGCGGCAGCTGCAACTCCAAGGCGCAGAAACTCACCCCGGCTGAATCTGAGGCGTCCCCCCCCGGCTGCGCCGCACGGGACACCGCCCTCGGCGGGATCGGACGGCATCGTCGCCCGCAACTCCTGCACCTCAGCCCTCAGCCGCTCATTATCGGCCTCCACAGCAGCTAGCGCCGCCAACACTCGCTGCTGGAACTCCTCGGCCGCTGTCTCGCTCATCCCCTGCCGCTCCCTCCGCTCGGTAGCACTGCGACCCTGAAGGATAGTTGCGGGGATCCGGCAAGAACCGTACGTCGATGTCGCCCGCCAGTGGGACCACGCCGAGCTGAGTCTCGCCAGCAGATGGGACCACCCTCCACCAGGAATGGGACCACCCGGGTGTCCGCCAGCGCCGGCTCCGCTCCCGATGGACTTGCCGCCAACGGTGAGCGAACCAGGAGGCGGCATGGGCGTTTCGGGAGGTGCCGGTGTTCGAAGTACAAGGGTTGCTGCGGCTCTGGCTGCGCGGTGAAGCCCCTCGGGAGAACGAGCGGCTGGCCAAGGTCGATCGCCAGACCTTCTCGGCTGTATCAGTTGACCCTGCTAGCGCCACCGACCGCACCACGGTCACGGCCACACCTCCAAACGACCGATGTTCCGGCGATCAAGGTTGCGCCTACCCCGATGACGACCAGCGTCAGACGAGGTTTATCCGCCGGCCGACACCTTGCGTTGTGATCGACGGCATGCGGCGCTGCGCGACTCCCTCTAGTCCGGAGGCGAGGCGACAACAACTGTCGGGCCCCATGGTCCTGTCCCATGCGCGAACAGCGCGGATAAGATGGCGAAGCGGATTCACTCGAGGTACCGCCCCGGACGGAGGAGTCCGGATTGGGTGACTATGTGCAGAGACCGTTCTAGGCCTGAACCAAGCGCAGGACTCCGGGGTCCAGCAACCGACGATCCAAGAAGCGCCCGGTTCGCATGGGTTTTCCGAGCGTGAGCAATTCCGCCGTCACGCCCGTTCAGGTGAACGACGCTGGAGCGCCGTCCCGGGACGGCCACGCCGTTCGGCGTCGGCCTGGACGACCTCGAGGGTGAGGTCGTGCAGCTCCGCCACGAGCTCGCGGAGGCGTCGTGAGTTGTCGATCATGGGCTGGTAGGCGGCGAGCTGCTCGTCGCTGAGCACCCGGGTCACGGTCCGGCCCTTCACCTTGCGCGTCCAGACGATGTAGGGGCCGTGCAGCCTGTCCGGCTCGGTGTGGCAGGCGCACGCCTTGTTGCCGCAGCGCGTCCGGCGGACCTCGACGGAGCCGACCAGCGCCAGCCCCGGCGCTGCCAGCGCCTCCTCGATGCGCCGCTTCCTGGCCTGCTGGTCAGCGGTCAGGCGGATCCCCTCGGGGCCGGGCACAGCCTCCACCTTACCCGAACCGGCCGTCGGTAGTATTACCGACGGGACTCGGGCGAGGAGGCAGGGATGAGCAAGGCGAAGAGGCAGCTGCGCCGGGCGCTGGCACGCGAACAGCGGGTGATCGAGCGCCGGCTGGCCGACGCGGTGGCACCCAACCCGGCCGGCCCGGTGCTGGGGCGGGCGAGGATCGCATATGAGTACTCCGAGCGCACCAGCGGCGTCGCCCATGGTGGCATGGGCATGGTCGCCCGCCTGGTGGCCGAGGTCGGCCTGGCCGCCGAGATCGACGCCTCGGTGGAGCTGCTGGCCCAGCACCGCCCCTACCACGAGTCCGACGACGTGCTGAACATCGCCTACAACGCCCTGTGCGGCAGCGCCCGGCTGGACGACATCGATGCCCGCCGCGGCGACCGGGTCTTCCTCGACGGCATCGGGGCCGAGGCGCTGCCCGACCCGACCACGGCCGGGGACTTCTGCCGGCGCTTCGACGAGGGCACGATCTTGGAACTGCAGGAGGCGGTCAACCGGTGCCGCCAACAGGTGTGGGCCCGCCAGAGCGCGTCGTTCTTCGCCGCCACGGCCCGCATCGACGCCGATGCCACCATCGTGGGCACCGACGGGGAGACCAAGGCGGGCATGGACATCGCCTACAACGGCACCTGGGGCTACTCGGCGCTGCTGGTCTCCCTGGCCAACACCGCCGAACCGCTCTACCTGGGCCTTCACGGCGCCAACCGCCCTTCTCATGAGGGCGTGGTCCCCCTCTATGACAAGGCGATCGCCCTGTGCCGGGAGGCCGGCTTCGGCGACGTCTTGCTGCGGGGCGACACCGACTTCTCCCTGACCGGCCAGTTCGACCGCTAGGACGGCGACGGCGTGCGCTTCGTGTTCGGCTACGACGCCAAGGCCAACCTCGTCGAGCGCGCCGCCGACGCCCCCGAGGACCTCTACCAGGAGCTGGTGGCCCGGGCCGAGCGTGAGGTCGCCACCCGGCCCCGCACCCGGCCGACCAACCACAAGGACGAGGTGGTCCGCGCCCGCGGCTACAAGGTGCTGCGCCCCAAGGCCGAGGAGGTCGTCGAGTTCGACTACCGGCCCGGCAAGTGCCAGCGCGACTACCGGGTGGTCGCCCTGCGCAAGAACATCTCCGTCACCCGGGGCGAGGCCGTCTTGTTCGACGAGTACCGCTACTTCTTCTACATCACCAACGACCGCCGCCTCAGCGCCCACGAGGTCGTGGGCGAGGCCCGCCAGCGCTGCAACCAGGAGAACCTCATCGCCCAGCTCAAGGGCGGGGTGCGGGCCCTGCACGCCCCGGTCAACACCCTCGCCGCCAACTGGGCCTACATGACCATGGCGTCGCTGGCCTGGAGCATCAAGGCCTGGTGCGCGCTGCTGCTGCCGGTCACCCCCCGGTGGGCCGACCGCCACGACGAGCAGCGCCGCCGGCTGCTCACCATGGAGTTCGCCACCTTCCGCCAGGCCTTCATCGACATCCCCTGCCAGATCGTCAAGGGCGCCCGGGGCGTGCGCTGGCGCGTCCAGGCCTGGAACCCGTGGCTGCACGTGTTCTTCCGTCTCCTCGACGCCCTCTGACCCTCGCACCGAGCGCTGCCCATCTTCAGCACCGATCCCGGCGCTGATCAGCGACGCCGCAAACGACCCGCCCGACGCCGTCGCGCTCCATTGACGACCGCGTCGAGGCCGGACCTTCGAGCCAGCCCGTCCGGCAGCCCGGGCCCGGGCACCCGAGCGGCGATCTCGACCGCCCAGGGCCACTGTCAGCCGCTATGCGCTTGTTTGAGGTCTAGGTGTCATCCACGTCACCGACGGCAGACCATCCGCGTCTGAAGAGCTCGTCGAAGACAGACTCTGCGCAGTGTGTCATCGACACTGCTCCGGAACTCTGCGAGGCAGCGTAAGGGTCAGGCCATGACAGCCTCCGCCGTACCCCGTGTGGAGCGGGTCCGGATGGCTGACGGGACGAAGTCGTGGACTGTCGTGCGGGCCGATGGGGTTCCCGTGGAACCGGTCGACCAATTCCTCGGGTACCTGCAATGCCTCCCACGGTCCCCCAACACCGTCGTGGCCTACGCCTACGACCTTCGGGCCTTCGTCGAGTTCCTCGACGGGCACGCCCTGACGTGGGACGGCGTGGAGGTCGACCACCTCGCCAGGTTCGTGCGCTGGCTCGAGCAGCCCGCGGGCAACGTGGTGCTGTTGCACGGCGCTGAGCCGGCCAGGTCGCGCGCCACCGTCGCCCGGGCGGTCAACGCCGTACACGCCTTCTTCGACTACCACGCGACTCGCGGCGTCCCCGTCGCCCGCCGGTTGGTGAGCTTCAGTCGGACGCCGAAGCCCCCCTGGCGAAACCCTCATCGGACCGGCAGGAGCGCCCGCCGGGCGGTCACGGTGAGCGTCCCCCAGCAGGCGCCGCAGACGTTGGCGCCCGAGGAGGTGCAGGCGCTGCTCGACGCCTGCCGCCACAAGCGTGACCGGTTCCTGCTCGCCCTTCTGTACGAGACCGGCATGCGAGTGGGCCAGGCCCTCGGGCTCAGGCACGAGGACTTCGTCAGCCGACAGCGCCTCGTCCGGATCGTGCCCCGTGACAACCCCAACGGCGCCCGGGCGAAGACATCGACGGAGCACGAGGTCTGCATCTCAGGAGAGCTCGTCCGCCTCTACTCCGACTACATGGTCGACGAGTACGGGACGCTCGAGAGCGACTTCGTGCTCGTGAACCTGTGGGGCCGCCCCCAGGGCCACGCCATGACAGGAGCGGGGTCAACGAGCTGACGCGGGCCCTGCGAGCGCGTACCGGCATCTCCTTCACGCCTCACATGCTTCGGCACACGAACGCTACCGAGCTCGAACGCATGGGCGTGCCGATCGAGGTCATCAGCGCGCGGCTGACCCACGCCAGCCTGAGCACGACGGTCAAGACCTACATCCACATCGGGGTCGAGGATCAACGCCGAGCGCTCGAGAAGGCCGGGTTCTGGCCAAGGGCGGCCCAGCCGTGAGCGCACAAGCGCTCTACGGCCTGCCTGTCCCGGCCGGCCAATCTTGGGAGGAGCTGCTCACCGAGGCCATCAGGCCTGAGTTCGCGGTGGCCGTGTACTTGGCTGATCCCGACGACGCCGTTCTTGGCAGACCCCTGTGCCAGGTGCCGGCCTGCGGAGCGATTCTCTGGGCTGCGTCGCGCCTGTGCCGCCTCCACTTGAACGAGTGGCGTGACGCCGGCGAGCCGAGCCTCGAGCAGTTCTGCGGGACAGGGGCGAGCGACCTCCAGGTTCGCCCCGACAAGTGCCGCATCGCCTCCTGCGAGCGCTCTCGCCAGGCCCGGCGGCTGTGCTCATGGCACCTGTGGCGCTGGCGGAAGGCGGGGAAACCGGACCAAGACGCCTGGGCGCTCGGAGAGCACGCCGCGCTCACCGGAAACGGTCTGTGCCGGGTGCCGGACTGTGGGTTCCCCGCCACCGGCGGCCACCGCCGCTTCTGCGACTGGCACGCCACCCGATTCACGAACTCGCCCTTCGACGATCCCGACGTGTTCGCCCTCACCGAGAACGCGCCGTGCCGGCGAGTCGGCTACGACATGCGGGCCCTGAGCGGCGTGGCCCGGCTGGAGGTGCAGTTCATGCTCCAGCAGCGCCACGACGAGCAGGGCGCCAGCCTGAGCAAGAAGACCTTCGATCGCATGGTGAAGGGTCTGGCCGACGTCGGCGGTTCGTTACGCGAGGGCACCGAGGCCGACTGGAACGAGCGGCTCGGGGACGCAATCAGCCTTCTGCGCTTCGCGCGCGACCGTCTTGACCTCCTCGCCGACGGTGCGGTCATGGACTGGGACGACGACACCTGGGACCTTCGGCGGGCTCTGGGCGCCCGGTGGGATGTCTACAAGGGTCGCCGGTTGCGCTTCGGTGCGATCCCGCAACCCTGGATGCGGGACCTCGCCAAGCGCTGGGCCCGGCTCCGCCTCTCCTCCCGGGCACAGCAGGTCGTGGTGAGCAATGTCAGAAACTTGCAGATCTTCGGCCAGTTCCTGGCCAGCCGCGGCTTTGCGCCGACCCGTGACGGTTTGCGCCGCGAGCACCTCGAGCAGTTCCTGGCCTGGCTCCCCAGCACCGGCTACACGCAGAACACCCTCGCCGGCATTGTGGCGACGGTGCGGACCTTCCTCGACGACTGCGCCGCCTACGGGTGGACCGAGGGCGTGCCGCCGAACGCTCGCCTCTTTCCCGGCGAGGGGCCGCGCTTCCACACCGGCCTCCCACGGTTCATCAGCGAAGACGTGATGTCCCAGCTGGAGGACCCCGCCAACGTGGCGAAGTGGGAGGACGCCTTCGCCCGCAACCTGTTCCTCGTCATGCGCGAGACCGGCAAGCGCGTCGGCGAGGTCGTCACCCTCGGTCGGGATCCCGTCCTGGTGGACTCCACGGGGGCGCCGTGCCTCCTATACCGGGACCACAAGGGAAAGCGCGACGCCATTGTGCCGATCAGCGAGGTGGCGGCTGCTGCCATCAGCGACCAGCAGCGACTGGTGGCACGGGAGAGCCCTGCCTCGCCGTGGCTGTTCCCACGTCCCGGGAGCAACGCGGACGGCAGCCGCCACTTCACGAGCGATCTATTCAACAAGCGTCTCAACCGCTGGCTCCTTCGCTGTGACGTCCGCGACGCCGCCGGCAACCCGGTCACCGTGTCGTCGCACCAGTTCCGCCACACGCTGGCGACAAGGATGCTGAACCGCGGCGTGCCCCAGCACATCGTCCAGCAGATGCTCGGCCACGTCGGAGCCGACACCGTCGCCACCTACGCCCGGCTGACGGACAAGACGCTCCGACAGGAGTTCGAGCGCTACCAGCACGAGCGCGTGAACGTCCAAGGCGAGCTGGTGATCTTCTCCGACGGGTCGCCGACAGCGGAGGCGGAGTGGGTCAAGCACCGGATCTCCAAGGCGCTCCAGACCCTGCCCAACGGCGAATGCGGACGGCCGATCCAGCAGTCATGCCCGCACCCGAACGCCTGCCTCACCTGCGACGACTTCCTGACGGACGTCCGACATCTTGACGGGCATCGCGACCAGCTGGAGCGCACCCGGAAGCTCGTCGCCACCGCGAACGCGGATGGCAACTTCCGGATGGCCGAGATGAACCGCCAAGTGGAGACGAACCTGTCTCGCGTGATCGAAGCCATCGAGCGCAGAATGGAGCCGGAGGCATGATCAGCGGTCGATCGGACAACTCGGCGGCACTTCGGGCGTCCGCCCAGCGACGGTCTGAGGTGGCCCGCCGGCGCACTCTTGAGGCCATCGCGGCGATCGTGGCTGAAAACGAGGCGGTCACGCCGACCGCCGTCGCAAGGCGAGCAGGAGTCTCCCGCCAGTGGCTCTACACATTCGACGATGCGCTCAGCGCTATTCGCCTCGCGGCTAGCACTCGGCCAGCCACGCCCGTGCCGCAGGATCAGCGAGCATCCCTCGCCTCGATGCAACGCCGCCTAGAAGTGTTGAGCGAGGAGAACCGGCGCCTCCGGCACCAGGTGGGCGAGCTCGAAGACCGTCTCGCCCGTGCCTACGGCGCCCTGCGCTCTGCCAGAACATGACCGCACAAGGGCAGTGAAGTGATGTCGTCATTCGCAGTGACGCTTGGACCATCAGCGAGGGCCTGCGCGATACCGCTCGCTTTCCAGGCCAGTGGCCCTGGACGGGATCCGGCGTTCTTGCTCAGTGCTCACGGCTTCGGATATGGACCACAGCCCAAACGACGAAGATCGTCGCCGGTAGCGACAATGCCTTGAATAGCGAGACCGGCACACTGCGGTAGCCCCATCCTGGTCCTGTGTAGTAGCTATTGATATATATCACCACGGTGCTGACGATCACTATCGCGCTGATTGTGACGTAGTGGCTAAGCGGCTTCCTCACGGAACGGTGCTAGTCCTCATGTGCTGCCAAATCCCGACGCTTACTCCTTGCGGCCTCGGCTACGGCGTACCGTACCGTGGCGGACTCGGTCAAGATGTGCCGGACTTGCTCGGTCGGCTCGACCAGTGACCCGGTCGGGATCGCCTGCTGGCGAACGTCACCGACCAAGGGGCGTTCGCCGGCGCGCCCGTCGTCGACGTTCATCTCCGGCATTGCTTTCACTCCCGGGCGCGCCGTCGTTCGGCGCCCACATGCGCGTTCCCGCGGATAGCGTCTTATTGGGAGAGTGGTAGACAAACGCGACGATTTCCCGGGTCAGCTCCTCGCCAGTAGCTGGACATCCCTACGGCCCAACGGCGTCGTCGTCATGTCGATTATTGGAGCCGTCGCCACTACTGCTGATGGAGGGTTGGGCGGGCTAGTCGGAGGACTCCTCCTCGTGACGATGGCTGTCTCCTGTCTTTCAGGGGCGTCTCCCGGATGCTTCCCGACCGCCCTGTGATCGTGAAGTGGCTCCGCTCCCACTCCCGCGGCGCTGACGCCACCGGCGAGCGAAACACTCAACCAGCGCAGACGGCTCGGGCCTCCTCCAGCAGCCCTTCGCCGACGACGTGGCGGGCCGAGCTCAGGGCGTCGAGCGCGGCGGACAGCGGGTCCGGGTTCGTGGCCTGGTAAAGGGCCATGCCGGCGTTCGCCGGTCGCGAGGCGTCGCGGGCATTGGCCATGGCCCAACGGCTGTCCACGGCCGAATTGTTGAGCGCGGCATGGGCCACCGAAGACCGGTGGAGGAGGCGCCGTACCACCTCTGCCACCGCCGGTGACAAGGGTGTTCCCGGTGCCGAGCGCAGCCTTGCCAACGCTGCGCCAATGTCCGGCTCGCCGTCCAACCCCGCTGCGCTGGCCGCTCGCTCAGCGGCCAGCGCCGCCACCTCGCGCTGGACCTCCGGCGTGGCGCCGGCGACCAGGTCGACGAGCTCGGGGTCGTCGTACCGCAGGAAGTGGTGCTCGGCCAGCCTCGGGTACAGGTCCGGAAGGAACGGGACCAGGTCCCAGGCATCGGTGATGCCCTCGACCTCCTGCCGGGTGAGGCCCCGACCGATCACCCGTTCCGCCAGGACGAACCCTGCCGGGATGGGGATGCCGTCCTCGAACGACAGGCCCTCCATCTGGGGCAGCAGGCGGTCCGGGTCGGTCCCAGACCGATAGTCGGAGGCGTACAGCTCAAAGGACGTCACGACCGCGCCGGCGACGGCGTAGGAGAAGCGGGTGTGGAGGTTGACGTTCCAGAAGACGCTGACGGCGGCGCCGTTGCCGGAGGCGCGCCGGAGCACCTCCGGGCTCGACCCCGCGTATCCGTTCGGCTCCACTGCGACGACCACGTCGTCGACCGCCCCGATGGCAGCGATGTCCATGTAGACGCCTTGGTCCAGCAGCGCCCGGAGTGGCCTTGGCGGTATCGACGGGTCACCGCCGAACGCGGCCACGGTGCTGGCGACGTCGAGGCCGCGGACGACCGTTACGCACGCCGCCACCGCCAGGAACGAATGCTCGTAGTCGACGGTCCACTCGTACTCCGACATGTCCGCCACGCGGGTGACCGTACCGGACACCGGGGCGTGCTGGAATGTCATCGGTGACTCCCGAAGTCGCCTCGAGAAGCTGGCGTCCAAGCTGGATGGCGGGGCCGAGGCCGCGCCGGGCAGATGGCCATGGGGTTCGCACTGATCCGGCCAAGGTCGCGACCGAGCGAGCAGCCATCGAGTATCTCGCCGACCTCGGCCTTGACGTCGTGCCACGGCTGCTAGCAGCGGACGTGGAGGCCAACCTGCTCGTCCTCGAGGACCTTCACCCTGCAGGGACCCTCTCCGACGATGTCACGCCCGAGGGATTACGCGCCTTCGCCCGCGCCCCCGGCGTCCTCCATCGTGCTGGAAGCAGAGGCGAAGACGATCCGTGGCAGGGCCACCGGGCGATAGGTGCCGGTAGGCCTCGGTCGGGCCCGGCGCCCGTCCCGGACGGTATCGCCGGCGCTCGCGCTTACTGCTCGGCTGCCGGAAATCGCCGGGCGCAGTGACACCGGCGTTATCGCGGTCGTGCGATCAACCGGGAGCGTCCGCCACGCCTGGCACAGTGTCAGAACCATGGAAGACCTTGTTGCGGTTGCCGTCGACTTCACGGAAGTTGGTACTCGCTACTTCATCGTCTACGGCCGCATCTTCGGTGCTGTCGAGGATGAGGCCATCGAAGCGGTGGTGCTCAAGGCTGCGCAGCGATCGGACTATGGGGGGACCCCGCTCACCGCCACGGTGTGTAGGACTCTCCACGAGGCGTCGGGCCAGCCGTACTTTTACGAGGCCCTCTTTGACATGACTCGCGACGCCGTCTCGCCGGGGACCCGCAGGTACGAGCGATGGAGAAAGCGGATCGCACGAAGCATGAACGACGGCCGGGAGATTTGGTTCCTTGGGCACCCAGAATGACGGCCGCGAAGTGGTGCAAGCTACGTACAATTCGTCTTGAAGGGGTGGCACACGAATGCGGCCCGACGCCTGTGTCGGCGATAGTGACGCCGCACACCACGTGATGTTCCTCTGGCTCGTAGGCGCACTCGTCGGCTTGTTGTGGATGATCGTTGGCGCTGACGTCCTCATTCATCGCGATTGGCCGGATCAGGGGTGGCTCAGAACGCCTGGAGCATCGAGAGCGGTTCTCTTCGGTTCGCGCCGGCGTCAACCTGGTCGAAAGATGGAAGTGTTCTCCTCGATCGTTGCGCTCGCTCTCGGCGCCGTCATGACGGTCGTTGGGATAGGAAGCTTCGTCGGAGTCTGACGAGAGCACGACCTGCCAGGTCGCGATCGCACCGCAGGATGAAGTTGCCGATCCCGATCACCGATCGCCGACATGGCATCGTCTGGTGGTGACGGAGGACGAGGAAGGCCCCTGGCCGCATCCGAGTACGGTCTTCACGCCCTTGTCGATCGTGGACACGGCCTTGGCAGACAGCTCGTCAATCAATTCCTTAAGGTCATTCGAGCGCCGCTGACCGCCGAGGAGCGTGAGTACACCGACCGATACGCCACGCCTCGGATCGACGTGGGTACTGCGCCGGACGGAGAGCGGCTGCTGCGCCTCTCCTTCGCTGGAGCCGAAACTCTGATGGGTTGGGATGGCACCCAGGACGAGGCGTCGTCGCTAGTGGCCGGTGTCGCCGGCAACGCAGCTATCAGTACATCGGCCGACTATTGGCTGGCTGAGGGCTGGCGAACACGAACAACCTTCGGCGGAGATGAACCCCAGCAGTAAGTGTGCCGTTTCCGCCAGGTCGGTCGGGCCAAAGGCGGCGCCGTAGTCCTCGCTCGGCGTGTTCTTCGCCGACATCTCTGGGCCTGAAGCGCGGCGCATCGCCACTGAGTCAGTGAGACGAAGACCGAAACGAAGAGCGAGGCACCGAGAGATCCCCAGACGAGCGCCGGAGGCCAACCCGTCGCATCGACCACCTCCGTCCACCAGGTGCGACTCAACAGGTTCAATGTGACCATGTGCTTCTCGCGCAGCGGCGCTCGACCTCCCCATGGCACGTTCCAGTAGTCGAAAGGCCGAAACTCCGTCCCCTCCGCCGCGACCTGAGACACGGTATAGAAGACGACGAATCCGACCACTATGGCGATGACGATCCTGAACCGGCCTGGGATCCGCGGAGGCTCCATACCTTGGAAGTGAGGATGGAGCATGACTACAAGTGGTGGGCGGCGTAGGCCGCAGAAGTACCCCGACG
>Ga0247713_1001256_pt1 | contig 12927 bp, 14 predicted proteins | sample 21E_NmetaG_FD_189936 | JGI IMG/M metagenome (GOLD analysis project Ga0247713, IMG submission 189936) | Soil microbial communities from hillslope of Landscape Evolution Observatory, University of Arizona, Oracle, AZ, United States - 2-1-E_N | ecosystem: Engineered > Artificial ecosystem >... | reverse complement strand
AAACGCGGGACGCGATCGGCGAGGTCGTACGGATAGCACTCGACCTCCGGACCGCCGTCGCCGATCGCGTCCCGCGTTTCGTGCAGCTTGGCCTCGCTGCGTGCCACCAGCGCCAGCCCGCTGATGTCAGGTTGGCGTGCAAGGCGCAGGGCGGTCGCCCGGCCGATGCCCTGGCTGGCCCCGGTGATGACCGCGACTCTGCCCATCGTCAGTCGCGAGCCACGCTGCCGCTCCCCCGGCCGACGAGGTCGGCGTAGATCGCCTCGGCGATGATGAGATCCGTCGGCACCGTGATCTTGAGATTGCGCTCCGAGCCGGTCAGGATTCGCACCGGAGCCTCGGCGTAGCGGTAGAACAGGCTGGCATCCTCGGTGAACGTGGCGCCGTCCCGCCGTGCCGCTTCGTGCGCCGCACGCAGCGGTCCGGCTTCGAACTTCTGCGGCAGCTGAACGTTGACGAGCTCGCTGCGCTCGAGCAGCTGCTCGACGTAGTCGTGGCCCTTCAGGACGGTGAAGGGAATCGGGATGCCGAACATCACATTGTCGTCCGGGGCGTCGAGGAGGCTGCGGAACTCGTCGACCGTGACGAGCGGGCGCACCGCCTCGTGGATCACCACGCTGTCGACTCCCGCCAGCGCCTCGAGCCCCCGGTAGACCGACTCCTGCCGCGAGGCTCCGCCCTCGATGCAGCGGAAGCGCCGATCGTCGAATCCGTGATTGGCGACCAGCTGGCGTGTCTCGTCGAGGTATGCCGGCGGACACGTGATGACGACGTCGATGATCTGCTCGAGCGTGAGCACCTTCTCGAGCACGTGGACGAGAAGCGGATTTCCGCCGAGCAGCAGAAACTGCTTCGGAACCGGTCGGCCGATGCGCTTGCCGACCCCACCCGCGAGCACGATCATCCCGGTCGTCACGATTGCCTCCACATCGATGCCGCGGCCCGCGGCGACGATCGCGGCGATTGTAGGACCGCCGCGGGCCGTGGTTCACGAAAACGCACGCCGAAGCGGATCGCTATCATCCGGCGGATGCCTTCGGTCGCTGAACGCATGCCCGATGGACGAGAGGGGGTCGACGAGACGCTACCGAATTCGACGGCCGTCCTGCGCGATGCGGGATGGGAGCGTATCCAGCTCCACCTCCGATTCGACGCCCATTCTGCGGTCGACGTCGAGCGCCTGGCGCTGGTCGGCACGTGGCCGGACGAGCCACCGGTGACCATGCGGCCCACGAACATCCATCGGGACGCCGACCTGGTGGTCGCGCGGTTCAACGTCATGCTCGGCCCCGGCCAGCACCCGCTCCGGGGCGGGCCGTGGACGCTGTCGGAGATCGGCCCGGACGGGCAGGCCACCCCGATCGCGCTCCGCCTCGCCGCTCCGCTGGACCGTGACCGGCTCGATCGCGACTTCAAGTACCCCGGTGGTCGGTACCAGGTGACGCCGGCCATCGACGAGGCGGGGATCCTGACGCTCACCATCCGCAACCGTCGAGCCGGGCGGCGCCGGTCGCCCACACGTCGATGGTCGATCCGGCACTGGAAGCGCCGGTTCCAGCGTCGCGCATGGTTCCGCCGTCGGGTTTTTCTGACGCTGTATCGGCTGCACCGCGCCATGGCGCCGCGAGACGGGCGGCGCATCCTGTTCACGTCCGACTCCCATTCCGAGCTGACCGGGAACCTCGCGGTCATCCATGATCGCATGCTCGCCCGCGGGCTCGACCGCGACTACCGCCTCGAGACGATCTTCCGGCCAAGCATCGCCATGCGCCGCAGCTGGCGCGATCGGTGGCGCCTGCCGCGCCTGCTCGCCCGGGCCGACGTCATCCTGCTCGACGACTATCAGCCGATCATCTACCGCCTTCCGCCCGATCCGACTCAGCGGATCATCCAGCTCTGGCACGCGTCCGGAGCCTTGAAGACGGTCGGATACAGCCGGGTCGGCAAGCCCGGCGGCCCGACGCCGTACGCGAGGCGACACAAGAACTACACGTATGCGCTCGTGAGCGGCATGCACGACGTCCCGTACTACGCCGAAGCGTTCGGGCTGCCGGAGGAGCGCGTCGTGCCCACCGGCATCCCGCGCATGGACCGCTACTTCGACGAGGCGCACTCGGAGCGGAGCCGCGCCCGTGCGCGTGAGCTCTTCCCGCAGATCGAGGGGCGCATGACGATCCTGTTCGCTCCGACGTTCCGCGGACACGGGCCGCGAGGCGCCCACTACGACTACGACCTGATCGACTGGGCCGCGCTGCATGCCCTCTGCGTCGAGAAGGACGCGGTGGTCATCTGGAAGATGCATCCCTTCGTCCGGACCCAGGCGCCGATCCCAAAGGCGTACCGAGACCGCATCATCGACGCGTCGCGGTCGCCGATGGACGTCAATGACCTCATCTTCTCCGTCGATCTCCTCGTCACGGACTACTCGTCCATCGTCTTCGAGTTCTCGACCCAGATGAAGCCGATGATCTTCTTCGCCTACGACCTCGACGAGTACATCGCCTCGCGCGACTTCTACGTTCCGTTCGACGAGTTCGTGCCGGGTCCGATCGTTCGGACCTTCGAGGAGCTCATCGGCCTCATCAGGACCGAGCGTTACGACGCCGAGGAGGTGGCGGCCTTCGCGAGGCGGCACTTCGACCACCTGGACGGCAGCGCAACCGACCGGGTCATCGACGAGCTGATCCTGGCGCGCCCGGACTGACCGTCACTCGAGGATCGCCGGGTTGAGGAGAAGCGGAGTTCCCAGCTTGGCCTCGTATCGCGGCCGGAAGCGCCGCTCGTTGTACATCGTGGGGACGTCGAGCTGCCGCGCGCCGAGCGAGCGCGCCGGCAGGGGCGCATGCGCGTACTTGCCGTCCCGAATCGCGACCATGCGCCCGAAGGTCCCGTCGGCGAGCAGGTCGACCGCGACGTTGGCGAACGTGATCGCGACCATCTGGTCGAGAGCGTCGGGGTCGCCGGAGCGCAGGTCGTAGGTCAGGTCGCTGTTCACCGTCTCGATCCCGGTCAGGCGCTTGAGCTCCATCGCGAGGCTCTCCCCCACGTCGGCCTTGTGGCGGTGGCCGTAGGCATCGGCCTCGCCGATCTCGGCCAGCCGGCCGCCCTCCCACATCGCCCCCTCGGACGCGATGACGAAGGAGTAGTTGGACGGGTTGAGGCGCCAGTCCTCGGCCAGCACGCCGGCCAGCTCCTCGAGGTCGAAGGGGGCCTCCGGGATCACGCAGCGGGCGCTCGTGACGTAGGCCGCGTACCAGGCGGTGTACCCCGCGTTGCGACCGAAGATCCGGAACACGCCGATCCGTTCGTGGCTGCCGAGCGTCGTCCGCTGCCGGTTGATGAGCTCCTTCGCGCGGGTGACCGCCGTGGAAAACCCGATGCAGTACTCGGTGCCGTGGACGTCGTTGTCCATCGTCTTCGGGATCGCGATGACCGGGAAGCCCTCGCGCCCGAGGCGTGCGGCGTAGCTCAGCGTGTCGTCACCGCCGATGGCGACCAGGGCATCGATGCCCAGCACCTCGAGGTTGTCGAGCACGACCGGGGTGAGGTCGTAGCGGTCATCGGCGGTCGCGAGCTCGCGTCGCCGGGCCTCCTCGAGATGCTCGGGCAAGGAGGAGGCCTTCATCGAGGAGGGGTTCGTCCGCGACGTGTGGAGGACGGTGCCGCCGGTACGATCGATGGCCCGCGTGCTCACCCGATCGAGCGGGCGAAGGTACCCGCCGCCGTCGTCGCGCATCGCGTCGACATGCGTGAGCCCCTTCCATCCTCGTCGGATACCGACGGCCTCCCAGCCCACCTCGCTGGACCGATAGACGACGCTCTTGATCACCGAGTTGAGCCCGGGGACGTCGCCGCCGCCGGTGAGAATCCCGATCCGTTTCATCACTGCACGCGCCATGCTGCCAGATCGGAGGGCGTTTGTGGAAAGGCCGATTTTCTGGCACAATTGGGCTCCGCAAACGGAGTCCCCGCCCTTGTCCTCCACACCCACTCGTCAGCGTCGCTATGTCACGTGGCGGCTTCCGGACCGCCACTTCAGCAAGGTCCATCTCGTCGGCGAGCCCGGCCTGACGGTCTGCGGGCGCGCGCTCCCGCGCGCGACCGGCCAGCCGAAGGCGCCGATCCCCGAGTCGGAGATGTGCCCGGACTGCGACGCTCAGGGCTGATCGCCGTCATGGCATCACGACCGGCCACCGGATCGACGGCGGCCGGTTTTTCATGGCCGTGAAATTCAGTCTGCCGGCCGACTCGATGGTGGTGCTCGTCGGCGTCGCCGCCTCCGGCAAGTCGACCTTTGCGCGCCGCCACTTCGCCCCGACGGAGGTTCTCTCCTCCGACCAGCTGCGTGCCTGGATCACCGACGACCCGCATGCGCAGGCCGCGACCGGCGACGCCTTCGAGCTGCTCCACCGGATCCTGGCGATGCGCCTCCGGCGCGGCCGCCTGACCGTGGTCGACGCCACCAACGTCGAGGCGTGGGCCCGCGCCGAGCTCGTGGCCGTCGCTCGACGCCACCGGCGCCCGGCGGTCGCCGTCGTCCTCGACCTTCCGCTCGAGATCGCCCTGGAGCGGAACGCCGCCCGCACGCCGCCGCGGCCGCCCGACCGAGCGGTCCGGCGCCAGCACCGCTGGCTCCGCGACGCACTCGGCGCGCTGCCGGAAGAGGGGTTCACCATCGTCCATCATCTGCGGTCGGCGGACGAGATCGACGCCGCCGAGATCTCTCGGGACGGGTAGGCTGCGGCGAGGACAAGACGATCACTGCGCAATGGAGGTGGGAGGCATGGGCCTCGAGAACCTGAATCTCGTCGGGGCGCTTGCCGGCGCGGTTGCGGCAATGGCGATCGGCTCGCTGTGGTACTCGCCGTGGCTGTTCGGCGGCCGCTGGCAGGCGCTGATCGGCACCCCGCAAGAGGAGATGGGCAGCCCGCTCATGGCCATGGCGATCGCGTTCGTGATGTTCGTGCTCATGGGCGCTGGCATGAGCTGGATCATCCCGGACGGCGCCAGCCTGCCCATCGGCATGATGTGGGGCTTCATCGGCTTCTGGGGGTTCGCCCTGCCGGCGATCGCCGTCAACGCGGCCTTCGAGCGGCGGCCCTGGACGCTGGTGGCGATGTACCTCGGCTACCTGCTCGCCTCGATGCTCGTCATGGCGGCGGTCATCACCTTCCTCGGCGGCTGAGGGCTCCCCACCCGCCGGTCCACGGCGCACACGAAAATGTCCCGAAGGAACAGGCCGGCCGACCGCGACGGCCGAAGCCATCGCTGCCGTCTCCGCCCCGGTGGCCGAAACCACCGAACCGGAGCCCCGGAACACTCAACCGAAATCAGGTGAACCGGTGTCGTCTGCCCCTTCGGGACGAGAGCAGTATGCCGGTCGGCGCAGACGAGACGCAATACCACTTATCCCCGAATGTGGCGCTTCGCTGGCCAGCTGTCCACAGCCTGTCCACGAGCCGGGCTCACGGGCCGGGCGCCTGCGACGTTTGACCGATGCGACGCCGGGCTCGACCCGCGCACGCTGGAATCGATCACGCCCGCGAGGAATCCATGCCGTCGTCCGACCGTGCCGCCTACCTCATGCTCACCGCCATGGCGATCTGCTTCGGCGGGACGTGGGTGCCCGCCGCCATCGCAGTCGAGGTGGTCCCTCCCTTCGCCATCGCGCTCGTTCGGTTCGGCATCGCCGCGGTCCTGCTCTACGGCTGGGCGCGGCTCGCCGGCCGACCGCTCTCGCCGATCCGCGGCCACGACTGGCTTCTCGTCGCCGGCCTGGCGGTCACCGCGGTCGCCGGCTACAACTGGCTCTTCCTCACCGCGCTCACCCTGGCGCCGGCGACCGATGGGGCGATCATCGTGCCCGGCATGGCGCCCGTCTTCACCGCCGTCCTCGCCGGGCTGGTGCTCGGCGAGCGCCTGGGACTGCGCGGCATCATCGGCCTCGCGCTGGCGGCGATCGGCCTCTATCTCGTCGTCAACCCGACCGGCGGCACGACCGCGGAGCGCCTGCTCGGTGACGCGCTCTTCGTTGCCGGGGCGGCGCTGTGGGGCGTGTACGGCGTCCTCGCGCGCCTCGCCAGCCGGCGGTTCAACGCGGTCAGCGCCAGCCTGTACGGGATCACGCTCGGAGCGATCATCCTGCTCCCGCTCGCGATCCTCGAAGGGGGCCTCGGGACCCTCCCCTCCGCGCCGATCGGAGCACTCCTCGGCATCGGGTACCTCGCGGTCTTCGGTACCGTCGCCGCCTTCGTCCTGCTCAACCTCGGCGTGGCCCGCATCGGCGCCGCGCGGGCCAGCGCCTTCGCGCTGCTCGTTCCGGTCGTGGGGGTCGTGACGTCGGTCGTGTTCCTGGGCGAGCGGCTCGGACCGCTGACCCTCGTGGGTGGCGCGGTCGTCCTCGGCGCGCTCTGGCTCATCGAGCATCGCGGCTCCCACGCCGCCGCGGCGACGCCCGTCACCGCGCCGGCCGCGCGCAACGGCTGACGCGCCGGCTTCAGGGCAGCGGCACCTCGATCGTCTCGCCGAAGCTCTCGGCGAGCGCCAGCCGGAAGCCGTCGGCGGGCAGCGCCGAGCGCTCGATGGCGACCACGAAGACCACGGCGCCGACGAGGTCAGCGGTGCAGGCACGCGGGGCCAGCGGGTCGCTGACCTCGCTCGTGACGAGCCCGGCCCCCAGCTCGACGCCGTCGAGCCGCAGCTCGGGGCAGCTTGAGCCGATGCCGTGGGCGAAGCTCACGACGACCTCGCGCTCGACGTCGACGTCCGGTGGACTCCCCTCGCCGCCGACGGCGCCCCACAGCTCCGTCAGGGCGGCGCGATCGGTGGCGGCGCGCACGGTGAACGCCTCGTCACCCGGACCGGCGAGGACTTCGAGCAGGCGCCAGCCATCGCCGGCCTCGGCGTTGCGCCACGGGCTTGGCAGCGGGTGCACGATCACCTGCAGCCGCCCGCCGTACGGGAGCTCCAGCCGCGGGCCGATGGTCGGATCGTCGGACTTCAGCTCGACCACGACCCGGTTGTTGACCGTGTCGAGGCTGGCGGAGATCGGCTCGGCGCCCTCGGCCTGCAGCTCGCCCAGGTTGAGCTGCTCCATGATCTCGAGCAGCTCCGCCTCCGTGTAGCGCGCGGGCGCGACGCTCACCCGGGCCGAGATGGCGGCGAGGGCGGCAGCGTGCTCCTCGAGCCGATCGGTGAAGAGGAGCACGAACGAGCCGGATCCGGGCGGATGCATGTAGAGCCCGCCGAACTCGTCGGGATACCGGGCCGCGTACTGGTGAAGCTCCTGGACCAGCGCCTCCGGGTCCCCCGGCGGAGCCGGCTGAGGCACCTCGCGGTCCGGCGGCGGTGTCTCCGTGGGCGTGGCTCCCTGGCCGGCGCAGGCGGTCAGGGCGAGCGCCAGGACGACCATCATGGGCGTGGCGAGGCGAAGCATCGGTCGCACCATACCGGCAGGACGCGCGGGACGCCGATTCGGTTCACCCGGGGGGCTACACTCCCACGCGATGCGAGCGCGTGACCTCGGGATCCGCATCGGACGCCTCGAGCCCGGCGAGCACAACGCGATCACCGACGTGGCGGGGGTGCGCGTCGGCCACGCCACGCTGGTGCGCGGTTTCGGACCGCTCCGCGTCGGGGAGGGCCCGGTGCGAACCGGCGTGACGGTGATCGTTCCGCACGACGGTGACGTGTGGACGGAGCCGATCTTCGCCGGCGCCCATCGGCTCAACGGCAATGGCGAGCTCACCGGCCTGGAGTGGATCCGCGAGCACGGCATGCTCGGCGGGGTGATCGGCCTGACGAACACGCACTCGGTCGGCGTCGTGCGCGATGCCCTCATCGAGGCGGCCGCTCGCGCGCACGAGCTGCGCGACGACATCTGGGCGCTGCCGGTCGTGGGCGAGACGTACGACGGCGTCCTCAACGACATCAACGGCTTCCACGTGCGTCCGGAGCACGTTCGCGAGGCGCTCGACGATGCCCGCGCCGGGCCGGTGGCCGAGGGCAGCGTCGGGGGCGGGACCGGCATGATCTGCCACGAGCTCAAGGGCGGCATCGGCACGGCCTCGCGGCGGGTGCCGGGCGGCTGGACCGTCGGCATCCTCGTGCAGGCCAACTACGGCCGCCGGGATCTGCTGCGGATCGACGGCGTGCCGGTCGGCCAGGCCATCCCGACCGGCGACGTCCCCTCGCCGTGGGACCAGCTCGAGGCCCTGAACGCGCGCGCCACGCCGGAGGGCGGCTCGATCATCGGCATCGTGGCGACCGACGCGCCGCTGCTGCCGCACCAGTGCGCACGCCTCGCGCAGCGCATGGGGATGGGCGTCGCACGGATGGGCAGCTACGCGGCCCACGGCTCGGGTGACCTGTTCCTCGCCTTCGCCACCGGCAACCGCGATCTGTCCCGACGTGCCGGAGAGGACGACCCCCGACCGACGGTGGAGCTGCGGATGGTCGTGGACGAGCACATCAACCCGCTGCTCGAAGCCGTCGTCGAGGCGACCGAGGAAGCGATCGCGAACGCCATGCTCGGCTCCGGCACGATGGCGGGACGCGACGGCCTGACGGCCCACGGCCTCGATCCGGAGCGGGTGGCCGCGATCATGCGCGCACATGGACGTCTGGCCGCGTCGTGACCGATCATCGGCTTGACGAGCTGCTCCACCGCGATCGGTGGTGATCGCCTACGTCGCTTGACGTAGGGCCGGCTGTGCCGCATGTCCGTATCGGTCCCGTTGGCGCGGGCGGACACTGGTCACAACCCAACCTCCCTCCAGGTAAGAACCCCGCCCGGAACCGAGCACCGGCGGGGTTCTTGCCGTTTCCGGCCGGTCAGCTGCCCTCGATCGGCGTCGGCTTGCCGTCGTCACCGATCGCCACGAAGACGAAGCTGCCCGACGTCGCGAGCCGGCGCTCGCCGGTCGCCACCTCTTCGGCGTACATGTCGACGCCCACGGTCACCGACGTGCGGCCCACCGTGACGACGCGGGCCACGAGCTCGACGAGCTGGCCGGCCCGGACGGGTACCTTGAACTCGACGCGGTCGGAGGCGACCGTCACCATCGTCCGCCTGGCGCAGCGCGTGGCCGCCACCCATCCGGCGTGATCCATGAGCCCGAGCGCGTGCCCGCCGAACAGCGTGCCGTGATGATTCGTGCGGTTCGGCATGACGAGCTCGGCGAGGCGGACCTCGTCGAAACGGGCGTCGCGCTCAGCCATGCGGCGATGGTAGCCGCTCATCACGCAGCCCCGACACGGCCGCGAGGATCACGGTGGCCGCCACGTCCGGTGTCGTGACCGAGGTATCGATCTCGAGGTCGCTGACCTCGTCGTACCATGCCCGCCGCTCGGCGAGCGTGCGACGGAACCAGGCCACCGGGTCGTCGTCGAGCCACGGCCGATGGGTCGCTCCCACGGCGCGTGCGGCCAGGGCCTCGGCCGGAGCGTTGAGCCACACGACGAATCCGGCCGTTCGCAGCTCCCCTCGATGCTCCGAATCCAGGATCGTCCCCGCGGCGGTCGCCACGATCACCGGAATCGGCAGCGCCAGGCCGGTTCGCAGCGCCGCCGACTCTGCCGCGCGCATGGCGCCCTCGCCTTGCTCGGTGAGCAGCTGACGCGCGGTCCGGCCGGTGGCTGCCTGCACCAGCTCGTCGTTGTCAACGAACCGCCACCCGGTGCGGCCGCTGAGGGCGCGCCCGACCGACGACTTACCGCTCCCCATCATGCCGAGCAGGACCAGACGCACCGGCCGCAGGGCGCCGATGGAGCTCGACGCAGGATCGCGTTCATGCGCGCTCGCCATCGGTGCAGCGTAGCGCCGAGGCGTTCGGCTCGGCTGTTGATCGGCGCGCCACTCAGCCAATGGGTTGGTCGATGAGGCGCGGATCGACGTCCCGTCCCATCACGAACCAGATGGCGTGGACCGGCGTATCGCCGATGTTCGCGAGCCGGTGCGGGATGCGCGAGTCGAGCGAGACGGCGTCCCCGGCCTCGAGGACGTGGCGGTCGAAGCCGATGACGACCTCGAGCGTGCCGCTGATGACGTACCCCCACTCGTGACCGGCATGGCGCTGGAATGCATCGGCGGGTGACGAGGCACCACCGACCTCGTAGACGACGTACAGGAACTCCACGCCGGGCTCGGACACCGTGGTCAAACGCTCCCAGATGACACCGGACGCCAGGCGGATGCGGTGGCGCGTCGCTGCGGGCTGGACCGGCTGGGGCCGGAGCCGATCGGCCAGCGGTCCCGGCGGGGCTGGCTCGTTCCCTGCCGACGCGCCCACGACCGGCCCGGAGCTCCCCGGCCGTGGCGCGGCCGGCGCCGGTGGCGGCCAGACGTCGTTGAAGAGCAGCTCGTCGAGGGAGACGTCGAGCTCCGCCACGATCGCGTACAGCGTCGAGACCGATGGCTTGGCGCGACCCCGCTCGATCTGTGAGATGAGGCTCGGCGACACGCCGAGCCTGGAGGCGAGATCCCGCAGGCTGAGCCTCCGCTCGCGGCGGCGAGCGCGAAGGCGCTCCCCGACCTCGGGATAATCTGGCTCGGCGGTGCGCGCCGACTCTCGCTGCCGCACGGTGGCTACATCATCGTGCAGCGGCGGCACGCCCGGACGCGAATCTCGCCGGATCGCGTCACCGCGTATGCCACCCGCCGTCGACGAAGAGCTCGATCCCGTTGACCGACCGGTTCTCGAGGAGGAACGAGACCGCGTTCACCACGTCGGCCATGGTCGCGAGCCTCCCGATCGGGGTCTCGGACGTCGCCTTCTCGACCGCGGCCTGCTTGTCGATCCAGTAGGGGCTGTCGCCAACGATGCCCGGATGGATCGAGTTCACCCGGCGCGGCTTGAGCTCCTCCACCAGGGTCCGGGTCAGCCCGACGACTCCCCCGTTCACGGTCGTGATCGTCGTCGAACCCGGATAGGGACGCTCTTTGGCGAGGCCACCGAAGAGCACGATCGACGCGTCTTCGGGCAGCCGGTCGAGCAGGGCATGGACGACCTCGGTGTAGCCGACCAGCTTGAGCGTGACGAGCCGGATCGCGCGCTCGATGCTGTACTCCGCGACCTTGTTCGAGTCGCGGTCGATGGCGGCGAGCACGAGGTGCTGGACGGTGCCCACGCCGGCGAGCGCGTCCGCGATGGCATGCGGCTCGGACAGGTCGAAGACGGCGCCGGTCACCTGCCCCTCGCGGTCCCCGTGCGCGTCGGCCAACGCGCGATCGACGCTCTCCCGCGTCTGTCCGGTGAGCACCACGTCGAACCCCCGGCTCGCATAGTGCCGAACGATCTCGAGCCCGATGGCCCGCGTTCCCCCGACGACGACGACGCATCCGTCAGCCAAGTCAGTCTCCTTCCGTGCCCTGATCCGTCTCGAATTGGCGCCAGTGGTCGATCCACCGGTACGAGTGCCGGCCCGGCGGCTGGGGCGCCTGGGTCTCGATCCACCGCACGCGCCCGGACCCGGTGTTGAAGAACCCGTGCGCGGCGCCTACGCCGGCGAACACCACGTCCCCCGCCCGAATGGTGTGCGTCGTACCCTCCAGCTCCGCCTCGATCGCGCCGTCGAGGAAGAAGTAGGCCTCCTCGAACGGATGGTCGTGGACCTGCGCGGCTCCGCCGGGCTCGTAGTCGACGGTGAACATCGTGAGCAGCTCGGCGCCGAAGACACGGTCGACCAGCATCTTCACGCTGATTCCGCTGTACACCACCAGCGCCGTGTCACGACCCGCCGGACGGCGGCCGCGCGCTGCATCGCCGAGCGCGAGCGCCTCGGCCTGCGGTGGCGTCCCGTCGTAGTGGCCGACGTACCGAAGGCGCGGGTCGCCGAAGGGCGGCCGTGCTGCCGCGGCGGCGATGGCCTCGAGGTCGAACGGCTCGGCGACGAAGAACGTGTCTCGCCGCCCGGCGTCGGGGGCGAGGCGCATCGGCGTGTTCACCGAGAGCCAGCGAGCCTGCTCCGGCCCGGGATTCGCGAGCGCGTGCAGGCTGCCCACCGGCATGAGCGTGTAGTCACCGGAGCGGAGCCGATGAGCATGCCGGTCGATCTCGACGATGAGCTCGCCGTCGAGCACGTAGAGCGCCTCCTCGAACGAGTGGAAGTGCCGCTGGAGCCACCCTCCCGGCGACAGCGCCCCGACGGCGAGCTCGGTATGGACCGCTCCCTGCTCGGGGCCGACGATCACGCTTCGCGCCAGCCCGTGCCAGGTGCGCGAGGACGGCATCGGCGAGTCGGCAAAGGACCAGTCCACTCGAGCGGCATGCGTCGTCATTCGCGGGTCAGTCCCTCGTCACGGCGAATTCCAGCGTCATTGAACACCATGATGATGGTGTCGGACGCGTCAAGAGCGTGCGCCCGCAGTCGGCGATCCAACTCTGGACGTGTGCACTACCATTGAACTTCACCAGCCGCCCATCGACGCCTTGCTCCAGGAGGAACAGCGAGTGAGCGCCCTCGATACCGTCGCGCGGTCCGCGGCACCCACCACGATCAGACCACCGGCCTCCCCGGGCTCGATGAACGTCGACTGGGAGGAGCGGGTCAACCCGGATCGCCTCCGCTCGTATCGGCTGGGTCGCGCGCGTGACGCGCTGGCCGCTTCCGACGTCGGCGCCCTTCTCCTCTTCGACTTCAACAACATCCGCTACGTGACGAGCACCCACATCGGCGAGTGGGCGCGCGACAAGATGACCCGCTTCGCGCTCCTGACCCGCGGCGGCGACCCGCACCTGTGGGACTTCGGATCGGCGGCGAAGCACCACCGCCTGCACTGCCCGTGGCTGCCGCCCGAGAACGTGCGCGGCGGGATGATCGGCCTCCGCGGAGCGGTGGCGCCGGACGCCGGCCTGTTCACGAACGCGGCGCGGGAGATCGCGGAGATCCTGCGCGCCGAGGGGGTGGCGGACATGCCACTCGGCGTGG
>Ga0247713_1001255_pt1 | contig 12934 bp, 11 predicted proteins | sample 21E_NmetaG_FD_189936 | JGI IMG/M metagenome (GOLD analysis project Ga0247713, IMG submission 189936) | Soil microbial communities from hillslope of Landscape Evolution Observatory, University of Arizona, Oracle, AZ, United States - 2-1-E_N | ecosystem: Engineered > Artificial ecosystem >... | reverse complement strand
CAGTGACTGGATGCGGGCGGTGCCCGACGCCATCAGCCGCTGGGTGCCTGGCGACTGGGCCTCGCTCGGCACCGACGGCTTCGGCCGCTCCGACACCCGCGCGGCGCTGCGTCGGCACTTCCGCACCGACGCGGAGTCGATCGCGGTGGCCGTGCTCATCGAGCTGGCCCGGCGGGGCGAGGTTCCCGAGGGGGTGCCGGCCGACGCCGTCAAGCGCTACGACCTGCGCTCGGAGGACGTGCCGGCCAGCAAGGACACGACCGAGGGCAGCAGCGAGTAGCGCGCTACTCGCCGGCGCCCACGACGTGCAGCTCGGTGACGGGCGCCGCACCCGACGGGGCACCCACCGAGGAGCTGCTGCCGGCCGGTGAGGTCGCGCCGGTGGTGAGCAGCGCGAGCAGCAGCGCGCCGGGCAGGAGAGCGGCGGGCCAGGAGGCGGCGGGACGTCGGGGCGCGGCGTGCATAGACCTCCGATGCCCCGTGCACCCGCCGTCCTACCTGACTGGAAGGGCACACAAGGCTTGCCGTGTGACCGTGTCGGCAGCGGGTAGTGCGCCGCCATGGAACGAGGAAGCGACAAGCACAGCGCCCGCATGGACGAGGCCCTCGAGGCGGAGGTGGCGGGCATGATGCGCGCCAACCGGGAGACGCGGGGGCAGCAGTGGAACTCCGCCGAGCCCTCGGGGGAGGACCAGCCCGACGTCGATCTCGCGCCTGACAGCACCCTTGCCGGCGGTGTACCCGACGGCATGACCGAGCTCGACGTCGAGCAGCGCTCGGCCATCGCCGCCTACCTCGGCAAGGAGGTCTGGCCGGCCGGCTCGGAGGCGCTGCTCGCCAAGGCGCAGGAGCTCGACGCCCCCGACGACGTCCTGGACCAGCTGCGCCGGCTGCCGACCGGCGCCGTCTTCGGCAACCTGCAGGACGTCTGGCAGGCGCTGCAGGGCGGCACGGAGGCTCACCGCTTCTGACCGTCTGCCGGCCGGACGGCCGGTCCGACCTGCGCCGCCGGCCGCCCCGCCGCCGGGGCGGACCGGTGTCACCCCGCCGGGCGCGCGCACCTGGTCCCTTCGAGCCATCTTGGCTTGCGGGGCTCAGGTCCCGGGCCCGACCTGCCGCACACTCCTGCAGGGCACTTGCGGAGGGCAGGCACGTCATGAGCAAGCGGGCAGTGGTCGACCGGCTCGAGGAGCACCCGAACCTGCCCGAGGTGCTGGGCGTCCTGGCCCAGCTGGCCCACATCGACGACGACGCGCTGACCCGGCTGGCCGCCGGCTGGCGGAACACGGTCGCCGTCGCGGCCGCCCGGGACACCGCGCTGTCGCCGGACAGCCCGCTGGTGTGCGAGGTCCTGGCCGCCTTCGACGCGCTCAGTGCTCTGTTCGCGGACGACCTCGCCGGGGAGGCGCCCTACCTGGTGGTGCCCGCCGGGGTGGCGGTGACGGCGCTCAAGGCCGTCCGCGACGCGATCGCCGCCGCCTACGCCCGCCCCGTCCTCACCCGGGTGCAGCACGCCGCCCTGATGGCCCCGTGGCGCGCCGTCTACCCGCGGCCGACCGTCGACGAGCCTGATCTCGGCCCCGAGTCCGATCAGGTGAAGGCACTGCTCGGGCTCATGCCGCTGCTGGCCGGCCGCTGTCACGACAGCTCCGGCCAGGCCCTGTTCGACGCGCTGGTGGACCGCTCCTTCGCCGACGAGTCCGCCCGGGCCGACGCGCTCGAGACCGCGTTCCAGGCCGCCGTGCTCACCTCGCGGCGCCGGGTCTGGGCGCTGGTGCGCCGCTCGGGCGCCGAGGGCCTGTCCCGCCCGTGCACCTCCTGCCGCCGCGGACCGGGGCCGGTCGACCGGGGCGATCGCGAGTCGCAGCGCGTCATGGCGCTGTGCCTCGACGCCGCCTGCGCCCTGCTGGTCGCCGACACGCTGCCCGACGCGACCACCGCCGTGCTCACGACTCCGGTCACCGAGCTGGTGCCGCTCCAGCGCCGTCCGGGCGCCGCCGGCTGAGCAGCTCGTCGGCGCCGCGGCTGTTGATGACCTGGTCGGGCGTCACGCCGCACAGGTGCGCGCGCTCGCACCCCAGGTGCTGCCAGGCGAGCTGACCCGGCGCGTGCGCGTCGGTGTCGATGGCGACGTCGCAGCCGGCCTCGACCGCGAGGCGCAGCAGCCGCTTGGGCGGATCCAGCCGCTCGGGCCGGCTGTTCACCTCCACTGCCACACCGAAGCGGGCGCAGGCGGCGAAGACCAGCTCGGCGTCGAACTCCGACTCCGGCCGGCCCTTGCCTCCGCGGCCGTGCCCGACCACCTGGCGGCCGGTGCAGTGCCCGAGCACGTCGGTGTGCGGGTTGCTGACGGCGGCGACCATCCGCGCCGTCATGTCGTCGCGCGGCATCCGCAGCTTGCTGTGCACGCTCGCGACGACGAGGTCGAGCGCGGCGAGCAGCTCCGGTTCCTGGTCCAGCGAGCCGTCCTCGTTGATGTCGCACTCGATGCCGGTCAGCACGCGGAAGGGCGCCGCACCCGCCTCGGCCTCCTCGGCGAACAGCTCGTTCAGCCGCCGGACCACCTCGAGCTGCTCGCGCAGCCGCTGCGGGGACAGGCCGCGGGCGACGGTCAGCCGCGGCGAGTGGTCGGTGAGCACGACGTACTCGTGACCCAGCGCCCGGGCGGTGCGGGCCATCTCCTCGATCGGCGAGCCGCCGTCGGACCAGTCGGAGTGGGTGTGGCAGTCACCCCGGAGCGCGGCGCGCAGCGCCGCCGCGCCAGCAGCCACGGGGGTGTCGCCCAGTGTCCGCACCCGGCGCAGGTAGACCGGCTCCTCGCCTGCGAGCGACTCGGTGACCACGGTGGCGGTGACCTTGCCGACGCCGGGCAGCTCGCCGAGCGTGCCGGCCCGTGCCCGCCCGGCGAGCTCGTCCGCGGCGAGGCCGGCGACCGTGGCCGCGGCGGTGCGGAAGGCACGCACCCGGTAGCTGGGCTCCAGGGCCCGCTCCAGGCAGAACGCGATGCTGCGCAGGTCCTCGACCGGGTCGCGTGCGGTCACCGCTGCCCCTGCTCGACGTTGCCGGGCGGCTCGACCGGGTCGGGGGCCTCGACGGCGTCGGCCACGGAGGCGACCCGCACGCCCTCCTCGGCCCGCCAGCGCACCAGCACGGCCGCGCACAGCGCCACCCACCCGGCTCCGAGCAGCAGCCCGCCGACGACGTCGCTCAGGTAGTGCACGCCGAGCAGGACACGGCTGGCGGCCACGGCGACGGCGACCGCGGTGCAGGCCGCCACGACCAGGGGCCGCAGGCGCGGCGCCACGACCGGCAGGAGCAGGACCGCCAGGGCGAGCCACATGCCCGTGCCGGCCAGCGTGTGGCCCGAGGGGAACGACGCCCCGGAGGCCGTGTCGACCGGGACGTCGAACACCGGACGGGCCCGGTCGACCAGCTCCTTGGTGACGCTCGAGAGGAGCTGCGTCCCGACGCGGACCGCCACGACGAAGGCGGCCAGGCGGTACCGGCCCGCGATCGACAGCCCGACCGCGAGGGCGAGCGCGGCCACGGTCATTCCCAGCGGGTCGCCGAGCAGCGTGGCGCCCCTGGCGAGCTCCAGCAGCAGCGGTGAGCTGCTCACCAGCTGCTCGGCCCCGGCGGTCGCGGCGTCGTCGAGCGCGCGCAGCGCCGACCAGTCCCGCCGCACCAGCAGTGCCAGCGGGCCGAGGACGGCGAGCGCGGCCGTGGCTCCGCCGGCGCCGACGAGCAGCCGGGTGAGGGCACGGGACGGCGCGTCTCTTCCTGCCTCGACGGACGCCGGCAGGGCGCCCCGCTCCGGCGCGCGCGCACGAGCGCCCGGCCGGGAGGTCCCCGGACGGGCGCTGCCGTGCTCGCGGTCGATCAGCTGCTGCTCAGGCGGTGGGTCGGCGCCGCGTCGTGGTGCGCGTGGCGGCGCGGGTCGAGGTGGCGCGGGTGCGACGGGCCGGCCGGGCCGGGACCTCGTCGTCCTCGTCGCTGTCGTCGGCCTGCTGCCGCTGCGTCTCCCGCGTGACCTCCTCGGACTTCTCCTGCGCCTTGGAGCGCAGGTCCTGGATGATCTCGCGGGCCGGCTCGATGCCGCCGACGCCGAAGGCGATGATCAGCGGGGCGACGATGAGCGCCACCAGCGCGTAGAAGATGCCGCCCACGATCATCGGCGCGATGCGCAGCTGGTCGAGAGCGAAGAACACCCCGAGCGCCAGCACGAACAGCGACAGGGCGTTCGCGAGCGCGGAGCCGTAGGACAGCCCGCCGAGCATGTTGCCGACGACGTCCTTGATGGCAGCGGCGATCGCCGAGGCGATGACGATGACCAGCACCGCCACGAAGATGTTCGGCAGGAAGGCGATGATCTCCGCCAGGAAGGCGCTCACCGGGTTGTCCGGGCCGAAGACCCCGAAGGCGGCCGACAGCACGAGCAGGAAGATGAAGTAGTAGACGATCTTCGCCAGGATGCCGGCGGCGTCGTACTTGCTCTTCGCCATGGCCTTCTTGATGCCGCCGCGCTCGACCAGGTTGTCGAACCCGACCCGCCGCAGGACCTTGGCGAGGATCTTGCTGACGATCTTCGCGAGGATCGCGCCGACGATCAGGATCAGCAGGAAGTAGCCGATCTTCGGCAGGATCGTCGCGAAGTTCTCGAGGCTCTGCTCGAAGCCGGCGCGGAAGCCGGTGTTCTGCTGGGCGAGCACGGTCATGCGAGGTCTCCCGGAGGATCAAGGGGCGGGCATCAGGACCTACGCTGCCCCCGGAGGCGCGAGCGCAACCCTGCCCGGTCAGACCACCTGGTGCAGCCAGGTCACCGGCGCGCCGTCGCCGGCCTCGCGGAAGGGCTCGAGCTCGGCGTCCCAGGCGCTGCCGAGCACGCGGTCGATCGCCTGGGCCAGCTGCGGACCGGACGTGGTCGCGAGCAGCTCGCGCAGGCGGTCCTCCCCCACCTGCACGTCGCCGGTGGCCCCGACGGTGCCGCGCCAGATGCCGAGGTCGGGCGTGACGGCGTAGCGCTCGCCGTCCAGGCCCGGGCTGGGCTCCTCGGTGACCTCGTAGCGCAGCACGGTCCAGCCGCGCAGGGCCGCGGCCAGCCGGCCCGCGGTGCCTGGCCGGCCGCGCCAGCCGGTCTCGGCCCGCAGGGTGCCGGGCGAGCACGCCTGGTCGGTCCAGGTCAGGCGGACGCGGGTGCCGAGCTCGGCTGCCACCGCCCACTCGACGTGGGGGCACAGCGCGGGTGGACAGGAGTGGACGTAGAGCACGCCGGCGGACACGGTGCCTCCCAGTGGTCGAGGTGCGCCTTCCCCAGCGGCCTCGTCCCGGCGGTGACCCGTGGTGACGTTGTGCCCCATGGTGCCACTGGGACACGCTCCATGACCAGCCCTTTCACCGAAGAGCTTCCCCCGCCGTCCCCGCCCGGAGCCCTCGCGACGGTTCCGGAGCGGCGCGAACCCGCCGGGAGGGCTCCTGGCGGTCAGGGGTGGAGCCCTCGCGACGGTTCCGGAGCGGCGCGAACCCGCCGGGAGGGCTCCTGGCGGTCAGGAGGGCGGGGCGGCGAGCCAGGCCCCGATGCCGGCCAGCAGCCGCGCCTTGACCTCGTCCGGCGCCGCGCTCCCGACGACGGCGCACCGGGCGAGGTCGGCGAGGTCCTCGTCGGGCAGCCCGGCGCTGTCGCGCACCGCCTCGTACTGGTCGAGCAGCCCGGAGCGGAACAGCAGCGGGTCGTCGGCGCCGAGCGCGACCGGCACGCCCGCCTTCCGCAGCGCCCGCACCGGCACCTCCTCCACGGCGCCGGCGACGCCGAGGGCCACGTTCGACGCCGGGCAGACCTCGAGGACCACGCCCCGCTCGGCCAGGAGATCGACCGCGGCCGCGTCCTCGACCGCCCGGACGCCGTGGCCCAGCCGGGACGCCCCTAGCACCTCGACCGCGCCGCGCACGCTGCGCCGCCCGCGCAGCTCGCCGGCGTGCGGCACGGCGAGCAGTCCGGCCGAGCGGGCGATGCGGAACGCCTTCTCGAAGTCCTCGGGCGGACCGCGGGTCTCGTCGTTGGACAGCCCGAACCCGACGACGCCGCGCCCGGCGAAGCGCTTGGCCAGCCGGGCGAGCGTCTCGGCCTCGAAGGGATGCCGGGTCCGGTTCGCGGCGATCACCAGGGCGGTGCCGACGCCGGTCGCCTCCGTGGCCTCGCGCAGCCCGTCCAGCACCAGCTCGACCGTCGCCTGGAGCCCGCCCATCCGCGCGGCGTAGGACGACGGGTCGACCTGCACCTCCAGCCAGCCGGAGCCGGCCGCCCGCTCGTCCTCGGCGATCTCCCGGAGCAGCCGCCGCACGTCGTCCGGCCTGCGGATCACGTCGCGGGCGGCGTCGTAGAGGCGCTGGAAGCGGATCCAGCCTCGGCGGGCCGTCACGTCCACCCGCATGCCCTCGGGGTCGAGCAGCTCGGACGGCAGCCGGACCCCGTGGCGGTCGGCCAGCTCGAGCAGCGTGGCCGGCCGCATCCCGCCGGTGAGGTGCAGGTGCAGGTGGGCCTTGGGCAGGCTGCGCAGGTCACGCCGCCCGGAGTCCATCCCGCCGACTCTCCCACGGACCTCACCGCCGCCCGTGCGGGCCGGCCGGCGACGGTGAGGAGGAGAATGGGGGCGGGTGTCGCTCCCTGCCCATGGCCGCTCGCCGTGACAGCGTGGGACGGCTCCAGCCGCACCGCCGACCGCAACGCCTGAGAGGCAGGACCCGCCCGGTGACCAGCCCGGCCACCCGCACCGCCCGCGCGCCGAAGCAGGGCGGTGACTACACCGCCACCAGCCTGTCCGTGCTCGAGGGCCTGGAGGCGGTGCGCAAGCGCCCCGGCATGTACATCGGGTCCACCGACTCCAAGGGCCTGACCCACCTGGCCTACGAGATCGTCGACAACTCCGTCGACGAGGCCCTCGCCGGCCACTGCGAGCGCATCGAGGTGACGCTGCACCCCGACGGCTCGGTCGAGGTCGGCGACGACGGCCGCGGCATCCCGGTCGACGTCGAGCCGCGCAGCGGCCTGACCGGCGTCGAGCTGGTGCTCACCAAGCTGCACGCGGGCGGAAAGTTCGGCGGCGGGGGCTACAAGACCTCCGGCGGCCTGCACGGCGTCGGCGCCTCGGTGGTCAACGCGCTGTCGGCGCGGCTCGACGTCACCGTCCGGCGGGCCGGGCGGGTGCACACCATGAGCTTCCAGCGGGGCGTGCCGGGCGTCTTCGCCGGCGACGGCCCCGGCGCGGCGTTCACCCCGCGGGACGGCCTGTCCGTCGCGGGCAAGGCGCCCAAGAGCTCGACCGGCACGAGCATCCGCTGGTGGCCCGACCTGCCGCTGTTCAGCAAGGGCAGCGAGGTCGACGTCGACAAGCTGCACGCGCGGCTCCGGCAGACCGCGTTCCTCGTGCCCGGCCTGACCCTCGCCGTGCTCGACCAGCGCAGCGGCGAGCTGGTCGAGGAGACCTTCCGGTTCGACGGCGGCACCGCCGACTTCGTCGAGCACCTGGCGCCCGACCGCCCGGTGTGCGACCCGGTGCACGTCGTCGGGACCGGCACCTACAAGGAGACGGTCCCGGTCCTCGACGCCTCCGGGCACATGACCACGCAGACCGTCGAGCGCACCTGCGAGGTCGACGTCGCCCTCCGCTGGGGCACCGGCTACGACACCGTCGTGCAGAGCTTCTGCAACGTCGTCGCCACGGGTCACGGGGGCACGCACCAGAACGGCTTCGAGCGGGCGCTGCTGCGCACCCTCAACGACGCGCTCAAGGCGGCGCGCGTCCTGAAGGCCAACGACGAGCCGGTCGTCAAGGACGACGTGCTCGAGGGGCTCACCGCCGTCGTCACCGTCAAGGTGCCCGAGCCGCAGTACCTCGGCCAGACCAAGGACGAGCTCGGCACGCCCGGCGTCAGCAAGATCGTCGCGGACGTCGTCGGCAAGGGGCTCAAGGCGCAGTTCCTGGAGAACCGCAAGACCAAGGCGGTCGCCCGGCAGGTGCTCGAGAAGGTCGCCGCGGCCGCCAAGACGCGCCAGGCCGCCCGGGCGAGCAAGGAGGCCGCCCGCCGCAAGAACGCGCTCGAGACCTCGACCCTGCCGGCCAAGCTGGCCGACTGCCGCTCGACCGACGTCGACCGCACCGAGCTGTGGCTGGTCGAGGGCGACTCCGCGCTCGGCACCGGCAAGCTCGCGCGCAACTCCGAGTACCAGGCGCTGCTGCCGCTGCGCGGCAAGATCCTGAACGTCCAGAAGGCCGGCGTCACCGAGATGCTCAACAACGCCGAGTGCTCCTCGATCATCCAGGTGGTCGGCGCCGGCACCGGGCGCACGTTCGACCTCGAGCAGATGCGCTACGGCAAGATCGTGCTGATGGTCGACGCCGACGTCGACGGCTCGCACATCCGCTGCCTGCTCATCACCCTGTTCGCCCGGTACATGCGGCCGGTGCTCGACAGCGGCCGGCTCTACGCCGCCGTCCCGCCGCTGCACCGCGTCGAGGTCGCCGGGGGCGGCGTGCACTACACGTACACCGACCGCGAGCTGAACGCGCTGCTCAAGAAGCTCGACAGCGCCGGGAAGAAGGTCAAGGGGCAGATCCAGCGGTACAAGGGCCTGGGCGAGATGGACCCCGACCAGCTGGCCGAGACCACGATGCACCCGGCCAGTCGCACGCTGCGCCGGATCCTGCCCGGCGAGGTCGGCGCCGCCGAGGCGGCCCTGGAGCTGCTCATGGGCAACGACGTCGGCCCGCGCCGCGACTTCATCGTCAGCAGCGCCGGCCGCGTGAGCAAGGAAGCCCTCGACACATGACCCACCCTCCCTTGCGTCCGCGTCCTGACACACAACCCCCGCGGACGCCGTCGGACGCCGTCGACCGGCTGCACGTGTTGCGTCCGACCGTGCACGCCGCCGGGATGTGCCAGGACGCGGACGCAGCGGAAGGGGGAGGGCGGTAGTGGGGCGGAAGCGGAGCGGGGCGAGCGGGGCGATCCCGCCGTTCGAGGGCGAGGGCACGATCCTCGACACGAACGTCGTCGACGAGCTCGAGAGCAGCTACCTCGACTACTCCTACTCGGTCATCTACAGCCGGGCGCTGCCGGACGCGCGCGACGGGCTGAAGCCGGTGCACCGGCGGATCCTCTACTCGATGGCCGACAGCGGCCTGCGCCCCGACCGGCCGTACGTGAAGAGCGCCCGCGTCGTCGGCGACGTCATGGGGCGCTTCCACCCGCACGGCGACAGCGCCATCTACGACGCGATGGTGCGCATGGCGCAGAGCTTCGCCATGCGGGTGCCGCTCATCGACGGGCACGGCAACTGGGGGTCCCCCGACGACTCCCCGGCCGCGAGCCGGTACACCGAGTGCCGGATGACGCCGGCCGCGCTGCTGCTCACCGACGGCCTCGACGAGGAGACCGTCGACCACGAGCCCAACTACGACGGCTCGCTGGAGCAGCCGTCCGTGCTGCCCGCGGCGTTCCCGAACCTGCTGGTCAACGGCGCGTCCGGCATCGCCGTCGGCATGGCGACGAACATGATCCCGCACAACCTCGTCGAGGTCGTCGACGCCGCCCGCCACCTGCTGCAGCACCCCGACGCCGACCTCGACGACCTCATGGCGTTCGTGCCCGGCCCCGACCTGCCGACCGGCGGGCAGCTGCTCGGCATGAACGAGGTCCGCGAGGCCTACGAGAACGGCCGTGGCGTCGTGCGGGTGCGCGCCACCGCCGAGGTCGGCCCGCTCCCGCGCGGCAAGTCGCAGATCACCGTCACCGAGCTGCCGTACGGCGTGGGCGCCGAGCGCGTCATCGCCAAGGTGAAGGAGCTCGTCACCGGCAAGAAGCTGCAGGGCATCAGCGACATCAAGGACCTCACCGACCGGCACCGCGGCACCCAGCTCGTGATCGAGGTCAAGGCGGGCTTCTCCGGCCAGGCCGTGCTGGCCGAGCTGTACCGGCTCACCCCGCTGGAGGAGAGCTTCGGCATCAACAACCTCGCGCTGGTGGACGGCCAGCCGCGCACGCTCGGGCTCAAGGACCTCCTGCAGGTCTTCCTCGACCACCGGGCCGACGTCGTCACCCGCCGCTCGCGCTACCGCCTGCGCCGGGCGGAGGAGCGGGCGCACCTGGTCGAGGGCCTGCTGCTGGCGCTGGCCAACATCGACGAGGTCGTGCGCATCATCCGGGCCTCGGCCGACGTCGCCGAGGCGCGCGCCGCGCTGACCGCGGCGTTCGAGCTGTCCGACGTGCAGGCCGGCTACATCCTCGACATGCAGCTGCGCCGCCTGGTCGCGCTCGAGGTGGAGAAGCTCGAGGCCGAGCTGGCGGAGCTGCGCCACCGGATCGCCGAGCTCGAGGAGATCCTGCGGGACCCGGCCGTGCTGCGCCGGGTCGTCGACGGCGAGCTCGCCGAGGTGGCGGTTGAGCACGGCACGCCTCGGCGGACGGTGCTGGTCGGCGGCGACCTCAAGGCGCTGGTCGCCAAGCGCGCCACCTCCCTCGAGGTGCCGGACGAGCCGTGCGACGTGGTGCTGTCGTCGGCCGGCCTGATCGGGCGCACCCCCTTGCACGCCGACGGCAGCGACGGCGGGCGGCGTCGGACCGGGCGGGTGCGGCACGACGTCGTGCTCTCGGTGGCCCGCAGCACCACCCGCGGCACGGTCGGGCTGGTCACGTCCGCCGGCCGGGTGGTGCGCGCCGGTGTCCTCGACCTGCCGAACGTGCCGGCCGTCACCACTGGCGCGCTGTCGCTGCGCGGCGGGGCGCCCGTGCAGGAGTTCGTCGCGCTCGAGCGCGGCGAGCGGGTCCTGGCGGTGACCGCCATGTCGGAGGACGGGCCGGGGCTGGCGCTGGCCACTCGGCAGGGCGTCGTCAAGCGGGTCACGCCCGACTGGGCGGCCAAGGGCGACTCGCTGGAGGTGATCTCCCTCAAGGCCGCCGACGAGGTCGTCGGGGCGGTCGAGCTCGAGACCGGCGAGGAGGAGCTGGTGTTCTTCTCCTCCTCCGGTGACCTGCTCCGCTTCCCGGCGTCGGCGGTGCGCCCGCAGGGCCGGGCGGCCGGCGGCATGGCCGGCATGAAGCTGGCGAGCGGGGCGCTGGTGATCGGCTTCAGCGCCGTCGACCTGCGCACCCCCGAGGGCGTGCTCGACGTCGTCGACGAGCCGGTGGTCGTCACCGGCGCCGGGCTGCCGCCGGAGGGCCGCGGCAAGGCGCCGACCGGCATGGCCTGGGGCGTCGTCTCGAGCGTCAAGGTGACGCCGCTGTCGGAGTACCCCCGCAAGGGGCGCGCCACCGGTGGGGTGCGGGTGCAGCGCATGCTCGCCGGTGAGGCGCAGCTGGTGCTCGGCTGGGCCGGTCGTGGGCCGGCGTGGGCGGCGGCCGCCGGCGGCGACCCGGTCGACCTGCCGGCCACCTACGGCAGGCGGGACGGGTCGGGCACGCCCGTCGACAAGCGGCCGACCGCCGTGGGGCGTCCGCACCTCGCGTGAGGTTCACCCGTCAGGTAAGGCGATCCTCACGCACAAGATAGTGAGGTTGCGGGCACACCCCTTGAGGCAGCACCACCACACCCGCTTCGGAGGAGTCCCATGAACCGGCCCGACCACCCCTACGGCGACGACGCCGGCTCGACCCGCGTCGGGCGTGACACGCCTGCGAGCGGAACCGGCACCGGCGCGGACGTCACCGGTCGCATGAGCGGAACCTCTGGCGACGGCGGCCCGCAGCACGCCGCGACCGACCGCCCCGTCGACGGACGCCACGACACCGTCCGCGACGGCAGCTACGAGGAGCGCAGGATCGTCCGTCCGGCCAAGACCAGCGCCGCGGCCACCTTCGGCCTGGTGTTCGGCCTCGCCGCCCTGTTCTGCGCCCTCACCGCGATCCTCGCGCCCGCCGCCGTGGTCTTCGGCCTGATCGGGCTGATCCTGGGCGTGGTCGGCCTCAAGATGGCCAGGCGTGTGGGCGTCACCGGCAAGGGCGTGGCGATCGGCGGTCTCGTGACGGCCGTGCTCGGCCTCCTGCTCGGCCTGGCCGTGATGGCCGGTGCCGCCGTGTTCGTCAACGACGAGGCTCGGCTCGACCAGCTCCAGACCTGGATCGACGACGCCCGGGGCAACATCCCGAGCGGCAGCGAGGTCGTCGAGCAGGTGCCCGGCAACAACTAGCGCGTCGCACGTCAGGGTGCCCCCGTCCGCCGGGACGGGGGCATCGCTGCGTGCGGGGGCCTCAGCAGCCGATGAGGGCGAGGTCGCTGCCGGTGCGACCCTTGCGCACGTGCACCTGCGCCGGGATGCGCTGCCGCAGCTCTGCCACGTGACTGACGAGCCCGACGAGGCGACCGCCCTCCCGCAATCCGTCGAGCACGTCCATGACCTCCTCGAGCGTGTCCTCGTCGAGCGTGCCGAAGCCCTCGTCGACGAACAGCGCCTCGGTGCGCGCCCCGCCCGACTCCTGGGCCACGACGTCGGCCAGCCCGAGGGCCAGGGCCAGGCTGGCGAGGAAGGTCTCGCCGCCGGACAGGGTGCTGGTGTCACGGTCCTGACCGGTCCAGGTGTCGCGGGCCAGGAGGCCGAGGCCGGCACGGACGCCCCCCCGCCCGGCGTCGGTGTGGACGAGCGAGTAGCGCCCCTGGGTCATGCGCAGCAGCCGCTCGCTGGCGACGGAGGCCACCTCCTCGAGCCGGGCGGCCAGCACGTAGGCGGACAGAGTCATCCGCAGCGTGTTGGCGCCCTGCCCGGCGGCGAGGTCGGCCAGCGCCTTCACCTGCGCGGCGCGCTCGGCCAGCGGGGCCAGCTCGGCCAGCTGGCGCGCGAGTGCCGGCACCAGCGCGGCCAGCTGGGCCGCCCGCTCCCCCAGGTGGCCCGCCTCGGCCTCGGCCGCGGACAGCGCTGCGCGCTCGCGGGACACCGCCGCCGCCGCA
>Ga0247713_1001254_pt1 | contig 12937 bp, 10 predicted proteins | sample 21E_NmetaG_FD_189936 | JGI IMG/M metagenome (GOLD analysis project Ga0247713, IMG submission 189936) | Soil microbial communities from hillslope of Landscape Evolution Observatory, University of Arizona, Oracle, AZ, United States - 2-1-E_N | ecosystem: Engineered > Artificial ecosystem >... | reverse complement strand
CGGCGGCTCCGGGCGCCGACGTCATCGAGTTCCAGGTAGTTTTCAGCACGGCGGCGTCGACCGCCCGCACCATCAGGAATAGAGCCGCAGCGCCGACGCCGATCCCGATCCACCACAGGGCCCGGGGAGAACCGGCGGAGGGGCGTAAGCCGTGGTTTCGCGCCACCGTCGTGAGCCTTCCCTTATGTATATAGTTAGGTCGACCTTACCAAGCCGTCGGCATCCGTGCCGGGCACCACGACGAGGAGGCAGACCGAATGTTGCGCCGCTCTTTCGCCGGCCCGATTGTCGTGGTCGTGCTGGCGGCGGTCGTGGGGGGGTGCGGCGCCGACCGCGACGCCTTGACGATCTACTCGGGGCGCGATGAGGCCCTGGTCGGCCCGCTTCTCGAGCGATTCTCGGAGGAGACCGGGATCCCCATCGACGTTCGCTACGGCGACTCGGCCGACCTGGCGGTCCTCCTTGCCGAGGAGGGCGAGAACACGCCGGCGGACGTCTTTTTCTCCCAGACCCCGGGCGCCGTCGGTTATCTAGACGAGCAGGGACTGCTTGCGGAGCTTCCCCGCGACCTTCTCGGGAAGGTCGATCCGAAGTTCGAGGCGTCCGACGGACGATGGATCGGCCTCACGGCGCGCCAGCGCGTTCTCGTCTACAACGAGAAGATCGTCGACGAGGCGGATCTGCCGGAGTCGGTATTCGATCTCACTCAACCCCAATACGCGGGCGAGGTGGCGCTCGCTCCCTCGAACGGGTCGTTTCAGGATTTCGTCAGCGCGATGGCGCTGATCGAAGGCGAGGACGTCGCGCAGCGCTGGCTGGACGCTATGGCGGCGGGAGGGGCTCCCACCTACGCAGACAACAATTCGATCGTCGACGCGGTCGCGCGCGGCGAGGTTGCCATGGGCCTCGCCAACCACTACTACAACTACCGCTTCCTCGAAGAGGATCCGCTGCTTCCGAGCCGCAATTACGTCTTCCCCGACGGCGACATCGGCGCGCTTTTGATCGCGTCGACCGTGAGCGTCGTCGAGTCGTCGGAGGCTACAGAGAACGCGCAGAAGTTCGTCGAGTTCCTACTCGAGGAAGAGGCCCAAAATTATTTCGCGGAGGAGACCTTCGAGTACCCGCTCGCCTCGGGCGTCGCCCCCTCCCCCGAGCTACCTCCGCTCGATATGCAGAGCGCGCCCGACTTCGACATAGATCGACTCGGAGCCGAGCTCGAGAGGACAACGAAGATGATCGCCGAGAGTGGCCTCCTCGACTAAGACTCACCGGCAGCGAGCCCCGTGGCCGCTGATCGCGGCAGCGTTCGCGTCGGCGGCCTTGTTCAGCGGGCCCCTGGTCTACCTGGTCGTCCGCAATCTCCCCGGCGACGCATCCGTGAACGTGGCGGCTGCTCAGATCGTCACGCCTCTGCGCAACAGCCTGATTCTGGCGACCGCGGTCGCCGGGGCGGCAACCGTTCTCGGAACGCTCGCGGCGTGGCTCGTCGCACGTACCGACCTTCCCGCCGTCTCACTGTGGCGGGTCCTGCTCCCACTGCCGCTGGTGATTCCCTCGTTCATCGGCGCTTTCGTCTTGCTGGCGGCGTTCGCCCCCGGAGGTCTCCTCGAGGCCGTCCTCCGCCCGCTGGGCCTGTCGGGGCTGGGGCAGACGCGGGGATTCGCGGGCTCGTTCATAGTGCTGACGCTGTTCACCTACCCGTACGTCTACCTCCCGGCGCAAGCGAGGTTTCGCCAGTTGCCTCCGTCGCTGGAGGAATCCGCACGCCTTCTAGGACGACGGCCGGTCGCCACGTTCTTCACCGTCGTCCTCCCGCAGGCGCGCTCCGCGATCCTCGCCGGGACGCTGCTGGTCTTTCTCTATGCCGTGGGTGACTTCGGCGCCGTTCAGCTACTCCGGTACAACACCTTGACGCGCGCGATCTACACCACCCGGTTGTTCGACCGTCCCGTCTCGCTGGCGCTGAGCCTGTTGCTCGCGGTCGTTGCCCTGGCCGTGGTCGCAGCCGAACGCGCGCTTGCGGGGCGGAGGACGTTCGAGATGCCGCGCGGTGTCCGTCCGCTGCGCCATCATCTCGGCCGGTGGCGCGCGAGCGCAGCCGCGTTCCTCACGCTGCTGGTCGGGCTGTCGCTCGCCGTGCCGGTCGGTGTGCTCGTGTGGTGGAGCGCGCGCGGGATCGTGCGCGGAAGCACCGGCGGCGCCGATTTGGTCTCGGCGCTGTCGTCCGTCGCCCGGCCGGCGCTCAACACGTCCCTTGCCTCGATCGCCGCGGCGGTGGGAGCGATCGTGCTGGTCGCACCCATCGCATACCTGACCGCGCGTTACCGAAGCCGGGTCGGGGATGCCGCAAACGCAGTGGTCGTCGGCGGATTCGCACTGCCGGGACTCGCCCTGGCGCTCGCCCTTGCGGTCGTGACCCTCGGCGCGCCGTCGCCGATCGGGCGCCTGTATCAAACGCTCCCGCTGCTCGTTTTTGCATACGTGGTCCACTTTGGCGCCCATGCCCTCCGCACCTCGCAAGTCGCCGTCGCAGGCGTCCCGCGAGCAGTCGAAGACGCGGCACGCGTTCTCGGCGCGGCCGGCGTTGCGCGTTTCGTGCGCGTCGACTTGCCGCTCATGGCTCCCGGGTTGTTGGCCGGCGCCGGACTCGTGTTGCTGTCTTCGATGAAGGAACTCCCGGCGAGCCTGCTGCTGGCGCCCGCCGGCTTCCAGACGCTGGCGATGAAGATATGGGGAGCCACCGAAAGCGCGATGTTCGCCGACGCCGGGCTGGCATCGCTCGTCCTCATACTGGTGTCGGGTGTGCTGACCTGGGCGCTCGTGATCCGCCGAGGCGAGGCGTTCGTGTGAGGCTTCGTGCGGCGATGTTGGTCGTTGCCGTGGTCGGCGCCGCCGCGGCCGCGGTCGGGATCGACGTGCGAGCGTCCTACGGCGCGCATGTGACGGGCGACGAGCCGCAGTACCTTCTCACCGCGATCAGCATTGGCGAGGATCTGTCGCTCGATGTGAGCGACGAGATTCGAGCGAGGCGCTACCTCCCGTTCCACGAGATCACGATCGATCCCCAGTCGCGGCCTCTCGATGCACGCGGCACGCTCATCAGCCCTCACGACCCACTTCTGCCGGCGCTCCTTGCGCTTCCGATGCGCGCCGGCGGGTGGATCGGAGCGAAATGGGCGCTCGCCGTGACGGCAGGCGTACTCGCAGCCGCCCTCCTGTGGGTCGCGGTTCGCAGGTTCGGTGTCGGACTCGCGACCGCATCCATCACCACGGCGGTATTCGCCGCATCGTCGCCGTTTGCGGTGTACGGAAATCAGGTTTATCCCGAGATTCCGGCGGCGCTCTGCACCACAATCGGGATCGGGGCGTTGACCGGCCGCCTTCGGCGCGCCGGGATGGTTGCGTTGTGGGCGTCGATCGTCGCGTTGCCGAATCTCTCGATCAAGTACGTCCCGGTCGCGGCGGCACTCGCCGCGGTCGGCCTCGTTCGTCTGTGGCGCGCCGACCGAAGCCGACACGCTTTGATGCTCGGGGCCGCCTTCGCGACGGCCGCCGCAGCCTTCGTGGCCGCGCATCTTGCTTGGTACGGCGGGCTTACTCCTTACGCGGTTGGTGATCACTTCACCGCCGGCGAATTCACCGTCGTCGGCACCGCGCCGAACCTCGCCGGCCGGTCGGCGCGGCTCATCGGCCTCCTCGTCGACCGCGAGTTCGGCCTGGCCGCGTGGCAGCCTGCGTGGCTTCTTGTCATCCCGGCCGTTGCCGCGCTCGCACGCGCTCGTCCCCCGGGGTGGGGGACCGTCATCGTCCCGCTCGCGATGGGGTGGCTGAACGCCGCGTTCGTCGCTCTCACCATGCACGGCTGGTGGTGGCCCGGGCGTCAAACGGTCGTCGTGCTTCCCGCGGCCACTCTCGCAATCGCCTGGTGGGCCGATCGGTCGGCGGCGCGCCGGGTGGTTGTGGCGTCGAGCGGGATGGTGGGCGTCGTCACCCTGGGCTGGTTCGTCGCCGATGGGCTCGCGCGCCGCGTCACCTCCGTGGTCGACTTCTTCGAGACGACGGCGCCGACCTACCAAATCTGGTCCGCGGCACTCCCCGAATACCGTGCCGGTGGCGGGGTTACGTGGATCTTGCATGCGTTCTGGCTCGCGGCCGCGGCCGCGCTCGCGTGGTGGGGCTGGAGAGGTTCCTTACCGGCGCGCGCTCCCCGTCCCGTGGCGGAATCCAATGTGTGATGCGCTCCCGGTTCGCCTCCGGGAGGAAGAAGATCTTTCGGCCGGCGGCTATTTCACCGTGAACTCGGTACGCATCCCCAGTTCGAAGTGGTTCTCGACGGTTCCGTCTTCCTCGTGCAGCAGGTTGCAGAGGAGAACGTAATTTCCGCGCGCGAGCTCGAACGTTCCGCTGCACTCTTCGCCTGCCGGAAAGGCCTCGACCTCGCCCACGAAGTCGTCCCCCAGGCCCTCCAGATCGACGGTTCCGTCGTCCGCCAGCGGCAGATCGTCGACCGACTCGGCCCGGGCGATGGCGAACTCGTGCTCGTCTTCGCCTTCGTTCGTGAGAGCGAAGTGAACGAAACCGGCCGTCACGGAATCGCGCTCGGGGGTTACGTGCCATTCGGCGAGCGTGACCGGGACCTCGGGACCCTTTTTACCCTCCAGCGCCCCGCCTACCGGCCGACACTCTGCCGCTTCCGTTCCCGAGGCGTGCCCCGAGGCCGACCCGGACGCGTGCCCCGACCCGGACGCGTGGCCCGACCCGGACGCGTGGCCCGACCCGGACGCGTGCCCCGACCCGGACGCGTGCCCCGTTCCGGACGACCTCACGTCGGCGCCGTCGTCTCCCCCGCACGCCGACGCCAGCAGCGCGAGGGGCAGAGCCGCGGCCACGATCCTGGACGTCACACGCATCTTTCCTCCTAAGGCTTGGCTAACGGCGGAGGTGAGGCTACCCGAAGAAGATCGCTCCGGCAACTGGTAGGGTCGCCTAATGCCAGACCGTAGGGTACCCGAAGAAAGGGGTAGGCCGATGTTCCGACGCATCGTGGTTTTCGTCCTCGGGATCGCCCTGCTGGCCGCGTCCCCCGGGGTGGCCCACGCCGGTGAGAGACGGGTGAAGGAACGCGTGGGGCTTCTCGTCGCCGATCATGGCGAGCCGCCCGAATACAACCAATTCACATACTGGTCGTTCCGCGAATTCATCCGGCACCTGGTGGAGATGGGCTTCATTCCCTTCTGGCTCACCGTCCACGATGCCGGCACGATCCTCCAGGATCAATCGTGCTACGCATGCGAATCACCATCGTCGGACCCGGAGCTCATCGATGCATGGCTCCGCCCGCACGCGGGACCCGCCGTCTTTGTCCGGGGGTCCTCGCAGTTGCCGTCGCACTACGTGCTGCCCGGCGGACCCGGACTCGGCGAACCCGACTTCTACGAGATCGTGGGCCTGGGGGCGTGGCACGAGTGGCAGCAAATGGGCGGCCGGTCGCCGAACTACGACCAGAAGCTCGCCAAGAAGAAGGCGGTCATCCGCCGCCTGGCCCGGTCGTTCCCCGACGTGCCCGTGCGGGTCGGCTACGGGATCGACCCGCGCCTCGGCGGCGGCCATCAGGGACTGCGAGAGGCGGTGAATCGCCTGATCAACGCCGACCGGGTCGATCACATCGTGGTTGCGTATCACGGGGTCGGGTTTTCCGACGTCATGCAGACGCACATGATCCGCCACGAAGTAAAGGAGCTTGCCGGCCGCTTCGATCCCGAGGTGACGGTGTCGTTTGCAAAGCCGATAGGAACGAGGCAGTCCTATATGGATGAGGTCGCCGAAAAGGTGGCGCTCGAAGTGTCGCGGCTGCCACGTGATGCAGCCGTTGCCGTCCATCTGTCGGGGCATGGGCTCCCGCTCGATCGGTGCGGCGACTACGACTGTGCAGGTGACCGGTATCACCGGTTCAGCTCCCGCCTGTTCGGCGCCGCAAGGGCCGCGATCAAGAGGCGGGTTGCGCACGAGGGAAAGCTAGGGGTGTTCCACCTCTACGGAGAGGGCGCCGCCGACGATGCCGATCCCGAGGACAAGATGGACTCGCCGATGGAGGCGCTCGCGAAGCGCAAGAAGGCGGGCTTCGATTACGTCATAGACGTCCCGTACGAGTTCGATTCCGACTCCCGCGACACGCTCATCATCCTGCGACACGGATACGAGCGGGAGATCCCCGACTGGGACCACCGGTTCGAGAGCCGCTTCGAGTACGACGGTATGGGGGTGAAGATCACCAACGCGTCCTTCGGCGCACGCGGGAAGACGCAGGCGTTCTACGAGGTCGTGCGAAACGCGCTCCGCGACCGTAGCGGGAAAGGGCACGCTCACGGGTAGGATCGAACGAGAAGTGTCTCTACCTACATGAGCTAAGGGAGCCACATGGCCATTCCGAAGAGGGTCCAGGCGGCCCTCAACAAGCAATTGGGCGTCGAGCTCTCGTCGGCGTATGCCTATCTTGCGATGAGTGCTCACTGCGAGCAGCGCAACCTTCCCGGGTTCGGCCAGTGGTTGCGCGCGCAGTGGCAAGAAGAGCTCGATCATGCGATGAAGTTCTACTCGTTCGTGATCGACCGCGGCGGCGACGTGCACTTCGAGGCAATCGACGAGCCCCGGAGCGAGTTCTCGACGGTCCTCGAGGTATTCGAGACTGCCCTCAAGAACGAAGAGTCGGTGACGGCGGCAATCCACGATCTCTACACGCTCGTAACGGAAGAACGTGACTACGCGAGCCAGGCGTTCCTCAATTGGTTCGTCACGGAGCAGGTCGAGGAGGAGAAGATCGTCACCGAGGTCGTCGACGCCATCAAGCGGGTGGGGGAGGGTGGAGAGGCGCTGTTCCTCCTCGACCGTGAGTTGGGCAGGCGCCAGACGCCGGAAGGGTAACTTCTCTTATCCGGGCAGCACCCACAGGTTGTCGGCGAGCTTTTCCCCGAGGGCCACTTGCTTTTTGTCGACCTCGAGCGTTCGGGTGCCGTCGGGCGCGATCTCGACGAGCCTCAGGTCGCGGCCCGGAAGCAAGTTGTGGCGCTCGAGGTACAGAAGCACGTCGTGGTCCAGTTCCACGTCTTCGAGCAGACGTGTGAGCCGCCCACCGCCGCCGACCTCGAGGGCCGCAACCGGCAGGAGGGCCGACCATGGGACGCCCGATTCCTCCCCCGGGATGGGATTGCCGTGGGGGCACGTCAAGTCTCCGTCGAGACGGGCGACGATCGCCCGCTCGACCTCGGGAGTCATCACTTTCTCCCAGTCTTCCGCCTGCTCGTGGCACAGGTGCCACGGGATCCCGAGGATGTCCGTCAACATCCGCTCCGCCAGCCGGTGGCGGCGGACCAGCGTCGACGCCAGCTCGCGGCCGGTCTCGGTGAGCGTCAGGTCGCGCCCGCTTCCGACCGTGCAGTAGCCGTCCGCGACCAGGCGGCGAACCCCCTCCGAGACGGTCGCGGCCGCAAGCCCCAGCCGGTCGGAGATCCGCGCCTGCAGCACCCGCTGGCCCTCCTCCTCGAGCTCGAAGATCGCCTCGAGGTATTCCTTCGATGCCGGGTTGAGGTCGCGCACGTCCGGTGAGGGAGATGTCACAAACGCATTCTACGTCTCGCCGCGGCCGCGCCCCGGGCTAGCTCGCCGGTCGCCGGGCGCGTCACAGGGGGCGGATACGATGCCGGAAATGGCTCCCACAACGCGTCCGGCGCGCCGAAAGCTCCTTCTGTTGGACGGTTTCTCGCTCGCGTTTCGGGCGTTTTATGCGCTGCCCGATGATCTCCAAACGAGCGACGGCACCCACACCAACGCCGTCTACGGGTTCACCTCGATGCTCATCAAGCTCCTCCAGGAGCAGAAGCCGGATCTCATCGCCTGCTGTCTCGATGCCGGCGCGCCGTTGCAGCGAACGGAGCAGTTCGCCGACTACAAGGCCAACCGGACCGAGGCGCCCGAGCTGTTCTCGCCGCAGATGCCCCTCATTCACGAGGTGCTCAAGGTGATGCGGATTCCGGTCTACGCGATGCCGGGACACGAGGCCGACGACCTCATCTGTTTCATCGCCCGGCGCGCGTGCGAGCGCGACCTCGACGTAAAGATCGTCACCGGAGATCGTGACTTCTTTCAGCTCGCCGACGACCGGATCCACGTTCTCTACAACCGGCGCGGCATCACCGACATCGTCGAGATGGACCCGGCCGCAGTGGAGGCGCGCTACGGCGTGCCGCCGGAGAAGTATGTCGATCTGAAGGCGCTCGAGGGCGATCCGAGCGACAACCTGCCCGGCGTCCCCGGCGTCGGAACCAAGACCGCGGCGAAGCTGATCCAGAGGTACGGCAGTGCGGAGGCGGTGGTCGAGCATGCGGCGGAACAGACACCCAAGCTGTCACAGAATCTCGCCGCGCATGCCGATCAGGTGGCGATAAACAAAGAGCTGTCGCGGCTGGTGGAAGTCGAAATCGAAGACCTCGACATAGACAACCTCAAGATGGGGGGGTGGGATCTCGACGAGGTGCGGGAGCTGTTCATCTCGCTTGAGTTCCGCTCCCTGCTCGAGCGCCTGCTGTCCGATCTTCCCGATGCCGCCGAGGGAGAGGGCGAGGCCTTCGAGATGGAGCTTCGGGTGGTCGCAACGCCCGCCGACCTCGATGCCCTCGTCCGCGATCTGTCGACCGCAGCGAGGATCGCGGTTGACCTCGTCCCGGTCGCGCCGCGGGGCGCGCCGCGTTCGCTCGCGTTTTCATGGGGCGAGGGCGAGACCGCGTTCGTTCCGCTCGGACGTGGTGGCGTGAGCCCTCGGGACGCGCTGCCGGCGCTGGAGGGCATCCTCTGCAACCCGGCCGTCCACAAGGTCGCCCACGGCGCCCGGGCGTTGTTGCTGTCGCTCCATGCGGGCGGGATCGAACCTCGGGGCCTCACCCTCGACACGCACGTGGCGTCGTACCTGTTGGATCCCGGCGCGCCGGGCTATCCCATCGACGAGGTGGCCCGCAAGTACACCGGGCGCGAGCTGCGGGCGGTCGACGGCGTCGAACGTCCCGAACCAGACGCCAAGCAGGTCGCGTTCGATCTCGACGACGGTCTCGAGGAGGTCGAGGCCGAAGATGCGTCGCTGCGCGCACTGGCGGTCGCCGAGATCTCGGACGCGGTGATCCCCGAGCTCGAGCGGCTCGGCATGAGCGATCTATACGACCGCATCGAGCACCCGCTCATCCCGGTGCTCGCCCGCATGGAGGAGGCGGGCGTCAAGCTCGACCTCGAGTACCTCTCCGCGATGGCCGCCGACCTCGATGCTCGCGTGGCGGCACTCGAAGAAGAGTGTTACGACCTGGCGGGAGAGCGCCTCAACTTGGGATCGCCGCAGCAGCTCCGCGTTCTGCTCTACGACAAGCTTGCGCTGAAGACGACTCGCCGCACCAAGACCGGGCTGTCGACCGACCAGCGCGCCCTTCAGACGCTCGTCGATCAGCACCCGTTCGTACAGAGGCTGCTGGACTACCGCGAGCTTGCAAAGTTGAAGAACACCTACGTCGACGCGCTTCCCCCGCTCGTCGACCCGCGCGACGGGAGGTTGCACACAACGTTCGATCAGACCGTCGCGGCCACCGGGCGGCTGTCTTCTACGAACCCGAACCTCATGAACATCCCGATTCGGACCGATCTGGGGCGCACGATCCGCCGCGCCTTCGTGCCGGAGGACGGGCACGAGCTGTTGTCGGTCGATTATTCGCAGATCGAGTTGCGCGTGATGGCGCACTTGAGCGAGGACCCGATCCTCGTCGAGGTCTTCCGAATGGATGAAGACGTTCATGCCGCCACCGCCGCCCGCATCTTCGGCAAAGATGTCGCAAGCCTCGATGTGCGCGATCGTTCGGTCGCCAAGATGGTGAACTACGGACTTGCCTACGGCATGGGAGCGCCCGGGCTGGCGGAGCGACTCAACATTCCGGTTGCCGAGGCGAGGGACATCATGGACGCGTACTTCGAGCAGTTCGGCGGCGTCCACGAGTTTCTCGACGGGATCGTCACCCAGGCATACGCAGACGGCTTCACCACCACGATGTTCGGCCGGCGCCGCTATCTTCCCGAGCTCGGAAGCGGCAACCCGCGGGTGCGCTCCATCGGCGAGCGGCAGGCGCTGAACGCGCCGATTCAGGGTTCCGCCGCCGACATCATGAAGCTCGCGATGATCAACGTCGATCGGGCACTTCACGACGAAGGCCTGGCCACCCGGATGATCCTCACCGTGCACGACGAGCTGGTGTTCGAGGTGCCGACCGCCGAACGCGACGAGGCGGCCAAGCTGGTGGAGCGGGAGATGTCGTCGGTGTGTGAGATGAAGGTGCCGCTCGGGGTCGACGTTTCGTTCGGAGCCACCTGGGCCGACACGAAGTAGCCGCGACGTCTGGAACGGTTTGAGCGCCCGGGCTTGCCCCCGTATACTCGTTCGGCCCCGCCCGGGGTCGAATTTTTGTCAGGAGGAATCCGTTTTCATGAGCGACCAGCAGGACGGCGCTGCCCAAGCGTCGCAGGCGACCGAACAAACATTGCCCGACGGCCACGGCGGCACGATCACTCGCACCGCCGCATCCACGTCCGGTGAGACGTTTGCCGGCGGCACGATCGTCGAAAACGACGTCGGCGAGTCGATGGAAGAACTCATGGCGGCGATCGAGGCCACCATCAAGCCCTTCGACGAGGGCGACATCGTGGGGGGCATGGTCGTCAAGATCGAGAAGGACGAGGTGCTTCTCGACATTGGGTACAAGTCTGAGGGCGTCATTCCCATCCGGGAACTCTCGATTCGCAACGACGTCGATCCCAGCGAGGTCGTCTCGACCGGCGATGAGATCGAGGCGCTCGTTCTCCAGAAGGAGGACGCCGACGGGCGTTTGATCCTGTCGAAGAAGCGGGCCCAGTACGAGCGGGCATGGGGACGGATCGAGGAGCTCAAGAACGCCGATCAAACGGTCACCGGGCCGGTCATCGAGGTCGTCAAGGGTGGCCTCATCCTCGATATCGGCCTCCGCGGATTCCTTCCCGCGTCGCTCGTAGAGATGCGGCGCGTGCGCGATCTTCAGCCGTACGTCGGCAAGCAGCTCGAGTGCCGCATCATCGAGCTCGACAAGAACCGTAACAACGTCGTGCTGTCGCGCCGCAAGTTCCTCGAGGAGTCGCAGGCCGAGCAGCGTCACGAGTTCCTGACTTCGCTCGACAAGGGCGAGGTCAGGAAGGGCACGGTCTCATCGATCGTTAACTTCGGCGCGTTCGTGGATCTTGGTGGAGTCGACGGCCTCGTGCACGTGTCCGAGTTGTCGTGGAAGCACGTCGACCATCCGAGCGAGGTAGTGGACGTGGGCCAGGAGGTCGACGTGGAGGTTTTGGACGTCGACCTCGAACGCGAGCGCGTGTCGCTGTCGCTCAAGGCGACGCAAGAGGATCCGTGGCGACAGTTCGCACGCCGTCACAACACCGGCGACGTGATCGAGGGCCGGGTGACGAAGCTCGTACCGTTCGGAGCCTTCGTGGAGGTCGACGACGCCATCGAAGGTCTGGTGCACATCTCGGAGCTTGCAGAGCATCACGTGGAGAAGTCGGAGGACGAGCTGAGTGTGCACGACCGGGTGCCGGTGAAGATCATCGACATCGATCTCGACCGCCGGCGCATAAGCCTGTCCCGCAAGCAGGCGGTGCGGGATGAATCCGGCGAAGCCCCCGCCGCCGAAGAGATGGCGCTCGAGGACTCCGGCGCGCCGACCGAAGCAGCGGTCGACGGAGACGAGCTTTCCGTCGAGGCCTCTCCCGACGCCACCGAGGTGGTTGCGGAGACGGCCCCGGCGTCGATGCCGACGGGGGACGAGACCGACGTCCCCGTCCTCGAGCCCGATGCCCCCGCGACGACCGAGGAAAGCGCGCCGACCGAGGAGCCGGTCGAGGAGGCGCCCGTTCCGGCGCAGGAGCCGGATGCGGCGCCCGACGCGAGCGCCGGCGAGTCGCCGACGGACGAAGCCGATTCGGCGGCCGCCGAGGGTGAGGCCTCCATCGAAACGATCGTCCAGGATCTGAAGCGCGAGCGGGGTCAGTCGTAGCCCCAAATGCTGACGGTCGGCCTCACCGGCGGGATCGGCAGCGGTAAATCCACGTTTGCCGGATTGCTGGCCCGGCGCGGAGCGCAGGTCGTGGATGCCGATGCGATCGGCCGCACCGCGTTAGAGCCCGGGCAACAGGCGTGGCACTCGGTCGTCGACACCTTTGGCGACGAGATATTGGCGCCCGGCATGAAGATCGATCGCGCACGTCTCGCCGAGATCGTTTTTGCTAACCCCAAGGCGCTCGCCGCGCTCAATGCGATCGTGCACCCGGTCATCGTCAGTCGCATTGCGGAGACGCTCGAGATGTTGCGAGGCACCGATGAGATCGTGATCATCGACGCGGCGCTCATCGTCGAAATCGGCTTGTCCGACGCGCTCGACGTTCTGGTCGTGATCGATGCTCCGGAGGAGGTACGGCGTAAGCGTCTGGCAGACGAGCGGCAGATGTCGATAGAGGACATCAACGCGCGGATGCGGGCCCAGACCGACTCCGCCGAATTGCTGGGTCGCGCCGACATCGTCGTCCGAAACAACGGGTCGTTGGACGACCTCGATCGAGAAGCCCAGCGCGTGTGGGAGGAACTGAACCCCCTGTCGCCGTCACCGGAATGATCAAAGTCGTCTTTTTCGACGCGGGCGACACATTGCTTCGCCCGTTTCCCTCCTTTCAGGAGCTATTCGCCGTGACGTGTCGCCGCGTGGGCTACGACGTGGATGCGAATGAGGTTCTAGCCCTGCGCACGCGCCTCGCCCCGCACCTCGTCGACCTGGCGGAGGAAACGGGGATCGACAAGCCGTCGCTTTCGGCGGAGGAGTCTCGCTCGTTC
>Ga0247713_1001252_pt1 | contig 12948 bp, 12 predicted proteins | sample 21E_NmetaG_FD_189936 | JGI IMG/M metagenome (GOLD analysis project Ga0247713, IMG submission 189936) | Soil microbial communities from hillslope of Landscape Evolution Observatory, University of Arizona, Oracle, AZ, United States - 2-1-E_N | ecosystem: Engineered > Artificial ecosystem >... | reverse complement strand
CCCCGGCACCGGCGGCGGTACGACCGACCCCGGCACCGGCGGCGGTGCGACGGAGCCGGTCGGCGGGACCGCCTCGACGGCAGCCGCTCCGCCCGAACCCGCACCGGCGGCGTGACGACCGCCGTGCGCGGAAGGGACGGCTCCAGCCCTCCCTTCCGCGCACGAGCTCCTCGCCGGACACCTGGCCGTTCCCCGTCGGCCCCGCTGGCGCCGGTAGGGTGACCGCCGTGACCGACCCGGAACCGTCGCGGCCCGCCCGGCCGCCGGGCCCCCCGGCCCGTCCCCGGTTCGAGTTCCGGGCCCGCCCGTCGGCGGTCACGCTGCAGCGGCCGCACGCGGTGCGCGTGTCCTTCGTTCTCTGGCTCGGCGCCGCCGGCGCGGGGCTGCTCGCGTCGGTGCTGATGGTGCTCGGCCTCGACACCGTGGAGGCGTCGCTGCAGACCGTGCTGCTGCGCGACTTCCCGGCCGAGAGCGCGGCCACCCGCGACCGGGTGACCGCACTGACCTCCGCGGTCCTGATCGGCGGCGGTGCACTCATCGCGGCCGGGCAGGCCGGCTTCGCCGGCGCGCTGTACGCCGGCCGCGGCGGCGCCCGGTTCGCCCTCGTACTCCTCGCGGTGCTCGCGGTGGTGCACACGCTCCTCGCCGTCGGCGTCGCACCGCTCGCGGCCGCCGCCGTGCTACCGGTCGGGGTCGGGCTCGCCGCCGCGGCGGCCGTCGCGATGCTGCTGCCCGGCACCTACCGGTGGTTCACCCTCAAGCAGCGCTGAGGGAGCGGACCGGGTCAGATCCCGAGCTCGGACTGCGGCGCGATCGCGAACCGCAGCTCCTGCTCGCCGTCGGACCCGGCGACGGGCTGGACGTCGAGGACCTTGTCGTCCAGGGCCTGCGCGGCCAGCGGCTCGAGGAACACGGCCAGCCCCTCGCCGTTCAGCACGACGTCGTCGGTGGCGGGCTCCTCGGCGAGCGAGAGCTCGAGGCCCTGCTCCGGGTCGGGTGCGGCGATGCGCAGGCCGGCCCCGTCGGGCAGCTGCGCGTCGGCGGTCAGGGCGCGGATCGCGTCCGCCGCGGTCTCGGTGATGGCCAACATGTGACCCGACGGTAGGGCTCGGCGCCCCCTCGCGCAGCGCGGGACGCCGGCGTGCGTCAGCTCAGTCCTGCCGCTCCGATCCGGCCGGCACCTTCGGTCGGGAGCCCGCCAGCCGCACCACGATCACGGCGAGCGCCACCACCAGCGCCACCAGCAGGGCCGTCCCGATGTTGAGCCCGACCCCGTAGATGAACACGTACGACAGGCCGCCCGCGGCGAGGCAGTAGTAGATCGTCGGGATGATCGTCATCCGGATGACGTCACCCTCGCGACCGAGCAGGCCGACCGTCGCCGACGCCGCGACGACGTTGTGCACCGTGATCATGTTGCCCGCGGCGCCGCCGACCGCCTGCGTCGCCACGACCCACTCCTGGTCGGCGCCGATGTTCTCCGCCGTCGCGAACTGGAACAGCGAGAACGTCAGGTTGCTGACCGTGTTGCTGCCGGCGACGAACGCCCCGAGCGCGCCGATCCACGGCGCGAGCAGCGGCCACGCAGTACCGGTGAGCACGGACGCGCCCTCCGCGAGCGTGATCGGCATGCTCGACAGCCCGGTGTCGTTGTACTCCGGGCCGGAGTTGATCAGGATCCGCACCAGCGGCAGCGCGAACAGCAGCGCCACCGCGGCCCCGGCCAGCTGTCCCGCCGAGACCCGCCACGCCCGCGCGATCTCCCCGCCGCGCATCCGGTGCAGCGCGTAGGTGATCAGGCAGGCGACGATGAACACGAACCCGGGCGAGTACAGGATCTGCACGGTGCCGCCGCTGATGCCGGTGCCGAGGATGTCGGTGGGCCCCACGCGGATGCCGGACAGGAACTCCTGGACCGGGCTGATGACGCGGGTCAGCACCAGCAGGACCGCGACGACGACGTAGGGCGTCCAGGCCAGCCAGATGTTCATCCGGGCCCCGGCCACGGAGATGTCGGGCTGGATGGTGCCGGTCCAGCGGTCCAGCCAGCGCTCGCGGGGCGGGAACTCCCAGACGTCCTTCGGCAGGAGGAACCCGCGGCTGGAGGTGAACATCACCAGCGCCAGGCCGATGAGCCCGCCGAGCAGCGACGGGAACTCCGGGCCGAGCACCGCGGCGACGATCACGTAGGGCACCGTCATGGCGACCGCCGCGTACAGGGCGAACGGCCAGACCCGCAGGCCCTCGGCCCAGCTGCGGTTCTCGCCGAAGAACCGGGTGAGCAGGCAGACCATGAACAGCGGGATCAGGGTGCCGATGATCGCGTGCAGGATCGCCACGTTGAGGCCGAGCTCGGCGAGGTAGCCGGGCATGTCCAGGCCGAGCACGGACACCCGCTGCGCCACCGACGGGTCCCCGGCCAGGCCCTGCCCCAGCCCCGTCAGCACGGGCGTGCCGGCCGCGCCGAAGCTCACCGGCGTGCTCTGGATGACCATGCCGACGAGCACCGCGCCCATCGCCGGGAACCCGAGCGCCAGCAGCAGCGGGGCGACGACGGCGGCCGGCGTGCCGAACCCGGAGGCGCCCTCGATGAACGAGCCGAACAGCCAGCCGATGATGATCGCCTGCACCCGACGGTCGGGGCTGATGCTGGTGAAGCCCGCGCGGATCGTGGCGAGGGCGCCGCTCTTCGTCAGCGTCTGCAGGAGCAGCAGGGCCCCGAAGATGATGTAGAGCAGGCCCAGCGCGATGATCAGGCCCTCGATCGTGGCGGCCGCGATGACCGTCCCGTCCATACCCCACACCAGCGCCGCGACCAGTGCGGCGACGACGAAGCCGAGCGGCATCGCGTACTTCGCGGGCCAGCGCAGCCCGACCAGCAGCACGGCGACCACGACGATCGGAGAGAGCGCGGCGAGGCTCAGTACGGCCAGGTTGTCCACCCCTGACACCTTTCCGGGGAGCCACCGGGGGGCGCCCCTACCCGTTCGGGGGAGGCTCACACCCGGTGGTCGATTCCGCAACTTCTGTCCGTGACGTCCAGATCCCGCGGATCTCGCGGCGGCCCGTCCCTTGGCCCGACATGGTCACTTGTCGGGCTCGTCGCCCCTGCCCCGACCCCGACAAGTGACCATGTCGGGGCGAGGGGACGGGGGGCCTATCCTCGGAAGGCGGATCCGGGAGGTGCGATGAACCGTGAGCTCCGCGCCGCGGACTCCGACCGCGAGCGCGTCGTCGAGCGGCTGCGCCGCGCCGTCGGCGAGGGGCGGCTGACCATCGACGAGTTCGAGGAGCGGGCCGCCGCCGCGTACGCCGCCCGGACCTACGGGGAGCTCGACATCCTGATCGCCGACCTGCCACGCGACCTCTGGTGACCCCGGCGGGACAGCGCCGCCCGGCGGCACCGCGGCAGCTCCGTGCCTGCGGGCCGTCCGCCGGTCGCCCGGGTCGAGGTCAGCGGGTGTCGGGCTCGTCCAGCTCCTCGGCGCGGGGCTCCGGCACGGCCCCGAGGTCCACCGCCGGCGCCGGCGGCTCCAGCGCGGGCGGGGCGGACCGGCCGTCCGGCTCGTCCTCGCCGGCCGGCTCGGCGACCCGCGCGCCCTGCGCCGCGGCGGTGCGCTCGAAGAACCGCAGCATCTCGATCGGGAATGGCATCACGACCGTGTTGTTGCGCTCGGCCGCCACCCCGGACAGCGTCTGGAGCAGGCGCAGCTGCATCGCGCCCGGGGTCTCGCCCATCTCGCGCGCCGCGTCGGCCAGCCGGGCCGACGCCTGGTACTCGCCGTCCGCGGCGATGATCCGGGCGCGCCGCTCGCGTTCGGCCTCCGCCTGCCGCGACATCGACCGGCGCATCGCCTCGGGCAGCGACACGTCCTTGACCTCCACCCGGTCGACGCTGATCCCCCAGTCCTCGGTGGGGGTGTCGATGACCGCGCGCAGCTCGGCGTTCACCTTCTCGCGGTCGGAGAGCACGGTGTCGAGGTCGGCCCGGCCGATCACCGAGCGCAGCGAGGTCTGCGAGACCTGGGAGACGGCGCCGAGATAGTTCTCGACGTTGACCACGGCCTTCGCGGGGTCGACGACGCGGAAGTAGACGACGGCGTCCACGCTGAGCGTGACGTTGTCGCGGGTGATCGCGCCCTGCGACGGCACGTCCATCACCACGGTCTGCACGGGGACCTTCGTCATCTGGTCGACGAACGGGATGATCAGTTGCAGACCGGGTTCCCGGACCCTGGGCAGCAGGCGGCCGAACCGCAGCACCACGCCGCGCTGGTACTGCTGCACCATCTTGACGCCACCCACCACGATCATGCCCAGAACGGCCAGGACCGCGACCACGGCGATGAGCAGGACATCCATCGGGCCTCCTCGGGATCCGCCCGGCACCGATCGGCAAACCGGACAAACTCCACCGTACCGATCCGGGCCCGATCAGGTTGCCGGCCGGGCGGGCAGCCGCGACCTCGCGCGGCGTCCACCGACTTCGCGCGGTCTCGAGAGCGCGCGACGTGGGAGTACGGCGCGCGAAGTCGGCTCAGGGCGTCGGCCCGACGCCGAGCGCCCGGGCGGCGAGCTGCGCCAGGTGCACCGGCTCGCGCGTGCCGGCCTGGCGCAGCTGGGTGCGGCAGCTGAAGCCGTCGGCGAGCACCGCGACGTCGCCGTCGGCGGACCGGACGGCGGGCAGCAGCACCCGCTCCGCGCAGGCCAGGGACACCTCGTAGTGGCCCTTCTCGAACCCGAAGTTCCCGGCCAGGCCGCAGCAACCGGAGTCGAGCACCTCGGCGTCGACGCCGAGCGCTGCGAGCACCGCGGTGTCGGCGTCGAAGCCCAGATCGGCGTGCTGGTGACAATGCACCTGCACGAGCGCTCGCAGACCGGTGACCACCGGCACCAGCTCGTCGGCGTGCTCGGCGAGCACCTCGGCGAAGGTCCGCACCCCGGCGGCGACGGCGGCCGCGAGCGGCTCGTCGGGCAGCAGCTCCGCCGCGTCCGCGCGCAGGGCCGCGGTGCACGACGGCTCCAGCCCGACCACCGGGAGGCCCTCGGCCAGCCACGGCGCGATCGTCCGCAGGCTGCGCCGCAGCACCCGGCGCGCGGCGCCGATCTGCCCGGTGGACGTCCAGGTCAGCGCGCAACAGACGGGCCGTGGCGGCAGCTCGACGGTGTAGCCGAGTGCGGTGAGCACCGCGACGGCGTCCGCGGCGATGGCGGGGTCGAAGTGGTCGGTGAAGGTGTCGGGCCACAGCAGCACGCGCCCCCGCCCCCGCGGCGCCGCCCGCCGGGCCACCATGCGGGCACCTGACGTCTGCAGGGCCGCCTCCTCGCTGACGTCCCGGCGGCCGGTGCGGGTGAAGGGGCGGCGGGCGATCGGCGGGATCGAGCGCTCCGGCGCGATCCCGGCCACCCGCTTCGCGAACCCGGCCAGTGGGCCCCGCGCGGCGGCGTTGAGCGCGTCGACGGCCCCCGCCGGCAGCCACCCCACCAGCCGCAGCCAGCGCGGCAACGCGCCCATCGAGTAGTGCGCCGCGGGCCGGACCCGCCGCCGGTACCGCTGCGCGAGCACCTCGGTCTTGTACGCGGCCATGTCGACGCCGACCGGGCAGTCACGCTTGCAGCCCTTGCACGACAGGCACAGGTCGAGGGCCTCGGCCACCTCGGGCGACCGCCAGCCACCCTCGATCACCTCGCCGTTGGCCATCTCGAACAGCAGCCGGGCACGCCCGCGCGTGGAGTGCATCTCCTCGCCGGTGGCGCGGTAGCTCGGGCACATCACCCCGCCCGACGCCGTCACGCACTTGCCGACGCCCAGGCAACGGCGGGTGGCCCGGGCGAAGCTGCCGCGGTCGTGCGCGAAGGCGAGCCGCGGCTCGTCGCGGATCGTCGGCGTCCCGACGAAGATGCGCAGGTCGTCGTCCAGCTTCGCGGGGCGGACGACCCGGTCGGGGTTCATCCGGTCGTCCGGGTCCCAGATCGCCTTGAACTCGGCGAACGCGGCGATGATCTCCGGCGGGTACATGCGCGGCAGCAGCTCGGCGCGGGCGGCACCGTCGCCGTGCTCGCCGGACAGCGACCCCCCGTGTGCCACGACGAGGTCGGCGGCGTCCTCCAGGAACGCCCGGAAGTTCGCGATGCCGGGGACCGTGAGCAGGTCGAAGTCGATCCGGACGTGCAGGCAGCCGTCGCCGAAGTGGCCGTAGTACACCCCGCGTCGGCCGTGCCGCGCCAGCACCCGGTCGAACTCGCGCAGGTACGCGCCGAACCGCTCCGGCGGCACGGCGGCGTCCTCCCAGCCCGGCCAGGCCTCCCCGCCGTCGGGTGATCGGGTGAGGATCCCCGCACCGTCCTCGCGGATCCGCCACAGCGCCTTCATCCGCGCGGGATCGGAGACGACGAGGTTCGACGCGCCGTACGGCTTCATCGTGGCGGCGACCGCCTCGGCCGCGGCGTGCGCCTCCTCGCGGGTGGCGCCACCGGTCTCGACGTAGAGCCAGCCGCCACCGTCGGGCAGCGCGCGCGAGGCCGTCTCGACCGGGTTCGACGCTCGCAGCGCCGCGATCAGCCCTGCGTCCATGCCCTCGATCGTCAGCGGGGCCAGCGCGCGGACCGCCATCACGTGGTCCGCGGCGACGTAGGCGTCGGGGAAGCCCAGCACCGCGAGCGCCCGCGCCGGCGGGGACTCGACGAGCCGCACCGTCGCCTCGGTGACGACCGCGCAGGTGCCCTCGGTGCCGACCATCGCCTTCGCGAGGTCGACGCCGCCGGGCACCAGCTGGTCGAGATTGTAGCCGGAGACCCGGCGGGTGAGGTCGGGGAAGCGCGCGCCGACCAGCACCGCGTGCCGTTCGCCCAGCGCCCGCAGCCGGTCCGGGATCGGGCCGGCGCCGCCCGCGCCGAGCTCGACGCGCTCGCCGCGGTAGGTCAGCAGACGCAGCCCGACGGTGTTGTCGACCGTCTTGCCCCACGCCACGGAGTGCGACCCGCACGCGTTGTTGCCGATCATCCCGCCGATCGTGCAGCGGTTGTGGGTGGAAGGGTCGGGGCCGAACGTGAGGCCGTGCGGGCGGGCCGCGTCGCGCACCACGTCGCAGATCGCGCCGGGCTGGACGCGGGCGGTGCGGGCCGCGGGATCCAGGTCGAGGATGCGGTTCATGTGCCGGGTGAAGTCCAGCACCACCCCGAGGTTGACGGCCTGACCCGCGATCGAGGTCCGCGCGCCGACGGGCAGCACCGGCACGTCGTGCGCGCGGCAGACGGCCAACGCGGCGGCGACGTCCTCGGTGTCGCGGGGGGCGACGACGCCGAGCGGGACCCGCCGGTAGTTCGACGCGTCGGCGGAGTACATGGCCCGGTCGGCCGCGGTGAACCGAACCTCGCCACGGACGGCACGGGCGAGGTCGGCGGCCAGGGCTCGGGCGGCGGGCTCGGCAGCGTGCGCCACGCCGTTCAGCGGCCGGCGCCGGGGCGGACCTGTGGTGCGTCACCGGAGGCCGGCCCGGCCCGGGCGGTCCCCGAGGCGGGGCCACCCCCCGGACCCGCGTCGGATCCGTCCGCACCCGTGTCTGCCGACCCGCCGCCGGCCGCGGGGTGGCCGTGCCCGTGCCCGTGCCCCCGGACCGGATCGCCCGCTCGCAGCGGCACGTCGTGGTAGTGGCCCTCGTGCGCGATGATCGGCCGCTGGTCACCGGCCAGCTCGGGGTGCTTCGCCTCCAGCTTCTGGCGCTGCTCCCAGGTCCGCTGCATCCGCGTCACGTACTCGCGGTCGCCGTGGTAGAGCCCGCGCCAGGTCTGCGGCATCTGCTCCTTCGACAGGCCCGCGTCGGCCTTCCCGCCGAGGCTGGACCCGGCAGGGATCTTGCGGGTCCCCCCGCCGCAGGACGGGCACCCGGGTGCGGCGGCGTCGACCGTCGTGAGGTGCTCGAACCGCAGCCCGCACCCGCACTTGTACACGTAGATCGGCACAGCAGGCTCCTCCTCGAGCACCGCCCGGGCGGCGGGCGGCGATCACCAGTTCTCGACGGAGCGGGTCAGGATCCCGGCGATGTCGTCCTCGCTCGGTGTCCGCGGGCACGTGGCGAGCAGCCGCTGCTGCTTCATCGTGCCCGGGACGAGGTCGGGGACGTCGGCCTCGGTGTAGCCGACGCCGCCGATCCCGTTGGGGATCCCGATCTCGCGCATCAGGTCCACCAGCACCGAGGGCAGCTGCTCGCGCGGGTCGTTCACCTTCTCCGCCCGCGGCTCCATCAGCTCCGCCGCCCGCAGGTGCCGCTGCGGCGCCGCCTCGAACGAGTACCGGAACGCCTCGGGCGCCGTCAACGACACCGACTGCCCGTGCGGCACCATCGGCTCGTCCTGCGGGTAGCCGGCGGGCCGGTAGTCCTTCACCATCCCGGCGATGGGGTAGGCGTTGGCGTGCGGGATGTGCACCCCGGAGTTGCCGAAGCCCATCCCCGCGAACGTCGCCGCCATCATCATGTCCGAGCGTGCCTCGACGTCCTGCGCCCCGCGGTGCACCGCGGCGCGGAACGACTTCGCGATGAGCTGCATCGCCCGCTCGCACCACAGGTCGGAGACCGGGTTCGAGCCGCAGTAGGTGACCCGCTCCTCGGGCTGCTTGCGGTCGAACTCGCGGTACCACTTGGCCGTGTAGCTCTCCAGCGCGTGGCAGACGATGTCCATCCCGGACGCCGCGGTGACCTCCGGCGGCAGCGACATCGTCAGCAGCGGGTCGACGACGGCCAGGGTCGGGCGCAGCCGCCAGTGGCTGATCCCGGTCTTGACCTTCATCGACAGGATGTCCAGCACGCACATCGCGGTGGACTCCGAGCCGGTGCCCGCCGTCGTCGGGATCGCGACGAGCGGCTTGAGCTGCCCCGGCGGCACCTTGGCGTTGCCGATCGGCTTGTTGATGTAGTCCATCAGCTCGCCGGGATGCGACGTCAGCAGGTTGATCGCCTTGGCGGTGTCGATCGCCGACCCGCCGCCGACCGCGACGAACCCGTCCCAGTCGCCCTGCGCGCGGGCGTACTCGACCGCCTTGTTCATCGAGTCGTCGGTCGGCTCGACGTGCACGCCGTCGAAGATCTCCGCGGAGATCTCGTAGCGGCGCAGGTTGTCGGCGATGCGCTGCGGGATGCCGAGCTGGTGCACGCCCGGATCGGTGACGATCAGGACCCGCCGCACGCCGTGGCCGGACATCTCGAAGCCGACCTCGTCGGCCGCCCCGGCGCCGAACTTCAGCGGGGGCGCACCCCAGGTGAAGATGGTCTCCTCGGCCAGGTCGATGCCGGTCACGTGTACGAACCGTCCGGCGCCACGCGCAGCTGCTTGATCTGGTCGGGATCGTGACCGAACACCATCGTCGCGTTCGTCCGCTCCTGGATGCCACGCAGCTTCTCCACCGAGGAGAAGAACTGGCCCATGTCGTTGACGATGGCGGCGGGCACCACCGGCGGGCCGTAGCTGTCGCCCATGTACACCGCGTCCGACGTGAAGATCATCGTTCCGCTGTCGGGCAGTTCGACCTGCATCGACATGCAGCCGACCGTGTGCCCCGGGGTCTCGAGCAGGGTGACGCCGGGGAGGATCTCGGTGTCGCCGGAGACTGTCTCGAACTGTACGTCCTGGTAGTCGGTCTTCAGGTGCGCGCCGGTGAACAGCCCGTCGAACCCGAAGGCGAACTCCTTCTCCTTGTCGTTGCAGACGATCTTCGCGTTGGTGTTCCGGAACATGCCGACGTTGCCCGCGTGGTCGAAGTGCAGGTGTGACAGCACGACGTAGTCGATCTCGTCCAGGCCGATGCCGAGCTGGTTCAGCCGCGAGTCGAGGTACTCCTCCTCGCTGACCTGGTCGTAGGGGAAGAACTCCTGCAGGCCCGTCGGGCCCCAGCGCTCCTCCCAGTCGCGCGGGCAGCTGGTGTCCCACAGCAGCCTGCCCCCCTCGGTCTCGACGAGCACCGCGTGCGTCGGCACCTCCGACCACACCACCGGTGAGTCCTTCTCACCGCGCGGCTTGATCGTCAGACCGGGCTTGAGCAGGAGCCAGGTGAGGTCGGCGTGCATCGCCCCGCAGGGGATGATCGTCGCCTTGTTCGCTGTCGCCATCGAGGTCCCTTCGCCGTCGAGAGGGTTCACCGCGCCCCGACCGTGGCATGTGGCATGCCACTCGTCAATCCGTGCGCATGTCCCGATGCTCAGGGCCCCGCGGTCCACCCCAGGTCGACGTCGACGGCGCCCGGCTCGGCCCCCGCCTCCTGCGCGATGAGCAGCTCGGCGGTGTGCAGGACGTGGGCGCGCATCGCCTCCGCCGCGCCGTCCGCGTCACCGGCCTCGACACGCTCCAGCACCACCCGGTGCTCGGCGACGATGTCGTCGAGCGAACGCGACGACCTCGCGGTGGACACCCCACGGCGCAGCACCATGTCCCGCAGCCCGTCGACGTACTCGGCGAGCCGGCTGTTGCCCGACGCGGCCAGCAGCACCCGGTGGAAGCCCCGGTCGTGCTCCCACATGCGGTACTCGTCGTCGGCGGTGGCGGCGCGCTCCATCCCCCGGTACAGACGGCGCAGCTCGCGGCGGCCGGCGTCGTCGAGCAGCGCGGCGGCGCGCCGGGTGGCGGGTACCTCCAGCAGCAGCCGCAGCGCGAACACCTCCTCCAGGTCGTGCAGCGAGGTCTGCAGCACCCGCACGCCGCGGTTGCGCTCGAACCGCACCATCCCCTGCTGCGCGAGCTTGATCAACGCCTCGCGCACGGGCGTGCGGGAGACACCGAGCTGGGTGGCCAGCGCCTGCACCGAGTGCAGCGTGCCGGGCTGCAGCTCGCCGGTGATCACCGCCGTCCGCAGCGCGCGCAGCACCTGCTCGTTCACCGAGGCGGTCGGCCGCACCGCCCTCACCACGGGGACCACCCCGGGGGCGCACCGGCGAACAGCACCGGTGGAGCGTGGCACCGCACGCCCCACCCGTCCAGCACCTGCCGGCCGACCGTGGGCCGGGCGCGGACCCGGAGGCGAATCGCATGTCCCACTCCGGGTGGTGCCCGCACGGCGCGAACCAGGACGGGTCGACGGCGATCACCTCACGCCGGGCGGCCGACGCGCCCGGCCGGACGTGGTGTCAGGTGAGCATCCGGGTCATCCGGGCACGCGGGCGGGCCGCTGCTCCAGCGCCCGCACCAGCTCGGCGGGGTCGTCGACGGTGACGGTCAGCCCCGGGTGGCGCAGCAGGCCGAACGGGTCGAGCCCGCGCACCGGCCGGTGGAACCGGATGCACACCCCGGCCGCCGGGCTCGTCCCGAAGGTCAGCCCGCGGTCGACCAGCGAGAGCCGCGCGCCGAGCGCCTTCCACCAGGCGTACGGGCCGGCCACCTCGACGCCGGCGACGTTGTCCACCGGGGTGGAGACCCGCCACGGCCCGAATCGGACGTCGAGCATGCCTCCGTGGACGCGCACCCACGACCAACGGTCGAGCCCGACCCGGCGCAGGAGCGCCGCGACGGGGCGGGGCAGGGCGAAGGAGGACCGGTGGTCCGCGAGCTCGGGGCGGTGGCGGTCCGACGGCGACGGGTCCGGGAAGGGCGGCATCACCCGCCGGTCGTTCCCGCCGCGCGCACCGGCTAACCCTCGCCCGCCGCGCGCCGCCGGTCCGGGCGTGGCGAGGACGACGGGTCCTCGTCGCATCGCACGCTCGTGAGCTGCTCGATTCGGTCTCACCCGGCACCGGGTGTGCCAGAGCCGGTCGGGGGTATCCGGACGGCGACCGGACCGAGCAGGCAGGAGGCCCGACATCTGCGACGCCTGTGCACAATCCCGGCAGCACGTACCCCACGCCCTGGCCGTGTACGACTCGGACGAGGGCCTGCGCGACCGGACACTGCCCTACCTGCGCGCGGGGCTGGACCGCGACGAGGAGGTGCTGGCCGTCGTGTCCGCCCGCACCCGGGACGTGCTCGTCGCCGCCCTCGGCCCCCGGGCCGGCCGGGTGCGGTGGGACGTGCCGGACCTGCCGGAGCGGCGGCTGGGCCTGATGCTCGAGGGGTTGCGGTCGGCGCTGGCGCAGCGGCGCGCCGCCGGCGTGCCGTCCCGGCTGCTCGCGGAGTACGACCTCGCCGCGGGCGGCACCGGCGATCCCGACCAGGTGGTCGCCTACCTGCACGCCGACGCCATGTCGAACGAGGCGCTGGGCCGCTACGGGTTGCCCTGGCTGTGCCTCTACGACTCGCGCCGGCACGACCGGGAGGTCGTCGCCGCCGCGCGCCGCATCCACCCGCTGCTCGTCGACGCATCGGGCGGAATCGTCCCCAGCCCCGAACCCGAGCCACCGGCCGCGTTCGTGCGCCGGGCCCCGGTCGCGCTGCTGCCGGTGCCCCACCCCGTCGAGGTCGAGGTGCCGCTGGCCGTGCCGGGGGACGTCGCCGCCGCGCGGGCCGCGCTGCGCGCGTGGGCGCAGGTGCGGGGCATGGCGGCGGAGGAGTGGCAGGACATCGTGCTCGCCGCCAACGAGGTCGCGACCAACGCCGTGGTGCACGGCGGGCGGCCCGCCCGGCTGCGCGCCTGGATCGCCGGCGGCCGGGTGGTGGTGCGGGTCGACGACGCCGGATCGCAGCCGCTGCCGCCGACCGTGGGGTACCTGCGGCCGGAGGGCGGCGGCACGGGCGGCGGGCTGTGGATCGCCCGCCTGCTGGCCGGCATCCTCGCCATCGACTCCGGTCCCGCGGGCACCGGCGTCGAACTGCGGTTCGACCCGGCCTGACCGCCGGGTGCCGGTCAGCCAGTGGTGCTCCGCGACGGCGCCGCCGTCGGGGTGGCGGCGGCCCCGTCACCGAACAGCAGGAACGCCCCGACCACCAGCACGACCACCACCAGCACCGCGAGCACCGCGAGCACGATGCGGCGGCCGGGGCCCGGGGTGCCCGGCCGCCGCATCGTGCTCGCGGTGCTCGCGGTGCTGG
>Ga0247713_1001251_pt1 | contig 12949 bp, 17 predicted proteins | sample 21E_NmetaG_FD_189936 | JGI IMG/M metagenome (GOLD analysis project Ga0247713, IMG submission 189936) | Soil microbial communities from hillslope of Landscape Evolution Observatory, University of Arizona, Oracle, AZ, United States - 2-1-E_N | ecosystem: Engineered > Artificial ecosystem >... | reverse complement strand
CGCCGCGCGCGAGGCCGCTGACGACCACGGGCCCCGCCGCGGCGAGCTCCCGCCCCAGCATCCGCGCGACGTGCCGCCCGTAGGGCGAGCACGCGCGCGCGCCGACGACCGCGACCGCCGGGCGCGCGAGCAGCTCCTCGCCCGGCACGCCGCGCAGGAAGAGTCCGACGGGCGGGTCGTGGATCGCCCGGAGCAGCGGCGGGAACCGCGGATCGGAGCGCGGCAGGAAGCGAAGCCCGCGCGCGGCCAGCCGCGCCCGGTACGCCACGTCGTCGAACCCGGCGAGGAACGCGGCGAAGCGCGCGCTCCGCGGCCGCTCGAGCTGGTGCGTCCCCGTCTCCGCCGCGAACGCCGCCACGGCGAGCTCGCTCATAGCGTCTCCAGCTCCCGCGGCGAGCGGTACGACAGCGCCTCGGCGACGTGCTCCGGGCGCACCTCGTGCGCGTCCGCGAGCGCCGCGATCGTCCGTGCGACGCGCGCCACCCGCGCCCGGCCGCGCCCCGAGAGCGGCAGCCGCTCCACCGCGCGGTCCAGCAGCTCGTCGGCCGCCGCGGTCCGCGACACGCGTCGCTCGAGCAGCGCGGCGCGCGCCGCGACGACGCGCTCGCGCACCGGCGCGCTCGGCTCGCCCGCCGGCGCCGCGAGCTCGGCGGCGCGGGCCCGCGGGACGACGACGACGAGGTCGAAGCGGTCGAGCAGCGCGCGCGACAGCTTGTCCCGGAAGGACGAGAGCCGCTGCGGGGAGCACGAGCACGTCGCCGCCGGGTCGCCGCGCGCGCCGCAGGGACAGAGGTTCATGCTCGCGACGAGCTGGAACCGCGCCGGGAACACCGCGCGGCCGCCGACGCGCGCGACCGCGACGACGCCGTCCTCGAGCGGCTGCCGCAGCGCCTCGAGCGCCGGCCGCTGGAACTCCGGGAACTCGTCGAGGAACAGCACGCCGTGGTGCGCGAGGCTCGCCTCGCCCGGCGTCGGTCCCGCGCCGCCGCCGACGATCGCCGCGGTCGACGCGGTGTGGTGCGGCGCGCGAAACGGCGGGGACGTCACGAGCGGCCGCTCCGGCGAGAGCAGTCCCGCGACGGAGTGGATCCGCGTCACCTCGAGCGTCTCCGCCGGCCCGAGCGACGGGAGGATGCCGGGCAGCCGCCGCGCGAGCATCGTCTTCCCCGTTCCCGGCGGGCCGGCCAGGAGGAGGTTGTGCCTCCCCGCCGCGGCGATCTCGAGCGCGCGCCGCGCGCGCTCCTGGCCCCGCACGTCCGCGAGGTCCGGCAGCGGCGGCGGAGGCGGAGGCTCAGCTCCGTTCGGCAGGGCGGGCGCGTCGATCTCGCCGCGCAGGTACGCAACCGCCTCCGCCAGGTGCCGCACGGGCACCGGCTCGATGCCGGCGAGCGCCGCCTCGCGCGCCGACGCCGCCGCGCAGAGGATCCGCTCGAGCCCCGCGCGCCGGGCTCCCTCCGCGACGGCGAGCGCGCCCGGCACCGGTCGGACGCGTCCGTCGAGCGCGAGCTCGCCGATCGCGGCGTGCTCGGCGACGGCGTCGTGCGGGAGCTGCCCCGACGCCGCGAGGACGGCGAGCGCGATCGGGAGGTCGAATCCCGGCCCCTCCTTCTTCAGCGCGGCCGGCGCGAGGTTGACGAGCACGCGTCCGCGCGGCCACTGGCACTCCGCGGACTTGACGCCGCTGCGGACGCGCTCCTTCGCCTCCTGGCAGGCGCGGTCGGCGAGGCCGACGATCGCGAGTCCCGGGACGCCCCCGCCGACGCGCGCCTCGACGTCGACGCGGCGGGCGTCGAGGCCGACGAGCGCGTGCGTGAGCGCGCGGGCGAGCACGCGCTCCACGCTAGGCGCAGAGGTGTGACGTGTCCGTGCCGGAAGTGCGCCCGATCAGGCGCGGGCGACGAGGACGTCCTCGAAGAACTCGCCGGCGCGGCGCCCCGTGCGGCGGTTGACGTGCCGCCGCAGCCGTTCCTCGAGCCGGAGGCCCGCACGGTTGAGGATCTCCGGGTAGAGGTCGCGGCGGTCGGCGACGACGATCAGCACCGGCGCGCCCCGGCGCAGGTGCTCGCGCGCGTTCGCGAGCACCTCCGCGACGCCGCCGACGTACTCGTCGAGCGCGCGGCGGGTCGCGCCGCGGCCGAGCTCGAGGTCGCCGAGGTCGTCGAGACCGAGCAGCTCGTACGCGTAGCGGTGCTGCTCGTGGTAGTCGATCAGCCCCGGGTACGGCGGCGAGGTGACGACGCCGTCGAAGCGGCGCCCGTAGTCGAGCTCGCGCGCGTCGCCGTGGAGCACCTGCGCGCTCCGGCCGCGGGCGCGGACGCGTCCGAAGGCACGGATCCGCGCGAGCGTGTCGAGCGCGTACCGGCGGAGGAAGTGCTCCGCGCGCTCGACGGGGCGGCACTCGCGCTTGTGCTTGTGGCACCAGTACGGCCCGTGCTGCGGCGCCCGTGGGAAGTCGAGGTCGAAGTGCGTCGTCAGCCGCGCGGACCGCGCCGCGCGCGCGAGCACGACGCGGAGCACGTCCGCGTGCTCGTACGCCGGGATCCGCGCGCGGAAGCCGAGCAGCTCGCGCAGCGCCTCCGCCGCGAACCACTCGCGCAGGTACGGCGTCGCCTCGCCGTCGGCGGGCTCGAGCCGGTCGAGCGCGTCGCGCAGGTCGTGCTCGAGGGTGAACGGGTTGTACTCCGCCAGCTTGACGCGCATGAGGAGGACGTTGAACGCCGCGATGTCCGACCCGGTCGCGTCGAGGCCGCTCTCCAGCGCCTGGACGAGCGTCGTCCCCGACCCGGCGAACGGGTCGAGCACGCGCTGCCCGGGCCGGAGGTACCGCGCGAGCAGCACCTCGACGAGCTGCGGGATGAACTTGCCGAGGTACGGGTGGAGCGCGTGGACGTGCTTCGTCCGCTCGCGCTGCGGCAGCTCCTGCTCCGACCAGGAGAGCTCGAGGTCGATCTCCTGGTAGAGCGCGTCCTGCGTCCGGGCCACGGCCCGGAGTTCGTCACCCGGCGGCGGAAGCCTCCGACGGCGCGGCGAGCACCGCCAGCTCGTTGACGCTGCCGCTGCTGGAGCGCCACTCGCGCTCGAAGACGGGCGCGTGACCCCACGCGCGCAGCGGCGCGCGCACCTCGTCCCCGCCGTAGCCGCAGACGATCAGCCGCCCGCCCGGCGCGAGGTAGCGGTCGAGGAGCCGGGCGGCGTACGACCGCGGGTCGTCCGCGTAGACGAGCTCGGTGCGGACGAAGTCGAACCGGCGCGGCGGCTCCCAGGTGCGCGCGTCGCCGACGAAGAACCTGTCGGCCCAGTGCGGCAGCCGCCGGCGCGCCTCGGCGACGAGACCCGGCGCGAAGTCGAGCCCGTACGGCTCGATCCGGTGCCGGCTCCAGCGGACGAGCGACTCGAGCAGGAGCCCGTTGGCGCAGCCGACGTCGAGGAACGCGCCGTCGCGGTCAACGGCCTCCGCGATCGGTCGCCGCGCCGCCTCCCAGGCGGCGGCGTCGCCGGAGTGGCCGGAGCCGCCCTGCGGCGTGCCTGCCGCGAGGTAGTGCGCCTCGTACACCTCCGGCGGCCACGCGCCGTCGAGCCGCCGCGCCCAGATCCCCGCGTACCAGCGCGCGTAGAAGCGGAGCAGCTCCTGCTCGCTCTCTCCCCAGTCGTAGGCGGGCGAGGTCAGCTCCGCCGCCTCCTCGACTCGGACGAGCACGAAAGCCGCCGCGCGCCCCTCCAGCTCGTGGCCCTCCCCGCGGTACCAGGCGACGAGGTCGTCGAATCGCGGTCCCGGGTCGACCACCTCGCCGCGGCCCTTGAACCGCCACCCGCGGCGCGTGCCGACGTCGACGACGTTCACCTCGATCGCCGGGTTCTGCCGCAGGTTCGCGACCGTCCCGGGCGACCGCAGGTCGGCGAAGACGAGGTGCTCGTCGTCGTAGGCGAGCGTCGTCCCCTTCGGGGAGAGGTTCGGCGTCCCGTCCGGGCAGACGGTCGCCGCGAAGCCGAGGCGGACCTCGCGCAGCGTCCGCTTCATCTCGCCCGTCAGCACGCGGGGAGCCTAGAACGCGTCGCGGAGCCGCTCCACCCGCCGCGGCGACACGGCGACGACGTCGAAGCGGACGTCGCACGCGTCGAGCTCCGGGTGCGCGGCGAGCCACGCCTCGGCGGCACGGCGGACGCGGCGCTGCTTCTCCGGCCCGACCATCTCCTCCGGCGCGCCGTAGCGGCCGCCGCGCTTCTCCTTCACCTCGCAGAAGACGACGGTGCGGCCGCGGCGCGCGACGAGGTCGAGCTCGTTCCCGCCGGCGCGGGCGTTCCGTTCGAGGATCCGGTAGCCGCGCAGCCGGTAGTGGAGCGCGGCTCTACGCTCGCCCGGGTTCGGCCGCATAGCAGAGCGCCTGGAACGAGCGACGGTGGATCGCGGAAGGCCCGCGGGCACGGACGGCGGCGGAGTGGCCGGGCGTGATGTAGCCGACGTGCGAGCGGAAGCCGTAGTGCGGGTACAGCGCGTCGGCGCGCCGCATGTAACGGTCGCGCGTCACCTTCGCGACGATCGACGCCGCGGCGATCGCGGCGCTCTTCTCGTCGCCGTCGACGACGGCTCGGTGCTCCGGCGCCGTGGGCCCGAGCCGGAACCCGTCGACGAGGCACGCCTCGGCGGGCGGCGTCAGCTCGGCGAGCACCGCGCGCAGGGCGGCGAGGTTCGACCGGTGGAGTCCCTCGCGGTCGATCACCCCCGGCGGGACGACGCGGACGACGACCCGCTCGGCGCAGCCGAGGACGGCGCGGAAGAGCTCCTCCCGCCGCGCCTCCGACACCTGCTTCGAGTCGTTCAGGTACGTGAGCGGCCGGCAGCGGTGGTCGCGCAGCCTCTCGTAGTCGAGGAGGACGCCGGCGGCGACGAGCGGCCCCGCGAGCGGCCCGCGGCCCGCCTCGTCGGCGCCGGCGACGAAGCGGGCGCCGAGCGCGCGGTCGAACCGGAGCAGCTTCTGACCCGTCCTCGCGGCCACGCGCCGACGATAGCGCTTGAGTCGGAACGAGACCGCGCCGGATCCGTGACGAGTCCGTGCCGGCGTTGACGCCGCAACCGCGCCGGTCCATCCTGAGCGGGCCCGTGCGCCGGATCCTCTGCATCGCGGCCGCGGGAGCCGCGGCGCTCGCCGCCGCCGGGGGCGCGCCCGCCGCGCCGGCCTCCGACGCGGCGCGGTGGACGGTGACGCCGTCGTCGCAGCGCGAGCTGTGGCAGGGCGCCGGAGCGCTCGTGGCGAGCGCGGACGCGTTCCCGCCGTCCCGCGCCGCGCTCCTGCGCGCGAGCGGCTTCCGCTGGGTCGCGCTGTGGCTGCACCACGGCCGCGCCCGGGCGCGGACGAACGACGCCGCGCTCGCGGCGGGCTGGGTCGACGCGTTCCGCGCGAGCGGCCTCAAGGTGTGCGGCTGGGGCTGGGCGGACGCGCAGCCGCGCCGTGACGCCGCGCTCGTGGCGGAGCTCGTCGCCCGCCACGAGCTCGACTGCTGGATCGTCGACGCGGAGAACCCGTACATGGCCGGCGCGTACGGCGGCCGCGTCGAGCGCTCGGCGCTGTTCGTGCGCGAGTTCCGCGCCCGCTTCCCGCACCTGCCCGCGGCGGTGACGACCTACGGCGCCGCCATCGCGCCGTGGGTGCTCCCGTTCGACTACGCGCCCTGGCGCGACCACAACTTCGCGCTGCTCCCGCAGGCGTACCTGTCCGTCGCCGGGTACCTCGGCCCGCAGTACGTCGTCGACCATGCCGTCCGCGCGGGCTACCCCGCGAGCCGCGTCCACCCGATGCTCGGGATCGGCTGGAGGCAGCAACGCCGCGCCCACCGGGCCGGCGACTACGTCTGGCGGCTCCGGGCCGCCGGGACGCGCGGCTTCTCCGTCTTCCTCGGCGAGCGCGCGACGGACGCCGACTTCGAGCTCCTCGGCGACGCGATCCGGCGGCACGGCCTCGCGCGGCCTCCGCTCGCGGCGGCCCCCGGCGACGGCTGAGCGCCCCGCGCTAGGAGCGGAGCTCGCGGACGCGGGCCTTCTTGCCCACCTTGCCGCGGAGGTAGTACAGCTTCGCGCGGTTCACGTCGCCGATCGCCGCCACCTCGATCTTCTCGATCTTCGGCGAGTGCACCGGAAACGTCCGCTCCACGCCGACGCCGAACGACTGCTTGCGCACGGTGAACGTCTCGCGCGCGCCCGAGCCCTGGCGCTTGATCACGATCCCCTCGAAGACCTGCACGCGGCGGCGCTGCCCCTCGATCACCTGGAAGTGGACGCGGACCGTGTCCCCGGCCTTGAAGCGGGGGATCTCGCGCAACTGCGCGCGCTCGAGTGTCTCGATCACCTTGCTCATCGGAGGAGTGGCCACCCGGGCCGAGGCCGGATGTTACCAGGCGCCGCCGGGTTCGCCCGCGGCCGAGGCGGGAACCGGAGCGGCGTGGACGCCCTCTTCTGGGTCTTCGTGGCCGCCGCCGTCGCCGGCGCCGCGGCGACGCTGGTGAAGACGGTCGCCGCGTACCCGACCCTCTCGCGCGCCGAGCGCGTCGCCCTCTTGTGGTGGGTCGCGATCGGCGCCGTCGCCGGCGCGGCGTTCCTCCTGCTCGCGACGACGGAGCGGCCGTGGCTCCTGCCCGTCGCGGGTCTCCTCATGGTCGGGCTCGGGCTCTTCCTCGCGACGAACCGCCTCGGCGTCGCGGACGACCTCGCGCGGCGGCGGATGGGCATCGGGCCGATCTGGCAGCAGTCGAGCAGCGGCACGTGGCGGCTGAACGGCGCGGTGCTGTGCGTCCTCGGCGTCGGCTGGACCGTGTTCGGCGCGCTAGTGCCGTAGGTAGCGGTCCCAGAACGCCGTCACGAGCTCGCCCACGCGCGGCGCGTCGGCGGCGCCGTCCTGGCAGACGTCGTGTCCCGCGCCCGCGAGGGTGACGAGCTCCTTCGGCTCGTGCGCGAGCTCGTAGACGAGCACCGATTCGGCGTGCGGCACGATCTCGTCCTCGGCGCCGTGGACGAGGAGGAGCGGGAGCGGCCGGACCGTCGCGGTGGCGAACTCGCCGTGACGGAGCGCGCCGGCGACGGCGGCGACGGCGCGAACCCGCTCGTCCGCGAACGCCGGGTGGAGCGCCACGGCGAGCGCCGTCGCGCCGCCGACGGAGAACCCGCCGACGCCGACGCGCGACGGGTCGCCGAGGCCGCGCGCGAGCAGCTCGTCGAGCACGAAGGAGACGTCCGCGGGCTGGTTGACGACGTCCTCCATCAGGTACGGCGGCGGCCGCTCGTCGCTCGTGTGCGGGAAGGCGGGCGCGGCGACGACGTAGCCGGCGTCGGCCCACCGCGCGAAGAGCTGCGCGAACTTCCGCGGGTGGCCCCAGAAGCCGTGGCAGAAGACGACGAGCGGGGCGTCGGGGCCGGACGCCGGCACGTGGACGGCCGTCGGCAGCGCGCGGCCGCGCACGGGATCCGCGAGCGGCAGGACCCGCGCGCCTATCGGAACGTGATCCGCGTGGGCGGCCAGTAGACCGCGAAGACCTTCCCGATCAGGTTCTCCTGCGGCACCGCCCCCCACGCCCGCGAGTCGCACGAGTGCGTGCGGTTGTCGCCCATGAAGACGTAGTGGCCCTCGGGGACGAGGTGCGGCCCCTCGGTGTCGTCGCCGCGCCGCTCCGCCTCGATGTACGGCTCGACGAGCTGCTGCCCGTCGATGTAGACGACGCCGTTCTCGATGCGCCACGTCTCGCCCGGGAGCGCGACGAGCCGCTTGACGAACGTCCCACCGGCGCCGCAGCGCTCCTCCGCGAGCGGGGGCGTGTCGAAGACGACGATGTCGCCGCGCTGCGGCTCGCGGAAGCGGTAGAGGATCCGGTTCGCGAGCACGCGGTCCGAGAAGCTCGCGAGGCAGCCGTTCCCCGGCACCGCGCAGTGCAGCGTCGGCTCCATCGACGACGACGGGATCCGGTACGGGTTGACCACCCACGCCTTGATCGCGAGCACGATCAGGATCGCCCCGGCGATCGTCACGATCCAGTCGATCGCGACGCGCCAGGCGTGCGGCAGCCCCTGCGTCAGGCGGTCGATGGGGTTCCTCACGAGAGCGCGGCGCTCCTCGCGCGGCTCTGCTCGCGGCGCCACGCCGCGATCCGGGCGTGGTCGCCCGACAGGAGCACGTCCGGCACCGTCCACCCGCGGAACTCCGCCGGCCGCGTGTAGTGCGGGTACTCGAGCCCGCCGTCCAGCTCGGCGGAGTAGCTCTCGTGCTCGCCCGACCCGTCCGCGAGCGCGCCAGGGAGGCGGCGGGCGATCGCGTCGACGAGCACCATCGCCGGCAGCTCGCCGCCCGAGAGGACGTACGGCCCGATCGAGATCGCGTCCGAGGCGAGGTGCTCGAGGATCCGCTCGTCGAACCCCTCGAACCGCGCCGACAGCAGCGTCAGCCGCTCCTCGCGCGCGAGCTCCTCGACGAGCGGCTGGTCGAGCTGCCGCCCCTGCGGCGTCAGCGCGATCACCGGGTGGTCGGGGACGCCGCCGTAGACGGCGTCGAGCGCAGCCGCGACGACGTCCACGCGCAGCACCATCCCGGCGCCGCCGCCGTACGGGTCGTCGTCGATCTGCCCCGACCGCAGCGGCGTCGTGTCGCGGTAGCCGAACAGCCGCAGCTCGAGCTCCGTCCCGAGCACCGAGGCGACGGGGCGCTGCTCCGTCTGCCAGGCGAAGGCGTGCGGGATCGGAGTGAAGACGTCGAGCTGCATGTCAGAGAGGATCGGCGAAGCCGGGGGAGACGACGATTCTGCCACCGTCGAGGTCGACGTCGCGGACGCAGGCTCCGACGAGCGGGAGCGAGAGCCCCGTGTCGAGCTCGAGCACGTCGTTCGCGACGCCCGGAGCCACCTCGCGGACACGGCCGAGCGTGCGCCCCTCCTCCTCCACGACGAGCCCCACGAGCTGGAACGCGTAGTACGCGTCCTCCTCCGGCTCCGGGAGCGCGTCGCGCGAAACCATCAGGTCGCTCCCGCGCGGCACCGGCGGGTCGACGGCGACGACGCGGCGGCCGCCCGAGACCTTCGACTCCGTCACGGTCACGGGACGCCCGTCCACGAAGAGCCTCGCGCCGACGGCGAACCGGGCGGGATCCTCGCTCGCGCCCTCGACGACGAACGCGCCCCGGACGCCGTGCGGACGCCCGGCCCTCCCGACCCGCACCCACTCCGGCGCCGACACCTACTCGGGGTCGACGATCTCGAGCAGGTACCGCTCACGCCGCGACGTCCCGCTCGCGCGGACGACGGTGCGGAGCGCGCGCGCGATCCGGCCCTTCCGGCCGATCACCTTGCCGACGTCGTCCGGCGCGACGTGCAGCCGCAGGACGGCGCCGTTCGCGTCCTCGGCCTCCTCGACGCGCACGTCGCCGGGGCTGTCGACGAGCTGCCGCGCGAGGTACTCGAGGAGCTCCGCGCTCACCGGGCTAGGCGATGTTCTTGGCCTTGAGCAGCCGGCGGACCGTGTCGCTCGGCTGCGCGCCCTTGCCGAGCCAGTCGCGGACCTTGTCCTCGTCGAACTCGATCGTCGACGGGTCGGTCTGCGGGTTGTAGCGCCCGACGATCTCGATGAACCGGCCGTCGCGCGGGGAGCGCGAGTCGGCCACGACGACGCGGTAGATCGGGTTCTTCTTCGACCCGACGCGCGTCAGCCTCATGCGTACTGCCATCCGTTCCTCCTGTCTCAGCGCTTCCCGGCGAGCCCGGGGAGCGAGGGCATCTTGCCCTTCCCGATCTGCTTCATCATCTTCTCCATCTGCTTGCGGGCGCCGAGGAGCTGGTTGACCTCCTGGATCGTCGTGCCCGACCCCGCCGCGATGCGCCGGCGCCGCGAGCCGTCGATCACGTGCGGCATCCGCCGCTCCTGCGGCGTCATCGAGAGGACGATCGCCTCCGCGCGCCGCAGCTTGCCCTCGTCGACGTCGACGTCCTTCAGCTGCGCGCCCATGCCCGGGATCATCTTCAGCACGCCCTGGAGCGGCCCCATCTTCCGCAGCATCCGCTGCGCCTGCAGGAAGTCGTCGAAGGTGAACTGCCCCGCGCGGAGGCGCGCCTCCATCGCCGTCTGCTCGTCCTCCTCGACCGCGGCCTCCGCCTTCTCGATCAGCGTCAGCACGTCGCCCATGCCGAGGATCCGCGACGCCATCCGGTCGGGGTGGAAGTACTCGAGCTGGTCGAGCTTCTCCCCTACGGAGACGAGCTTGATCGGCTTCCCCGTGACGGCCTTCACCGAGAGCGCGGCGCCGCCGCGCGCGTCGCCGTCGAGCTTCGTCAGCACGACGCCGTCGAACGCGATCCGCTCCTGAAACGCCTGCGCGACGTTGACCGCCTCCTGGCCCGTCATCGCGTCGAGGACGAGGAGCACGTTCGTGGGGCGCGCCTCCGCGCGCACCGCTGCGAGCTCCTCCATCAGCGCCTCGTCCACGTGGAGCCTGCCGGCCGTGTCGAGGATCACGACGTCGCGGCCGTCGCTCTGCGCGCGCTGGATCCCCTTCCGCACGACCTCGACGGGATCCTTGCTCTCGTCGCGGTAGACCGGGATCTGGATCTGGCGCCCGAGCTGCTCGAGCTGGTCGATCGCGGCGGGCCGCTGGAGGTCGGCGGGGACGAGCGCCGGCTGCTTCCCCTCCTTGCGCAGGAGGAGCGCGAGCTTGCCGGCGGCGGTCGTCTTGCCGGAGCCCTGGAGGCCCGCGAGCAGCACGACGGTCGGCGGGCGGCCGGCGAACGCGAGCTTCGACGCGCCCTCGCCCATCAGCCGCGTCAGCTCCTCGTGGACGATCTTCACCACCTGCTGGCCCGGCGTGAGGCTCTTCGTCACCTCCGCGTCGAGCGCCCGCTCCTTCACCGCCGCCACGAACTCGCGCACGACCTTCAGGTTCACGTCCGCCTCGAGCAGCGCAAGCCGGATCTCGCGCATCGCGCGCGAGATCGCCTCCTCGTCGAGGCGGCCGCGGCCGCGGAGGTCGCCGAGCGTGTGCTGGAGCTTGTCCGAGAGCGTGTCGAACACGGCCTACCAGTGTAGGGGCGGCGCGCCGTGGGCGGCGCGGCCGGGGGACGCGTTCGCGGCGCGTGGCCGCCCGCGCGCCCTGCGGGTTCCGGCGTCGGTGCGCGGGGTAGGGACCGCTGTCCGTCCCCAGCCGAGAGGAGCACCATGTCCGAGATCGCGAAGGTCATCACCGTCATCGGCAACTCGCCCGACGGGTTCGCGGAGGCCGCGCAGGTCGCCGTCGAGCAGGCGGCGAAGTCGCTGCGCGGGATCAGCGGCGCCGACGTCGTCTCGATGAGCTGCGACGTCGAGGGCGACCGGATCACGACGTACCGCACGACCGTGAACATCGCGTTCGCCGTCGAGCGCTAGGCACGGAGGCGTCACGAAGCCGGCGCGAAGCCGGCACGGTCCGCGTGGTACGACGTCCCTAGGGGTGCCGGGGGTCCCCCGGGGCACGCGTGGTCCGGTTCGGACGTGTCAGCCGGCGACGAGCGCGCGCGCGAAGTCGTGCGGGTCGAACGGCCGCAGGTCGTCGAGCCCCTCGCCGACGCCGACGAGCTTGACCGGGAGGCCGAGCTCGTGGGCGATCGCGATCGCGATCCCGCCCTTCGCCGACCCGTCCAGCTTCGTCAGCGCGACGCCGGTGACGCCGACCGCCTGGCCGAACAGGCGCGCCTGCTGGAGCCCGTTCTGCCCCGTCGTCGCGTCGACGACGAGCAGCGTCTCATGCGGCGCCCCCTCGAGCCGCGAGGCGATCACGCGCCGCACCTTGGCGAGCTCCTCCATCAGGTTCGCCTGCGTGTGCAGCCGCCCCGCGGTGTCGACGATGACGACGTCCTTCCCGCGCGCGCGGCCGGCCTCGACCGCGTCGTACGCGACGGCGGCGGGATCGGCTCCGCGCGCGGCGCCGACGAAGTCCGCGCCGGCGCGCTGCGCCCAGATCTCGAGCTGCTCCTCGGCGGCCGCGCGGAACGTGTCCGCCGCGCCGAGGAGGACGTCCATCCGGTGCTCGCGCAGCTTCTGCGCGAGCTTGCCGATCGTCGTCGTCTTGCCGGTGCCGTTCACGCCGACGACGAGGATCACGCTCGGACGCGCGCCGACCGCGAGCCTCCCGGGGTCGCCGAGGATCGACGCGATCTCCTCGACGAGCGCCTCCGTCAGGTCCCCGACCTCGCCGCGCGTCTCGAGCCGCCCGACGAGCTCGGCGGTGGCGGGTACGCCGACGTCCGCCGCGATCAGCGCCTCCTCGAGCCGCTCCCACGCCTCGTCGTCCGTCGGGTCGAACGCCGCCGCGGCGAGCTCGTCCGTGAGCGCGCGGCGGCTCTTCGAGAGCGACTCGCGCAGCCGCCCGAAGAAGCCGCGCCGCTCCTCCTCCGTCTCCGCCGCGGCGCCGTCCACGCCGAGCAGCTCCGCCCACGTCCTCGCCATCGCCGCCGGACGATAGCCTCAGCGGCTACGCGGTCGCGAGCGCCGCGGCGTCCTCGCGCGGCAGGCGGCGCGAGACGATCTGCGAGACGCCGTCGGCGCCCATCGTGACGCCGTAGAGCACGTCTGCCGCCTCCATCGTCCGCTTCTGGTGCGTGATCACGACGAACTGCGCGCGGTCGGCGTACCGGCGCAGGAGCTCGACGAAGCGCGCGATGTTCGCGTCGTCGAGCGCCGCCTCGACCTCGTCGAGCAGGTAGAACGGGCACGGGCGCGCGAGGAACAGCGCGAAGAGGAACGAGATCGCGGCGAGCGCCTTCTCCCCGCCGGAGAGGAGCGAGAGGCGCGTGATCCGCTTCCCCGCCGGTCGCAGCTCGACCTCCACGCCGGCCGCGCCGCCCTCCTCGTCGGGCTCGGTCAGCCGGAGCCGCCCCTCGCCGCCGGGGAACAGCGTCCCCGCGACCTCGGCGAAGTGCCGCTCGACGGCGGCGAGGGGCGGCTCCGGCTGAC
>Ga0247713_1001250_pt1 | contig 12952 bp, 11 predicted proteins | sample 21E_NmetaG_FD_189936 | JGI IMG/M metagenome (GOLD analysis project Ga0247713, IMG submission 189936) | Soil microbial communities from hillslope of Landscape Evolution Observatory, University of Arizona, Oracle, AZ, United States - 2-1-E_N | ecosystem: Engineered > Artificial ecosystem >... | reverse complement strand
TCGCTGGAGCGCATGAGCACCTGCGCCTGCGCCACGGTGGCGCCGCCAGACTTGTGTGCGCTGAACGTGATCCAACCCGCCAGCATGTGCCCCTGCGGAGTCATGAACGTGAACGACTCCTCGTCGGCGTAAAGAACGAGGATTCCCGTCGACAGCTTCATCCGGCCCGGAAGGGCCATGTTGATGAGAGCGACGTCGCCCGGGTTGATCCCGCCCATGTTCCCGTAGAAGTGGTTCTTGTCGGGCCAGAACTCGGGGAAGTGCGCCTTCCACGCGGCGATGACCTCGGCGGGCGTGACGTCGACGCCGGCGAGGGTGACCTTGTACGTCTTTTGCCACAGCTTCCCGAACCCCTGAACCGGACCGGCGACGCTGCGGCCCTCCACGTTCAGGTTGATGGCGTCGGCCGGCACCTCTCCGAGGTGCAGGTCGGTGCCCTGCGCCGCCCAGTTCCCCGCGTCCCGAGGGATTTTCGCAGCAGTCACGGCCGGCCCCCTTTCGTTCACGACCCGCTCGAGAGCGAGTCTTGCTCGGTTGCGTGGATCGAGATGGCGTCGTCGAGCCGGGTGAGCTCGAAGATCTGCCGGTAGTGCTCGTTGAGGCCGAACGCCGCGATCTGCTGTCCCTGCCGCTTCGCCCTCACGAGCATCGTGACGAGAAGGCCGATGCCGCCACTGTTCATGTACTCGAGGTCGCTGAAGTTGAGGACCACCCGGCGCTCGCCGTTGGCGGTCGCCTGGTGATAAGCGTCCATCAGCACGTCTTCACTGCCGCTCGTTACGTCACCGCGCACGTCGATGATGCTGGCGCGGTCTCCCGCACTACGAACCTGCATCCCCGCGATCTGCTCCACCTTCGGCCCCTCCCCGCTCATGCCCCGGCCGCTTCCGAGGCTCCGACTGCCGTCTGCTCATCGTCAAAGATCGGCATGAAGTCGCTCAACCTTGTGATCTGAAAGATCTGCCGGTAATGCTCGCTGAGCCCGCATGCGGTCAGCGCGCGGCCTTCCTTGCGTGCCTGTGCGAGGAGACCCACGATCACCGCGATGCCGGTCGAGTTGATGTAGTCGACATCGGCGAAGTTCAACAGCACCGGCTCGTCCCCGGTGGCCGCATCCTTGTATGCGGCATTGAGGGCCGGCTCGGCCCCTCGATCTACGTTGCCGCGCATGTCGATGACGGCGTGCCCATCGCGGCGACGGACTTCAGCGCGAAATTCTTCGGGCATCAGTTCTCCCCTTTCAGGTGGAGGCGCAGATCGATGTGATGGAGGTGGCCGTCGGAGGTCGATTCCATGTCGTCGACCATGTTCTGAATGAGGAACAGACCCCATCCCCGCGGCTTCTGGAGCCCGGCGAGCTTCGCCTCGAGGTCGGGGACCTCGGCCTCCGGGATCTCGGCGGCGCCCCCCTCGTCGGTGATCCGCACCGACAGCGTGCCGTCGTTCATCCGCACCGAGACCAAGACCGGCAGCTCGGCGCGCCCCCCGTTTCCGTGCTCGATGGCGTTCATCGCCGCCTCCGACACCGCCGTCTTCAGCCGCTCGAGTCGCTCCTTTTCGATGTCGAGCCCGGATACCGACTCCATCACGCGATCCATCACGAGGCGCTCGTTGCCCGTCTCGCTGGGGACGCTGAATTCGACGAGCGCCTCCTCGGCCGAGGGCTCCTCGGCGGGATGGCCTGCGGCCAGCGACCGCTGCAGCACGACGAGGGTGATGTCGTCCTCCTGTTCCCACCCCTCCCCGGTAAACCGGTCGAGCTCGTGGAGGAGGACGTCGACCACCTGCTCGGCATCGGTCGCACCCTTCATCAGCCCGAGGACGCGGGGGAACCCGAACATGTCGCCGTCGGGAGCATGCGCCTCGGCGAGCCCGTCGCTGTGGAGGAGCACGCACTGGCCGGGGGCGAGCACGGTTTCCTTTTCTTCGTACTCCATCCCCGGCATGAGCCCGAGCGGCATGCCCCGCGCGTGCAGTTCCACGACGCCGTCGGGAGTCGACACGTAGGGAAGGTTGTGGCCGGCGTTTGCATACTCGAACCTGCCGGTGGTGGGGTCGAGCACGCCGTAGAGACACGTCACGAACATCTGCGCCGGGATGTCCGGCACGAGAAGGTCGTTGGCCCGCTCCAGCACCTTGCCCGGCGACAGCAGCCGGCCCGCGTCACCTCTCAGGATGCTGCGGGTCGTCGCCATCACGAGGGCGGCGGGGACGCCTTTGTCGGTGACGTCACCGACGACGATGCCGACCCGCCCGTCGGGGAGCTCGATGAAGTCGTAGAAGTCGCCGCCGACCTCACGGGCGGGACGATAGTAGGCCGAGACGCGCCAGCCGCCGAACTCGGGGAGCTCCTTCGGGAGGAACTGCTGCTGGATGAGCTGGGCCACCCGAAGCTCCTGGTCGAGGCGCTCCCGGTCTCGAACCTCGGCCTCCTGCTGGCGGACGAGCTGCCCGACCCTGAGGGCAGGCGACGCCTGGGCGGCGAGGTTGGCGAGGAGGCGGCGGTCGTCCGCCGAGTAGTCGCGCTCGCTGAGGCGCGGCCCGAGGTTGATGAGCCCGACGAGCTCGCCCTGGGTCACGAGCGGAACCACGAGCTTGACCCCGGCGTCGCGCAGCGCCAGAACCGCGGGAGAGTCGAGCTCGAGGCCGTCGACGTCGACGACCCCGGTCGCCTGCTGGAAGTAGGCGATGATCGGGTCGTTGGGGGCGATGTCGACCGGCGGGCTCGCCGCGGTCTGCTGCACTTGGGCGCGAGCTGCCGACGCAGTTCCCGCGTCCCGGCGCCGGCCCTTGATGCGGACGCCCTTCAAAGCCTTACCGATCACGCTCATGGCTCTCCTTATATCGATCGATCGTCCGGAAATCGTTACGGTTTGCGAGCCACACGCCGGCAAACGCCGGCTGGACGGTGCTGCCGATTACGGCGACGACCTCCGCCGAGAGTGCGTCCAGGTCGACCTCCTCTCTCAGACGCCGGGCGAAGCCCTCGAGCGTCTGCTGCGCGTCGTAGCGGGAGCGGTAGAAGCGGCGGTCTATGAACGACTGAATGCGGCGGCGCGCCGGGCCGAACAGCGCCGCCACCGCCAGCGTCGACGCCGCGATGGCGATGTCGTTGTCGCCGGTGACGGGGTCGAGAATGGTCGTGAAGATCAACACGCCCAGCCCGTAGGCGGCGACCAGGATCGCGGTGAGCGCCCCGTACACCAGAGTTCGGTTGACGATCAGGTCGATGTCGAACAGCCGGTGCTTGAACACCGCCATCCCGACGGCAATGGGGAACGCGCCGATTGCCAACGACCCGATGTATTCGACCGCTATCGCCACCGGCGACCCGATCAACCCCAGTAGCTCGAAGACGAACACGTTGATCACGGTGAACATGGCGAGCACGGCCGCCGCGTACCCGATCCATTTCAGCTGCCGCCGCTGATCCCCCGCCGCGCGCCGGTACCGAACGACAAGCGACACCAGAGAGAGGGCGAGGCCGCCGAACAGCAAGAAAATCATCGCCTGAACCGGAGGGCCGACCGCGGCCTCGACCTGCCGGTCATCGACAAAGAAGCCGACGTTCTCGCCCCACACCGAGAGCATGATCACCGGCACGACCAACGGCGGCACGACGAGCATCCACACGACCGTTCGCCACCTCCGCGACGGTGGAGAACCGGTCGGGAACAGCAGCATCAGCAGACCCATTAGCGAAAAGCCGACGGTCCAGATCCACGACTGCACCCAGCCGACCACGTCGGCCGCGGGGAGCTCCCGGGCGTCGTACGTCGCACTGACGACGTACTGGTAAAGCGCGTCGTTGAGGGTCACGAAGAACCCGACGAACAGCGCGATCCAGCCCAGCGGGTTCCTCGGCTGGCGCAACGCGATCAGAGCGCCTACGGGGGCAAACACCGCCACGCCGATGATGAACAGCACCCCCGTGGGCCCCAGCCGGTACCGCCCGGCTGCGTCGGACGCCGACAGGTCGAGGACCAGCGTTGCCGTCACCTGCGCGACGGTCACCGCGGCGACGATCCACGGCAGGGCGCGCACGGACTTGATCACCTGTTTGTCGTCCCCTCGTGCGGGAGCCACAGCCCGGCGTGCGCGGGTTGCACCGTGTTCCCGATGACCGCAAGCACCTCGCCGGCGAGGGAGTCGAGATCGACCTCGTCCCTCAGTCGTTGCGCAAAGCCCTCGAGCGTCTGCTGCGCGTCGTAGCGAGAGCGGTAGAAGCGGCGGTCTATGAACGACTGGATGCGCCGGCGCGCCGGGCCGAACAGCGCCGCGACTGCAAGCGTGGAGGCCGCGATCGCGATGTCGTTGTCGCCGGTGACGGGGTCGAGGATGGTGCGGAACAACAGGACGCCTCCCGCGTACGCAATTACGAGCACCGCGGTCAGCGCCGCGTAGACGAGCGTGCGGTTGATGATGACGTCGATGTCGTAAAGGCGGTACTTGAGGATCGCGATGCCGATCGCCGCGGGGATGCTCGGGAGTGCGAGGAAGGCGAAAATCGACAGCATCTCGCCCAGCGGCCCGCCGATGTCGAGCGGCGTTGCGGGCGACGCGGTGACGTTCGCAAACAACGTAAAGGCGCCCGCGAACCCGACCCACTTGAGCTGCTGCCGTTCGTCGCCGCGCGCGCGCTTGAACCGCAGCCCCAGGGCCACGAGCGATGAGAGGAGACAGATGCCGAGGAGCCCGAGGCCGAGTTGCGCCCAGCGCGACGCCGCCTCGACGTCCGTTTCTCCACCGGCCAATTCCGCCCCGCGGATCGGCCATGCAGCCGATGCTTGGGGCACCACTATGAGCAAAATCGCGACCGCCACCGCCGCCGGGACCCAGCGCCACGCGCGCGACGGAAGCCGGCCGGTGGGAAACAGCAGCAAGATCAACGGAAACATGGCGGCCCCGGGAGCGAATGCGAAGCTCGACAGCCACGAGACCAGCGATCCAAATGGAACCGCCCCGGGAGCCGTGAAGTACGCGTAGTCGGCGTACTCGAAGGTGAACGCGTCGAGGCTCCCGGAGACGCCCTGCACAAGGAGCATCCATCCGATGATGTTGTCGGGGCGTCGCCACGCGAGCACCGCACCGGCGGTGGAAAACGACAGGGCCAAAGCCGCCGAACCTGCAGCGTCTCCGCTGAGGCCGTGCCCGTTCGCCAACCCGAGCGCGATACCGAACAGCGCGAACAGGATCGCGGGAACGGCGATCGCCCACGGAATCCATGGCGCCGGCTTCGCCGTCATGATCCGGCTCCGTGGGTTCGCAACCACACCGATGCGTGACGTGGTTGCACCGTGTCCGACACGACCCCAAGGATGTCGGCCGACAGTGTGTTGAGATCGACCTCATCTCGAAGGCGCGCCCCGAACGCCTCGAGCGTCTGCTGCGCGTCGTAGCGGGAGCGGTAAAAGCGGCGGTCGATGAACGCCTGTACGCGCCGGCGCGCCGGGCCGAACAGGGCCGCGACCGCAAGTGTCGACGCCGCGATGGCGATGTCGTTGTCGCCGGTGACCGGATCGAGGATCGTGCGAAAGATCAGCACGCCGCCCGCGTAGGCGGCGACGAGAACCGCGGTCAAAGCCGCGTAGACGAGCGTGCGATTGACGATCACGTCGATGTCGTAGAGGCGGTATTTGAGGATCGCGACCGCGGCGGAGATTGGGATCGTTGCGGCCGCCAGCGGGAACAGCACGATCCACAGCCCGTTCAAAGACGGCGTGGTGAAGATGATCGGCGTCGAAGCCAATGTGAGCCCGACCACAAGGGCCGAAGCTCCGACCCATTTCAGCTGCTGACGCTCTACGTCCCGGGAGCGGCGGAAACGCACCGCGACCGAAATCATAGAGAGGATGACCGAGGCGACGAGGACCAAGAAGACCGGCGCCCCCAGGACATCGAGGACCGGCTCGAGCGCCGGGATGCCGAGCGGGTTTTCGACGAGAGGTGCCGCGGTCAGACCGCCGGGCGTGAGCATGAAAAACAGGACGCTCGCGATTCCGGTGGCCGTAAGCAGCCATGCCACCGGTCGCCACCTTCTCGAGGGGATGCGTCCCGTCGGAAAGAGCAAGAAGAACGCGCCGATGAGAGAGAACAGGACGGGTCCGCCGGTGACGCTCGCGACCCACGCCGCCGCCGCCCCACCCGGTAATGCACCCGGCCGAGCTATCAGCGCCCACTTTGCATATCCCTGGAACGCAGGACCTGCGAGCAACAACATTCCCACCGACAGGAGCACCAAGCCGATGCGGTGACCGCCGGCGCGGACGAGGATCAACGCCCCCATCGCCGCGAACACCACCGCGAGGCAGAGAAAGACGACGAATCCCGGATCGAGCCTCACGAGGTCGTTCGTCTCTCGAAGCAATTCACACATCCGCCCTGCGGTATCCGTCGGCGCGGTCCATCCGCTCGTGCACGCGTCGTTCGAGGCGCCAAGGGAAACGACGGCCAGAACGGCGAACAAGATGGAGACGACAAGGCCGGCGCCGGCAACGCGCTTCATCCCGCCTCCCTAGCCAGCCACACCGACGCATGGCGCGGCCGAACCGTGTCCGACACAACCGACAAGATCTCGGATGACAGCGTGTCGAGATCGACCTCGTCTCTGAGCCGCTGCGCGAAACCCTCGAGGGTCTGCTGCGCGTCGTAGCGGGAACGGTAGAAGCGGCGGTCGATGAACGACTGGATCCGACGGCGCGCCGGGCCGAACAGCGCCGCCACCGCGAGCGTCGACGCGGCTATCGCGACGTCGTTGTCTCCGGTGATGGGATCAAGCATGGTCCGGAACAGAAGGACCCCGCCCGCGTAGGCGGTCACGATCACGGCCGTCAGCACCACGTATACGAGGGCTCGGTTGATGATGACGTCGATGTCGTAGAGGCGGTAGCGCAGGATCGCGAGGCCGGAAGCGATCGGGATGCCGAGCAAGCCCACCGCGCCGGTAATGAACGCGGCGTCGGCGGCACCTTGGTTCCCGAGTGCGGAGAAGAAGAACGCGAGGGCGAAACCGATGCCCATGATCGACGCGCTGAACGCGAACCACTTCAACTGCTGCCGCTCGATCCCGCGCGATGTGCGCATGCGGATGACGAGCGCGACGACCCCGAGGAGTATTCCCGGTATCGCCGCGAGCTCGAGAAGGTCGGAAATAGTCGCGACAACGCGGCCCGGCGCGCCGGATACGCCGAACGGGTTGGCAACCCCATTCCATGGCTCGATATCCCCCGGTACGAGCGCGGCCGCGAAAAAGCCGACGGCCAGGAGCAGACAGGTTCCCCACACAACGCGGCGCCAGCGGCGCGACAGCGGGCGCCCGTCGGGAAAAAGGTAGAGCAGGAACAGCGGCGTGGTGATGAGGGCAATCGGGAACAGCCACGAAGAAATCCACGCGGCCAGCTCGCCCCCGGGGAACTCTCCCCCGTATTTGAAGATAGCGATGTCCGCATAGAGCTGGGCGGACGCGGCCAGGCCGCTGCCGATCCCACTGAAGCAGAAAAGCCACCCGATCACGTTGTCGGGGTATCGCCGCGCGATCGTTGTGCCGAGCGCCGGAAAGATCAAGACGAGCACTACGTAGAGAGCCGTGGCGAGGAAGTCGTCGTCGTACGCCAGCGGACCGGGGCTTCCGCGATCCGCGATGACAAGTCCGACCATCAGCCCGGCCACGAGGCCCGAGGCGATTCGTACCGCGGTCGACACAGCGCGAACGCGCGCCGGCGTCATCAGACTCGCTCCTGTGCCAGCCACACCGATGCATGCCGCGGCTTCACCGTGTCCGACACCACCTCGAGCACTTCGGTCGCGAGCGCATCGAGATCCACCTCGTCCCTGAGGCGCGCGGCGAATCTTTCCAGCGTCTGTTGTGCGTCGTAGCGGGACCGGTAGAAACGGCGATCGATGAACGCCTGGATCCGTCGGCGCGCCGGGCCGAACAGCGCCGCGACCGCAAGTGTCGACGCGGCGATGGCGACGTCGTTGTCGCCCGTCACCGGGTCGAGGACCGTCCGGAACACCAGGACTCCGCCGGCGTAGATGCTCACCAGCACCCCCGTCAAGGACGCATAGACGAGGGCGCGGTTGATGATGACGTCGATGTCGTAGAGGCGGTACTTCAAGATCGAGATGCCGATGGCGGCGGGAAGCATGAGGAGTGCGACCGGGAAGAGGAGCTCCGGCAACTCCACCGCATCCCCCAGAAACATCACGGCGGGAAAGACGGCCGCCGCCAGCGCAGCCCACTTCAGTTGCTGACGTTCTTGACCACGACCTTTGACGAAACGAAGAACCAGCGATACGGCACACAGCAGGATGATGGGGATGAAGGCGAGGAACAGAGGTGCCAGTCGCTCCTCGACGTCACCCGGGATGAGCCCGAGCGGATTGCGCACGCGATAGGTATCGCCCACGAGCCACTCCTGCACCATCGCGGCGCCGGTGATAACGCTCAGGAGCGCACCGGTCATCCACGCCAGCGGCCGCCACCTCCTCGACGGGAGGTGCCCCGTCGGAAAAAGAAGAAGCAAGAACGTCGGGATGATCGTGATGAGCGGATACCAGAACCATGCGCTGATCCACGCGGCTGCGATGCCGCCGAATACGTCTCTTCCGTTCTCGAGCGCCACGCGCGCCCACGCCATGCTCAAGACACCGATGCCGGCGAGAAGTCCGATCGTGCACAGCAGCCACCCGATGCTGTTGTCACGATGACGCGCCGCGATCAGCGCGCCGACGGCGGGGAACGACAGGAACGCTATCCCCATTGCCATCTCGACGACCAACCCCGATTGTTGGACGTCTGCGCTCGACTCGAGAAGCCCGAGCTCGACCACGCGGCCCACGGCCATCGTCATCGCGGAGATCCCGAACAAGATCCACGGCAAGATGCGCAGAAAGCGGTTCATTGCCTCGTCCCCTGCGCCGGCAGCCATACAGATACGTGGCGAGGCTGGACCGTGCGGTGCACGACCGCGGCGAGATCCGAGGTAAGGCTTTCGAGATCGACCTCATCCCGAAGCCGTGCGGCAAACGTCTCGAGCGTCTGCTGCGCGTCGTAGCGGGACCGGTAGAAGCGGTGATCGATGAAGCGCTGGATCTTGCGGCGCGCCGGTCCGAACAATGCGGCCACCGCAAGCGTCGACGCGGCGATGGCAACGTCGTTGTCGCCGGTCACCGGGTCGAGAATTGTGCGGAACAACAGCACGCCGCCCGCGTAGGCGGCCACCAGGACCGCCGTCAGCGCCGCATAGACGAGGGTGCGGTTGATGATGAGGTCGATGTCGTAGAGGCGGTAGCGAAGGATGGCCATCGCTACTGCGGCCCACACACCCAACGGAGCCAGCGACCACAGGAACCACCCGGGAAGCAGATTCACACCCGGCCACGGGATGAAGAGAACCAGAAGGGCGGCGACGACCGCGTAGAAGAACCATGAGAGCTGACGACGTACCTCGGGCGCGCCGCGCACAAAGCGTACGACTAGCTGAAGCAGTGCCCCGCCCACCGCTACGACCGCGACGACAAGCATCACCTGGTTGAGGAGGGCGGTCGCCCCCCCAGACAGCACCTGCGACAACGGCCCCTCTATGCCGGCGAATAAGGGATGATCGTCGGCGTACGGGCGAGGAGTTGCGAGATGCACCAACACGCCCACCGACGGGACGAGGAGGGCCGCGCCGAGGACGACGCGCCACCGGGGCGAGACGGTGTCTCCCGAAGGGAACAGGATGACGAGAATCAGCCACAGGAATACGAACGTGAATTGCGCAGCGCTGCTTAGGAACAGAGCCGGGACGCCGCCCGGAAGTCCTCCTGCCGATGCGAGCAGGGCTTCGTGCGCGTAGCCGCCGGCCGCCTGCTGGACGGCTCCCGACACGACCGTCGCCACGAACGTCCAGGTGACCGGATGCCGGGGAATGCGCGCGACGAGCAACCACGCGAGTGCAAGCAGCACCGGGCCGTTGACCGCCCCCTCGATGAAGTACCCGTAGATGGGGCTTTCGGGATGCTCCGCCTGGTTGTGCCAGACGAGGAGATAAGAGAACAGATGAAGCAAGCCGCTCGTCGCCAGCAAGGTCAACAGGAGACGTCGGGGCGATCCAGCCTCATCGCGCGGCCGCTTGTTCACCACGCCGGTCATCGTGCGGTTCCCTTTGCGAGCCACAACGAGGCATGCAGCGGCTTGACGGTGTCGGACACGACTCGGAGCAGGTCACCAGACAGACTATCGAGGTCGACTTCGTCTCTCAGGCGGGCGGCAAACGTCTCGAGCGTCTGCTGCGCGTCGTAGCGGGACCGGTAGAAGCGGTGATCGATGAAGCGCTGGATCTTGCGGCGCGCCGGTCCGAACAATGCGGCCACCGCAAGCGTCGACGCGGCGATGGCAACGTCGTTGTCGCCGGTCACCGGGTCGAGAATTGTGCGGAACAACAGCACGCCGCCCGCGTAGGCGGCTACCAGGACCGCCGTCAGCGCCGCATAGACGAGGGTGCGGTTGATGATGAGGTCGATGTCGTAGAGGCGGTAGCGGAGAACGGCGATCGCGATCCCCGTCGGGATCAACATGATCGCAGTGATGTTGAGCCCGAAGCTCGCGTAACCCTCGGCGCTCGTGTCGAAGGAGTCGACGACGTTCGAAACAAATACGAGCAGCGGAAACATGCACACAGGGAACACGATCCATTTCATCTGCTGACGCGCGGCTCCTTCGGAACGCCTCCATCGCAACACCAAAGACGCGATTGCTCCGGCGATCAGCAACGCCTGCCCGGTCTGACCGACGCCTTCGAGGAACGCCGCGGCGAGACGCCACGCATCGATTCCCAAAGGATTATCGATATCGGGCGCGACGTAGATGCCACCGGGACGCACGGCCAGACCGACCATGCCCAATAGCGCCGCGGAGACGACAACGACCTCGAACATGCGCCACCTGCGCGACAAATGCCGCCCCGTCGGAAACCGGAGCAATGCCGCGCCGGCGAGGAAAATCGCCGGTTGCGCGCCCCACAGGGAGACGTTGGCGGCGACGCGATCGAACGGCGATGTCGTCTCCCCGTACTGAGCAAGGATCCCGGCGAGGGATCCAAGCGCGGCGGGGAGAGGTGCCAGCATCAACAACCATCCGACGGCGTTCTCGGGCCGGCGCGATGCGACGAACGCACCCAGCGCGGTCGTGCCGAACAGGAGCGCCGAGTAGACGATGCTTCCTATCGGCCCCTCGGGGACCGACCACAGCACGAGGATCGATGCCAAACCCAGTCCGACCACCGCCGCGGGCACCACCACCGTGAGAACGCGAGCCGCTTTCACTTCGGGGCCTCCCGGAGCCATACCGATGCGTGCGCGGGATGAACCGCCCGCCCGATCACCCCGAGCAGGTCCCCGGACACCGAGTCGAGATCGACCTCTTGCCTGAGGCGCGACGCGAAGCCCTCGAGCATCTGTTGTGCGTCGTAACGAGACCGGTAGAAGCGGTGATCGATGAAGCTTTGGATCCTTCGGCGCGCCGGTCCGAACATCGCGGCCACGGCAAGGGTCGAGGCCGCGATCGCGACGTCGTTGTCTCCGGTGACCGGATCGAGAGCGGTGCGAAACACGAGCACGCCGCCCGCGTACAACCCCACCAGCACCGCGGTCAGGGCCGTGTAAACAAGGGCGCGGTTGATGATGACGTCGATGTCGTAGAGGCGGTATCGCAGGATGGCGACCGCCGACGCAATCGGGAGGCTCAGAAACGCGGCCGCCCCGAGAACGCCGCGCAGCCATTTCGGGCCGACCCCCGCGGTGTCGGCGACCAAGTAGATGACGAACACCGATGCTGCCGTCAGGAACCACTTCAGCTGGAGTCGCTCGACCGCCCCGGACCGCCGGTAGCGGGCGACCAGCGAGGCAACAGAGAGGAGCGCCGCCGCCGGATACAGCGGCTCGACAACCGCAAAGACTGCATCGGCCGCATCGGCGAGTCCCGGAATGGCCAGGGGATTGTCGTATGCCGCATTCGACTGGGGATCGTCACTGAACGCGACGTAGACGCTGAGAGTCGCCAGCAACAAGAAGTCGAAGTGCTGCAGTGGAAGCCATCGTCTCGACGGCACGTTCCCGGTGGGAAACCACAGCAGCAAGACCAGGCCGAGAAACCCGAACGTCGGAACCCATAGCCACGCCGCCAGCCACGCCGCCACCGCCGCAAGCGGCAACGGACTGGGCGCGGTGACGTAGGAGTAGTCGGCGTACTCTTCGACGAATTCGAGCAACGCGAGGAGAACGCCGGTCGCGGCGAATAGCCAGCTCATGCGATTCTCCGGCCGATACCACACCAACACCGCGCCGACGACCGCAAAACAGAAGGGCACGATCTGGAACAGCACGTTCCCGAAGAGGACATCGCTCGGCGGCGATGTCAGCTTGTTCAGCACCTGCATGAATGCCGTTCCCACGATCAGGGCAGCAGCAAGGGCCACGATTGCGACCGCAACGACGCGGTGCCACCTCATGAGATCTGTCCTTCATCGACGATCCACAGCGATGCATGCCGTGGCTGGACGGTGTCCGAAACCACGCCGAGTAGCTCGGCTGACAGCGAGTTCAGATCGATCTCGTCGCGGAGGCGCGTCGCGAACTCTTCGAGCGTCCGTTGTGCGTCGTAGCGAGATCGGTAGAAGCGATGGTCGATGAAGGTCTGAATGCTTCGGCGCGCCGGACCGAACAGCGCGGCGACGGCGAGAGTAGAGGCGGCGATGGCCACGTCGTTGTCACCGGTCACGGGGTCGAGGACCGTGCGAAACAGGAGAACGCCGCCCGCGTACGCCCCCACCAGCACCGCGCTGAGCACCCCATAGACAACGGTCCGGTTGATGATGACGTCGATGTCGTAGAGGCGGTAGCGAAGCATGGCGATCGCAATCGTTGCCGGCAACGCGAGGATCACCGCGATCGTGACGGGCGTGGCGAT
>Ga0247713_1001249_pt1 | contig 12960 bp, 16 predicted proteins | sample 21E_NmetaG_FD_189936 | JGI IMG/M metagenome (GOLD analysis project Ga0247713, IMG submission 189936) | Soil microbial communities from hillslope of Landscape Evolution Observatory, University of Arizona, Oracle, AZ, United States - 2-1-E_N | ecosystem: Engineered > Artificial ecosystem >... | reverse complement strand
GTCGGTGACCAGGGCTGCGGCTTCCTCGGCGTCGGCGGCGGGGACCTCGGCCACCAGCTCGTCATGGACGACGAGGACCAGCCCGTCGCGGTCGACCGGGCGGCTGTCCCCGAACCGGTCGGCGAGCCTGCGGCCGACCTCGGCAAGCGCGAGCTTGGTCATGTCCGCCCCGGCGCCCTGGATGGGGGCGTTGCGCGACAGCGTCGCAAGCGACGGACCCCCGTCGCTGGACAGGGTCCTGACCCGCCCGAGCGCCGTCCGCGCCCGTCCGGTCCGCCGGCCGACCGACTCGGCCTCGGCGAGCCACGCGGCGACCTTCGGGAACGCCGAGAAGTAGCGGGCCATGGTGGCCCTCGCGTCGGGCAGGGCCAGGCCGGTGGCCCGGGCGAAGCCGGGGGCGCCCATCCCGTACATGAGACCGAAGTTCAGCTGCTTGGCGGCGGCGCGCTGCTCGACCGTGACGGTCTCCTGCGCCACGTCGAACACCATCGCCGCGGTCGTCCGGTGCAGGTCGCCGCCGCGGCGGAAGATCTCGGTCAGCGCCTCGTCCCCGGACACGGCCGCGAGGATGCGCAGCTCCTGTTGCGAGTAGTCAGCCACGACGAGGGCGCGCTCCGGCTCGCCACCGAAGCACGAGCGGTAGGCGGCGTCCTTCGGCACCTGTGTGAGGTTCGGCTCGTTGCACGCGATGCGGCCGGCGCCCACGATCTGGCGCCAGTCCGCGTGCACGCGGCCCGTGGCGGGGTGCCGGACCCGCTCGGCCCAGTCGCCACCCCAGTTGCTCGTGACCTTGCGCACCTGGCGGTAGTGCAGGAACGCCGCGACGGCCGGATGGTCCGCGTGGTCGCGCAGGACGACCTCGCGGGTGCCGTCGACCTGCACGCCCGTGCGTGCGAGGGCCTCGCGCACCTGCTCGGGCGAGTCCAGGTTGACCGGCTCCGGACCGAACAGGTCGCGGGGACTGTCGGCGGTGACCAGCGCGGCCTGCACAGCCTCCTCGATGGCGGGCAGCTCGGCTTCGAGCGCCCCGACCAGCGTGCGCCAGCGGGGCGCGTCCAACGCCACTCCGCGCAGGGCGAGGTCCGCGAGCGCGGGCAGCGCCGCGAACTCGAGCTGGGCGACGCGTGTGAGGCCGTGGCCGACGAGCTCGCGCCACTGCTGGTCGAAGACGCCCCAGGTGGCGGCCGCGTCGTCGGCGGCGTAGCGGAGCTGGCTGTCGGTGAGGACGTTGGCCGGGGTGAACGTCTCGCGGACGGCCTTGTCCAGCCGCATGCCGAGACGGAACTCGGCGAGTCCTGCGAGCCCGACGCCGGCGTCGGTCTTCTCCCCGCCGTCGAGCAGCTGCTGGGCCAGCATCGTGTCGGCCACCCGACGGACCGCCACGCCGGCCATGGTGAGGAAACGCAGATCGAACGAGCCGTGATGGAAGACCTTCAGCACCCCGTCGTCTGCCAACAGCGGTTGGAGCGCCCGCGGGTCGACCTCCGCCGTGTCGAGGACGAGCACCGGCCGGTCGGGCCCGGCGGAGACCTGCACCAGCAGCAGGCGGTCGGCGTACGGGTCCCAGCCGGTCGTCTCGGTGTCCACGGCCACGAACGGCGCCCCGTCGACGCCGGTCAGCCACTGCCCGACGTCGACCGCGGTGCGCGCGTGGACGTAGTCTTGCGGCTCACCCATGGCCCGCCAGTGTGCCGCAGGAGGGAACGCCGGCGGGCACCCCGGCGTCGTACTGGGGGCAGCGGTGGTCGCCCACCGGGAGGAGGACGCAGATGCGGCTGGTCGTGGTGCTCGTCGTGGCGTTGGGCATGTTGCTCGTGTCATGCGGGCAGGACCCCGCCGTCGAGCCGGCGCCGAACGGCGAAGCGCTCAACGGCGATACGCGCGACGAACCGGAGGACGACGACATGCTGGAGGGCACACTGGGCGGCGACGCGCAGCTCGAGGGCGGGTGCGCGTGGCTTGACACCGACGAGGGCCGGTTCGAGGTCATGTACCCCGAGGGCTACGAGATCGACTTCGACCCGGTGCGCCTGCTCGGCCCCGACGGCGAGCCAATCGCCCGGGAGGGCGAGACCGTGCGCGTGCGCGGCCGCGTTGCCGGCGACCTCATGTCCATCTGCCAGGTCGGCACCATCTTCCAGGCGACCGAGGTCGTCGCCGGCAGCTAGCTGGCTGCGGGAGCGCGGTGGCGCGCCGCCGACCGGCGCAGCACAATCGCGACCAGCCCACGTCGAGGAGGCCGTCGTCGATGTCCCGCCGGAAAGATCCGCCCTGGCTGATGCGGACCTACTCGGGGCACTCGTCGGCGAAGGCGTCCAACGAGCTGTACCGGTCCAACCTGGCCAAGGGCCAGACCGGGCTGTCGGTGGCGTTCGACCTGCCGACCCAGACCGGCTACGACGCCGACCACGTGCTGGCCCGTGGTGAGGTCGGCAAGGTCGGCGTGCCGGTGTGCTCCATCGACGACATGCGCGCGCTGTTCGACGGCATCCCCCTGGCGGAGATGAACACGTCGATGACGATCAACGCGACCGCCGCGTGGCTGCTGTCGCTCTACGTCGGCGTGGCAAAGGAGCAGGGCGCCGATCCCGCCAACCTCAAGGGCACCACCCAGAACGACATCATCAAGGAGTACCTGTCGCGGGGCACCTACGTGTTCCCGCCGCGGCAGAGCATGCGGCTGATCGCCGACACCATCACCTACGCGGTGCGCGAGATCCCGAGGTGGAACCCGATCAACGTCTGCAGCTACCACCTGCAGGAGGTCGGTGCGACGCCCGAGCAGGAGGTGGCCTACGCCCTGGCCACGGCCACCGCCGTGCTCGACACCGTGCGCGAGTCCACCCGGATAGCCGACGACGAGTTCGCCAGGGTCGTCGGGCGGATGAGCTTCTTCGTGAACGCCGGCGTGCGTTTCGTGGAGGAGGTCGCCAAGATGCGGGCCTTCGTGGACCTCTGGGACGAGCTCTGCCGGCACCGTTACGGCGTCACCGACCCGAAGCTGCGGCGCTTCCGCTACGGCGTGCAGGTCAACTCACTGGGGCTGACCGAGGCGCAGCCGGAGAACAACATCGCGCGCATCCTGATCGAGATGCTCGCCGTGACCCTGTCGAAGGACGCCCGCGCCCGGGCCATCCAGCTGCCCGCGTGGAACGAGGCGCTTGGCCTGCCGCGCCCCTGGGACCAGCAGCTGAGCCTGCGCATGCAGCAGATCCTGGCCTACGAGACCGACCTGCTCGAGCACGACGACATCTTCGGCGGCAGCCGCGTCATGGCCGAGCTCACCGAGCGCATCGCTGGCGGCGCCCGGTTGGAGTACCAGCGGGTGCTCGACCTGGGCGGCGCCGTCGAGGCCGTCGACTACATGAAGGGCGAGCTGGTGCGCTCCAACGCGGCCCGGCTTGCCCGCATCGAGTCGGGCGAGCAGACCGTCGTGGGGGTGAACGCCTTCACCGACGCCGAGCCCTCCCCGCTGACCACGGGCACCGATCCCGGGTTCCTCACCGTTGACCCGGGCAGCGAAGCCGAGCAGATCTCACGCCTGGAAGCGTTCCGCACCACCCGCGACCAGGCGGCGGTCGTGCGCGCCCTCGACGGGGTGCGCACGGCGGCGCAGCACGGTCACAACGTGCTGCCCGCCTCCGTCGAGGCGGCCCTGGCCGGAGTCACGACCGGCGAGTGGACCGACGCCCTGCGCGAGGTCTTCGGCGAGTACCGGGGGCCGACGGGCGTGGCGGGCGCCACCGGCGCATCCGACGCCGACGCGCTGGCCGTCGCGCGCGCGAGGGTCGCCGCCGCCGAGGCCGCCGTCGGGCGCAAGGTCAAGCTGCTCGTCGCCAAGCCGGGACTGGACGGGCACTCGTCCGGTGCCGAGCAGGTCGCGGTGCGGGCGCGCGACGCCGGCTTCGAGGTCATCTACGAGGGCATCCGCCTCACCCCCGCGCAGATCGTGCGCGCCGCGGTCGACGAGGACGTGCACGTGGTCGGCCTGTCGATCCTGTCGGGGTCGCATCGCGCCCTGGTGCCCGAGGTGCTCGCCGGCCTGCGCGCCGAGGGGCTCGACGTGCCGGTCGTCGTCGGCGGCATCATCCCGGCACGGGACGCCGAGGAGCTGCGGGCCGGCGGCGTCGCGGCGGTGTACACGCCGAAGGACTATGAGGTCAGCCGCATGGTCGCCGAGATCGCCGACCTCGTCGCCGCCCGCGCCGCTTCCTAGCTAGGCGCGTCTAGGTGGGCGCCACCACGGTGACGCCGGCATCGGCGGCCGCGTCGGCGAGCCGCCGGTCGTAGGCGACCAAGGCCGCGAGATGGCCACCGAGCGCCAGCGCACTGGCGAGATGGATCGCGTCCAGGGTCCGCAGCGTCGCCGGAGCCACCGAGGCCGCGGCGACCAGCACATCCATGTCGACCGGCACGAGACCCACCGTCCCCGCCACCTCGAGAGCCCGTAGGTGGACGCGCGGGTCGTCGCGTGCCACCTGCGCGGCCCGCACCACCTCGACGCGTGACACGGCGCTGCTGACCGCGCGGCCCGCCCCCCGCAGGTACGCCGCCAGAGCCGCGGACTCGGCTTCGACCACGACGAGCTTCACCATCGCCGAGGCGTCGAGGTACAGCAGCGAGCCGCCGCGGTCATTCACGGCGCTGGTCGTCCAGGGCCTCGCTGATCGGCCTGCGGACCGGCACATCCAGCGCGGCGCCAAGGCCCTCCGAGCGGCTCGGGGGGATCAGGCGTCCCTCGGCGACGAGGCGGTCAAATGGATCGGCGCGCCCGGGAAGGGGGCCGAGCAGCGCCACGGGCTCCCCGCGCTCGGTGACCCGCAGTGTCTCCCCCGCGCGGACGCGCCGCAGGTACACGCTGAGGTTCTGGCGCAGCTCGCGGACCCCGACGGTTTCCATGACGCACAACGTAGCACATACGCCTGATCACCTCCTCAGGTGACGGGGTAGCCGGCGGCGACGAGGGCGTCGACGAGATCGCGGATGTGGTCGCGGCCGCGGGTCTCGACCTCGAGGGCGACCTCGACCTCGAGCACCCCGAGCCGCGTGGCGAGGCGGTGGTGGCTCACGCCGAGCACGTTGGCGCCCGACTCCCCGATCAACCCCAGCAGGCGCGACAGGGCTCCGGGCCGGTCGCGCAGGCGGGTGCGGAAGGCGAAGTAGCGGCCCTCCTCGAACATGCCCGACTGGATGATGCGCAGCAGCAGCAGCGGATCGACGTTGCCGCCGCACAAGACCGCCACGACCGGCTCGACGAACGTGGCGCCGCCCTCGAGCAGCGCAGCAAGGCCCGCCGCGCCGGCGGGCTCCACGACCTGCTTCGCGCGCTCGACGAGGACGAGCACCGCACGGGCGATGGCCTCGTCGGTGACAGTCACGACCTCGTCGACGTGCTCGGCGACGTGGGCGAGGGTCAGCTCCCCGGGGGTCTTCACCGCGATGCCGTCGGCGAACGTCGTCGCCTCCGCGATCGGACGCGGCTCACCGGCGGCCAGGGAGGCCGGGAACGCCGCGGCGCCGGCGGCCTGCACGCCCACCATCCGCACCTCGGGACGGGCAGCCTTCACCGCGGCGCCGATTCCGGCGATGAGCCCACCGCCCCCGACGGGCACGACGACCGTGCCGAGGTCGGGCACCTGCTCGAGCAGCTCGAGGCCGACCGTGCCCTGGCCGGCGATGACGGCGGGGTGGTCGAAGGGGTGCACGAACGTTGCGCCGTGCTCGGCTGTCCACGCCACCGCCGCGTCGTGGGCGTCGTCGTAGCTCTCCCCCACCAGGACGACCTCGGCCCCATACCCGCGGGTGGCCTCGAGCTTCGGCAGCGACGCGTCGACCGGCATGAACACGGTGGCGCGGGCCCCGGCGAGCCGCGCGGACAGCGCGACGCCCTGGGCGTGGTTGCCCGCCGAGGAGCACACCACGCCGCGGGCGCGCTCGGCGTCGGTCAGCTGGACGATGCGGTTGTAGGCGCCGCGGATCTTGAACGAGCCGGTGCGCTGCAGGTGCTCGCACTTCAGCAGCGTCCGGTAGCCGGCCAGCCCGCTCACCGCTCGCGACAGCTCCACCGGCGTCGGCTGCGCGACATTCTCCAGCCGCTTCGCCGCCTGCTGGATGTCGTCGAGGGAGACCAGGGTCACGCCGGACTCGATCAGCCCGACCGCTGGGGCACCAGGCGGTCTGCCTCCTCGGGGCCGAGCATGTCGGCGACCAGCCGGTGCGCCTCGGCGGTTTCGCAGTGGCGGGCCTGCGCGGAGCCGTGCACGTACTCGTAGGCGGCGTTGTCCCGCACCCACCGACCGTCTTGGAGCGACTCGAAGGTCTCGTAGTCCTGACCGGCCTCGACACGGAAGATGACCGCAGGTGCGCCGGGCTCAGCGGCGCCGGCCGGCAGGGCGTAGTAGCGGAACCGGCGGCTCACAGGCGCTCTCCTCTCGCGGGCACCGCGACCTTACCCCGAACTACAGCGGCGGCCAGGGATAGGAGCGCCGGCGCTCGTCGACGACGGGCAGCTCCGACGCCTCGGCCAGGGCGCCGGCACGCAGGCCGAGCACCTCGACCTCGGGCGGGCTCAGCAGGTCACCAAGACGGGCGGTCAGCGGGTCATCTGGCTCGTGCAGGGCGGCGCGAAGACGCAGGAGGTCCGCACGCCAGGCCGGGTCCAGCGGGGTGCCGCCGAGCTCCCAGATCACCGTCCGCAGCTTGGTCTGCGCGTGGAAGGTGAGCCCGTGGTCCACCCCCCAGATGTGGCCGTGGCCGTCGAGCAGGACGTGGCTGCCCTTGCGGTCAGCGTTGTTGACCAGCAGGTCGAAGACCGCCATCCGCGCCAGCGCGGGGTGGTGGCGGGCGTCCTCGACGAGGACGAAGTAGTGCTGGACGGGGTCGTGGGGGATGAACAGCTGGACGGAACCGGTGCCCATGGGGCCGGCGCGCAGGACCGTCGGCGGGACGATGTCCCAGCCGAGGAACTGACTGACCGCGTAGGCCGCGGTCTCACGACGGCACAGCGTGCCCGGGGGGAAATCCCACAGCGGCCGTTCACCGGACCGGGGCTTGTAGATGGCGTGCATGCCGTCGGACTTCTCGCCGACCTGCACGAGCAACGTGTGGTTGCTGGCCTCGGCGAGGAAGCCGAGCACCGTCAATGGTGCGTCGCACAGCAGCCCGAGCTCGGCCTCGTGGGTGCGCACCGTCACACCGTGAGAGGACCGTGCCCGTTCATGGACGGGCAGACATGGCCGTGGACCGGGTCGATGGGGCGGGAGCAGTGGCGGCAGGACTCGCGGGCACCGGCCTCGACGGCGTAGGCGGCGTACGCGGCGAGCCCCACGAGCTGGTCGCGGGTCATCCAGAAGCGGGCGGTGCCCGGTTCGCCGCCCTCGTCGGGGTCCACCTGCTCCTCGGCCTCGAGGAGGAACCGGTCGCTGTCGGGCTGCATGCCGAGGCTCATCGACCCGGCGCGCCACGCGGGCACCGCGGGATCGACGAGCGCCTGGCCCGCCGTGTCGAGGTCGTCGGGGGTCACGGTGACATCCAGGCGCGCCAGCAGCTCCTGGGACAGCTGGGCGAGCATGCGCACCTGGGTCTTCTCGACCAGCAGCACCGCGAGCTCGCCGGCTTGGCGGGCCTGCACGTAGAACGTGCGCCGGCCGGGCTCGCCGACGGCGCCGGCGGTGATCCAGTCGACCGCGTCGAACTCGAACGACTCACCCACGGCTGGCGCCCTTCTTCGCGGGACGCGGCCGGCGGAAGCGCTCGGCCGTCAGGGGGCCGTCGTCGTTGAACCGCAGCAGCGTCGGATGCCCGCCGGGGGCAAGCTGCAGCGCGGTGACCGACGCCGGCGCGACGTGCAGCCGTTGGAAGAGGTCGAGCGGCTGGCCGATGTAGAACGCGACGACGGCCTTGATCACGTCGGCGTGGGTGACCGCCGCCACGACGTCGCGGGTGTGGGCGGCGACCAGCTCCTCCACCGCCTCGACCGCGCGCAGCTGCGCGGCCCGGATCGTCTCCCCCTCGGGGAAGCGCACCAAAGACGGGCGGGACTGGATCACCGGCCACAGCTTCGTGCGCGCCACCTGCTTCAGCGGTCGATCGGTCCAGCGGCCGTACTCGACCTCGAGCAGGCCCTCGTGGGGCGTGACGTCCAGTCCGAGGGGTTCGGCGATGACCTCCGCGGTCTCCCGGGTGCGGGCCAGCGGGCTCGTGTAGACCGCCTTGACCGGCAGGTCGGCCAGCCGGGCGGCGGTTGCCGAGGCCTGGGAGCGTCCGCCGTCGTCGAGGCTCGCCTCGGTGCGCCCGCCGAGGCGTTTGCCGGTGGCCGCCGTCGTGGCATGGCGGATGAGCAGCAGGGTCGTCATGGGAGGCCAGCCTACCGACGACCCGCCGCCGCACCGGCCGCTAGAGGCTCACGACGCGGTCGGCCTCGGCGATCAGCCGGGCGAGGTCGGGTGGTCCGATCCACGTGCCGCCCACCTTGCCCAGGTCCTCCTCGGTCGCCCCACGGGCGACGGCGCAGGCCTTTCAGACGTAGACGGGCAGCTCGTGCTCGATGACCTTGTCGAGCAGCTCGCGCAGCGGCGGCAGCCCCAGCCCCTCGAGGGTGTCGGGGGTGTCGCCGATGAGCAGGCCGCCCGCGTCGCCCAGCAGCGCGAGGGAGGCATGCTGACCCTCGGGAACGGAACCGTTCACGGCGAGGTGGAAGGCGATGGAGGCCTTCGTGGGATCGTCGGATCCCGTGCTGGATAGATAGGCCACGTGCATGGGGAGTCTCCTTTCCGACACGCACCAGTAGGCTCGCGCGGCCCCGCCACGTCAACCCGGAGGAAGCAGGGATGGGTGAGACCCGCACGGAACGCGACTCGATGGGCGCGATGGAGGTGCCCGCCGTCGCGTACTACGGCGCGTCGACGCAGCGGGCGGTCAGCAACTTCCCGATCTCGGGGCGGGGCATCCCGCCGGAGGTCGTCCGCGCCCTAGGACTGATCAAGGGGGCTGCGGCGGTGGTGAACCACCAGCAGGGCGTCCTCGACGACGACCAGTTCCGCGCCATAGCCCAGGCGGCCGGCGAGGTGGCCGAGGGCACGCTCGATGACCACTTCGTCGTCGACGTGTTCCAGACAGGGTCGGGCACCAGCTCCAACATGAACACCAACGAGGTCATCGCCAACCGCGCGATCGAGATCCTCGGCGGCCGGCTGGGCGCGAAGGACCCCGTGCATCCCAACGACCACGTGAACGCCGGGCAGTCGTCCAACGACGTGTTCCCCACCGCGGTGCACCTGGCGGCCTACGAGGCCGTCACCGCCCAGCTCCTGCCGGCGCTCGAGCGGCTGGAAGGGTCGTTGTCGGCCAAGGCCGCCGAGCTCGCCGAGGTGGTGAAGCCCGGCCGCACGCACCTGATGGACGCCACGCCGGTCACGCTGGGCCAGGAGTTCTCCGGCTACGCCCGCCAGGTGGCGCTCGGCGCCGCTCGGGTGGAGGTGACGCTGGAGCGCCTGGCGGAGCTGCCGCTCGGTGGGACCGCGGTCGGCACGGGCCTGAACGCCCCGGAGGGCATGACCGACGGCGTGATCACCGAGCTGCGCCGGCGCACCGGCATCGACGCGCTGCGCGAGGCGGACAACCACTTCGAGGCGCAGGGTGCGCGCGATGCGCTCGTCGAGGTCAGCGGCGCCTGCAAGGTCGTCGCGGTGTCGCTCACCAAGATCGCCAACGACCTGCGGTGGATGGGGTCGGGGCCGCGCACGGGCCTGGCCGAGATACGGCTGCCCGAGGTCCAGCCGGGCAGCTCGATCATGCCCGCGAAGGTGAACCCGGTGATCCCCGAGTCGGTCACCCAGGTCGCCGCCCAGGTCATCGGCAACGACGCCGCAGTGACCGTGGGAGGCATGTCGGGCAACTTCGAGCTCAACGTGTTCATCCCGATGATGGCGCGCAACGTCCTGGAGTCGATCCGCCTGCTCGCCGCCTCGTGCGAGAATCTCGCGGCCCGGTGCGTGGACGGCGTCACCGCCGACGTGCAGCGGTGCACCGAGCTGGCCGAGCGCAACCTGTCGACGGTGACCGCGCTGGTCCCCGCGATCGGCTACGACAAGGCCGCGGCGCTGGCCAAGCAGGCGCTGTCCGAGGATCGCCCCCTGCGCGAGGTGGTGAAGGCCGCCGGTGTGCTGCCCGACGAGGAGGTCGACCGCATCCTCGACAACCGGCGCATGACCGAGGGCGGGGTGCTCTGAGCCGGGGGCCTACACGCGGCGCAGGCTGGCAGCCAGGTGGTGGGTCAACGGCAGGAAGTCAGCGGCGCCAGCGCCTGGTGCAGGGAGGCGTCAGCCATAGGTGATCTCCAGACGGGTGCCGGGCCGCAACCCCCAGCGGGCGAACGCGCCCGCCTCGGCCTCCAGGACGGCGCGGCCCCGCCGCTGCGGCCAGGCCAGGCGGTTGCGCCGCATCGTCACCGTGCGGAGCACCACCAGATCCCGGTCGCAGAAGGCGACGTCGAGGTCGAAGCGCATCCGGAAGGTGTGCGCGGTGGCGGCGGGACGCAACAGCATCGCCCCGTCGATGCCGTCGCGGCCGAGCAGGCCGCGGCTGCGGGCGTCCATGGAGGTCGCGATCTCAAGCGGCCCCACCACCCTGCCGTTGCAGACGAGCTGTGGCACCTATCCCGCCACCCTCCGCGCGGTCGCCAGGTCGGGGCTGATGCCGAGGCGCAGGCTGTCGCCGGCGCAGACCACCACCGCGTCCTGCGCCATGCCCGTGGCGGCCAGCGCCTCGTCGCCGGTCGTCGTGGGGGGTCGTGCGTCGGGGAAGGCGAGGCACCCGGCGAAGTCGGACCCGCCGGAGCGGCTGAACAGCTCGCCCAGGCCGCCCGAGCCGTCGAGCAGCCCGTCGAGCAGCCCGTCGAGCAGCCCGTCGAGGTCACCGTCGAGCAGATCCTCCAACCCTCCGCCCCCTTCACCGAACAGCTCGTCGAGCAGCCGTCCCAGCCCTTCCTCGGAGCCGGCCTCTGCCGCGGCCAGCCGTGCCTCGAGCTCGGCCACCCTCGCCTCCGCCTCGGCGAGCTCTGCGCGCAGCCGCTCGATCTCCTGCCGCTGGGTGAGGGCCAGCGCCCCCGTGACCGCCGTGGCGACCAGCGCGATCACCAGCGCCACCGCCAGCACCCACCCGGGCACGGATGGACGACCCCGGCGGCCGCGGCCGCCGGGTCCCGCCGGCGGCGGCGGCACGCTCGTGTCGCCGGTCATGTGGGAGCCGCCCTCGGCGGCGTTCCCTGCGTCATGCGTCATGAGAGAGGCGCCGGACCTCGACCCCCATGAGGTCGTAGACGGCGCTGGCTCGTGGGTCGGCTGAGACGAGCACGGCACCGGCCAGCTTCGCCGTCATCGCGACGAGCCCGTCGTAGACCGCTCCTCCGACCCGACCCGCTGACGCCAGCGTCCGGACGAGATCGCGCTGCTGCGGCGCCGGCGGCGGGGGCAGGATCTCGCGGAAACGGTCGTCCAGCCACGCCTGGACGAGGTCGGCCGGCGCTCGGTGCGGTGCCGGGAAGCCCGTCAGCACCGCATAGGTCTCCAGCAGCGCGTGCGCCGGCAGGGCCGCGCCCTCGTCGAGCACCGCACGCGCCGGTTCGTTCAGCTGGTGCCATTCCCCGAATCCGGCGACCGCCACCGAGCTGTCGACGGCCATCACCGGCGAAGCGACTCCGTCACCGAGCGAACCTCGTCGACGCCGAGGGACTTCACCGGCTCGTCGGTGATTGCGACCAGTCCCTTTCCGCGGCGGACGAGACGCATCGGGATGGGCACCGGCTCGAGCTCCAGGCGGCCATCCCGGACGCGGAGGTCCAGCGGTGTCCCGGCGTCGAGATGCAGCTGCTCACGCACCGCCTTCGGCACGACGATCCGTCCCGCCGCGTCGATGGTGATCCTCATACCACGATCCTACCATGGCAGGGCAATGGCTCCGGGTCGCCGGTGACGGAGGCCGTCGGCGCGACCGGGCCCGACGCCGAGGTCGACCGCATCCCAGACAACCGGCGCATGACCGGGGGCGGCGTCCTGTAGGCGTCATGTTCGCCGCAGGGTGGCGGCAAGGTGGTGGGTCAGCGGCAGGCCGACCGCGGCCATGCGCACCGCGTAGGTCAGCTCGTCACCGTCGAGGCGGAAGTCGCGCTCGAGGGCGTCGACCCGTTTGGCGGTCGGGGTGGTGGCCACCGTCGCCGTCGCAAGCCGCAGGGACGTGGCGTCGACCTCACCGGTGTAGACCTCGACGATGCCGGTGGGATGGGCGAGCACGAGCTCGACCGCGCCCTCGCCGGTGTGGCGCAGGTAGCCCGTCTCGCTGTGCAGCGGCCGGCCGTCGTCCAGCGCCCACGTGCGCTGCGTGTAGGCCACGAACGGCTTGCCGACGTGCGTGAACGCCACCCGCTCACGGTAGCGAAACGAATCGATCGTCGGGTACTCCCCCGCCCCCTCGCCTTCCCACGTGCCGAGCAGAAAAGCGAGGGGCGTCAGCGCCTCGTGCAGCGGCGGGCGCTCAGTCATCGTGTGCCTCCAGGCGGTCGCCGGGCCCCACGCCCCAGCGCGTGAAGGACCCCGCCTCGGCTCGTGCGGGCGTCGAGCGAGATCGCGGTCTCAAGCGGTGCGATCAGCCGCCCGTTGCAGAGCAACTGGCCCACTATCCCACCAGCCTTCGCGCGGTGGCGAGGTCGGGGGCGATGCCGACGCGCACGCTGTCGTCGGCGCAGACCACGACGGCGTCCTGCGCCGTACCGGTGACGGCCAGCGCCTCGTCGCCCGTGGTTGTGGCGGATCGAGCGTCGGGGAAGGCCGCGTCGTGCCACGCCGTCATCGAGCCGCACAGGTCGGGCTCGCCGGCACGCTCGGTCAGCGCGATGGCGATGGCGCTGTCGGGCCCGTCGGTCCACAGCTCCAGCTGCCCGCCCGCCCACGCCGCCGACCCGCCCAC
>Ga0247713_1001248_pt1 | contig 12968 bp, 14 predicted proteins | sample 21E_NmetaG_FD_189936 | JGI IMG/M metagenome (GOLD analysis project Ga0247713, IMG submission 189936) | Soil microbial communities from hillslope of Landscape Evolution Observatory, University of Arizona, Oracle, AZ, United States - 2-1-E_N | ecosystem: Engineered > Artificial ecosystem >... | reverse complement strand
CGTCGGCGCCGCCGACGCGCGCGACCCGGAGCGCTTCCTGGAGATTCTCTACGACGCCAAGCGGGCACGGGGGTGACGTGGACCTCGGAGTGAGCGGCAAGGCCTGCATCGTCACCGGCGCGACGAGCGGCATCGGCCTGGCGACGGCGCGGATGCTCGCCGCGGAGGGCGCCCGCGTGCTGCTCGTCGCGCGCGGCGAGGAGGAGCTCGAGCGCGCTCGCGCGCAGCTCGCCGGGGGCGCCGAGCGCGTCGCGATCCTCGCGGCCGACGTGACCGATTCGGCCGACGGCGATCGGATCGTCGCCGCCTGCGAGGAGCGCTTCGGCGCGGTCGACGTGCTCGTCAACAACGCCGGGACGTCGTTCGTGCGCTCGCTGGAGGAGCTGACCGACGAGGACTGGCAGTCGCAGTGGGAGCTGCATGTCATGGGCCCGATGCGGCTCATGCGCGCGGCCGGGCCGCGGATGGCCGCCGCCGGCGGCGGGCGGATCGTCAACGTCTGCTCGTCCGCGGGCAAGCGCCCGTCGCTCACCAACCCGGCCTATGCGGTCACGAAGGCGGCGCAGCTGTCGCTCTCGCGCGTGTTCGCCGACCGCTACGCCGCCGACGGCGTGCTCGTCAACGCCGTCGCTCCGGGCGCGGTGACCTCGCCGTTGTGGACGGCGGCCGGCGGGCTGGCAGACCAGGCCGCGGAGGCGAAGGGCATCTCCCACGAGGAGGCGCTGCAGGCGCAGGCGGCGAAGATCCCGCTCGGCCGGCTTGCCGAGCCCGACGAGGTCGCGGCGGTGATCGTCTTCCTGTGCTCCGTCCGGGCGTCGACGGTGACGGGCGCGGCGTGGTCGGCCGACGGCGGAACGGTCGCGACGATCGTCTGAGAAGTTCGCCTCAGGTTCTGCGCGCGCCGGTCGAAGACGTAACGCGATCGTCGGAACGTCGGCCAAGGAGGCAGGCCGCCGCAGGTCGCGCAGATCAACGCGCTCGACACCGACCACTACGGCTGGATCGACGAGGACGACCTGCCCCACGACCAGCTGCTGCTGCTCGAGCGCGCGCGGGCCGCGCAGGCCGCCGCGGCCGCGGGCGCGCAGCCCGCGGGAGAGCCGGCCGCGCAGCCGCCGGGGCACGTGCCGCCCGCGCCTGCGGCGGCGACCGAGGCGCCCGCGCCGCGGCCCGAGCCGGCGCCGCCCGCCGCCGCGCAGGGCGCGCCGCGCGTCGACCTGCTCGTCTGACGCGCGGGCCGCGCCTGCTAGAACTGTCGCGCGTGGCCGTCAACTCCGCCGTCATCGGGAAGACCTATCCGCCGGCGGAGTACGCCGTCGGCCGCGAGAAGATCCGTGAGTACGCGCGCGCCGTGGGGGAGACCAACCCGCTGCACCTCGATCTCGACGCCGCGCGCGCGGCCGGCCACGCCGACCTGGTGGCGCCGCCGATGTTCGCGGTCGTCTACAGCTTCCCGGCGCTCTGGCCGGTGCTGTTCGACCCCGAGGTGGGCATCGACTTCTCGCGCATGGTGCACGGCGGGCAGGAGTTCGAGTGGGGGCGGCTCGTGATCGCGGGCGACGCGATCACCACGACCGTCAGCGTGGCCGACATCAGCGAGCGCCGGGGCAACGGCTTCTTCGTCTTCGCGTCCGAGTCGGTCAACCAGCGCGGCGAGACGGTCTGCTCCGGGCGCTGGTCGAACATCGTGCGGGGCGGCTGAGATGCAGCCCGGCGACGAGATCCCGCCGCTCGCGGTCACGCCCGACCGCTACCTGACCGTCCGCTATGCGGGAGCGTCGGGCGACTTCAACCCGATCCACATCGACGAGCAGTTCGCCCAGCAGGTCGGTCTGCCCGGGCGGATCCTGCACGGCCTGTACACCATGGCCCAGGTCGCGCGCGCCCACACGGAGGCCGCCGGCGGGCCGGAGTCGCTCAAGCGGCTCAGCGTGCAGTTCCGCGGGATGGGGCTGCCGGAGCACGAACTCGTCGTGACCGGCAAGGTGATCTCGGTGCAGGACGGGGTGGCCGTGGTCGAGTGCGGCTGCGAGCAGGGCGGAAAGCGGATCGTCCGCCACGGCGAAGCGGAGTTGCGGGTGGGCGACGCCTAGGAGCCGGCGCGCAGCGCTGGAGGAGCCACAACCGCGATGGATCTACGGGCGCTCGCGAGCTCGCGACCGCCCGACAGCACGAGCGGCCCGCGCTCCGCGGGCCGCTCGCGCGACAACAGGCAGGCGAGGCGTGCTAGCCGACGCCGAGCTTCTCGGCCGCCATCCGAGTGCCCTCGACGCGGCTGGCGATCTTCTGGAAGGCGATCTCGCGCGCGTAGTCCGGCGAGCCGTGGTTGGGCTTCTCGTCGATCGAGAACGGCGAAAAGCCGCAGTCGTCGGTCGTGCCCAGCCGCTCCTTGGGGATGAAGTCGGCCGCGCGCACGATCGCGTCGCAGATCTCCTGCGCGCTCTCCGGCCGCGGCGACTGCGTCACCGTCACCCCGATGTAGCACATCTGATCCTCACGGCTGTGCTGGCCGATCGACTCGTAGACGGAGTCCTTGTCGCGCTCAGACGCCAACTGGATGAGGAAGTAGCCGGCGTTGATCTTGAACATCTCCGGCAGCAGGTTGTTGTACGGCACGTCGGCCGAGTGCACCGAGTCGCGGTCACCGCCCGGGCACGTGTGCAGCCCGATCTTGCGGCGCTCCTCGTCGGAGAAGTTCGCCAGCACGCGGTTGTTGAGCTCGATGAAATGCGGCAACAGCCCGGCACCCGTCCACGGGTTGCGCGGATCCTCGCGCGTTGCCAGCCGCCCCTCCGTGAAGTCGATCGACACCCGCGCCGCGCCGGCCTCAAAGCACTTGCGGATGTCGGTCACGCACTCCTGCACGATGTCCTCCTCGAACTCCTCGCGCGAGTAGCCCGGCACCGGATCCTTGAGCGGGTACAACAGCGCCAGCATCGACGGCGCGATGACCGCCTGCTTCATCGGCTTGTGGGCGTACGGCAGCGACTTCGCCAGCGTGTCGGCGGCGTAGTAGTTGTACTTCAGCGGCCCGCCCGTCAGCTTGGGCAGCTGACGGCCATGGCCGTCGGCGAAGATCGCAAAGAACTGCCCGCCCGGCGCCAGGTTGGGCGCCAATCCCGTCCCCGCCAGCGTGTCGGTGATCGGGTACGTCGCAAACGACGACCAGCGCTGCTCGCCATCGGAGATGATCGGCGACCCCGTCGCCTCGAAGCGCTCGATCGAGTCCTTGACGGCCGCCTCCTGCTCCTTCTCCAGATCCTCCTTGGAAATCTTGCCGGCGTCATAGTCGGCATACGCCGCCTGCAACTTCGCCGGCCGCGGGAGCGAACCGACAGGCTCAGTCGGAATCCCCGTATCGGTCCTCGGGTTGTAGTCGGACATGCGTCACGTCTCCTCGCTGTTGGTTCACCGCATGCTGCGACCGCCGCGCGTCGAAGCGCGTGGCGGTTGTGGTCGCGTCTCCGCTGGGCCACTCGCTCGATCACATCGCGATCGCGAGCGGCGATACAGACCCGTCTCCTCGCCCCCGAACATATCTCCGCGCGGCGCGGCGCGTCAACCCCTGCGCAGCCGTTTTCGCGCGCGAGCACGCGGTCAAGTTCCGCCGGTCCGCGGCCGATGAGCACCAAGACACACTCACCGACGAGAGCGACCCGCCGCGAGGCGCCCAGCCGCCGAAGGAGACATGATGCTGCACCACCGACCGCGGCTTGCGGGGACCCTGACGATCGTCGCAGCGCTGCTGCTCGCGCCGAGCGCTCTCGCGAAGGCACCGGGCGCGACGAAGGCCGAGCAGCGCGCCTACGGCAAGTACTGCAAGGCGAGCGGGAAGGCGAAGGCGCGCCCCGGCGACCGCACGAAGTGCCTGAAGGCGATGGCCAAGCTCGACAGGGGCACGTCGTCGTCGCCGAGCGGGGCCTGCAAGGCGCTGAGCCGCAAGAAGCTCAAGGGCGAGCGCAAGTCCGCCTACGCCCGCTGCGTCTCGCAGGCAGCGAAGCTCCTGAAGGCCAAGCGCCGCGCGATCGCCGAGTCCGAGGACGAGGGCAGGACGTACGGCGACGGCCCCGGCGTCCCCGAGGGCGACGAGGGCGAGGCGCCCGAGCCGATCGACGAGTCGCCGGGCATCGACGAGGAGGACACGTCGCCGGAGGGCGACGTCGACGAGGGCTTCCGGGCCTGAGACGAAGCCGCGCTCGCGGGCCGGGCCCGCCGCCCGCCGAAGACCCCGGGAGCCCGCTCGTACAATCGGCGGGAATGCTCACCCCCCGCCAAGAGCTGATCCTGCGCAAGGTCGTCCTCGCCTATCAGGCGACCGTCCAGCCCGTGGCGTCGCGCACGCTGGCGGCCGACCCCGAGCTGCAGGCGGGTCCGTCGACCGTGCGCCACGAGCTCGCCCAGCTCGAGGAGCACGGGCTGCTGGCCCATCCGCACACCTCCGCGGGGCGCGTGCCGACCGACTCCGGCTACCGCTACTTCGTCGACCGGCTGCTGCCGGCGACGCGTGCCGGCGAGACGTTGGAGCTCGAGCTCACGCGCCGCGAGGTGGACGCCGCGATGCGCGCCACCACCGAGACCCTGTCGCAGATCACCAACCTGCTGGCGGTCGTCTCGGCGCCGCCGATCGACACGGCGACGATCCGTCACGTCGAGGTCCTCCTGCTGCAGCCGCAGATCGTGATGATCGTGATCATCACGTCGACCGGCGGCGTCTCCAAGCGCGTGCTGGCCTTCGACGCGCCGGTCGACAGCGGCCTGGTCGCGTGGGCGGCCGAGTTCCTCAACGAGCAGCTCGAGGGCGTCGGGCTCGGCGCGCGCAAGCTCCACGCGCGGCTCGCGGACCCGACGCTGTCGCAGACGGAGCGCAGCTTCCTCGATCGCCTCATGCCGGCGTTCACGAACCTGGCGGCCACCGCCGAGGACTCGCTGTACGTCGACGGCGCGGCACGCCTGTTCGCCGAGGAGCACTTCCGCGACTTCACGCAGATCAACGCGCTCATGCAGATGCTCGAAGGCCGCGTCGCCCTGCTCGAGATGCTGCGCTCGGCGCTCGACGAGCGTGACGTCGTCGTGCGCATCGGCGCCGAGAACGAGGCGCCGGCACTGCGCTCGCTGGCGATGGTCGCCTCCGGCTACGGGCTGCCGCTGCGGCCGCTGGGCACCGTCTCGCTGATCGGCCCCGTCGCGATGGACTACTCCATGACGATCAGCGTCGTGCGCGAGGCCGCCGCGCAGCTGTCGCGGTTCGTCGAAGACGTCTACGACGCGTCGTGAGCCGGGACGCACGGGTGACCAAGCGCGACTGCTACGAGGTGCTCGGCGTCAGCCGCAGCGCCGACGAGGCCGAGGTCAAGAAGGCCTTCCGCAAGCTCGCGCGCGAGCTGCATCCCGACGTCAACGACCACGATCCCGACGCCGAGGAGAAGTTCAAGGAGGCCGCCGAGGCCTACGAGATCCTCTCCGACCCCGAGCGCCGCCAGATCTACGACCGCTACGGCCACGACGGGCTGCGGCGCGGCGGCCAGAGCCCGAACTTCGAGGGCTTCGGCTCGATCTCGGACCTCTTCGAGGCGTTCTTCGGCGGCGCGGGCGGCGGCTTCGGGGGCTTCGGCGGCGCGGGCGGCGCGGGCGGCGCGCGCGCGGGAGGCGACGCGCAGATCGCGGTCGAGATCGACCTCGAGGACGCGGTAACGGGCACCTCGGTCGACGTGCGCTACGAGGCGGTGGACCGCTGCGAGCGCTGCAACGGCAACGGCGCCGAGCCCGGCACGCCGATCACGACCTGCGAGCGCTGCAACGGAAACGGCGTGCTGCAGGCGGTCAGCCGCACGCCGTTCGGCCAGATCGCGCGAACGATCTCGTGCGACGTCTGCGGCGGCGACGGCAAGCTGGCCGAGAAGCGCTGCACGCGCTGCGACGGCCGCGGCCGCGAGGTGCTCACGCACGTCGTCAGCGTCGACATCCCCCCAGGGATCTCGGAGGGCCAGCGGATCCGCGTCGCCAGCCGCGGCCACGCAGGTGACGCGGGCGGGCCGCACGGCGACCTCTTCGTGCACGTGTCGATCAGGCCGCACGAGCGCTTCCTGCGCGACGGCAACGACCTCGTCACCGTGCTCGACGTGCCCGCTCCGGTTGCGGCGCTGGGGGCCAAGCTCGAGGTGCCGACGCTCGAGGGCGCCGAGGAGGTCCACGTCCGGCCCGGCACGCAGCCCGGCGAGCTCTACGAGCTGCGCGGGCGCGGGATGCCGATGCTGCGCCGGCCCGGCCGCCGCGGCGACCTGCGCGTGATCGTCAACGTCGTCATCCCGCGCCAGCTCAGCGACGAGCAGCGCCAGCTCATGCAGCGCCTGGCGGAGACGATGAGCGAGGAGAACACGCGATCGGAGGAGTCCATGTTCGCCAAGCTCAAGCGCCTCCTGCAGGGGTGACGGCGCGATGATCCGGCTCGCGATCCGCGTCGCGCGGGCCGATGCCGAGGTCGCGCTCGCGGAGCTGCTCGAGCTCGTGCCCGCGGGCGTCGAGGAGCTCGATCGCGGCGACACGATCGAATATGCGATCTACGGCGCCGAGGGCGAGCTGCCCGCGCTGCCGGACGTGCGCGCCGCGGCGGGTACCGCGCTCGTGGAGGTCGCGACGACGCAGGTCGCCGACGACTGGCCGGCACGCTGGCGCGACTTCCACCGCCCGGTGACGATCGGCGGGCGCCTGCACGTGCGCCCGCCGTGGTGCGATCCGCCGGCGCAGGCCGACCGGCGCCAGGACATCGTCATCGACCCAAACCAGGCGTTCGGCACGGGGGCGCACCCCACTACGCGCCTGTGCCTCGAGGCGCTGCTGGAGCTCGGCGAGCCGATCGCGCCGGCGCCGCTCGTCGACCTCGGCTGCGGGTCGGGCGTGCTCGCGATCGCGGCGGCTCGGCTCGGCTGGGCGCCCGTGCTCGGCATCGACCACGAGCGCGAGGCCGTCGAGGCCGCGCGCGCAAACGCCGCGGCCAACGGAGTGCAGATCGACATCCGCCACGGCGACCTGCTGCACGACGGCCCCGCGCCGTCTGCGCCGACGGTCGTCGCAAACCTCCTGCGGCCGCTGCTCGAGCACGTCGCGCGCACGGGCTTTCGGGTCGGGCCGCCGCGCGTCCTCGTCGCAAGCGGCCTGCTGCGCAGCGAGGCCGACGGCGTCGCGGCGGCGTTCGCGTCCCATGGGCTGCGCGAGCGTGCCCGTGGCCATGCCGGCGAGTGGTCGGCGCTGACGCTGGCGCGCTGAGCGCAGATCGAAGGTTCACACGACGGGCGCCGGCGAGCGGCTGCGCGCCGATACCCTCTCAGGCCCATGGCCTGGAACGTCCTCATCGCTGGCGGCGGCTTCGGCGGCTTCTATGCCGCGCGCACCCTCGCGAAGATCCTGCCGCCGCACAGCGCGCGGGTGCGGCTCGTGACCGAGGACAACTTCATGCTCTACACGCCGCTCTTGCCGGGCGCCGCGGCCGGCACGCTGGAGCCGCGTCATGTCGTCGTCCCGCTGCGCGAGGAGCTCGACGGCTCCATCCACCTGCGCCTGGCGAAGATCACCGGTGCATCGCCGCAGCGCAACGTGGTCCATGTGCGCTCGCTCGACGGCGCCGACGAGGAGCTGCGCTACGACCAGCTGATCGTCGCAGTCGGCTCGGTCAGCCGCACGCTGCCCGTTCCCGGTCTCGCCGAGCACGGCAAGGCGCTGAAGTCGCTGCCCGAGGCGATCGCGCTGCGCAACCACGTCATCCGCACCCTCGAGATCGCCGAGACGCTCGAGGACGGCGACGACCGCCGCGAGTACCTCACCTACGTGTTCGTCGGCGCCGGCTACGCCGGACTCGAGGGTCTCGCCGAGCTGCAGGACTTCGCCGCCGACGTCATGGAGCTCTACCCGCGCTGCCGCGTGACCGGGATGCGCTGGATCCTCGTCGAGGCGACCGAGCGCGTCATGCCGGAGATCGGGCCCAAGCTCGCCGACTTCGCGGTTCGCGAGCTGCGCGCCCGAGGCATCGAGATCCGCACGAACACGACGCTCGACGAGGTGACCGCGACCACCGCCCGCCTGAGCGACGGCGAGCTCGTCCACACGCGCACCCTCGTCTGGACGGCCGGCGTCAAGCCGCACCCGGTCGTGGCCCGGCTCGGCCTGCCGCTCGACGACCGCGGCCGGATCGACACCGACAGCCACCTGCAGGTCAAGGGCTTCGACGACGTCTGGGCGATCGGCGACTGCGCCGCGGTCCCGGACCCCGCGCGCCAGGGCATGGCCTGCCCGCCGACCGCGCAGCACGCGATCCGCCAGGGCCGCGTCGTCGGGCGCAACGTCGCCAGCGCCCTCGGCGGCGGCGGGCGGCGGCGGCGCTTCACCTACAAGACGAAAGGCGTCTTCGTCGACATGGGGCGGCGCAAGGCGGTGGCGACGAGCGGTCCGATCACATGGAGCGGGATGCCGGCGTGGATGCTCGCCCGCACCTACCACCTGGCGATGATGCCCGGCATCGGGCGCCGCGCCCGGCTGCTCGTCGACTGGAACATCGGGCTGCTCTTCGGCCGCGACACCGCCGAGCTCGGCCGCCTCGGCGAGCCGCAGTCGCTGGCCGCCTCGCTCGCCGACACCCTTCCGGCGGGCAATGGCGCCGGCGGCGTCGACGGTGCGGTCGCCGGCAACGTCGCCGACCCCGCAGGCGGCGCCGGCGCAGGCTGACGGCTTCCGGACCGCGTCCATCTCGGCTACGTTGGGCGCAGATGCGCGGACGCGTCACGGCAGTCGTGGTGGTGATGGCGGTCGCGCTCGCGGCATGCGGTGGCGGCGAGGAGCGGCAGGACACGCCGGTCACGCCGGCTGACGCCGAGGAGAAGCAGGTCCGCGACGTCGTGATCGAGGCGCTCAAGTCGAACGATCCGGGCGCCTGCACACGCCTGCTCACCCAATCGGCGGTCGAGCAGTTCACGTTGCAGCGCGGGCGCAGGGCCGTTGCGGAGTGTCGCGACGACGCCGACGAGATCGGCGCCAAGACGGTCTCCGTCCGGCGCATCGACGTCGACGGCATGCGCGCCGAGGCCGACGTCGAGCCGCGCGGAGGGACCCTCGCGCTGAAGGCGGCGACGTTCGTCCTGCGCAAGGACGACGGCCGCTGGAAGATCGACGAGCTGACGGCGGGCACGCTCGACCGCGCGGCGTTCATGCGCGAGGCTCGCGAGGAGCTGGCCGAGGAGCCGGCGGGCATGTCCCCGGAGGTCATCGACTGCGTCGCGAACGACCTCGAAGGCAGACGCGACGCCGAGATCATGCGGCTGTACATCGACTCCGATCCGCGCGTGCTCCTCGCGCCGGCGGTGGTCTGCGCGATCCGCGCGCAGCTGCCGCACACGCCGGCGGCGCGGCCGTTCGTCGACTGCGTGACGCGGGCCGCACGGCGCGAGCTCACGACCGGCGCCCTCGGGCGCAAGCTCTCGCAGGACGCCGACCTCGGCATCCTGGAGACGCACGAGTTTCAGGGGCTCATCGAGACGATCGCCGCGCGCTGCGCGGCCGCGACGCTCCCAGGATCGTCCGCGGGCACCGTATCCTGAACCGCAGATGACGCTGGTCGACACGGTCAAGCAGGACGTCGCCTCCGCGATGCGGGCGGGCGAGAGGGAACGTGTCGCCGCGCTGAGGCTCGTCCTCAGCGAGCTGCAGAAGAACGCGAAGGAGGGCGGCACCGACGAGCTGGCCGTGCTGCGCCGCGAGCGCAAGCGCCGTCTGGAGTCCGCTGCCGCCTTCCGCGAGGCGGGCCGCACCGAGCTGGCAGACGGCGAGGAGACCGAGGCGCGGATCATCGAGGCCTACCTGCCGGCCGAGCTGCCCGACGGCGAGCTGCGCGAGATCGTCGCCGCCGCGATCGCCGAGACCGGCGCGACATCGCCGAAGGACATGGGCAAGGTGATGAAGGCCGCCATGGCGCAGGTCGACGGCCGCGCCGACGGCAGGCGCGTCTCGGCGCTCGTCCGAGAGGCGCTTGCGCGGTGAGAACGCAGATCGAGCTGTCCAACCAGGCCGCGACGGAGCTCGCGGGCAGCCGCGACGCGGTGCTGCGCGCGCTCGAGGGCCACGTCGACTGCAAGCTGTTCCTGCGCGGCAACGTCGTCACCCTCGACGGGGCGGAGGAGGCCGTCGACGCCGCCGCGATCGTCGTGCGCGAGCTCGCCGAGCTCATCGAGCAGGGCCACGACATCGCGCCGGGCACGATCGCCGCCGTGACGGGCGCGCTGGACCAGCACCGCTCGCCCGCCGAGATCCTCGAAGACGTCGTCTGGCGCCACCGGTCCAAGCAGGTCGCGCCCAAGACGCTCAACCAGAAGCGCTACGTCGACTCGATCCGCAAGAACACGATCACGTTCGGGATCGGCCCGGCCGGCACCGGCAAGACGTTCCTCGCCGTCGCGCTCGCCGCCGCTGCGCTGAGCCGCCGCGAGGTCAACCGGATCATCCTCACGCGGCCGGCCGTGGAGGCCGGCGAGCGCCTCGGCTTCCTGCCGGGCGACCTCATGGCGAAGATCGATCCCTACCTGCGCCCGCTGTTCGACGCGCTGCACGACATGCTAGACGCCGAGAAGGTCTCGACCTACCTGGAGCGCGGGCAGATCGAGGTCGCGCCGCTGGCGTTCATGCGCGGCCGGACGCTCAACGACAGCTTCATCATCCTCGACGAGGCGCAGAACACGACGCCCGAGCAGATGAAGATGATCCTCACGCGGCTGGGGTTCAACTCGAAGATGGTCGTCACCGGCGACATCACGCAGATCGACCTGCCCAAGAACGAGGGCTCCGGCCTGATCGTCGTCGGCGACATCCTGCACGGCATCGAGGGGATCGAGTTCGTCCGCTTCGGCGGCGAGGACGTCGTCCGCCACCGCCTCGTGCAGCGCATCGTGGAGGCCTACGCCGAGCACGCCGAGAGCCGGACGCCCGAGCTGCGGCCCGCGGATCGCCGCCGCGCTTGAGCGACGCCCTGGAGATCGAGGTCCTCGGCCTCGGCGGGCGTGCCCTGCCGCTCGAGGAGATCGAGCGCCTGCTCGCGCTCGCGCTCGGGTCGGCGGGCATCGACAGCGGGCATGTGGCGCTCGAGTTCGTCAGCGCCGAGCGGATCGCCGAGCTGAACGTCGCGCACCGCGGCAAGGACGGGCCGACCGACGTCCTCTCGTTCCCGATCGACGGCAGCGAGACGGTGTGCGGCCCGCGCGAGATCGGCGACATCGTCATCTGCCCCGAGCACACGGCCGACCTGCGCGAGGCGATCGTCCACGGCGCGCTGCACCTCACCGGCATGGACCACGAGACCGACGACGGCGAGATGCTCGCCCTCCAGCGCGAGATCATGTCCTGGGTCTCGCCCGAAGGCGGCTCCTGATGCCGCGGGCGGGCTTCGTCGCGCTGGTCGGCCGGCCCAACGTCGGCAAGTCGACGCTCGTCAACGCGATCGTCGGCCAGAAGGTCGCGATCGTCTCCGACAAGCCGCAGACCACGCGCCGCGCGATCCGCGGCATCGCGATGCGCGGCGACGCGCAGCTCGTGCTCGTCGACCTGCCGGGCGTGCAGCGCCCGCGCGACGCGCTCACGCAGCGCATGCAGTCGCGCGTCGAGCGCGAGCTCGCCGAGGCCGACGCGGCCGTGCTGCTGCTCAACGGCGAGCAGGGGATCGGCCCGGGCGACCGCTTCATCGCCGGCGCGCTCGGCCGCGCCGGGGTGCCGGTCGCAATCGCGGTCAACAAAGTCGACCGCCTCGATCGCGCGCAGACGCTCGCCGCGCTGCAGGCCGCCGCCGAGCTGGCCATCTCCGACGAGATCTTCCCGCTGTCGGCGCGCAGGGGCACCGGCGTCGAGCCGCTCGTCGAGCACCTCGCGGCCCTGCTGCCCGACAGCCCGCACCTCTACGACGTCGGCGACGCGTCCGACCAGCCCGAGACGGTGCTGCTCGCCGAGCTCATCCGCGAGCAAATCCTGCGCCGCACGTTCCAGGAGGTCCCGCACGCCGTCGAGGTCGTCGTCGAGGGGATCGACGCGGAGCGCGACGACCTGACGCGCGTCACGGCGCTCGCCTGGGTCGAGGCGGAGTCGCAGAAGGGCATCCTGATCGGTGCGCAGGGCAGGATGATCAAGGCGATCGGGACGGCCGCCCGGCGCGAGCTCGAGCGCGAGCTCGGCACGCACGTGCACCTCGACCTGTCCGTCCGCGTGCGGCGCGGCTGGCGCGGCGACGACGGCCTGCTCGACCGGCTGGGCATCGAGTAGCGAGTAAGACCGCGCGACGACCGGACACTAGAGTCCGCAGACGCAGCCGACCGCAAGGGGATCGCGATGGCCGACGGGTACGACGTCCAATGAAGCAGCGATGAGCGACCGCGACGTCGACGTCCTGCTGATCGGCGGCGGCATCGCCTCCGCGTCCGCGGCGGAGGAGCTGCGCGCCGGCGGCTTCGACGGCTCGATCACGCTCGCCACGCGCGAGCAGGACCCGCCGTATCACCGCCCGCCGATCACGAAGGGCTACCTGCAGGGCCGGGAGGATCGCGCGTCGACGCTCGTCAGGCCCGAGTCCTGGTACGCCCGCAACGACGTCGAGCTGCTGACGCGTGCCCCGGTGATGGATCTCGACACGGCTGCGCGCACCGCGAAGGCGGGCCGCGAGGTGCTGCGCTTCGACCAGGCGCTCGTCGCGACGGGCGCGATGGTCCGCCGGCTGCGTGCCGACGGCGCCCAGCGCGAGGGCATCCACTACCTGCGCGCGCTCGGCAACGCCGATGCCCTGCGCGACGACGTCGCCGGCGCAGAGCGGATCGCGATCGTCGGCGGCTCGTACATCGCGACGGAGGTCGCCGCCTCGCTGACGCTGCTGGGCAAGCGCTGCACGCTCGTCATGCAGGAGTCGCTGCCGACCGAGCGCGGATTCGGACCGGTCGTCGGGCGCTACGTGC
>Ga0247713_1001245_pt1 | contig 13002 bp, 13 predicted proteins | sample 21E_NmetaG_FD_189936 | JGI IMG/M metagenome (GOLD analysis project Ga0247713, IMG submission 189936) | Soil microbial communities from hillslope of Landscape Evolution Observatory, University of Arizona, Oracle, AZ, United States - 2-1-E_N | ecosystem: Engineered > Artificial ecosystem >... | reverse complement strand
GCCGGCATCGTGCCGATCGTGGAGCCGGAGGTCCTGATGGACGGCGACCACACGATCGAACGCTGCGAGGAGGTCACCACCGACACGCTGCGGGCCGTCTTCGCCGAGCTCGCCGGACAGGGCGTGGCCCTGGAGGGCATGATCCTGAAACCGAACATGGTGTTGTCCGGCACCGACGCCGCAGAGCAAGCCGGCGTCGAGGAGGTCGTGGACGCCACGTTGCGCTGCTTCCGCCGGGTGGTCCCCGCTGCGGTGCCCGGCATCGCCTTCCTGTCCGGCGGCCAGTCCGACCAGGTCGCGGCGGAGCACCTGAACGAGTTCAACAGTCGCGGCCCGCAGCCCTGGGAGCTGTCCTTCTCCTACGGTCGCGCGCTGCTGGCCAAGGCACTGTCCACCTGGAAGGGCGAGGACGCCAACCGGGATGCGGCACAGGAGGCGCTGGCGCATCGCGCGCGCTGCAACGCCGCCGCCCGCGACGGCAACTACACGCCTGACCTGGAGCGCGAACCCGCGCCTGCCTGAGGCACCGCCGACCCGCGAGATGGCCGCGACGAGTAGGGGAGCGCGATGAAGTTCCTGGTGCTTTGGAGGCTTGAGCTGGCGCGACTGTCCACGGAGGTCGCCCGGGCGGTGACGCGGATGCCCGAGTACGCCGACCCGCTCATCGAGCAGGGCAAGGTCGAGGCCCGCTACCACATCGTGGGATCCCACGGGGGCGCCTGGATCTACAGCGTGGACTCCAACGAGGAGCTGGAGATGCTGCTCGCCAAGTCGCCCGTGTACAACTACGCCACGTTCGACGTCCTGCCGTTGGCTGACATGGCCGCTTACCCGGCGCAGCCGCCGGAGTAGCGGGGTCAGCCGGGGGGGCGCGCGATGGCCAAACGCACGGTCGTGCCCCCACCAGGCCAGGAGTCGAGCTGCAGCTCGGCGCCGATCAGCTCGGCGCGCTCCCGGATGCCCGCCAGCCCGTAGCGGACCGTGTCGGTTGCCGAGGGTGCGGCCGCGGGGTCGAAACCCGCACCGTCGTCGACGATCTCCAGGACGACCCGGTCGCCGACCTCGGCGAGGCGGACCATGGCCAGGCTCGCCTCGGCGTGCTTGGCCACGTTCTGCAAGGCCTCCTGCGCGATGCGGTAGACCGCCGTCTCGACATGCTCGGGCAACCGGCAGGGCACCGCCTCGACCTCCACGCTCAGCCCGGGCAGGTCCCGCGCGAGGCTCTCCAGGCTGGCCGCCAGCCCCAGGTCGTCGAGCACGGGCGGGCGCAGCCCCGCGATGGCGTAGCGGGTCTCGTCCAGCGCCGCACTGGCCAAGTGCTGCGCGGCCCCGATCTGGCTTGCCGCGAACTCGGGATCGTGCGCGATCGCCTCCGCGGCGGCCGACAGATGGAACGAGAGGCTCACGATGCGTTGGCTGATGCCGTCGTGGATCTCCCCCGCCAGCCGGCGCCGTTCGCTCTCCTGCAGCTCGACGGTGCGCTCGGCGAAGCGCTCCAGGGCCTCCTCACGGTCCGTCAGGCGCCGGTGCAGCCGAGCGTTCTCGATGGCTCCCGCCATGAGGCCGGCGACGGACCGCAGCAGCTCGACGTCGGCGCTGGTGAACTCCCGCCGGCGGCGGCTGTGCACGTTCAGGACACCGACCAGGCGGCCCGGGGCGGACACGATGGGCACCGACGCCATGGACGTGAACTCTTCGCCGCGCAGGGCGGGGATGTACCGGTAGCGCGGGTCGGCGTTCTTGTCGTCGGTGATCACGACAGGTTCACCGTGCGCGGCCACCCACCCCGAGACCCCTTCACCGATCGCGAGCACCACCTCTCCGTCCAGGGCGTCGAAGGGCGGTGTGGCGCCGCGCAGCCGCAGGCGGGTGCCGCCCTCGTCGAGGAGGTGCACGAAGCACACGTCGGTGGCCGTGGTTTCGGTGACCAGGCGCGCGACGCCCTGCACGACGTCATCGAGGTCAAGCCCGGCCGAGATGGTCTCGATGGCGCGGGTCAGCAGCCGGGCCTCCTGCTCGGCGTCGGCCAAGCCGAGGCGGCGGGTCAGTGGAAGACCCCCTCACGCAGCGCGACCGCGGTCGCGCCGGCGCGGTCGGGCACCTCCAGCTTGCGGTAGATCGCTCGCGCGTGGCTCTTGACCGTCTCCTCGCTGACGACGAGCTTGTTCGCGATCGCCTTGTTCGACAGGCCGGCGACCAGCAGGGCCAGCACCTCGCTCTCCCGCTGGGTGAGGCCGAGGTGCGCGCCGGGCCAGAACTCGCCGCTGTGGAGCTTCGCCGCCGACCGTGCGATCCGGCCGGCCAGGGACGGATCGATCACCGTCTCTCCCTCCATGGTCCGCTCGAGGTGCTCGACCAGCTCGTTGCCCTGGACCCGCTTGAGCAGGAACCCTGCCGCACCCAGACGCAATGCCTGGAAGAGGTACTGCTCGTCGTCGTAGACGGTGAGGAACACCACCTTGCACGTGGGCGCGCGCTTGAGGATGTCCGCACAGAGATCCAGTCCGCTCGCGCCCTTCAGGCGCACGTCCAGGAGGACGGCATCAGGCGCCTTCGCGGTCAGGAGGTCGAGCGCCTGCTGCGCGTCGATCGCCTCACCGACCACCTCCACCCGGTCCGCATAGGCCCGCAGCATCGCCTTCAAGCCGTCGAGGACCATCTGGTGGTCGTCGACGAGCATGACCCGTATCGGAGGCCGGGGTGGCGCCATCATGCCCTTACAATGCCATAGCCGCCCCTCCCGGGCTCACGGCGCGCGTCTCACCCGCACGTTTCCCCGCCAGGGGGGAGGCGATCGCCGCCGGGTGCCGGATAGGCTGACGATGAGCCCCCGTCCGACGTCCCCTGCGCGGAAACGGGCAAAGGAACCCGCCGCCCCAGCGCAGCGAAGAGAAGGAGGAGCCGTGCCTGACAAGTTGATGCGGATGCACCGAGCCACCATAGATGCGGGCAACCCCCGCAAGCGGCCCGTGATGCTCGCGATCGCCGGCGACTCCGCCGCGGGCAAGACGACGCTGACCCAGGGCCTGGTCGAAGCCCTGGGCCCCGGCGCCAGCGTCTCGGTGTGCGTCGACGACTACCACAAGTACGACCGCCAGGAGCGCAAGGACAAGCCGTTCACGCCGCTGCATCCCGACTGCAACTACATCGGGATCATGGAGCAGCACCTGCAGCTGCTGGCCACGGGCCAACCGATCCTGAAGCCCGTGTACGACCACTCCACCGGGGAGCTCACCCGCCCTCAGCTGGTCGAGCCCAGCGACGCGGTCATCATCGAGGGCCTGCTGCCGTTGCACTCGAAGATGGCCCGTGCCTGCTTCGACGTCAGCGTCTACCTCGATCCACCGGAGGAGATCCGCCGCGAGTGGAAGATCAAGCGGGACACCAGCAAGCGCGGCTACGAGGCGGAGCAGGTCGTGGCAGAGCTGGAGCGGCGCGAGCCCGAGTCGGAGGCGTTCATCCGCCCGCAGCGATCCCACGCCGACATCGTCGTGCGCTTCGCGCCCATCGAGGGCCGCGACGATCCGCCGGGCACGCCGCTGTCGGCCACGGTCTTGCTCCGTCCGACGATCCGCCATCCCAAGCTCCACGAGATGATGGCCGACGTGGGCGACGGGGCGATGCACCTGAAGCTGATGCGGGACGAGGACGGCAAACCCGTCGACGCCCTCCACATCCACGGTCACGCGCCGCCTGAGGACAGCCGCATGGTCGCCAAGGCCATCTGGGACAGCCTCGGGACCACCGACCCGCTGCCGGAAACCCTCGGCCAGCTCGGGCCCGGCGAGCGCAACGAGCCGCTGGCGCTCACCCAGCTCATCTTGCTCTACCACTTGATGCGCCCCCGCGGCTAGCGGCGCGCGCGCACAAGACGGGGCAGCGGATCGCGGCGGATCCGCTGCCCCGTTGACCCTTGCCGCTTTGGGAGGGCACCGTTGCCGTGGCATGATGGCGCGTCCCCTTGCGTGCTCGACTCGGGTACGCAGGGCGTTCATCCCATGCGCGAGCGACCGGATCCGACGGTGTCATCGAGCCCGCGCCGCCACCTGGTGGCGGTCGTGATCTTGGCCCTGCTGTGCTCCAGCATCTCGTTCGCCGAGCCCCGCGACGTGCCCGCCGAGCCGGTCGCCGACACCTCCCGTCGTGCGGTCGACCTGCCCGTCACCGTGCCCCCCAGGGCGGACCGCGGCCACGCGCCCCCGCCGGTCGAGCCCTCTGCGACGCCGCTCGGGCCGGTCGCCGTCCAGCAGCCCCGCGTGCGCGTCGACGGGACCCATGAGGACGCCCTGGAGGCAGCGCTGGGGACCGACGGCGTCGCCTTCGCCACCGCCATCGCGCTTGGCGAGGTTGCCATACGGGAGCCTGGCGGCGCCCAGACGCCGGTACGCGTGGCGGTGGTCGATCCGGCCGGCTTCCGCGTCCTGACGCCCCAGATCACCGCCGACGCGCTCGACCTGTGGGACCGGCTGGCGGCCGGCGAGGTGGTGTTCACCCACGAACATGCGCAACGTCTGCTCCTCGAGCTCGGCTCCCACGTCCCGCTCGGCGACGAGCCGTCCGTGCGTGTCGGCGCGTTCGCCACGCACGCGACACCGCCGGTGGCCGACGCGATCGTGAACGGAGACACCGGCGAACGGCTCGGCCTCGCAGCCGCGCCCCGCTCGCTGCTCGTCGCACTCGAGCCCGACGCGGACCCGGAGACGGTCGCCGAGGCGTTGGAGCGCCAGCTGGGCGCGCCCGCTCACGTCATCGCCGACCCGCGGACCCCCCGGCGGGTCGATCTGGATGGTCTCACCACGCCGGAGAACGTGTGGGACCGGTTGGCGCTGTGTGAGTCCGGCGGGGACTGGCACATCAACACCGGCAACGGCTACTACGGCGGCCTGCAGTTCCTGCCGGAGAGCTGGTTCCTGGTCGGTGGCACCGGCATGCCCCATGAGGCGAGCCGTGAGGAGCAGATCCTCCGCGCCGAGAAGCTGCTGTCCATCCAGGGGTGGCAGGCCTGGCCGGTCTGCTCCATCCTGATCGGGCTGCGGCCTGGTCCGCTGCCGGAGCGCTACCGCCAGGGGGTCGACGATTCCGCGCCCGAGCCGGAGCCCCCCGCCGAGCCGCCTGGATCCCCGGGGGAGGCGCCGCAGCCCGCGGAAGAGCCGGCCGAAGATCACGTACCGGACGAGGGCAGCCCACCCGAGGAGGCGACGTCGGACGAGGGCACCCTGGCGCCGGCCCCCGCCGGTCTCCCACCCCTGCCCTGACGCGGGGCGGGCGGCACACCATGGGCGACGAAGGTCACCACGACCACCGGCACGGTCATTCGCACACCGCTGTGGACCATGATCTCTACACGCATCGGCGTGCGGTGCGGGCGATCTGGGTCTCAGCCGTCGGCCTGGGGCTGACCGCGGTCTTCCAGTTCATCATCGTGGCGCTGTGCGGATCGGCGGCGCTGTTCGCGGACGCCCTGCACAACATCGGCGATGTCGCCGGCACCGCCTCGCTTTGGATCGCGTTCAGCCTGTCGCGGCGGGCGGCCAACGACGAGTTCAGCTACGGGTGGCGACGCGCGGAGGACCTCGCCGGCCTCATGATCGTCCTGGCGATCTTGGGCTCGGCGGGCCTGGCGGGCTACGACTCCCTGCGGGCGCTGCTCGGCGAGCAGCACGCGGTGCAGAACCACGGCTGGGCCTTCGCGGCGGCGTTGGTGGGCGTCGCCGGCAACGAGGCCGTGGCGCACTACAAGATCAAGGTCGGCCGGGAGATCGATTCGGTCCCGCTCGTCGCCGACGGGCAGCACGCGCGCACCGACGGCCTCGCGTCGGCGGCGGCCGCCGTCGGCATCGTCGGTGCCTGGCTCGGCTTCACGGCCGCCGACCCGATCGCCGGGCTGGTCATCACCGCCGCGATCCTGTGGATACTGCGCGAGGTCGGCCGGGACGTCTTCCGTCGCGCCATGGACGCGGTGGAGCCGACGGTCGTGCCCCGCATCCGCGAGGTGGCGGGGGGTGTCGACGGCGTCCTCGGTGTCCATGACGTACGCGCCCGCTACCTCGGGCGCAGCCTCGCCGTGCAGCTGCATGCCGAAGCGGACCCCGAGCTGTCCCTGCGGGCGGCGCACGCCATCGGAGAGGACATCCGCCACCGGCTCGTGCACGCCTTCCCACACATCCACACCGTCGACGTCCACCTCGATCCGGCAGGGGAGGCCACCGACGCGCACGCGGTCACCCACCACCACTTCGGCACCCGTGAGCGCTCGGACGTGCAACCGCCCGAGCTCTGACGGGCTTCACCCGCAATGTTCTACAACGCCCGAAGGATGTCATGGAACGTCAGCGGCGGCGCGTTCTCCGCTCGCCCCACCGCCCGGTTCAGCAGCGCCTGCGCCTGGTTGGCGTAGCGCAAGAAGGCATCGGTGACGTCGCCGAAGCGCCCCGCGTCGTGGCCGATGCGGACCGGGACGTCGAACAGGTCTCGGTCCTCGACGCTCCTCCCGCCGGCCAGAACCTGCTCGAGCACACGGCCGTACTGGTTGAGGTTCTGGTTGAAGGCCTTCTCGACCCGGAAGAAGTTCCACAGGGTGTCGAACGCGACGAGGTCACCGAGGCGGCTGGCCTCCGCGTCGGCCCCTGTGGCCGTCAGCATCACCGCCACGGTCCGCTCGATCAACCGGGTCGGCGCGGCGCAGACCGTACCCGTCGCCGGGCGTTTGAAGTGACTCTCCGCTTCGGCGAAGCGGACCACGTCATGCGCGGTCGTCTGCTCGGGCCCGACCTTGGCCTGCATGTCGAAGGCGGCGGAGAACATGCCGCGGCTGGCCTTGAAGATGGCGGCGACGTGCGAGGGCAGCCGCCCGTGGCGCGCGACAGGGTCGCTGCCCCGGCGAAACAGGATCAGCGGCAGGGTGATGCCGAGCTTGCTGAGGTCGGTCAGTCCCCGCGCGGTGCTGCGGGCCGCGGGCTCGCGCTCGTAGTAGCGCGCCCCGAGCCAGGCCAGACCGGCGAGCACCTCCGCGGTGTCGCGGCGCAGCGCCTCGTAGGCCGAGATGTTCATGCGCCCGCCGTGCCGCGACGGCGTGTCACGGTACGGGCAGGTGGCGGTCTCCATGGCGATGCCGGCCCGCACGGCTTTGCGGATCGCGCGCTCCGGTGCGGAGTCCTCCAGCAGCAGCCGCCCCTCCTCGTCGGTCTCGTCCTCGACGGTGAGCAGCTCGGACAACCGCAGCCCCACCGGGCGGCGGACCGGCCGGCGGGAGTTGCCCGCCGGCTCGCCAGCTCCCTGGGTCATGCGCTCTCCTTCCCGCGGTGCGGCTGCCGGCCGCAAACCCGGCCAGGGTATCGCTCGCGTCCTCTCTCACGGGGCGCGGCGCGACGGCGCCCAGCTGACGATGGCGGCGGGCATGGTACGGGCGGGGACCCCCAAGCCGCCGTCGCGTCCGACCAACCACGACCCCAGCAGCCCCCGCAGCTCTTGGCGCGCCTCGTCGGTGTCGGGCAGAAGCAAGGTCCTGCGGTAGTCGTCCACCGCCTCGTCCAACGTGGCGAAGCGGCCCGTGGTGCGGACCTCCACGATCTCGACGCCCGGGTCGATGCCGAGCTCCTGCAGGACCGCGAGCGCGTCAAGATAGGTGACCGCCGGCTCGCGCGGGTCGCCGTGGAAGTACCGCCAGAAGGGGTCGAGCAGCAGCTCCGCGCCGCCCGCGCCGAGGTACAGGAAGACGCGCCGGCGGCTGGCTTCGTGGAGCTTGACCAGAAAGGCCCCCACGTCCTCGACGAGCGGGAGGACGTAGGAGCAGATCGCCACGTCGCCGGAGACCTCTGGGGCGTCCTCCCACCGGGAGTGCACCGTGCGGAGGTTGCCCAGGCCCAGCCGATCGGCATCCCGTCGCAGCACGTCGAGCATCCCCCGGCTGACGTCGACGGCCACCACGTCGGCGGCCCCGGCAGCGAGCGCCAGGCTGAACCGCCCCGTACCCGCGCCCACGTCCAGCACCACGGTGCGGCGACCGATGTGGCGGCGCACCCGACCGAGCAGCGGATCGCGGGCGGCTGTGCCGCCGACCTTGGCGCCGTACCGTTCGGCGCGCTGGTCCCAGAACGCCGGGCCGATGCGCACCTCACCGCCGGACAGCCGCTCGATCTGATCCATGCGCGCCCGGACGAGCCGACGCCAGCGCTCCGCCGCGCTCTCGGTCGGGCTCACCTCGCGCGGCGGCGCTGGAGCCATCCCGCTGCCGCGAGGCAAGCCAGGCCCGCGAGGAGCGCGCCGAGGGCCACGAGGGTCGCCAACCGCGCGAGCCCGCTCCCGGGCAGGCTGACGCGGGCGGCGAAGATGTCTTGGCGCCCGTGCTCGACATCCTGGGCGAGACGGGTGTCGGTCCAGGCGACCAGCGCCGATCCGCGGTCGCTGACCAATCCCATGCGTGTGCCGAAATCGATGGGGAGGTGCGTCGAGGGCGTCGCGCCGATCTCGGAGTCGAACGACTCCGAGGACACCCGCACGTTGGAGAACGACGCGGCCCCGTCGGCCGAGTAGGCGAGGTAGACGTCCATCAGGACATCGTCGGGGTCGTGACGGCGGTCCAGGAAGGCCACGTCGATACGGCCGTCCGTCGCGACATCCACCACCGGCATGTACTGCGACGTGCCGTCGCCTTCGGGGTTGTCGTTGACCCTGACCGGCTCCGTCCAGGTGCCCCCCCCGTCGGCGGACCGGCGAACGAAGACATCTTCGTCGTCGTTGCGGCCGTCGGACCACACCACCAACAGGTCCCCGTCCGGTCCCACGGCCAGAGAGGGGAACTCCGGCAGGAAGGGCAGGAACCGCTTGACCGGCACGAGTCCCGACTCGAACTCGGAACCCTCGGAGAACGACGCGCCGCCGTCCGTGGAGCGGCTGAGGACCAGCGCCGCGGGCTCGGGCCAGGGCGGTCCCTCCAGGTTCTGGAAGTCGCGGACGTTGTCCTTGAAGTCCTGGTAGACCACCACGAGGTCGCCCTCGTTGTCGACCGCGGGAGCGGGCACCCCCACGCGTGGACGGTCGGGATCGCTGACCGGCACAGGGTCGGTGAACCTCTCGCCTCCGTCGTCGGAGTGGACCGCCACCACCGCGACGGGTCCGACGAACTGCAGCACCGCGACGTCCTCGGCCTGCACGTACATGACGTGCACGTTCCCGTCGGGGTGCACGACGACCCGCGGCTGGAACGCGAGCTCGCCGGCGACCTCCCACGGTCCGTCGAGGCTCTGCCCCCCGTCCTCGGAGCGGGCCAACCACAGGCCCGTCGGCACGTTGCCGGGTCCCTCGAGGTGGGAGTAGACCACGTACAGGGTGCCGTCGAGGCCGAACGCCACGTCGGGCGCGAAGGGGCGGTCGAGGCCTGCGGGCAACGGCAGATCAGTCACCGACCACTGCTGCCCGCCGTCTCGGCTCCAGTGCAGCTCCGCGGAGTAGCTTGGACGATCCAACCGGTGCACCACGACGACGTTGTCCGCATCGGTGGGATTGCGGACGACGGTGGGGCTGTTGCGCGCATCGACGAGCTGGTGGGGACCGCCGTCGTTCACCACCCTGTTGGCCCCCACCTCCACCGCATCGGCGGCGGGTCGCACGAGGAGCCCCCCGACCGCGAGCAACACGGCGAGGATGCCCACGCCCGCGAGCGCGATGACCGGAAGCGGCGGCCGGCGATCCGGCTTCTTGCGGCGCCTGCCCTTCGCGCCCCGGCGTGCAGACGCCTGTGCTGTTCGCGTCACCTCGACCTCCGCCTTCGGGCCACTGTACGAGTGCACATCGAAGCGGGCAACGGTGCCCGAGGCAGCGAAGCGGTAGCGCCCCTACTCGGCGCTCAAGAGATCCTCAGATCCTCGCCGAGGAGCTGCCGCAGTCATCGCCAACCTGGTCACAGACGTGGTCCATGTCCTCATCGACCCACGCGTCCGCTACCGCTGACGCGGCCCGCCCCCGCGTCGGGCGGCGCTGGCGGTTGGCGCGCCGCCTGCTGCGCACGCCGGGCTACTTCGCCGGGCAGGCGCAGCGCTTCCTGCGGGTGGCCTGGTGGGTCTTGACCCGGTCAGCCGGACGCCAGCAGGGGATCCAGCGCCTCGACGTACTCGATCGGAATGCGGTGGGGACGGCCATCGCGGTTGGTGAAGGCCCCGCGCAGCTCGAGGGACGCGATGAGGTCCCCGCTGCGTGTGATCACCTGCCGCCAACGGGCAGAAGCGGTTCCGAGCTGGGTGACCTTGGTCTCCACCGTCAGCACGTGACCGAGCGTCGCCGGCTTGACGTAACGGATGTGGACGTCGACGACGATGAGGTGGAATCCGTCGGCCTGCAAGCGGTCCAGTCCGCAACCGATGCTCGCGAGCGCCTCGATCCGGGCCATCTCGAAGTAGGTGAGGTAGATGGCGTGGTTGACATGCCCGTAGGTGTCGAGCTCGTTGAAGCGGACCTTCAGGTCGGTGGTGTGCAACGGCTTCCTCTCGCAGGTTCTCAGCCCTCCAGGGGATGCGCCGCGGTGATGGAGATGGAGAACTCCCCGGCCGGCGCGGCGTAGGTCACCGTCTCACCGACGCGGCGTCCCACCAGCGCCCGGCCCAGGGGGGACTGGGCGCTCACGACGTTCAAACCCTCCGGGCGGTCCTCCCGGCTCCCGAGCAGGAAGCGTTCCTCGTCCCCGTGCTCGTCGACCGTGGTCACCACCATGCCCGCGGCGACGGTGTCACCGGTCGGCGCCTCACCGACTTCGGCATTGCGCAGCATCTCCTCGAGCTGGCGGATCCGGGCCTCCATCTTGCCCTGCTCCTCCTTGGCCGAGTGGTACTCCGCGTTCTCGCGGAGGTCGCCGTGCGCCCGAGCCGTCTCGATGGCCGCCGACGCGTTCCTGCGGCCTTCACCCTTGAGGTGGGCGAGCTCCTCGCTCAGCCGGGTGTAAGCGGATTGGGACAGCCAGACGGTCTCGGTCACGGTGGTCGTTCCTTGTCTGCTCGGCGGCCCTCGAGAGTCTACGGTCTACCTGTCATGCCGGAGCTGCCCGAGGTGCAGGCCCACGGCGAGCGGCTGTCCGCGGCGTTGGCCGGACAGCAGCTGGTCGGTTTCGACGCGCTCTCGTTCACGGCGTTGAAGACGTACGACCCGCCCCCCCACGCCCCCGTCGGCCGTGCGCTCGGTGCGGTAGGCCGCCGCGGGAAGCATCTCCTGCTCGTCTTCGACGATCTCACCTACGTCGTGCACCTGATGCAGGGAGGGCGCCTCCGGCTCGTGGGGGAACCGGCACGGTCGGGAGGTGCTCGGCCGGCGCAGTCACGCCGTCCCAGAGGCGGCGTGGCGCGATGGGCGTTCTCCGACGGTAGGGCGCTGCAGCTCACCGAGGCCGGGACCGAGCGGCGCGCGGGCGTTTGGGTCGTCCACGGCGATGCGGAGACCGCCGAACCGTTGTCGCGACTTGGTCCCGAGGCGGACGCCGTCAACGAGCAGCAGCTGCGAGTCCTGCTCACCGACCACTCGATGCGCCTGCACTCGTTCCTGCGCGACCAGCGCATCATCGCCGGCCTCGGACGGCGGCTGGCCAACGAGGTGTGCCACCGCGTGCGCTTGTCGCCGTTCGCACCGACGAGCAAGCTCGCCGAGCGTGACGCCGACCGGATCGTCGACGCCATCCGCTCGGTCGTCGCCGAGGGCCTCGAGGCCGAGCGCGCCCGCGACGACATGGGCGCTTCCAAGGACCGCGCCGCCGCGGTCCACGGGCGTACCGGCGAGCCCTGTCCGAGGTGCGGCGACACGGTGCGCGCCGTGGAGTACCGCGACTACGTCGTCAACTATTGTCCCACCTGTCAGACCGGCGGCAGGACGCTCGCCGACAACACCACCAGCAAGTTCCTGAAGTAGCCGATCAAGCCCTCTGGGCGGTGGCGGGCAGATCCAGCACCGACAATCCCTGCCAGGCCAGCCCCGCAAGGTGGTCCACGAACTCCTCGCGCGGCATGGGTCGCTCCTGCAACCACCAATCGCTCGCGACCTGGACCATCCCGACGATGCCGTGCCCCCAGGCCTCCGCGGGATCGGAGTCCATGCCGCGGCGGTCGAGCTCCTCGCCGATGGCGATGGCGACCTCCCGGCCCATGCGCACGATGAAGTCCGCGACCGTCGTCCGCGCCTCGTTGCGCTCGCCGAGCGCTCGATGCATGAGGAACCGGTAGACCTGCGGATCGGCGTCGATGAAGCCCAGGTAGGCGTCGATGACCGACCGGATGCGGATGCGGACCTCAGCCGGCTGTCGGAGGGCCGGCAGCACCGCACACATCACGGGCTCCACGTAGCGCTCGGCCAGGAGCCGGTACAGCTCTCCTTTGTCACCGAAGTGCCGATACAGGATGGGCTTGGTGATGCCTGCCTCCGCGGCGATGCAGTCCATCGATGCGGAGGGCCCGTCTCGTCTGATGACCCGATCGGCGGCGTCGAGAAGCTCGCACCGGCGTGCCTCGCGCTGGGTCATCGCAGCGCCGGGGGCATCCGAGATCGCCGTGTCCATAGGAAATAAGGTTACCCAATAGCCCTGGGTCGGGGGAGTGCGTCTTGACGTGGAGAACAGGTGAAATCCCTGCCTTCGTCGATGAGCCCCCGGCAGGCAGGCGCGTTCTAACCCTTTTGTCCGTCGTGCCATCGAGCGCAGCCGGGCCCGGCCACTACACTCGTCAGTTTGTCGGAAAGGATCCCCGCGTGCCCCGAGCCCGTCGCGGCCTGCTGACCGACCCGACGTTCGCGGTCGCCCTGGCGATCGCGGTCGTCGTCGCGCTCGGCTTCGGGGTGATCGTGCCGGTCCTACCCCTGTTCGCTCGCGCCTTCGGTGTCGGGCTGTTCGAGGTGACGCTCGTCGTGAGCGTCTTCGCCGCCGCCCGGCTCGTGTCGAACGTCTACACCGGCGCGCTCACCGACCGCGTGGGCATGCGCACCTCCATCTGCTGGGGTGCGGGCGTCGTCGCGTTCTCGAGTCTGCTGATCTCG
>Ga0247713_1001244_pt1 | contig 13019 bp, 13 predicted proteins | sample 21E_NmetaG_FD_189936 | JGI IMG/M metagenome (GOLD analysis project Ga0247713, IMG submission 189936) | Soil microbial communities from hillslope of Landscape Evolution Observatory, University of Arizona, Oracle, AZ, United States - 2-1-E_N | ecosystem: Engineered > Artificial ecosystem >... | reverse complement strand
TCGACGGCGACGCCGAGCTGGCCCGCCTGCATTCTCTGGTCGCCCAGCTGGGCCTGCAGGAGCGGGTGAAGTTCGTCCCCCCCCAGCCCCACGGGCGACTTGCCTTGTATTACCGGGCTGCCGATGTCTGCCTCGTGCCCAGCCGGTCGGAGTCCTTCGGGCTGGTGGCACTGGAGGCGGCGGCGTGCGGCACCCCCGTGGTGGCCGCCGCGGTGGGCGGGCTGCGCACGATCGTGGCCCACGGCGTCAGCGGCTTCCTGGTGGAGGGGCGTGACCCCGCTGACTACGCCGCCTACGTGACCCGGCTGCTGGTCGACCCCGCCCTGGCCACGGAGATGAGCCTGCAGGCGACGGTGGCCGCAGGTCGGTACCGGTGGTCGATCACCGCCGGTCGCCTGCGCCGGCTCTACGCCGACCTCACCGCCCGGCGCCTCGTCGAGTGCCGTTGACGGCCTGCTGAGCGCTCCGGAGCACCCGCCGCGGCGCTACATTGAGCGCCGAGGTGGGGGGAACTGCGCCGGTGGGTGGCTTCGCCGCGCCCCGGCTGTATCCCATGTGTTTTTCTTGCTTTCCATCCTTGAGCCGGGTACATTGCCTTCCGGGCCCGAGGGGCGGACGGGTCACCCCTTCGGGGAAGTGGGGGTGGCCAAGAGGTTCCTCGGGCCCGTTCGCGTCCCTGCTCGGCCCGCCGCCCGCACTCTTGCATCACGCTTCCGCCCGGGTTTAGCCTTCGCCCACCCAGCAGCCCGGCGGGAGCTGCACATCGCTGGAGTTCATGGCAAACCTGAGGATTTCAGCCCGCGCGCTCGTCGTATTCGTGGTGATGGCTCTGGCCACACCTGCCTTTGCCGACCCCACGCCCGAAGAGAAGCGGGTAGCGGCCCAAGCGAAGAAGGCGGAAGCCGCCGCTCAGCTGGACACCCTCAGAGCCAATGACGCCGAGCTGGAGGCCGCGGTCAAGGCGCTCGATGCCGGCGTCGCCATGGAGGCCGCCAACACCGACGCCGCCAACCAGGCGCTGCGGGCGGCCGAGCGCAGCCTGACCGGCGCCCAGGCCCGGCTGGCGGCCACGGAGGCCCGCATGGCCGACCTGCGGACCAAGGTCTCCGAGGCCGCGGTGCGGGCCTATGTCCACCCCGGGGGCGACACCTTGTTGGAGATCGTCCGCTCGAAGGACCTCGGTGAGGCCAGCCGGCGCCAGGCGCTCCTCGCCCACGTCGTCTCCAGCGACCGCGACATCGTCAACCAGATGCGCGCCGCCCGCCAGGACGAGCAGATGGAGAAGGAGAACCTGGCCGAGGCGGCCAGCGTGGCCGCCGAGCGCAAGAAGGCGGCGGCCGAGAAGCTGGCCGGCCTGGAAAAAACCCGCAACGACCAGGTCAAGCTCAAGAACGCCCTCGACGCCCGCATCGCCCAGGTCACCTCCGAGGTGGCCGCGCTTTCTCGTGAAGAAGCCACCCTCTCGGCTCTGATCCGGGCTCGCCAGCTGCCGCCGGAGTCGTCGGACTCTCGGTCGGCGCCTGCTGCGGCCAACGCGCCGGCGGCCCGGGTCGGTGGCAGCGGGGTGGCGTGGCCGACCAACGGCTCGGTGACGTCGGGCTTCGGCTACCGGTGGGGGTCGCTGCACGCCGGCATCGACATCGCCAACGGCATCGGCACGCCCATCCGGGCGGCCAAGGCGGGCACGGTGATCCTGGCCGGGTGGAACGGCGGGTACGGCAACTGCATCGTCATCGACCACGGAGGCGGGTTCTCCACCCTGTACGGCCACATGACCCGGCTGCGGACCAGCGAAGGCCAGCGGGTGAGCCAGGGTGACCTCATCGGCGACATGGGGTCCACCGGCAACTCCACCGGCTCCCACCTTCATTTCGAGACCCGCCTCAACGGCACCCCGCAGGACCCCAGCCGCTACCTGCCCTAACGTTCGCCGCATGGTGCGGCTCGAAGTGGTCGGCGGGGGCAAGATGGGCGCCGCCTTGGTGTCGGGCCTGTTGGCGTCGGGCTGGGCGAAGGCGGAGGAGATCGTCGTCGTCGAGCCGGTCGCCGGCCGGCGCGACGAACTGGCCGTGCTGCACCCGGGCCTGGGGCTGGTGGCCGAGGTGGTCGCGGGCGCCGAGGGCGCGGTGGTGGCCGTGAAGCCGGGCGACGTCGAGGCCGCCTGCCGGGCCCTCGCCGGCGCCGGCATCGGCCGGGTCCTGTCCATCGCCGCCGGCGTGACCCTGGCCCGCCTGGAGTCGTGGCTGGACGACGGCACCGCGGTGGTCCGGGCCATGCCCAACACGCCGGCGCTCGTCGGCTGTGGGGCCTCCGCCATCGCCCCCGGTTCGGCCGCCGGCGACGACGACCTGGCCTGGGCCGAGGCGGTGCTGTCGGCGGTGGGCAAGGTTGAGCGGGTGCCCGAGAAGCTGCTCGACGCCGTCACCGGGCTGTCGGGGTCGGGGCCGGCGTACGTCTTCCTGGTGGCCGAGGCGCTTGTCGAGGCCGGCGTGGCCAACGGGCTGCCCCGGCCCGTCAGCGAGATCCTGACCATCCAGACCCTGCTGGGCTCGGCCCGGCTCCTGGCGGAATCCGGTGAGCGCCCTGAGTCGTTGCGGGCGGCCGTGACCTCGCCCGGCGGGACGACTGCCGCCGGCCTGGCCGCTCTCGAGTCGCGGGCGGTGCGGGCCGCGTTCATGGAGGCGGTGACGGCGGCGACGGAGCGTTCGAAGTCCCTCGGCGGCTGAGCCCCTTTCGCCCCGGCGCAACTTGGGCATACATTGCCTACAGGCGAAGAGGGGTGATCGATCTGGTTGCGCAATCTCATGAACGGCCCCGGTACCTGACCGTCGCGGAAGTCGCGGCCCAGCTCCGGGTCTCCACCATGACCGTCTACCGCCTCCTCAAGGCCGGCCAGCTCGCCTCCGTGCGGGTGGGCAAGTCCTACCGGGTGCGCGAGGAAGACGTCGACAGGTACCTGGCGAGCACGTACACGCAGGCCGGGTGAGGTTCGACAACGTCTGGTTCCTGTCCGACTACGGGCTGGAGGACGAGTTCGTCGGGGTGGTGAAGGCGGTGGTCCGGGCCATCGCGCCCCATGTGACCGTGGGTGACGTGACCCATTCGATCCCCGCCCACGACATCCGCGCCGGCGGCCTGGCCCTGGCCCGCAGCATGCAGTACCTCACCCTCGTGCCCGCGGTGGTCCTGGCCGTCGTCGACCCCGGCGTGGGCTCGGACCGGCGGGCGGTGGCGGTGGAGGCGGGCGGCGAGAACGGCGACTCTGCCGGCGCCATCCTGGTCGGCCCGGACAACGGCCTGCTGGCCTCGGCGGTGGCCATGGCCGGCGGCGCCCGCCGGGCCGTCTCGCTGACCAACGAGGAGTACCACCTGCCGGCGCCGGGGCCGACCTTCGCCGGCCGCGACATCTTCGCCCCGGCGGCCGCCCACCTGTGCGCCGGCGTCGACCTGGCCGAGCTGGGCGAGCTGGTCGACCCGATCACCCTGCTGCCGGGGATCATGCCGCTGTCCCGCCAGGAGGACGGGGCCGTGACCGGGGAGGTCCTGTGGGTCGACCGGTTCGGCAACATCCAGCTCAACGTCGACCCCGACGACCTCCTGGTCATGGAGGACCCCCTGGTGCTGGTCTCCGGTGACAAGATCCGCAAGGCGGTGCGCGCCCGTAGCTACTCCGACCTTCGCTCCGGCCAGATCGGCCTGGTCACCGACTCCTACGGGCTCGTGTCGATCGCCCTCGACCGGCGCTCGGCCTCCGAGGAGCTCCGCATCGGCACCGGCGACTCGGTGACCATCAAGGCAGCAGAATAGTCGCCGTCGCAACCGGAGGTTGCGACGGCGAGGCAGTTGCGCTCCGGCCCGCCGGCGGAGCCGGCAGGCCTCCGCCATTTCTTCTGGCCGTCAGCCGAATGAGGCCGCCTTTCGGCGGCGCCGGCGGCCGCTGGCGTTACCGGGCGACCAGCAGAAACTGGATGATCGAGGCGCCGAGGATCAAGACGAGCAGGCCGGCGAGGAGGATGGCGATGGACGGCCTCACTAGAACAATGATGCGCACAGGCGGTTGATTTCGCGCTCCAAAGATGACAGGCCGTCGACCTTGCCGATGCACAGGGAGATGCCGGCCTCGGCCGCCGCCCGCTCCAGGGGGGCGTCGATGTAGGCGGTGTAGAGGATCATCACCTGGTCGGGCCGGCGCTGGCGGATGCCGCGGGCGGTGTCCAGGCCGTCCATGCCCGGCATCTTGTAGTCGATGACCACGATGTCGGGGTCGGCGTCGACCACCGCCTCGAGCGCGGCAGGGCCGCTGGCGACGTCACCCACCACCTCGTACCCGTCGAGGGAGAGCATGGAGGTGAGCATGCGGCGAACGTGGTCGGTGTCGTCGACCACCATCACCCGGATCGTGCGGGACACGACGGATGATGCTACCCGCTTGGGCCTCGTCACCCGGTGGTTCGCTCCCACGTCCGCGTGACCTCGAGGGCGAGGGTCATCCACGGGGAGACGTCGGCCGGCGGGGAGGGTGCGGCGACTGGCACAGCGACGGGGACGGCGACCGGAACGGTGGTCGTGGGCGCCGCCGGCTTGGGTGCCGCCGGCGCCTTGGGGGCCGCCGTGGCGGGCGGCGCCGGTGCCTTGGTGGTGGGCGGGGCCGGCGCCTTGGTGGTGACGGTCTTGAGGACGGCGCCGCCGGGCCGGCCGAGGAAGTTCTCGACGATGAAGACGGTGTTGCCCTTGGTCACCACGCCCACGCCCATGAACGTCACCTCGGTGTCGGTCATGTTGAGGTAGTGCGAGCGGCTGGCGACCAGCGCCTGGTGCACGGTGTCGATGTCCGGGCCCTGGCCCACGTTCTCGCTGACCTTGGACCAGGCGCCGCTGACCTGCTTGGACACGATGGTGTTGTGGGAGATGATCCCGTCGGCGGCCATCTTGGCCGCCCAGGTCCGGGCGATGACGGCCAGGCTCTCGTCCCAAACCAGCGCCGGCGCACCGACCGACGCCCGTACCTGGTTGGTCAAGGCCACGATCTTGGACTCCTCGGCAGAGGCGGCCTGCGCCGGTGCCGGGACGGCGAGGACCGCGGCGGCAACGGCCGCGGCGGTCACGGCTGCCGCCACGCTTGCCTTCCAACGGCCCAGGGGTCCCATTTGCCTTTCCTTCGTGCGTCAGTTGTCGGGTTGTTGATCTGCGGATCGGCGGGCGGGCCCGGCACCTTGAGGGGCGGCGGTAGAATTGGTCCGCTGGGCAGAGGACGGCGCTTGTGAACAGACGCACGAGGTCACGTACACTTCGGGCAATGCAGGACCCGAAGAGGGACGAAGGTTCCCCGTCGCCCGCCCGAGAGGCACCGGCCTGGGCGCCCGGCCCCGGCGCCAACGGCAACGGCAGCACCGGGCTCACCGTCCCCGTCGAGGCCGTCCTGCCCGCTGCGGGCATGGGTGCGCCGTCCCGGAACCCCCGCCGCATCCCCGAGGCCACCGTCGCCCGCCTCCCGGTCTACCTCCGCAGCCTGCTGGAGGTGGCCGACGCCCACACCGTGACCATCTCCTCAGAGCGCCTGGCCGAGATGGCGGGCGTGAACGCGGCCAAGGTCCGCAAGGACCTGTCCTACCTCGGCTCCTACGGCACCCGGGGCGTCGGCTACGACGTCCAGTTCCTGCTGGTCCAGATCAACCGGGTCCTGGGCCTGACCCAGGACTGGCCGGTCGTGATCGTCGGCATCGGCAACCTGGGCCAGGCCCTGGCCAACTACAAGGGCTTCGGGGCCCGTGGCTTCCGCATCGCCGCCCTCGTCGACGCCGACAAGGCCAAGGTGGGCGAGATCGTGGCCGACCTGCCCGTCCGCCACCTCGACGACCTGCCCGCCATCGCCGCCCAGGACCAGATCGCCATCGGCATCGTGGCCACGCCGGCGGGGTCGGCCCAGGAGGTCGCCGACCTGCTGGTGGCGGCCGGCGTGACGTCGATCCTGAACTTCGCCCCCGCGGTGATCCAGGTGCCCCGGGGTGTGTCGCTCCGCAAGGTCGACCTGTCGATCGAGCTGCAGATCCTGTCCTTCTACCAGCAGCTGCGGGAGGTCGCTCCCCGCGTGGCCGAGGCGCAGTAGATGCAGTACCCGGTGAACCTGGTGCTCGACGGCCGGCGCTGCCTGGTGGTCGGCGGCGGCACGGTGGCCCTGCGCAAGGTGGAGGGATTGCTGGCGTGCGGAGGCCGGGTCACCGTCGTGGCCCCGCGGGTCAATCCCGGGCTGCGGATGCTCAGTGGGGTGATGATCGAAGAGCGGGCATGGCAGCCGGAGGACCTCGAGGGCATGTGGCTGGTGATCGCCGCCACCGACGACCGGGCGGTCAACCGGGCGGTCTACGAGGCCGGCCAGCGGGCCGGCGTGTGGGTCAACGGTGCCGACGACCCGGCCAACTGCTCGTTCACCCTGCCGTCGGTCGTCCGCCGGGGTGACCTCCAGGTGACCGTCTCCACCGGGGGCCGCAGCCCGGCGCTGTCCACCTGGCTGCGCCGGCGGCTGGAGGGCGAGATCGGCCCTGAGTACGCCGTCCTGCTCGACCTGCTGGCCACCGAGCGCGACGGGCTCAAGGCCGCCGGTGTGAGCACCGAGGGCCTCGACTGGCGATCGGCGCTCGACTCCGACATGCTCGACCTCATCCGCACCGGTGACCTGGCCCACGCACGAGAGCGTCTGCAGACGTGTCTGTCGTCGTCGTCGGACTGAGCCACCGCACCGCCCCGCTCGAGCTGCTCGAGCGCATGGCGATGCGGGACGAGCGCCTCCCGAAGGCCCTGCACGACCTCATGGCCCGCGACTTCCTGAGCGAGGCCGTGGTGCTGTCGACCTGCCACCGGGTGGAGGTCTACGTGGTGGCCGAGCGCTTCCACGGAGCCATGGCCGATGTCCGGCACTTCCTGAGCGAACTTTCCTTCGTGCCCCCGGAGGACTTCTCCGACCACCTCTACGTCCATTACGACGAGGCCGCGGCCGCCCACCTGTTCGGCGTGACCGCCGGCCTGGACTCCGTTGTCGTGGGGGAGACGCAGGTCCTCGGCCAGGTGCGCGACGCCTGGGAGCGGGCCCGTCTGGAGGAAGCGGCCGGCGCCCGGCTGTCGGCCCTGTTCCGCCAGGCCCTGGAGGTGGGCAAGCGGGCGCGCACCGAGACCGCCATCGCCAGGGGCATCACATCGCTGTCGCAGGCCGCCGTGGCCATGGCCACCGAGCGGCTCTCCGGGCTTACCGGGCGGAACGTGGTCGTGCTCGGCGCCGGCGAGATGGGCGCCGGCCTGGTCGACGAGGTGGCCGAAGCGGCGGTGCCCGGCAGCCGGGTCACCGTCGCCAACCGCACCTGGGCCCGGGCCGAGCAGCTGGCCGAGCGGGCCGGCGGCCGGGCCGTCACCCTCGACGGGCTGCCCGCCGCCCTCGCCCATGCCGACCTGCTGCTCACCAGCACCGGCTCCACCAGCGTCGTGCTGAGCGCCGCCGACCTGGCCAAGGCACTGGAGTTCCGGCCCGACCGGCCGCTGCTGATCGTCGACCTGGGGATGCCGCGCGACATCGACCCCGCCGCCGGCGCCCTGGGCGGCGTGAGCCTGCTGGGCCTGGCCGACGTGGAGCGCTTCGTGGCCGCCAACCTCGACGAGCGCCGCAAGGAAGTCGCCCCCGTGCGGGCCATCGTGGCCGAGGAGGTCGAGCGCTGGGTCGAGGTCACCACCGCCCGCCAGGCCACGCCCACCGTCGCCGCCCTGCACCGGCGGGCCGAGGAGCTGCGCAGCGCGGAGATGGACCGCTACCGCAACCGCCTCGCCGGCCTGGAGCCCCGGGAACGGGAGGCGGTCGAAGCCCTCACCCGCGGCCTGCTGGCCAAGCTGCTGCACGACCCCACCGTGCGGCTGAAGGACGCCGCCGGGTCGCCCAAGGGCGAGCGCCTGGCCGGCGCCCTCACCGAGCTCTTCGATCTGTGACATCCCGCATCGAACTGGTGACGGAAACCGGCGCCCTGACCCCCGAAAACGTCACCAGTTCAGTCGGGCGGTGACCCCCCTGCGGGCGGCGACCCGTGGGAGCAGGCTGGCGCGGGCACAGACCGACCTGGTCGCTGAGCTCCTCGACATCGAGGTTCAGCCGGTCGTGGTGGACACGGTGGGAGACCGGCGGACCGACCTGCCCGTCTGGGAGTTGGGCGGCCGGGGGGTGTTCGTAAAGGAGGTGCAGGCCGCGGTGCTCGACGGGCGGGCCGACTTCGCCGTCCACTCGGCCAAGGACCTGCCGTCGACGACTCCCGAGGGGCTGGCCATCGCCGCCGTGCCCGAGCGGGCCGACGCCCGTGATGCCCTGGTCGGCCAGCGGTTCGACTCGCTCCCGGCCGGTGCCCGCATCGCCACGGGGTCGGTGCGCCGCCGGTCCCAGCTGGCGTGGCTGCGCCCGGACCTGACCTTCGCCGGCCTCCGGGGCAACATCGACACCCGGCTGTCCAAGGCCGGCGGGTTCGCGGCCATCGTGGTCGCCGCCGCGGCATTGGACCGCCTGGGGTGCACGCCGGAGGTGACCGACGTCCTCCCTCCGGGGCTGATGGTGCCCCAGGTGGGCCAGGGCGCACTGGCCGTCGAGTGCCGGGCCGGCGACCGCGACACGCTGGCCGCGCTTGCGAAGATCGAGCACGAGCCGTCCCGCCGGGCGGTCGACGCCGAACGGGCGTGGCTGCGTGAGGTCGGCGGGGGCTGCGACCTGCCGGTGGGGGCGTATGCAACCGTGTCGGGGGACGGCCGGGTCACCCTCACGGCGATGATCGGGACCTTGGATGGCCGGGTGATGTTGCGGGATACCGACGCCGGCGACGACCCGGACGAGCTGGGCCGGCGGCTGGCCCGCCGCCTGCTCGACGACGCCGGCGGCGCTTCCCTCCTCGCCGACCTGCGATGACGGTCTACCTGGTGGGGGCGGGGCCAGGTGACCCCGGCCTGCTGACCCGCCGCGGCGCCGAGTTGCTGTCCCGGGCCGACGTGGTGGTCCACGACCGGCTGGCGGAGATCTCGTTGCTGGAGCTGGCGCCGGCGGGCGCCGAGCGCATCGACGTGGGCAAGTCACCCGGCGGGCCGGTCGCCCAGGAGGAGATCAACGCCCTCCTGGTGGAGCGCGGCCTGCGGGGCGAGTGCGTGGTCCGGCTGAAGGGTGGTGACCCCTTCGTGTTCGGGCGGGGGGGCGAGGAGGCCCAGGCCCTGGCCGCCGCCGGCGTACCGTTCGAGGTGGTGCCCGGCATCTCGGCCGCGGTGGCGGTCCCGGCCTACGCCGGCATCCCCGTCACCCACCGGGCCCTGTCGACGTCGTTCACCGTGGTCACCGGCCACAGCCGCCACGCGGTGGACGACGACGTCGACTGGGACGCCCTGGCCCGGGCCGCCGACACGATCGTCGTCCTCATGGGCGTGGCCCACCGGGCCGAGATCGCCGCCCGGCTCCAGGCTGGCGGGCTGGCGGCCACCACGCCGGTGGCGGCCATCCGATGGGGCACCCGGCCCGGCCAGCGCACCGTGCGCACGACCCTCGGCCAGCTGGCCGACGTGACCCTGGAGCCGCCGGTGACGATCGTCATCGGTGAGGTCGCCGGCCTCGACCTCCGGTGGTTCGAGGGTAGGGCGCTGTTCGGCCGCCGGGTGGTGGTGACCCGGGCCCGGGCCCAGGCGTCGAACCTGGTCGAGAAGCTGCGGGCGCTGGGGGCGGAGACGATCGAGTTGCCGACCATCGAGATCGTCGGCGAGCCGCTCCACGGCCTGACGCCGGCCGCCTACGACTGGGTCGCCTTCACGTCGGTGAACGCGGTGGAGCGGGTCTTCGCCGGCCTGCGCGACGCCCGGGCGTTCGGCGCCGCCCAGGTGGCCGCCGTCGGCCCCGGCACCGCCGGCGCCCTCGCCGCCCGGGGCGTCATTGCCGACCTGGTGCCCGCGTCGGCAGTGGCCGAGGCGCTGGTGGAGGCGTTCCCCGCCGGCGCCGGCCGGGTGCTGCTCCCGCAGGCCGCCGCGGCCCGGCCGGTCCTGGCCGACGGCCTGCGGGCAAAGGGCTGGACGGTGGAGGTGGTCGAGGCCTACCGGACGGTCCCGGCGCGACCGACCGACGACGCCCTGGCCGCGGCGGCCAAGGCCGACGCCATCGCCTTCACGTCGTCCTCGACGGTCACGTCGTGGCTGGCCTTGGGCGCGACGCTGCCACCGGTCGTCGCCTGCATCGGCCCGGTGACCGCGGCCACCGCGGCCACCCACGGCGTGCCGGTCACCGTGGTGGCGACCGAGCACACCGTCGACGGCCTGGTGAATGCCCTGGTCGGGGCCTTGGGCGCCGCCTGACGACGCAGTGACCGCCCTCAGGTCGTGAAGGGCCCTTTGTCCTCCGCCGGCTCCTCCACCGCGCCGGGGGCCAGCGTCACCTCGAGAGGGATGAACCCCACCGGCTCGTCGTTCAGGGTGACGACCCACTCGAACCGGCCGGAATGGGTGAACACGATCTGCTCGAACGGCAGGGCGATCGGCACGTAGGACGGTGCGCCCGGCGTGGTGCCTGGGGCGTGGCCCACGTTGATCACCCCCCGGGCCTCGGGGCCCATGGCCTCGCCGTCGCGCATGAGGGCCACCGTCAGATGGTGGTCGGTGAGCGCCTCGGCATAGGACACCTCGATGACGAGGACCACGGTCAGGCCGGCGTGGGTGGCCGGGAAGGAGTGGGTGTACAGCCGGTCCCACTGCCCGCCGAACACGTACAGCTTGCTTTCGGCCACCCGCGCCGCGTCAGCGAGCATGGCGCTCTGGAGTCTCATATGGCCCACACCGTACGCTGGACGGGTGACCTTCCCCGCCCGGCGGATGCGGCGGCTCCGCCGCACGCCGGCCCTGCGCCGGCTGGTGGCCGAGACCCGGCTGTCGGTGGACGACCTCGTGGCGCCGCTGTTCCTGCGGGAAGGCATCGATGTCCCCCAGCCGATCAGCTCCATGCCGGGCGTGGTCCAGCACACGCGCGAGTCCCTCCGCAAGGAGGTCCGGGCCCTGGCCGACCTCGGCGTGCCGGCGGTGATCCTGTTCGGGGTGCCGGCGGTGAAGGACGAAAGTGGCTCGGCGGCGTGGGACCCCGCCGGCGTCGCCCAGCTCGGCCTGGCCGACATCCGCGACGAGGTGGGCGACGCCCTCGTGGTCATGGCCGACCTGTGCCTCGACGAGTACACGACGTCGGGCCACTGCGGCGTGCTGGCCGCCGACGGCAGCGTCGACAACGACGCCACCCTGGAGCTCTACGCCCAGGTGGCGGTCGCCCAGGCCGAGGCCGGCGCCGACGTCGTCGCCCCCTCGGGGATGATGGACGGCCAGGTGGCCGCCATCCGGGCCGCCCTGGACTCGGCCGGGTTCGAGCCGACCGCCATCCTGGCCTATGCGGCCAAGTTCGCCTCCCCTCTGTACGGGCCGTTCCGAAAGGCGGTCGACGTCGCCATCGCCGGCGGCGGCGACCGCACGCAGTACCAGGAGGACTATCGCAACCCTCGCGAGGCGCTGGCCGAGGTGGCCCTCGACGTGGCCGAGGGCGCCGACATGGTGATGGTGAAGCCGGCGGTGGCCTACCTCGACGTCATCGCCGCCGTCCGGGCCCGCTTCGACGTGCCCGTGGCCGCCTACCACGTGTCCGGCGAGTACTCGATGCTCAAGGCGGCGGCGGAGCGGGGCTGGATCGACGGCGCCGCCGTGGCCCTGGAGCAGCTGACCGCCATCAAGCGGGCCGGCGCCGACGTGATCCTCACCTACCTGGCCCGGGAGCTGGCGGAGAGCCTGTGACCCCCTCCGTTCTGGTTGCACCTACCCGCGCATGCGGTGGTCAGGTGCAACCAGTTCCCTCGTGAGCAGCAACGAGGAGCTGTTCGCCCGGGCCCAGCGGGTGATCCCCGGTGGGGTCGACTCGCCGGTGCGCTCGTTCCGCTCGGTGGGTGGGACCCCCTACTTCGTCGCCCGGGCCGAGGGGGCCTACGTCTGGGACGTCGGGGGCCGGCGCTACACGGACTACGTGCAGTCGTGGGGCGCCTCCATCCTGGGCCACGCCCATCCCAAGGTGGTGGAGGCGGTGCAGCGGGCGGCGGCCGACGGCACGTCCTACGGGGCCCCGACCGAGCGGGAGGTGCTGCTGGCCGAGGCCATCCGGGAGCGGATGCCGTCGTGCGAGAAGGTGCGGCTGGTCTCCAGCGGCACCGAGGCCACCATGACCGCGGTGCGGGTGGCCCGGGGCTACACCGGCCGGGACAAGGTGGTGGTCTTCGACGGCTGCTACCACGGTCACTCCGACACCCTGCTCGCCGCCGGCGGCAGCGGCCTGGCCACCCACGGCGTCCCCGGGTCGGTCGGGGTGCCGGCGTCGGCCGTGGCCGACACGGTCGTGGTCCCCTACAACGTGGTGCCGGCGATCGGCGACGACGTGGCCGCCGTCCTGGTGGAGCCGGTGGCGGCCAACATGGGCCTCGTCCCGCCGGCCGAGGGCTTCCTCGCCGGCCTCCGGTCGGCGTGCGACGCCGCCGGCGCCCTGCTGATCTTCGACGAGGTCATCACCGGGTTCCGGCTCGGCCGGGGCGGCGCCCAGGAGCGGTTCGGCCTCACCCCCGACCTCACCTGCATGGGCAAGGTCATCGGCGGCGGCCTCCCGCTGGCCGCGTTCGGGGGCCGGGCCGACGTCATGGCCTGCCTGGCCCCGGAGGGGCCGGTGTACCAGGCGGGCACGCTCTCGGGGAACCCGCTGGCCACCGCCGCCGGCCTCGCCGTCCTGGAGGAGCTCGACGCCGGCGCCTACGCCCAGCTGTCGGGCCGGGCCGCCGAGCTGGCCGCCGGCCTCTCCCAGGTCATCGCCGAGGCCGGCCTGCCGGTGTCGGTGCCCGTCCTCGGCCCCCTGCTGGGCCTGTTCTTCACCGCCACCCCGCCCACCGACTTCGCCACGTCCAAGGCGTCGGACGCTAAGGCCTACGCCGGCTTCTTCCACCAGATGCTCGACCGTGGCG
>Ga0247713_1001243_pt1 | contig 13027 bp, 13 predicted proteins | sample 21E_NmetaG_FD_189936 | JGI IMG/M metagenome (GOLD analysis project Ga0247713, IMG submission 189936) | Soil microbial communities from hillslope of Landscape Evolution Observatory, University of Arizona, Oracle, AZ, United States - 2-1-E_N | ecosystem: Engineered > Artificial ecosystem >... | reverse complement strand
GAGATGAGCGCAGCTGCTCCCGAAGACCCGCCTCGAGTCGTCATGACCTACTACAACCCGATCCACATGCTGGGGGAGGTCGAATTCTGCAGGCGCGCGGCCAAGTGCGGCGCGACCGGGCTCATCGTTCCCGACCTCCCGTTAGAGGAGTCTCGTTCGCTCCGGCGCGCCGCGGCGGAAGAGGACCTCGCGTGGATCCCGCTGGTTGCTCCCACGACTTCCGAGGCTCGCACCGCCGAGCTCGCGGCTACCGCAACCGGTTTCGTCTACGCGGTGTCGACCTTGGGCGTGACCGGCGAACGGAGCGCGCTGTCCGCTCGGGCCGCGGCCGTCGCAACGCGGTGCAAGGCCGCCACGGACGCACCTGTGCTCGTCGGTATCGGGGTTTCGACGCCCGCTCAGGCGCGGGAGGCGGCGGGCCCCGCCGACGGGGTCGTGATCGGATCTGCGGTCGTTCGTCTGGTGCTCGAGGAAGGCGCGGCGGCGGCAGGAGGCTTCCTCGCCTCCGTCCGCGCCGCGCTGGACTCTCGGCCGGGCTGATTCAAAGCGAGCTCATGTGGAAAAACCCCTTACTTCTCGCAAATCCGTGTCGATACGGCTCTTGGGTGAAAGCATTTCCCGAGGGAGGGACCAATGCGACAGATCCGCATCCAAAAGGGACGAAGGCCCCGGCCGTAACGATGTCGAGGTCGCCCCGCGCCGGCGGAGCCGGCCGGTCGGGGGGATCATTGCTTCCACCTGCCGCGATCGTCGTCTTCTAGACGCGGACCTCTCTCGTGCCGCTCGGTGACAGCTTTCCCGGCGTGCTGGCGGCCGCTCGCGCCGGCGGTGAGTGGGCATGGGCGGAGCTCTACAAAGACCTCGCCCCGACCGTCCTCGGTTACCTCCGCCTCCGGGGTGCGCCCGACCCCGAGGACACCTTGGGGGAGGTGTTCCTCCAGATCGTGACCGGCCTCGAGAAGTTCGACGGTGGCGAGGCGGAGTTCCGAACGTGGGCGATGTCGCTCGCCCATCGGCGCGCCATCGATGCCTACCGCAAGGCCGCCCGCCGACCGGCGGTGCCCGTCGGAGACGCCCTCGCCGACCTCGCCGAAGGGATCGAGGATGTAGAGGCGCAGGGACTCGACCGCTTACAGGCGGCCGATGCGCTTCGAGTGATCCGGACCCTGTCACCCGACCAGCAGGACGTTCTTCTGCTCCGCCTGGTCGCCGGCCTCACCGGTGAGGAGGTGGCCCAGATCCTCGGCAAGCGTGTCACTGCGGTGAAGGCGCTTCAGCGGCGGGGCGTCGCGGCGCTGCGCAAAAAACTCTCCGGCGAGGGCGTATCCAGATGACTCCGCCCGGCGATTACGAAGTGATGCGAGAGCTGCGAGGGATTTCCGACCACGATATCGAGCGCCTCCTCGACGGAGAGGTGCTCGGTGACGCCGACTTGGACGACGTCGCGATCCACCTGCGGAACCTGCGGGCCGTGAGTGCGCAGGTTCCGGGGGATGACATCGCAAGACGTCAGGTCGCCGCCGTGGTCGCCGCAGCCCGCACCCGTGCCCACGGCGCCGCCCCCCGCGGGGCGGCGCCGCCCTTCACTCCCGCCGGCGCCCTTCTGCGCCGGGTGAAAACTGCCGCCGCCGGTCTCGCCGCCACCGCCGTGGGGCTCACCGGCGCCACCGCCGGGCTTGCCTACGCAGGAGTCGACCTTCCGGGTCGGGCGGCCGAGCGGGCCGTCGAGGCGGTTCTGAGGGTCGAGCTACCCAACCAGGGACCTGTTGACACTCCGGGGTCCACCGAGGCCGGCGACGTCGCCGACCGGGTCCGCGCGGTCATCGACGCATGGACCGAGGAGGATCGCGGTTGTTGGTTCGGACGGGCCGTCTCGGGCGCCGCCCGCGGCGAGATCGAGGGCCGCCGGGCCGAAGATCCGTGCGCGCAGGACGGCAACGCCGCCCGCAAGGGAAGCAAGGTCACGGGCGGGGAGAGGACGGCCGGCAAGGCTCGCGCCGACGATGGTCGCGCCCGGGCGGAGAAGGCGGCCGAGGGCAGGGCGGAGGGCGCCGAAAAGTCGAGTGCCGGGAAGGCGACCGCCGAGGAGAAGTCGTCGGCGGGACGGGCCACCGGGACCGAGAACTCCGGCGACGGCCGGTCGACCGCCGAGGAAAAGTCGAGCACCGGGCAGTCGAGGGCCGAGGAGCAATCCGGTTCCGAGCGGCCGGGGGGCGAGGATCGTTCTTCGGAGGGCCGGGCGAACGGAGAGCAAAACTCGGGCGTTGCCCGAGACGACATCTCTGAATGAGGAAGAAACTAGTCACAAAGTAGCTGCACCGTCCCCCGAGCGGCCTCGCCTCAGCGGCGGGGCCGCTTGCGTTTGCGTCCCACCCTCCTCCTAGGCTTGGAGTCGAACGACGTTCGATACCCAGGGAGCGATGTGAGGCCGAAGCACGAGGTGGAGCAAGCCAAAGCGCTCTTCGATGAGGGTCTGAACGACTGCGAGATAGCGCGGGCGATTGCGCTGCCCCGGTCGACGGTAAGGGAGTGGCGGATAAAAGGATGGTCCGTCGGGCACTACATCCATAACGGGATCGCCTATGCCCTATGCCCGAGGTGCAGCGACGGCGACCTGGCTGAGTCGCAATATGCGTATTTGCTCGGCCTCTACCTTGGTGACGGCTGCCTCTCTCCCGCTCCAAGGGGCGTCTACAGGCTCCGGATCACTCTCGACCACGCCTATCCGATGATTATCGCGGCTGCGTCCGAGGCGATTGCCGCGGTCAGGGGTGGAGGTCCAGATTGCGTTGGGTTCGCCCAACAGCCGGGATGCATCGAGGTATACGGTTACTGGAAGCACTGGCCGTGTCTTTTTCCCCAGCACGGTGCCGGCCGTAAGCATCTGCGCAAAATCGAACTTGCGCCATGGCAACACTCGATCGCCGAGCGGTTTTCCCGCGAACTCCTTCGGGGGCTTATCCATTCCGACGGCTGTCGTGACCTGAACGTGGTGAACGGCAAGAGTTATCCGCGCTACTCGTTCATCAACCACTCGGCCGACATCAGGATGATCTTCTGCGATGCATGTGACCGTCTCGGTGTCCATTGGACAAGGCCGTATTGGCAGACGGTGTCGCTTTCCCGCCGCACCGACGTGGAATTCCTCGATACGTTCATTGGGCCCAAGACGTAACCCACTAGACTCAAACGGATACGCCCCGGTGGAGGAACGGAATACTCAATAGGCTCAAAACCTATCGGCCTTCGGGCCATGTGGGTTCGAATCCCACCCGGGGCACCTTGGTGAATAGTCCCCCGACAGAGCGAGTTGCGCTTCGGCTACCAAACAAGCTCTGGGTTCCCAGGCGTGCCGGCGCTATATTGGTGCTTCTTCTGCTGACGGGAGGGAGCCGTGAACTTCGATCTCTTCGGGGACGTCAACTGGCTCGCCGTCTTCGTCGCGGGCGCCGTGTACTTCGCGCTCGGCGGCGTCTGGTTCCTCCCGGGCGTGTTCGGCAAGACGTGGAGCCGGGCGATGGGCTGGGATATGTCCGAAGATACCGAGGGGCCGGGTCCCGAGATCTACTTGGGTCCGCTGGTGGCGTGTCTTGTGGCTTCGGTCGCGCTGGCGCTCCTCGCCGAGGGGACCGGGTCCACCACGCTTGCCGAAGGGGTTGCCCTCGGCCTGATCGTCGGGATCGGGCTCGTTGGGTCGGTGCTGTTCGTGACCGGGGTATTCGACCCGAAAAAGCCACAGCCGATGACGTGGTTCGTGGTGAGCGCCGGGTACCACGTGGTCGGGCTCGTTCTTGCCTCGATGATCCTCTCGACGTGGCAGTAGCAACCCCCCCGGCGCCACCGCTGGCCCACCGTGCGTCCCATATACTTCTCCGCCCTATGCATATCCAGAAGCGCTTGTCGCAGGTCGGTGATCGACTGTCGCAGATCCGCGAGGACCTACGCATCGTGGAGGAGCAGCTGCTCTTCCAGATGGACGTCCTCGAGGAGGCGAAGACCCGCATGCTGGTCTCGGAGAACCCGGTCGCCGACCGGGAATTCCGGATCGCCCGCGACGATCACGAGCGGCTCCTCCGCCAGCGCGACGGTCTTACTGAGGAGATCGCGGATCTCCAGCAGGAGCAGGACCGGCTTCTGGATCTCATGCTGAACGTCTAGACCGATCTCGAGGGGAGTCGGCATCATGGCCACCGCGACGCCCGCACAGCCGAAAGTGCTCATCGCAGAGGACGAAGCGATCATTCGACTCGACCTCAAGGAGATGCTCGAGGAGGAGGGCTTCGACGTCGTCGGAGAAGCCGCGGACGGCGACGCCGCGTTGCGCCTGACGAGGGAGAGGACTCCGGACCTCGTGATCATGGACGTGAAGATGCCCGGTATGGACGGGCTGAGTGCGGCCGAGCAGATCGTCTCGGACGATCTGGCCGCGGTGTTGGTCCTGACCGCGTTCTCGCAGAAAGACCTCGTCAAACGGGCGGCGGAGGCCGGGGCGCTCGGCTATCTCGTCAAACCCTTCCAGAAGTCAGACCTTCTCCCGGCGATCGAGATCGCGCTGGCGCGGCATGCAGAGCTCGCGTCGGTGCGGCACGAGAGCCGCTCACTCGAGGAGCAGCTCGAGACCCGCAAGCTGGTCGACCGCGCCAAGGGACTCTTGATGGACGCAGGGGGCATGACCGAGGCCGAAGCGTTCCGGCACATCCAGAAGCGGGCGATGGACAGCCGCATGTCGATGCGGGCGGTGGCGGAGGAAGTCCTGCGGGAAGCGCCGCAGGCACGGTAGGGCGGTTTCGGGACCTTCTCTGCGACACATGTAGTAGTGGGCGGGGAGAAATTCCCATCTCCCACCTGCGATGGTGGACAACCGGCCGTGGGTCGGTAAGATAGCGCCCGATTCCCGCGCCGGTCGGGCGGCCTTCCGAACGGATGGAATGCCGGTCGTCGAGACTCGGGACGAGGTCCGTTGTCACGAATAAGGGGGAGCTGGATGAGAAGGTCGAAGTGGTTCACGCTGCTTGCCATGCTGTTCGCGCTGTCGCTCGTAACCGCCGCGTGTGCGGACGACACCGAGACCAGCCCGGGCGGCGGAAACGGCGGCGATGCAGCGGCGACGTGTGACGAAGACGAATTCGGATGCGTCGAGATCGCCGAGGGCTCGCCGATGACGCTGGGCACGCTCCTCGTGATCACCGGAGAGAACGCCTCACTCGGCCTCGACAGCCAGCACGGCGTCGAGCTGGCCGCCGACTACTACGCCGACGAGAGCTTCGACGGCTCCCCCGGCGAGGTCCTCGGCCACGCGATCGAGTTCGACCACCAGGACGACCTGTGCTCGCCCGAGGGCGGCACCACCGGCGCGCGCGCGCTGGCCTCCAACGAGGCGGTCGTCGCGGTCATCGGGACGTCGTGCTCCGGAGCGGCCGAGCCCGCCGCCCCGATCCTCTCCGAGGAGGGAATCGTTCTGATTTCGCCGTCGAACACGGCCCCGTCACTCACCGACCCGGAGACGCACGAGCCGTTCTACCTCCGGACCGCGCACAACGACCGGATCCAGGGATCCGCCATGGCACAATTCGTCGGCGAGGAGCTCGGGCACAAGACGGCGGCCACGATCCACGACGGCTCGCCCTACGCCGAGCAGCTGCAGCAGGTCTTCGCCGACACGTTCACGAGCGAGTACGGCGGCGAGATCACGAAGCAGGAAGCGGTGCAGGTGGGTCAGAAGGACGTCACGCCGGTGCTCACGAGCATCGCGTCGGACTCGCCCGACTTCCTTTACTTCCCGGTATTCGTTGCCGAGGGTGGCCTCATCACCGCTCAGGCGCGCGAGACGGCCGGCCTCGAGGACACCGACCTCGGCGGCGCCGACGGAATCCTGACGCCCGACTGGATCGCGGCAGCAGGCGAGGAGAACGCGGAGGGTGCGTACCTCTCGGGCCCGGACCTCGAGTTCTCCGGCGACTTCTACGAGGCCGAGTTCCTGCCGGCGTACGAGGATCAGTTCAGCGAGCCGACTTCGGTATTCCACGCCCACGCCTTCGACGCCACGATGATGGTCCTGACGGCGGTTGAAGACGTTGCCATCCAGGAAGGCGGCACCACGTACATCCCGCGCACCGCGCTCCGGGACGCCCTGTTCGACATGCAGCACGACGGGATCACCGGCGCGCTCGACTGCAACGAGAACGGCGACTGCAACCAGGACGCGACGATCTCGGTGAGCGTCGTCGAGAACGGCAAGTTCAAGCGCATCTGGCCGGAATAAAGAGGCGCCTATCAGACGAGGGTGGCGGCTGCGGGTGGGTCCGAGAGGGCCCACCCGCAGTTCGTCTGGGCCCCGAACCCGCCGCTCGTGTCGGGGTAAGGTGTCCCCATTTTCTGGCACGGCACGTGGTCAGTCCTTACCGGCGGAGAGGAATGATGCATGCGGTTTGCCTTACCTGAACGGCTCTCGCTCCAGAAGATCATCCAGCTGGTCCTCGGGCTCCTCCTGGCCGTGATCGTCCTCGTGAGCTCGATGAAGACCATCAACACGGGGAACTTCTCGGGATCGCAGTGGCGGAACTTGGTCGTCAGCGGGATCGCGCTGGGCAGCATGTACGCCCTCATCGCGATGGGCTACACGCTCGTATACGGCATCCTGTTCATCATCAACTTCGCCCACGGCGAGGTCTTCATGGCCGGGGGCTACACCGCCTTCTTCGTCGCGCGGGCATTCAGCGACTCGGGCTTCCTCGCCGACAACCCGATCATCTCGCTGATCGTGGTGTTTGCGGTCGGCATGCTCGTGTCGATGATGATCGCGATCACGCTCGAGCGCGTCGCCTACCGAAGGCTGCGCGGCGCGCCGAGGCTCGTTCCTCTGATCACCGCGGTGGGGGCGTCGCTGTTCCTGCAAAACACCTTCCGCGGTCTGTACGGTGCCCAGGTGCGGGCTTATCCGGAGGTCGAGGTGCTCTCCGGGACCGTCTCGATCTTCGGGATGCCGGTCGGCAAGCTCAGCCTGCTCACCATCCTGCTCGCGGCAGCTCTGATGTTCACGCTCTTCACTTTCATAACCAAGACCAAGACCGGCCGCGCCATGCGCGCGGTGGGCGAGGACAAAGAGATCGCTTCGCTCATGGGAATCGACGTGGACCGCACGATCGTGCGGACCTTCGCGATCGGCGGCCTGCTGGCCGGAGCCGCCGGGGTCCTGTGGGGGCTGATCTTCCAGGTCGGGTTCTTCATGGGCTTCTTTCCCGGCATCAAAGCGTTCACCGCGGCCGTGCTCGGAGGCATCGGCAATGTCGTGGGCGCCGGTCTCGGCGGGCTCACGCTCGGCGTCCTCGAGTCGGTGGCACCGAACCTGTTGCTCACCGGATGGGACGTCCCGTCGCCGAATCAGCTCACCGACGTCATCGCATTCACCGTGCTGGTGTTCGTGCTGATATTCAAGCCCGGCGGCATCCTCGGCTCCGACGAGGCGGAGAAGGTGTAATGGACAAGAAGAAGATTTCCCTTCCCCGCCTGGCGCTGAAGTTTGGCCTGATCGCGGGCGTCGTGATCGTCTACTGCGCCGTCGTCGGGATGACCGAGCGGTTCACCGGGCGAACGATCGTGAACGAGGTCATCAGTCTGGGGGATTTCCTGTTCGTCGCCTTTGTCCTCGTGGCGGGTTATTCGGTGGCCAAACCCCGCGCCCTGCCCGGCGACCTCGTGCCGGATCGCGCGCGCCCGCCGGCGGTGGCTTACGGCGCGCTGGCCGGCGTAATCGCCGGCCTGGTGACCGCGCTGTTCCTCGTCGTCGCCAACTCCGTCAACCTGCGGCTGGTCTTGGTCAGCGTCACCCAGAGCCTCATCGACAAGATGTCCTACGGCGGCAGCGTCCGCTCCGCGCTCGTCTTCATGACAGTGGGAGGCGCGCTGCTCGGCGCAATCGGCGCCTCTCTGTGGCTGTTACGGGAGCGCGCCCGGAACACTTTGATCATCGCGTTTGTCACGACGATCCTGTTCAGCCTCGGTGAACCGTTGCTGCGCCCGATCCTCACGACACTGCTGCTGAAGGTCCGGCTTACCACGACGTGGCTCTTCTTCGGAGGTGGGTTGTCGCGGGTGGGAGCCGTAGTCGTGTTCGTGACGACTGCTCTCATCTATTACTTCTGGAAACAGAGGGGCGGGGAGTTTCGGGGACGGGTGCAGGAGTTGCCCGAGCGGCAGCGGAAGGGCATCCGCATCGGCGCCGTCGTTCTGCTCATCGCGTTTCTCCTCTACCTCCCCAACCTCCTGACATCGTTCCTCGCGGAGGTCCTCGGGACGGTTGGTCTCTACATCATCCTCGGCCTCGGGCTCAACATCGTGATCGGCTACGCCGGGCTGCTCGACCTGGGCTACGTCGCATTTCTCGCGGTCGGCTCGTACACGACCGCCATCCTGATCTCGACCCGCCATCCGTTTGAGTTGGAGTGGAGTTACTGGATGTCGATCCCGGTCACGATCCTGGTTGCGATCGTGATCGGCATCATGATCGGCGCGCCGGTGCTGCGATTGCGCGGCGACTATCTCGCGATCGTCACACTTGGATTTGGTGAGATCGCGCGCATCATCGTTATTTCCGACTGGGCTCGGCCCGTGCTCGGCGGCGCGCAGGGTATCCTCGGTATTCGTGCGCCGGCTATCGGCGACCTCGAGATCCGGGACCCGGAGAAGCTTTATTACGCGATTTTGATATGCGTTTTGTTGGTCGCGTTCATCTCGATCAGGTTAGCCGCGTCCCGAGTAGGGCGCGCGTGGAACGCGATGCGCGAGGACGAACAGGTCGCCGAGGCGATGGGGATCAGCATCATCGGATACAAGCTGCTCGCGTTCGCCACCGGCGCCGCCCTGGGGTCGATCTCGGGAATCTTCTTCGCGATCAAGCTGGGATCGGTGTTCTCGAACAGCTTCAACATCATCGTGTCCATCAACGTCCTGGCATTGATCATTTTGGGCGGGATGGGATCCATCCCCGGAGTGATCGCCGGCGCCTTCGTCCTCGTCGGGCTGCCCGACCTCCTGCGGGAGTTCGCCGACTTCCGATTGCTCATCTACGGAGCGATCCTCGTTGCCCTCATGCTGTTCAAGCCTGAAGGCCTTATCCCGAGCAAGCGCCGCAAACGAGAGCTGCACGAGCGCGAATCGGAGGAGGAGCAGTATGAAGACCGCGCCGGAGGGGGCGGCACCGAGCCGGTCATCACGACCAGTTGAGGAGCGATAGCCACATGAGCCTTTTGGAAGTTACCGGGTTGACCAAGCGATTCGGCGGTCTCACCGCCGTCGACAGCGTCGACTTCCACGTGGACCAGGGCGAGATCGTGGGCGTGATCGGACCCAACGGCGCCGGGAAGACGACCCTGTTCAACATCGTCACCGGCTTCTACGATCCCGATGAGGGGGAGATGCGCTTCGACGAGAAGAGCCTGCTCGGCCTCAAGCCGAACCAGGTAACCAAGCTCGGGATCGCCCGCACGTTCCAGGCCATCCGCTTGTTCCCGGCGATGACCGTGCTGGAGAACGCAATGGTGGGCCAGCACTGCCGAACCCGCGCCGGTTTGCTGGGGGCGGTCTTCCGTGGCCCGCGCACCCGGGCCGAGGAACGTCAGATCGAAGAGCGCGCGCGGGATGCGCTTGGGTTCTTCGGGAACCGTCTCATCCCGAACGCCGACGAGCTTGCGTCGTCGTTGTCCTACGCGGACCGGCGCCGCCTGGAAATAGCCCGCGCCATGTCCACGGGCGCCAAGCTGTTGCTGCTCGACGAGCCGGCGGCAGGCATGAATCCATCGGAAAAGGAGGGCCTCGTCAAGCTGATCGGCCGTCTTCGCGACGAACGTAACTACGCGGTCGTGTTGATCGAGCACGACATGCCGGTCGTGAAGAACGTTTCCGACCGGGTGGTTGCGCTCGACTACGGCAAGAAGATCGCAGACGGTACCTACAGCGAGGTGGCCAGCAACGAGCGCGTGATCGAGGCGTACCTCGGGGCGCGACATGAGGAGAGCGCATGAGCGACGGCGGCGAGGACCAGACGAAGAAGCCGGACAATCCCACGGGAGCCGTGGGGGATCCCGTCACCACCGAGGGCAACGGGAAGCCCCAAGGCGACCCCGTGCTGATGATGGAGAATGTCGACACCTACTACGGCGTCATTCAAGCGCTGCGCGGCGTCAGCGTCGAGATCTTTCCGGGCGAGGTCGTGTGCCTTCTCGGTTCGAATGCGGCCGGCAAGACCACGACCCTCAAAACCATCCTTGGGATGACGCCGCCGCGCGAAGGCAAGGTCTACCTCCACGGCGAGCGGATCGACGGGAAGAAGACGACGGACATCGTGTCTCGGGGCATCACCATGGTCCCGGAGGCGCGCCGTCTGTTCGCTCGTATGACCGTCAAGGAGAACCTGGAAGTGGGGGCGCAGCTGCGCAACGACAAAGAAGGAATAGCGCGCGACCAAGCGCGCGTTCTCGAGATCTTCCCGCGGCTCCAGGAGCGCATGTCGCAGAAGGCGGGGACGCTGTCCGGCGGCGAGCAGCAGATGCTGGCGATGGGCCGGGCCCTTATGGCCAACCCGAAGGTGCTGTTGATGGACGAGCCGTCGATGGGCCTGGCCCCGATCCTGGTCGAGCAGGTGTTCAACACGATCAAGGAGATCAACGAGCGCGGGGTCACGGTCTTTTTGGTCGAGCAGAACGCGCACATGGCACTCGAGATCGCCGACCGCGCTTACGTGCTTCAAACCGGGAGCGTCGTCCTCGCCGACTCCGCCAAGCGCCTCCTCAACGACCCCAAGATGCAGGAGGCGTATCTCGGCGAGGTGACGTAGCCCGCGCGTGAAGTACATCGCCCCGGAAGATCTCCAAAAGATCCTTCCGATGAAGGCGGCCGTCGACGCGTTGGAGTTCGCGTTCGGAGACGCCGCCCCTCCCGAAGCTCCGCAGCGGATGCACGTCGCCGTTCCCGGCGGGACGCTTTTGTTGATGCCGGCGGCGGGAGACATGGGAACCGGAGTCAAGCTGGTGACGCTGAACCCGTCGAATCCCGGGCGGGGCCTTCCGTTCATTCACGGGACATACATGCTGTTCAGGCCAAACGACCTGGCGCCCGAGTGCGTCATCGACGGCGGCGCCCTGACGGCGCTGCGTACGGCGGCGGTGTCCGGCCTCGCCACGCGACACCTTGCCCGAGGTGATGCGCACGGACTAGTGATCTTCGGTGCCGGAGTGCAAGGCCATTCGCATCTCGATGCAATGGCGACAGAACGGCGGCTCCGGCGCGTCACGGTCGTATCGCGAACGCGCCAACCGGCGGAGGCATTGGCAAGCAGAGCCCGCGCGTTGGGTTTCGAAGGAGCAGTCGGCGACGCGTCCGCCGTCGCCACCGCCGACATCGTCTGCACCTGTACGACAAGCAACGATCCGGTCTTCGACGGTTCGCTGCTTCCAGACGGCTGTCACGTCAACGCGGTGGGGGCCTATCAGCCTCACACGCGGGAGCTCGATGACGATGCCGTACTTCGCGGCAGGGTGGTGGTCGAGACGCGCGAGGCGGCGCTCGAGGAGGCAGGAGACCTCTTGATTCCGATCGATGCGGGCGTGATCACCCGTGATCACATCGTTGCCGAACTGGGAGAGGTGGTGCGCGGCCGAGAGGTTCGTTCGAGCGACGAAGACATCACGGTGTTCAAGTCCGTCGGCGTCGCGTTCGAGGACCTCGTCCTTGCGCGCGCGGCGGCCGATCGGGTGAAGTCGTGAACGACGTGCAGGCGGTGGTGGTCGGAGGTGGGATCGCCGGAGCAGCGGCCGCGCGCGACCTCGCTCGGTCCGGGGTCGAGGTCCTCCTGCTCGAGCAGTTCAGGCTCGGGCACAAGCGCGGCTCGAGCCACGGCTCGTCGAGAATCTTTCGCTTCTCGTATTCCGACCCGCATCTGGTGCAGGACTGCATGGACTCGCTTCCCCTGTGGCGCGACCTCGAAGAGGAGATGGGTGTCGTCCTCTACACGCGGACGGGCGGATTCGATGTGGGTGATGTGGCCCTCGATCACAAAAGCGCGCTCGAGAAGTGTGGTGCCGAGTGCGAGTTGCTCGACGCAGGCGAGGCGGAACGTAGATATCCCGGGCTGCGGTTTCCGCGTGACGCTCCCATCCTTTTTCAGCCCGATGCCGGGATCAGCCATGCGGACGCGGCGGTGCGCGCCTATGTCGACTCCGCCCGGATGCACGGCGCGACAGTGCGGGAGGGGGTGCGCGTAGAGCGGATCGAGCCGACGGAGCGCGCGGTGACGCTTCACATCCCCGGCTCCCGCGTGAGCGCGCAGACCGTCGTCGTCACCGCCGGTGCGTGGGCCGCATCGCTGCTTGCCGGGTGCGGCATCGAGCTCGCGGTCACCGCAACGCGGGAGACGGTCGTCTACTTTCCGTTCGAGGACGGCCTGGTGATCCCGTCGGTCGTGGAGTGGGAGGCGTCACCTCCGTTCTTCTCGCTCCTGGCTCCCGGCGTCGGACTAAAGGCCGGATGGCACCATGCCGGACCGGTGATCACCGATCCCGACCGGTCGGGCAAACCCAGTAAGAAGACGATCGAGGCGGTAACGGGATGGGTCCGAGAACGCTTCCCCGAGGCGCAGCCGGAACCTGCTGCGGCGGAGACCTGCCTCTACACCACCACCCCCGACGAGCAGTTCGTGCTGACGCGACACGGACGGGTGGTCGTCGGATCTGTATGTAGCGGCCACGGTTTCAAGTTCGGGCCGCTCACGGGGCGGCGCCTCGCGGCGCTGGCTTGGGAGGTTCTGTAGCGCCGGGAGATCAGCTGCTCGCGCCGAACGTTACCTCGGCGCCGGCGGCGACGGTGATCTGTTTTCCCGCTACCAGACTGGTGTAGACGTCTTTTTTAACCACGGCTACGGGGCATTCGGTTCCGTACAGCTCGTTTGCCACCAGCGCCCCCAATGCGACTATTGCGTCGGTCTCTCCAAGCAGTATTGCCGCCGGGCCTACCCCCGCACGCAGCGCTTCGGCCA
>Ga0247713_1001242_pt1 | contig 13031 bp, 13 predicted proteins | sample 21E_NmetaG_FD_189936 | JGI IMG/M metagenome (GOLD analysis project Ga0247713, IMG submission 189936) | Soil microbial communities from hillslope of Landscape Evolution Observatory, University of Arizona, Oracle, AZ, United States - 2-1-E_N | ecosystem: Engineered > Artificial ecosystem >... | reverse complement strand
GCCCTATCTCCAGCGCTCCGTGCAGCCCGGGGCGGGCTGCACGGAGCGCTGGAGATAGGGCAGCTCGTCGAGCACCGCGGCGCGCAGGAGGTCGTGGTCGGTGTCGCTCAGCTGCTTCACCGCCTCGGCCTTCTTCGGGGGCGCCTCGTCGAAGGACCAGCTGCCGACGAGCTCGGCGATGAGCGCGTCGACGTCGAGGTCCTCCGGCGACCCTGCGCCGAGCGCGAGCAGCGTGCGCTGGAGCCTGCGACGCTCGCGGACGGTGAAGGTGAGCGGGTCACGGAGCACCGCCCAGTTGCCGTCGCTCAGCTCCACACGCTGGCCGGCGAGGAGCACGTCGCGGACCGACAGGACACCGAGCACCTCGTCGCCCTCGGTGACGACGAGGTGGCGGATGCCGTGCTCGGACATCGCCGCCGCGGCCTCGTACACCTCCCATTCGCGAGAGGCGGTGACGACCTTCTTCGTCATGAGCTCCTCGACGGTGGTGGCGTCGAGGTCGGCGTCGGTCGCCGCGGCGCGGAGCACGTCGCGCTCGGTGACGATGCCGACGAGGTGGCCGTCGTCGAGCACCACCGCCGAGCCGACGCCCTCCTCGTGCATGGTGCGGGCCGTCTCGCGCAACGTCTGGCTCGGCTCCACCGCGACGACGTCACGCCGCACGAGGCCGCCCACGGTGATGCCGAGCCCCGCCTGCGCTGCCTCGCCGACCGGCCGGGCCCCGGAGGTGGCGGCGGCCGTGTCGTCGTCCGACGAGCCGCGTGCCTCCTGCGGACCCTCGGCGTCGGCGGCGTCCGCGTCGTCGTCAGTCATCAGGCGTCTCCTCGTCGGCCCTGTCCTCGTCGGGTACGTCCTCGTAGGGCGACTGGTCGGCGTAGACGAACTGCCCCGTGTCCTCGTCGAAGTCGGCGAGCTTCGGGATCGGCAGGTCGCGTGGCGACGGGCAGCCCCGGTCGACGTGAGCGGTGAACTCCTCCCCGAACTTCTCGACGACGCTCGCCACGAGCACCGCCTCCCCGTCGGGCAGGGCGCAGCGGGTGCCGCCGGTGACGCTGCGGCAGCGTGACAGGAGCTTGTCGAGGTCGTCGTCGGAGCCCTCGCCTCCCTCGATGCGGTCGAGGTGCTCGGTGATCGTAAGACACCCCTGCTTGCAGGCCGGGCACTGGCCGCACGACTCGACGGCGAGGAACCGGGAGAACGCAGCCGCCGCAGCCACCATGCAGGCCGTCTCGTCGTAGACGATGAACCCCGCAGAGCCGAGCCCGGATCCCGCCGCCTTCATCGTCTCGAAGGCCATGGGGGTGTCGAGCGCGGCACCCGGCAGGATGCCGGCGGACGCGCCGGGGAAGACCGCCTTGACCGCCCGGCCCTCGGGAGTCCCACCGGCGTGCTCCTCGAGCAGGGTGCGCAGCGGCGTGCCGAGCGGCAGCTCGTAGACGCCGGGACGCACGACGTCGCCGCAGGAGGTGAACAGCATCGTGCCGGGAGACTCGTCGGTGCCGAGCCGGCGGAACCAGTCCGCACCCTCGCGGAGGATCGGCCCGACGTTGGCGAGCGTCTCCGCGTTGTTCATCGCGGTGGGGTTGGGCGCCCCGCGCGCCGCGAACAACCCCACCTGGTACGGCGGGAGGATGCGCGGCAGGGGCAGGCGGCCCTCGACCACCTCCAGCATCGCCTTCTCCTCGCCGAACAGGTAGTCCTCGGGGCCCGTCACGATCTCGATGGGCACGTCGCCGAGCAGGCCGGCCGCCCGCATCTCGCCGGCGGCGCGCCGCAACCGTGCGGTCTCCTGCTCGAAGGACGCCTTCAGCGCCACGAACGCGCCAGCGGCCCCGACGGCGAAGGCGGCGATCGCGAGGCCTTCGAGGACGAGGTAGGGGTTGTGGCGGATGAGCCAGCGGTCCTTGAACGTGCCCGGCTCCCCCTCCGCGGCGTTGCAGACCATGTAGTGGGTGGCCCACGGATGGTTGGCGACCGACCGCCACTTCAGCCCGGTCGGGAAGCCCGCCCCGCCCCGCCCACGCAGACCCGACCGGTCCACCTCGTCGATGACCGCCTCGGGTCCCCGCTCGTGCGCTGCGGCGAGCCCCTGCCCGCCGCCCGCGGACCGGTAGGCGTCGACGTCGGGCAGCGGCTCGTCGTCGAGAAGCAACACGCTCTGATCGGGGGTGACGGAAGAGCTCGCCACGGCTGCCTCCTTGTCGGCGCGCAGCGTACGTGCCCTCACTCCGGGGAGTCCAGCCGGAAAGTCGCAAGACGCGCCGGGCGGGCGCCGTCGAAGCCGGCGCGCGTTCAGTCGCGCTGGAGCAGCGCGAGCAGCCGGAGCATCTCGACGTAGAGCCAGATGAGCGTCGTGGTGAGGGCGAAGGCGCCGTACCACTCCATGCGCTTCTCGGCGTTGCCGGCCAGCTGCTCGACGAGGTCGAAGTCGAGCACGAGCATGAGCGAGGCCACCCCGATGAACGCGACCGAGAGCAGGATGGGCAGCAGCCCGCCGCCCCAGATGAGTCCCATCGGTGACCCGAACCAGCTCATGACGATGTTGACCGCGTAGAACGCCGCGATCGCGATCGCGGCGGTGACGACCACCTTGCGCAGCCGCGGCGTCGCGCGGATGAGGCCGGTGCGGTACGCCACGAGCATCGACCCACTCACGACCAGCGTGGCCATCGCCGCCTGCATGGGCAGGGTCGCGAGGTCGGTGCCGAGGGTCGCGGCCAGCGCGAGCGTGAGCACGCCGATGAAGGCGCCGGCGATGAGCGCGTAGAGGGGGCCCGTCACCCGCGCGAGATGCGGCTTGAAGCCGGTGAGGACCCCGATGGCGATCAAGGGGAAGAAGGCGAGGCCGGCAAGCGGCAGCCCGACCGGCTCACCGTCCGCCCAGACCCACACGGCGAAGGTCGTGAGGGCGGTCAGCGCGAGGAGGGCGAGCGTCTTGTAGACCGTCCCCTCGATCGTCATGCGGTCGCGCACGAGACCCGATGCGAGCGCGTTGAACTCCGCGTCGACGTGTTCCTGGTCGACGCTCGGCGACCAGTGCCCGCCGGGGGGCGCCACTCGGCGCAGGGCGGGGTTGCGGCTCTCCAACATCGGTTCCTCCCAAAGACGCCTCGGTGATCGGGTCGCAACCGATTGTCGCACGCGGGCGACGTTGCGGGGCGTCTTCTACAGCAGCGACTCGAGGCCGACGGTCATTCCCGGGCGGGTGGCGACCTGGCGGATGGCGAGCAGCACCCCGGGCATGAACGACGAGCGGTCGAGGCAGTCGTGGCGGATCGTGAGCGTCTGGCCGGGGCCGCCGAAGACGATCTCCTGGCTCGCGACGACGCCGGGCAGCCGGACGCTGTGCACCGGCACACCGTCGACGACGAGGCCACGCGCGGGATGGTCGGGCGGACCCGGCACCTCCCCGGCTTCCCGGCGCGCCTCGGCGACGAGCCTTGCCGTGCGCAGCGCGGTCCCGCTCGGCGCGTCCACCTTGCGGTCGTGGTGCAGCTCGATGATCTCCACCCGCGGCAGGTGCCGAGCCGCCTGGGCGGCGAGCTGCATCGCCAGCACGGCGCCGACGGCGAAGTTCGGGGCGAAGAACAGGTTGGCGGGTCCGGTGAGCCGTTCGAGGTCGGCCAGGTCGGCGTCGGACAGACCCGTGGCCCCGACGACGGTGTGCACCCCCCGCTCCAGCAGCCAGGCGACGTTGCGCTTCACGCTTGCGGGGACGGTGAACTCCACGGCGACGTCCGCGCCGGCGTCGAGCACGGTGTCGAGGGAGTCCCCCGACCCCACGCGGGCGACGAGCTCGCAGTCGGGGTCGGCCCCGACGGCGGCGCACACCGCCGACCCCATGCGGCCGGCGGCACCGATCACCGCGACGCGGATCACGCCGCCGTGGGCGAGGCGTAGGCGGCCAGCGCCTCCTCGTCGCTGCCCTCCACCGGTCCGACCATGGCGAGGGTGAAGGGCCCTCCGAGCAGCAGCTGCCCGACGGCGGCGACGTCGTACAGGGACACGGCGCCCACCGCGGCGATCATCTCGTCGAGCGTCAGCAGCGGTGTGCCGGTGATCACCGACTTGCCGAGCCGGTTCATGCGGCTGCCCGTGTCCTCGAGCCCGAGGATCATGGACCCGGCGACCGAGCCCTTCGCCCTGTCGAGCTCCTCCTCGGTGAGCCCCGCGTCGAGCGCCTTCGCGAACTCCGTGCGCACCGTGTGGAGGACTTCGTCGACCTTGTGCGGCGCGGTGCCGGCGTACACCGCGAACGTGCCGGTGTCGGCGTGCATGCCGTGGTAGGTGTACACGGTGTAGACGAGGCCCCGGCGCTCGCGGACCTCCTGGAAGAGCCGGCTCGCCATCCCCCCGCCGAGCGCCTGGTTGAGCACGGCCGCCGCCCACCGCCGCTCGTCGGCCCGGCGCAGGCCGGGGCCGCCGAGGACGAGATGGGTCTGCTCCGTCGGCTTGTGGCGCAGCGCCGTGCGGGGCTCGCCCGCAGCCTCCGGCGGGGTGCGCCGCGAACGGCCGTCGCCGGCCCGCGCGTCCGCGAGGGCCTCGCTGACGAGCTGCACGACGCGGTCATGGTCGAGGCTGCCCGCGGCGGCGACGACGAGGTTGCTCGGCACGTACTGCCGCCGGTAGTAGCGGTTGATCTGGTCGCGGCGCATCGCCGTGATGCTCGCCTCGCTGCCGAGCACCTCGCGACCGAGCGGGTGCGTGCCGAAGTGCGCCGCGCTGAACACGCTGTGGACGAGGTCGTCGGGGGTGTCGAGGTGCATCGAGATCTCCTCGAGCACGACGTCCCGCTCGGCGTCGACGTCCGCGCTGCGCAGGCGCGCGGACGTGATCATGTCGCCGAGGACGTCCACCGCGAGGGGGAGGTCCCGGTCGATGCAGCGGGCGTAGAAGCAGGTGTACTCCTTCGACGTGAACGCGTTGAGGTCGCCGCCGACGGCATCGACGGTCTCGGCGATCTCCTTCGCGCTGCGCCGCTGCGTGCCCTTGAACAGCAGATGCTCGAGGAAGTGGCTCGCGCCGGCGACAGGGCCGCGCTCGTCACGCGACCCGCAGCCGATCCAGAAGCCGACGGCGACGGAGCGCACCCCCGGCATCGCCTCCGTGACGATGCGGGTGCCGGAGGGCAGCGTCGTCGCCCGCACGCCCTCCTGCACGGCCGCGCCCATCAGCGGCGGCGGCGCCGGCGCCGGCGCAGCTCGCCCTCACCCACGTCGCCGTCGCCGGCGTCAGGCTCCGACGGTCCGCCCTCCGCAGCGGCGCCGCGGGTGCGCGTGCGCGCCGGCCCCGCGTCCCCTCCGGTCGCGTCCCGTCCGCCGCGCTCGGGGCGCTGACGCGACCGCTCCACCCGCTGCCCCGTGCCACGGCTCTCGCCGGGTCCCGCCGCAGCGGTGTCCGACGGCCCAGCGGGGGTCGGCGTCGGTGCGGGGGCGCTCACCGCCGCGGGAGCTTGCTGATCGGGCCCTCCCTCGACGATGTCGAGGGAGAACTTGCGGCCGTCCTTCACCTCACGGACCTCGACCCACATCTTGTCACCGACCTGCACGGCCTCCTCGGCGTGGGCGAGGCGCTTGTTGCCGCCGAGCTTGGAGATGTGCAGGAGGCCGTCGCTTCCGGGGGTGAGCGAGACGAACGCGCCGAAGTCGACGGTCTTCACGACCGTGCCGTAGTAGCGCTCCCCCTCCTTCGGCACGACGGGGTTCGCGATCGCCCTGATGCGGTCGAGCGCCATCTGCGCCTTGTCGCCGTCGGAGGAGTAGATGTGCACGACGCCGCGGCCGTCCGCGTCCTCGACGTCGATCTGGGCGCCGGTCTCGTCGGTGATCTCGCGGATGATCTTGCCCTTCGGGCCGATGACCTCGCCGATCTTGTCCGCGGGGATGTACTCGACGAGGACACGGGGCGCGTAGGGGTTCATCTCGGCGCGCGGCTCGGCGATCGCGTCGCGCATGACGTCGAGAATCCTGAGCCGGGCCTCCTTGGCCTGGGTGAGCGCCCCGGCGAGCACGTCGGCGGGGATGCCCGACAGCTTCGTGTCGAGCTGCAGGGCGGTGACGAACTCGCGGGTGCCGGCCACCTTGAAGTCCATGTCGCCGAAGGCGTCCTCGGCGCCGAGGATGTCGGTCAGCGTCGTGTACCTGCCGTCCTCGGCGATGAGTCCCATCGCGATGCCGCCGACGGGTCCGGCGATCGGCACACCGGCGTCCATGAGGGCGAGGGTCGAGGCGCAGACGCTCGCCATGGACGTCGAACCGTTCGAGGCGAGCACCTCGCTCACCAGGCGCAGGGCGTAGGGGAACTCCTCGGCGGAGGGGATCACCGGCAGCAGCGCCCGCTCCGCCAGGGCGCCGTGGCCGATCTCCCGGCGCTTCGGGCCGCGCATGAAGCCCGTCTCACCCGTGGAGAACGGCAGGAAGTTGTAGTGGTGGATGTAGCGCTTCTCGGTGTCGGGATCGATGGTGTCGAGGCGCTGGGCGTCACGGAGCATCCCGAGCGTGAGGATGTTGAGGACCTGCGTCTCGCCACGGCGGAACAGGCCCGAGCCGTGCGCGCGCGGCAGCAGGCCGACCTCGGCGGACAGCTCGCGGATGTCGCGGGGACCACGGCCGTCGATGCGGACACCCTCGTTGACGACGCGCTGGCGGATGAGCTTCTTCTCGAGGGTGCGGAAGGCGTTCTTCGCCTGCCGCTCGAGCTCCTCGTCGGACACCGACAGCTCCCCGGCGTCGTTGAACGCCGCGTCGATGGCCGCCTCGCGCAGCTCGGACGTCTTCGCGCCCCGCTCGGCCTTCGACAGCCCCGCGTCGGCGAGCACCGCGCGGAGGTCGTCGGTGACGCTGTTCGCGACCGCGTCGTAGACGGCGGGGTCGTAGTCGGGATAGAGCGGGAAGTCGACCTGCCGGGCGCCTGCCTGCTCGAGCAGCTCGAGCTGCACCTCGCACAGGCGGCGCAGGTGGGGCCGCGCCTCTTCGAGCGCCCGCCCGAGGACCTCCTCGGTCGGGCTCTGGCCGCCGAGCTCGACGATCTCTGTGACCCGCTCGGTCGCTTCCGCCTCGACCATGAGGATGTCGATCTCGTCCGTCTCGGCGTTGAGCCTGCCGGCGACGACGAGGTCGAAGACGGCCTCCTCGGCGAGGAGCGCGAACGTCGGGAAGGGCGTCCAGCGCCCGTCGCGGTCCATCGCGAGGCGCAGCCCGGCGACCGGGCCCTCGAACGGCACGCCGGCGAGCAGGGTGGCCATCGACGCACCGTTGATGGCGAGCACGTCGGGCGGGTTCACCTGGTCAGCGGACATCGCGAGGATGAGGATCTGGATCTCGTTGCGCAGGCCGCTGTTCAGCGTCGGACGCATCGGGCGGTCGATGAGGCGGGCGGTGAGCGTTGCCGTCTCGCTCGGACGGCCTTCGCGCTTGAAGAAGCCGCCGGGGATCTTGCCGGCGGCGTACATCCGCTCCTCGTAGTCGACGGTCAGGGGCAGGAAGTCGAGGTGCTCCTTCGGCCGGCTGGAGGTGGTGGTGGTGACGTGCAGGATCGTCTCACCGATGTGGGCGACGACCGCGCCGCCGGCCTGACCGGCGAGCTTGCCCGTCTCGAAGCGGATCTCCGCGTCGCCGATCTTCGTGGAGACTTCATATGTGCCAAGCGTGCCCATGGGTACGGGTCCTCCTTCTCACGGCGCCGTCCGGCGCCGGAATCGCGGCCCGCGGACGGGTCCGGGGGGAGCCAGTTCCCAGTGGGGAGGGCTGCGGGGGTCGCAGACGTCTCCACTGACAACTGACGCCGCGGTGCCGTGCGGGCCCTTGTCGCGGGTGAAACGACACGACGCCGAGCCATCGGGCCCGGCGTCGGCTCATCAACCGCTATCGGCGGAGGCCGAGTCGCTGGATCAGCGATCGGTACCGCTCGACATCGGTGCGTTGCAGGTAGTTCAGCAGTCGCCGGCGGCGGCCGACGAGCTGCAGCAGACCTCGGCGGGAATGATGATCCTTCTTGTGGGACTTCAGGTGCTCGGTCAAGTGGTTGATCCGAGCGGTCAACAGCGCCACCTGCACCTCGGGCGACCCGGTGTCGCCGTCGGACGTGGCGTACTCCGCGATCAGCTCATCCTTGTTCGGGATGACTGCATTGCTCACTCGGCTACTCCTCGTCGGTGCGGTCCCGGAAGTGGTGTCGCGTGGGACCCGGCACGTCCATCGACTTCTCCGCGTTGCGACCTCGAGGGTCGCCGGCGGGCAGCGATTTCGGGCAACACCTTCCACCGTTGTCTCTTCAACGGTCCTCCGCAAGTCTGCCATGCGTGGCGGATCCCCACAACAACGGCCCCGGGTAGGCGCGCAACACCCGCAGCAGCGCCACGGGGGACACGAGGCCCGCACCGAGCGTCAGGTCGACCATGCGGTCGAACACCAGGCGGTCGGCGGACGCGGCCGCGACGGCCGCCTCGACGAAGGGGCGGTGCCGGATCACCCGGGCGAACACGCGGACGTGGGCGAGGTGGGAGCCGAGGGTGTCGTGGAGCAGCCGGGGGTAGCGGCGACCGGCCGCGTCGGGGTCCTCGACCGCGCAGCGGCCCGCGAGCCGGCCCGAAACGAGGGCGGAGAAGATCCCCTCGCCCGACAGCGGGTTCACGAGCGACGCGGCGTCGCCCGCGAGCAGAACCCGGCCGGCCGCGGGCTCCGGTCGGCGCGAGGAGAACGGCAGGTGGTGCGCACGGAGGGTCGCCGGGTCGGGGTCCGCGTCGGGAAGCGCTGCGGCCAGCCGGCCGTGCAGCTGCGCCTTGCCGCCGTCGAAGTGTGCGCGCAGGAGGCCGTAGCCGACGTTGGCCGTCCCGTCGCCGACGGGGAAGGACCAGGCGTAGGACGGCCACCCCTCCCCCACCATCGCGATGAGCTGCTCGGGACGTCCGGCGGGCGCGGGGCTGTAGGCCCGCACGGCGACGGCGAGGTGGTCGCGCGGGTTCGGCGCCACGCCGAGCAGCCGCCGCACCGTCGAGCCGGAGCCGTCGGCGCCGACGACCACCCGCGCGGCGGTCTCCCCGTCGAGGACGACCATGCCCGGGCGCTGCTCGAGCGTGTGCACCCGCTGGGTGCGCCGTTCGACGCCCCGGGCGACCGCGGCCTCGACCAGGCGTGCGTCGAATACCCGCCGCGGCATCACCCAGTTGACGCGCTGGCAGCGGCGGGCGGCGGCGCGACCGCCGGGCGAGCGCAGGCGGAGCCGGTCGATCGCCGGCCAGTCCTCGAGCAGGGTGGCGACCCCGAGCCGCCGCAGCTCGTCGCCGGCGTGGGCGGACACGGCGTCCCCGCAGGACTTGTCCCGGGGGAACTCGGCCTTGTCGACGAGCAGGACCCGGGCGTCAGGCCGGCTGGCTCGAGCGGCGAGCGCGGCGGCCGCTCCGGCCGGGCCAGCACCGACGACGACGAGGTCGTACACCTGCTCGGCTGTCACGGTCTCACGCACCGAGCAGGCGCCGCGCCGCCGCCACGTCGGCGCCGATCCGGGCCACGAGCGCGTCGACGCTGTCGAAGCGCCGCTCGTCGCGGATGCGGTGGCGGAAGTCCACGGCGACGCTGAGCCCGTACAGGTCCCCGGAGAAGTCGAGCAGGTGCGCCTCCACGCGCAGCTCCTGGCCGCCGAAGGTCGGGTTGACGCCGACGTTCGTGACGCACGGCTGCGCAGTGCCGTCGGGCAGGTGGAAGGCGCCCGCGTAGACGCCGCGTGCGGGGACGGCCACCCGCCGTCCCACCTGGAGGTTCGCCGTGGGGAAGCCGAGCGTCTGGCCCCTGCGGTCGCCGCGGACGACGACGCCGTCGACGCGGTGGGGGCGTCCGAGCAGTCGGGCGGCCCGCTCGACGTCGCCCGCGTCGATGCAGGCGCGGATCTGCGTGGACGAGATGACCACGTCGTCGAGGGCGAGCAGGGGCACCCCCTCGACGGTGAGACCCCGGCTCGGACCGAGTTCGGCGAGCAGGGCGACGTCGCCGGCGGCCTTGTGCCCGAACCGGAAGTTCGCCCCGACGACGACGTGTGAGGCCTGCAACGGGCCGAGGAGGACCCGGTCGACGAACGCCTCGGGGGGCTCGTGGCGCAGCTCGTCGTCGAAGGGGACCACGACCACCAGTTCGACGCCCTGCTCGGCGATGGTCTGCGCGCGGCGGGCGAGCGTCATGAGCAGTCTCGGCTGGCTGCCCGGGTTGACGACCTCCATCGGGTGGCGGTCGAAGGTGACGACGGCGCTGCGTTCGCCGCGGTCGGCAGCCGCCCGGACCGCACGGTGGATGATCGCCTGGTGTCCTCGGTGCACCCCGTCGAAGAAGCCGACCGAGACGACCGACGGCCTGGGATCGACGTCGTCGATGCCGGAGACGATCCGTCCCGTCACGCCTGCCCCTGCAGGACGACGAGGGGCCGGGCCGCGCCGTCGCGGTCGGCGACCATGGCGAGCAGGCGCCCCGCCGAGTCGATCGCGGCCACGGGGCCGTCGTGGCCGGTGGGGGGCAGGGGACGGCCGTGGGTGATCGCCTGGGCGTGCCCCCGGTCGAGCTGGACGCGCGGGTAGTCGGCCACGGCGTCGCTCATGGACAGCAGCGCCTCCTCGAGGCGCCCCTCCGCCGCGAGCTCGGCGACCTTACCGAGATCGAAGGCGTCCTCGAGGGAGAACCGGCCCGACGCGAGGCGCCGGAGCGACGCGAGGTGACCCCCCACGCCGAGGCGCTCGCCGACGTCTGCGGCGAGCGCGCGGATGTAGGTGCCGGACGAGCAGGTCACGAGGAACGCCGCCTCCGCCCGCGGGCCCGGCTCGAAGTCCTCCAAGACGATGTCGTGGACTGTCACCGTCCGGGCCGGCCGGTCGACCTCCTCGCCGCGGCGAGCCTTCGCGTAGAGCCGTTCGCCGCCGACCTTGACCGCCGAGACCATGGGGGGCACCTGCTCGATGGTGCCGACGAAGGCCGTCAGCGCCGCGCAGAGCGCCGGCTCGTCCACCCCCGACGCGTCCGTCTCGGAGGTGACGCCGCCGGAGGCGTCGAGGGTCGTGGTCGTCCGCCCGAGGCGCAGCCTGGCGTCGTAGGTCTTCCGCGACGCCTGCAGGTAGGGCACGAGGCGGGTGGCCCGGCCGAGGCAGACGACGAGCACCCCCGTCGCGTCGGGGTCGAGCGTGCCCGCGTGGCCGACCTTGAGGCGCGCGCGTCGGCCGCTCGCGCCGGAGCGGCCGGCGGGACCGGCGGCCCGGCGCACGCGCGCGACGACGTCATGGGAGGTCATGCCCGCCGGCTTGTCGATGACGAGGACGCCGTCCACGACCGTCAGCCCGCGGTCAGCGCCGGCCGCAGCGCCTCGCGCAGCCGGCCGATGACCTCGTCGAGGTCACCCGTGGTCGTGAGGCCGGCCGCGAAAGCGTGGCCGCCTCCGCCGAGCTCGGCGGCGATCCGGCCGATGTCCACACGGCCCTTGCTGCGCAGCGACACCTTCCAGGACCCGTCCGGCAGCTCCTTGACCACGCAGACGCATTCGGCCGCCTCGACCGCGCGGAGCACGTCTATCAGGCCCTCCGTCTCGGGGAGGGTGATACCGAGGTCCTCGAGGTCGGACTGCCGCACGGCGGTCCAGGCCAGACCGGCGTCGGGCACGAGGGTGGCCCGCTCCATCGCCCGGCCGAGCATTTTGAGGTAGCCGAAGCTGTGCGTCTCCCACACCCGCCGGTTGATGCCGCTGTGGTCGATGTCGTGGGCAATGAGCCGGGCCCCCAGGCGCATCACGTCCGGCGTCGTGCTGGGGTGCTGGAACCGGCCGGTGTCGGTGACGAGCCCCACGTAGAGGCAGGCGGCCATCTCGCGGTCGAGCTCGCCACCCATCCGCCTGATGAGCTCGTCGACGAGCACCGCGGTCGCCGCGGCGTTGCCGTCGATGAGCCGGACGTCACCGAAGGCGGTGCCGCTGGCGTGGTGGTCGATGACGATGACGGCGTCGGCGGCTTCCGCCGCCTGGCGCAGCGAGCCGAGCCGGTCGGGTGACCCCGTGTCGAACGCCACGAACAGCTTGGGTCTCGGCGGGAACTGGCCGGCGGGGGTGAGGTCCTCCAGACCGGGCAGGAACGTGTACTGGGGGGGAACGAGCAAAGCGGGGTCCTGGCCTTCCGCGCCCGCGCCCCAGCTCCCCGTGGTCCGCACTCCCCGGCGGTCGAGGAAGCGCTTCAAGGCCAGCATGGAGCCGAGCGCGTCACCGTCGGGGTCCACGTGGCAGGCGAGCGCCACCTCGTCCGCCGCGCGCAGCAGGTCGACGGCACGCGCCCAGGTCTTCTCACCTATCGCCATCGACGGGGTCCTGATCTCGCAGGAGAGTCTCGATCCGTCGCCCGCGCGCGGGCACGGGGTCGAGCGTGAAGTCTAGGCGCGGGATGCTCTTCATCCGCAGGCGCGCGCCGAGCTCCCGGCGCAGCAGCGGCGTCGCGCTCTCGAGACCCTCCGCGGTGTCGGTCCTCGTCGCGTCGTCGTCAGGCAGGACGGTGTAGAAGACCTCCGCCTGCTTGAGGTCGGGGGTCGTCCGCACCTCGGTGAGGGTGACGAAACCGATGCGCGGATCCTTCATGTCCACGAGCAGGCTCGCGAGGACCTCCTTGACCGACTCGTTCACCCGGCGCATGCGGGTGCGGGCCGGCGCGGCCGGCCGCTGCGGATCCGCGGAGCTCATTGCAGCACGTCCTCTTCATCGTTCGGGGGCGACGACCTCGACGTCGACGCCGATGATCTCCACCCGCAGCTCACGGGACACGAGCTGCTCCACCTGCTGGGCGACCTTGCGGGCCCCCACCTCGCTGCCCGCGGCGATCGCCACGCCGAGAGTCGCGCGCTGCCAGAGGTCCTGATGGCCCACCTCGGCCACCGACACCTTGAGGTCGTTGCGCAGCCGGGCGACAACGCTCTTCACGACCCCCCGCTTCGCCTTGAGCGAGCCGCTCGCGGGGACGTGCAGCTCCAGCGTGACCAGCGCGGCAAACATCACGCCATCATCCCACCATCACACCCCCACCG
>Ga0247713_1001241_pt1 | contig 13033 bp, 12 predicted proteins | sample 21E_NmetaG_FD_189936 | JGI IMG/M metagenome (GOLD analysis project Ga0247713, IMG submission 189936) | Soil microbial communities from hillslope of Landscape Evolution Observatory, University of Arizona, Oracle, AZ, United States - 2-1-E_N | ecosystem: Engineered > Artificial ecosystem >... | reverse complement strand
GTCACGAACTGCTGAGTCGAGGTCGGCTGCCGTCGGCATCCTCCGCTCGGGCCAATGCTCCTGGTTCCAGCCGCGGCCGACGATCCACGCAGCGCCCGGATTGGCCTGCGCATAGGCGCGAAGCTGCTGCTGCAGGTCGGCGACGGAAGTCGTTCCGGTGAGATCGAGGGTGAGCGCTGCAAAGCCCAGTCCAATGACATGGCCGTGCGCATCAATCAGCCCGGGGAGCAGCGTGCGCCCGCCGGCATCCTCGGCATTCCCGACCCGCGCCTGAGGCTGTTCACCGGCGGAATAGACCCTGATGACTCGGCCGGTGCGGTGGTTGAACGCAAGCGAGTGAAACCGCTGAATCGACCCATCCGGCCCGACCTGAACGCCATTGGCATTGGTAATCAGCGTCGTGTCTGCCCAATCGCTCGGCTGCTCACCGACCGGGGGGGGCGCGGCTTGCTGCCCCACCAGAGCCGCCGCGGCGGCACTCATCAGCTTCAGCATCACTGGATATACCTCTTGAGCAGGCTCGACGTGTCCAGGCGGTTGCCGCCCATTTCCTGCACGTCGGCGTAGAACCGGTCGACCATTTCAGCCAGCGGCAGTTGCGAGCCGTTGGCGCGGGCTTCCTCGAGTGTCAGCGCCAAATCCTTGCGCATCCAGTCGACGGCGAAGCCGAAGTCAAATTTGCCTTCGCACATCGTCTGCCAGCGGTTGAGCATCTGCCAGCTCGAGGCGGCTCCGCCCGACAGCGCTTCGAACAGCCTGTCCATGTCGAGTCCGGCGCGCCTGCCGAACTGGATCGCCTCGGCGAGGCCTTCGACCACGCCTGCGATGCAGATCTGGTTGGCCATTTTGGCAAGCTGGCCGCTTCCCGCCTCGCCGATCAGCACCGATCGCGCGCAATAGGCCTGGAGGTACGGCTGCGCGGCGGCGAACGCCTCGTTCGTGCCGCCGCACATCGCCGCCAGCGATCCATTGACCGCGCCCGCTTCGCCGCCGGACACCGGCGCGTCGAGCGCCAGCAGGCCGAGACGGTCCGTCTCGTCCGCAATGTGCCGAGCGAGCTTCGCCGAAGCGGTCGTATGGTCGATCCACAAAGTTCCGGCAGCCATTGCGCCCAGCGCGCCGTTCGGGCCGAGCGCAACCTCCTCGACATCCTCGTCGCGGCCGACGCAGGCGATCACCGCTTCGGCGCCCTGCGCGGCTTCCGCAGGACTGTCGGCGACTCTGCCGACATGCTTATCCGCCCATGCCTCGGCCTTTACGCGGGTCCGGTTGTACACCGCCAGCTCATGGCCAGCCCCTGCGAGGTGGCCGGCCATCGGGCCGCCCATCACTCCAAGGCCGATGAATGCGATGCGCGCCATGGCCGTCCCGATAGCATTGTTCCCGCCGCGGGGAAGGGCTAGGCGCGGCCCAATGATGCAGCCGCCGACGATCGACGACATCCGCGCCGCCGCCGGGCGGATCGCCGGCTCGGTGATCCGAACCCCGATGCTGATGAGCCGAACGCTGTCCGAGATCATCGGCGCCGAGGTCTGGCTCAAGTTCGAGAATCTGCAGTTCACTGCCGCCTACAAGGAGCGCGGCGCCCTCAACAAGCTGCTCCAGCTTTCGGGCGAGGAGCGCTCGCGCGGGGTCATCGCCGCATCGGCCGGCAATCACGCCCAGGCGGTCGCCTATCACGGCCGGAGGCTCGGCATTCCGGTGACGATCGTCATGCCGTCGAACACTCCGACCATCAAGGTTTCGCAGACCGAAGGGCACGGCGCCCGGGTCCTGCTTCATGGCGCCATGTTCGATGACGCGCACTCCAGGGCCCGCGAGCTCGAAGCCGAGGAAGGCCTGGTCTTCGTCCACCCGTTCGATGACCCGCAGATCATCGCCGGGCAGGGGACACTGGCTCTGGAGATGCTCGAGGACGCGCCCGACCTCGACATGCTGTGCATTCCGGTCGGGGGCGGCGGGCTGATGTCCGGCGTCGGAATCGCCGCTCGCGCGATCAAGCCCGACATCGAGCTGATCGGAGTCGAGGCCGAGCTCTATCCGGCGATGAAATCGGCCATTGACGGAAACGAGCTTGCCTGCGGCGGCGACACGCTCGCCGAGGGCATCGCGGTCAAGCGGCCGGGCGAGCTCACCAGCCGGATTCTCGGCGAGATCGCCGACGAGATCCTGCTGGTCGCCGAGCGCGACATCGAGCGCGCGGTGGCGATGCTGGTGGCGATCGAGAAAAGCGTCGTCGAAGGCGCCGGCGCCGCCGGCCTGGCGGCGATGCTCGCCAACCCCGGTCGCTTCGCCGGTCGCAAGGTCGGCACGATCCTTTGCGGCGGCAATATCGATACCCATCTGCTCGCCTATGTCCTCGTTCGCGACCTGGTCCGCTCGGGTCGCATCGCCCGGCTTCGGATCGCCGCCCAGGATCAGCCCGGGGCGCTCGCGGCGATTACCGCCAAATTCCACGAGGCCGGGGTCAACATCATCGAGATCAACCACAGCCGGATCTTCACCCGGCTGCCGGCCAAGGACACGGTGATCGAAGTCGAGTGCGAGGCGCGCGACCCCCAGGCGATCGACCGGGTCGTCAAGCTGCTCGAGGAGGCCGGCTTCGTCGTCGAGCGCGCCTCGCTCGACTAGGGGAAGGCGCCCCGGTCGTCCCTTTGCGGCACAGCCATCGGGCTTAACCGTCTTTTGGCGGCTCCAACTCTTTTCAATCGCGTTTACCAGTGGGATAAAGACTCCGGTAACCACGCGTCAAAGGGTCAGTTCGGTTGAGCGCACCATTCCGCTTCCCTAAATTCTTCGTCACCAATCCGGCTCCCTGTCCCTATTTGCCGGGCAAGGTCGAGCGCAAGGTATTCACCGAACTGAACGGCCGCCACTCCGCCGAGCTAAACGAGGCGCTTGGCCGTATCGGTTTTCGCCGGAGCCAGTCGGTCGCCTACCGGCCGAGCTGCATCGATTGCTCGGCCTGCGTCTCTGTTCGGGTACTCGCCGCAGAATTTTCCCCCAACGCCACCCAGCGCAAGCTGATGCGCCGCCATTCCGACGTCGAGGTCACCGCATGCAAGCCGTGGACGACCGAGGAGCAATATGAGCTGCTCCAGCGCTATCTGGCGGTCCGCCATCCCGGCGGCGGAATGGCCGAAATGGACGAAAGCGATTTCGCCGACATGGTCGAGCAAACCCCCGTCCGCACCTATGTCGTCGAATATCGCGAGCCCTCGACAGGCGGCAGGCCGGGCAGACTGATCGGCGCATGCCTTTCGGATCAGCAGGCCGACGGCCTGTCGATGATCTACAGTTTCTTCGACGTCGGCCCCGACTCGCGCAAGGGCCTTGGCACCTACATCATCCTCGACCACATCATCCGGGCGGCGAGGGCAGGGCTTCCATACGTCTATCTCGGCTATTGGGTCGAAGGCAGTCCGCGCATGGCCTACAAGACCGGCTTCAAGCCGCTCGAACGGCTCGGCCGCGACGGCTGGCGGCGAATGGAAGATGCTGCCCCCGAGGCCGCCGCCGGGCGCGAGCTGGTGCTGCCGCTGCGCCGCGAGCGCAAGCGACCGCTGATCGGCGCATAAAGAAAGGGCGGAGCCATCGCCGTGCTCGCCCGTCTGGGTGACGGGCGTGCGCGCGGCGATCCCCGCCCGTCCCCGGTTGATCGATTTGAAATGCCGTTACGCGACGGCGGCGTTTACCGCCGGCTCGGGAGCTTCCTCGCTCTCGGGATCGCGAAGCACATAGCCGCGGCCCCACACCGTCTCGATATAATTGGCGCCGCCGCAGGCCAGGCTGAGCTTCTTGCGCAGCTTGCAGATGAACACGTCGATGATCTTCAGTTCGGGCTCGTCCATTCCGCCGTAGAGATGGTTGAGGAACATCTCCTTGGTCAGGGTCGTGCCCTTGCGCAGCGACAGCAGCTCGAGCATCGCATATTCCTTGCCGGTCAGATGGACCCGGGCGCCGTCGACCTCGACCGTTTTGGCGTCGAGGTTCACGGCCAGCTTGCCGGTGCGGATGACCGATTGCGAATGGCCCTTGGAGCGGCGGACGATCGCATGGATCCGGGCGACCAGCTCGTCGCGGTGGAAGGGCTTGGTGACATAATCGTCGGCGCCGAAGCCCAAGGCCCGCACCTTCGAATCCATCTCGCCGATGCCCGACAGGATCAGCACCGGAGTGCCGACCTTGGCCGTCCGCAACTTCTTCAGCACGTCATAGCCGTGCATGTCGGGCAGGTTGAGGTCAAGAAGGATGATGTCGTAATCATAGAGCTTGCCGAGATCGAGGCCCTCTTCGCCCAAATCGGTGGTGTAGACGTTGAAGCCTTCGGTTCCGAGCATAAGCTCGATGCTCTTGGCCGTCGTCGGCTCGTCTTCGATCAGCAGGACTCGCATGCTCATTCCCCTGTTCGCGGCCGACGAGCTTAACCCGTCTTAATGGCCTTGAAGCGCTCATTAACCATGAGGGGAATGATGGCAAAAGGTTAATAATGCGTAACGGACTGAATTCCTTGGAACTCGTTGCGCGCGCGCATCAGTGGTCGCCTGAGTTCCGCCAGTTGATGAAACGGCGGGAAATTATTGGCGCTATCCTCTCGTAGGTTTCCCAAGTGTCTGGCACTCGATAGGAGTCCTGAAAATCCGGGAATGCCTCTGTGTAGTCGTCCAGAAAACTGGAAACACCGGTCCTCAGGCCATCCTCGTTAGCGTAATAGCTCTGGGCAAAGGCGTTCCCTTCTTCGTTCAGATCCTCATCCGTGAACTTTTCGTCGCAAGCTTCTATGAACCACGTGCCCGGGGTCAATTCACGATTGTGCAGCCTGCCGAGAAGGGCAGGAAAATCCTCCGTGTGGATGGGTCCAGCAAGGCCATTCAGCATCGCCCATGCAACGAACATTGCGATGTGGGTAGCGCCAGCTTCTGGCGGCAGGTCCGGCGGAAAGTCGCCGCCGTAGTGCCAAGAGGCGTCATCATATTTCAAAACCGATCAGCCCATCGTCGGGATGTGGAAAGCTTCCTTGTTGTCGGTCTCGACAAAGTCGTCCGGCCAGCGCTGGGTAATTTTCTTCACTTTGGTCCAGAAGCGCACGCCCTCGGGCCCATGCTGGTCGATGTCGCCGAAGCCCGATCGCTTCCAGCCGCCGAAGGTGTGATAGGCGACCGGCACCGGGATCGGCACGTTGATGCCGACCATTCCGACATTGACCCGGGCGGCGAATTCGCGCGCTGCGTGGCCGTTGCGGGTGAAGATGGCGACGCCGTTGCCATATTGATGCTCGCTCGGCAGCCGCAGCGCCTCCTCGAAGCTGTCGGCGCGGACCATCTGCAGCACGGGTCCGAAAATCTCCTCCCGATACGACCGGAAATCGGGCTTCACATGGTCGAAGAATGTCGGGCCGATGAAAAAGCCACTCTCGTATCCCTGGAGCGTGAAGCCGCGGCCGTCGACGACCAGCTCGCCGCCTTCGTCGATGCACATCTGGATGTAATTCTCGATCCGCTCCTTGTGGGCGGCGGTGACTACCGGCCCGTAATGCGCATCGGCATCGGTCGAGACGCCGACCCGAAGCCCCTCGATGGCCGGGATCAGCTTTTCGCGAAGCGCGTCGGCGGTCTTGTCGCCGACCGGTACCACGACAGGAAGCGCCATGCAGCGCTCGCCGGCAGAGCCGAAGGCGGCTCCGGCAAGGTCGTTGACCACCTGGTCGAGGTCGGCGTCGGGCATGACGATGCCGTGGTTCTTGGCGCCGCCGAACGCCTGCACGCGCTTCCCGTTCGCCGTGCCGCGCGAATAGATATATTGCGCTATGTCGGACGATCCGACGAAGCTGATCGCCATGATCTCGTCATGGTCAAGGATGGCGTCGACCATCTCCTTGTCGCCGTGGACGACGTTGAGAATTCCGTCGGGCAGGCCAGCGTCCTTCATCAGCTCGGCCAGCCGCACCGGCACCGTCGGGTCGCGCTCGGAGGGCTTGAGGACGAACGCGTTGCCGCAGGCGATCGCCACCCCGAACATCCACATCGGGATCATCGCCGGGAAGTTGAACGGGGTGATCCCGGCCACGATCCCGAGCGGCTGGCGCATCGAATAGACGTCGATGCCAGGGCCGGCGCCGATCGTATATTCGCCCTTGAGCGCATGGGGGATGCCGCAGGCATATTCGATCACCTCGAGCCCGCGCTGGATGTCGCCCTTGGCGTCGGCGATCACCTTGCCATGCTCGCTCGACAATATTTCGGCGAGCTCGTCCATGTTGGCTTCGACCAGCTCCTTGAACTTGAACATCACCCGCGCGCGCCGCTGCGGGTTGGTCGCGGCCCAGCCGGGAAGCGCCGCATTGGCCGCGTCGATCGCCCGCTGGAGGTCGGCGGCACTGCCGAGCCGGACATGGGCCTGGACCTCGCCCTGGTTGGGATCGAACACTTCGCCCTGGCGCTCGCCGGACTCGAAGGTGGAGCCGCCGATGAAATGGTCGATGGTGCGGAGCATGATACGCCTGCCTTTGAATCTGGATTTGGGTTGCTGCCCAACTAGACCTGTGGTCACGCAAATGCCAGTTGTGCACCAACAATATCCCTCCCTTCGATGGGGAGGGGTAGGGGTGGGATGAGGAGGACGTATGATGCGTAGCCTGATGCTTTTGCCCTTGCTCGCTCTTGCCGTGGGTTCTGCGCACGCCCAGCCGGCCGCGCCCTCACCCGACGAGCGGCTCCGGCAAATCGCCCAGCCCGTAAGCGGCGCGCAAATGAAGCGGACGATCGACAAGCTGGTGAGCTTCGGCACTCGCCACACGCTTTCCTCGCAAACCGACCCGAAGCGCGGCATCGGAGCCGCGCTCAACTGGACCGAAGCGGAATTGCGCCGCTACTCCCGCGCCTGCCGCGGCTGCCTCGAAGTCGGCCGCGCCAGCCAGGTGATGGAAGGCCGCCGGCTGACGGGGCCGACCCGGATCACCAACGTCTTCGCACTCCAGCGCGGCACCGAGCGGCCGAACGACGTGATCATCATCACCGGCCATATCGACAGCCGCGTCACCGACGTGATGGACGCGACCTCCGACGCTCCAGGCGCCAACGACGACGGATCGGGGACCGCCGCGGTGATCGAGGCGGCGCGGGTGCTGTCGAAACACAAATTCCCGGCGACCATCGTCTATGCGGCTTTGTCCGGCGAGGAGCAGGGGCTGTACGGTGGCAAGGTCATGGCCGACTATGCCAAAGCCCAGGGCTGGAACGTCATCGCCAATTTGAACAACGACATCATCGGCAACAGTTGCGGTTCCGACGGAGTCTGCAACGACCGCCAGGTCCGGGTCTTTTCCGAAGGGTCGCGCTGGCAGGGCCGCGAGGAGCTGGCGGCGCAGCAGCGCAGCCGCGGCGGCGAGAACGACTCCCCCTCGCGCAACCTGTCGCGCTTCCTCGACAGCCTTGCCGACCGCCTGAATATCGGTCTCGACGTCCTGCCGATCTGGCGGACCGACCGCTTCGGCCGCGGCGGCGATCATATCGAAATGCTCAATGCCGGCTTTCCTGCCGTGCGCCTGACCGAGGCGGTCGAAAACTACCGCTATCAGCACCAGGATCTGCGGGTCGAAAATGGCGTCGAATATGGCGACACCGTCGACAAGATGGACTTCGCCTATCTCGAGAAGGTGACGAAGTTCAACGTCGCCGCGCTCGCCGCCCTCGCCAGCGCCCCGCCGCCGCCCGAGCCGACGGTCGAAGGCGCGGTGAGTACGGATACGACGGTGAGTTGGTACGCTGTGTCAGCGGGCGCCGATAGCTACATGATCCGATGGCGGCGAACTGACGCCGCAAATTGGCAAAACAGTAAGCCTGTTTCGCGCTATCGGCCGGGCATCGTGCTGCAGAGTTTTGAGGAAATCCTGCCTCACATCCGCGTCGACGATTGGGTGTTCGGCGTCTCCTCGGTCAGCAAGGACGGCTTCGAGAGCCCGGTTGCCTCGGCCGTCCCCGGCGGCGCATTCAAGCCGTACGTCGCGCCGCCTCCAACGTCGCCATGAGTTCAGGATGCCAGCTTGCCCCCACCGCAACCCGTGACCCTGAACTTGTTTCAGGGCCCATTTTCGTGAAGGGCAGCACACGTCGCTGCGATGGATGCTGAAACAAGTTCAGCATGACGGCGTAGGAGGCGCATGCCCCGAAAGAGCAAACCCGCAGGCCTGCCTACCCGCAAGCAGATCCTCGACTTCATCGCCACCTCCGACCAGCCGGCCGGCAAGCGCGAGATCGCCCGCGCCTTCGGCCTTTCCGGCCAGGACAAGGTCGCGCTCAAGAGCTTGCTCAAGGACATGGCCGACGACGCGCTGATCGATCCGTCCCCAGGTCGGGCATTCCACCGGGCCGGCGGCGTTCCCAAGGTCACCGTGCTGCGCGTCGCGGCGGTCGACGACGGCAATGTCCTTGCCGTGCCTGAGCAGTGGCAGGGCGAAGGTTCGCCGCCGCGAATACGGGTGATCGAGCGCAGCCGGCGCAGCGCGCTCGGCATCGGCGACAGGGTTCTGGCGCGCACCGAGCAGCGCGGCGAGGGCCACGTCGCCCATCCGATGAAGAAGCTCGCCCGGTCGGCCGAGCTGGTGCTCGGCGTGGTCAAGCAGGAAGGGACGAGCTTCTGGCTGTCGCCGGTCGACAAGAAGGAGCGGCGCGAGCTTGCCATTACCGAGCTCAAGGACGCGCAGCCCGGCGACCTCGTGCTGTGCGAAGTCAGCGGCCGGCCGCCGCGGGCCGGGGCCCGGGTCGACGCGGTGCTCGGCGACCCGTTCGCGCCGCGCAGCTTCAGCCTGATCGCCATCCACAAGCATGGCCTCCGCCACGAATTCCGCGACGAGGCGATCGACGAGGCGCACCGCGTCTCCAAGCTCCCGCTCGGGGAGCGCGAGGACCTGACGCACCTGCCGATCGTCGCGATCGATCCGGCCGACGCGCGCGACCATGACGACGCCATCTGGGCGGCTCCGGACGACGATCCAGGCAATGCCGGCGGCTGGAAGGCGATCGTCGCCATCGCCGACGTCTCTTATTATGTCCGCCCGGCTTCCGAGCTCGACCGCGAGGCGCGGGCGCGCGGCAACAGCGTCTATTTCCCCGATCGGGTGGTGCCGATGCTGCCTGAGGAATTGTCGGCCGACATCTGCTCATTGAAAGCCGGCGAGCATCGCGCGGCGATGGCCTGTCACCTGACCATCGCCAGGGACGGGACCCTCAAGAGCTGGCGTTTCACGCGCGCAAAGATTTCTGTCGTGGCAAATATTGCCTATGAGGATGCCCAGGCCGCGATCGATGCCGCCGGCGAGGAACGGATCGATCTCGCCTCCTCCCCCTGCTCCATGCCCGACGTCCAAGGCTCGGTTCCCAAGCAGATCGTCGATGAGTCGCTGAAGCCGCTGTGGAGTTGCTGGCAAGCTTTGCTCGCGGCCCGCGATGCGCGCGAGCCGCTCGAGCTCGATCTTCCCGAGCGGCGGGTGATGCTCGACGAAAAGGGCCGAATCATGTCGGTTGCTCCGCGCGACCGGCTCGACGCCCACCGGCTGGTCGAGGATTATATGATCGCGGCCAATGTCGCCGCAGCCCGCGCGCTCGAGGCGAAGAAGGCGCCGGTGATGTACCGGGTCCACGAGGCTCCGAGCCGCGAGAAGCTGGTCGCGCTCAAAGATTATCTCGCCACCTTCGGTATCGAGTTTACGCTTGGCCAGGTGGTCAAGCCGTCGACCTTCAACCGGATCATCGAGCGGACCGGCGACAGCGATGCCCGCACGGAAATCATGGAGCAGCTTCTGCGCACCCAGATGCAGGCGCGCTACGGCCCCGAGCGGCTCGGCCACTTCGGACTGGCGCTCGCGACCTACGCCCATTTCACCTCGCCCATCCGGCGTTACGCAGACCTACTCGTCCATCGCTCGCTGGTCAGCGCCTACCGCCTCGGCGAGGGCGGCCTGCCATCCGGCGAGGACGGCAAGTTCGAACAGATCGGCGAGCAGATTTCGATGCTCGAACGCCGCGGGATGGAAGCCGAACGCGACACGATCGACCGCTATGTCGCCGCTTTCCTAGCCGACCGCGTCGGCCAGCTGGTCGAATGCCGAATCACTGGCGTGCAGCCGTTCGGCTTCTTCGCCACCGTCACCGACCTCGGTGGCGACGGGCTGGTCTTCGCGAAGGACCTCGGCCAGGAATATTTCCGTTACGACGAGGCGGCCAGGGCGCTTGTCGGGGAGCACAGCGGTGAAACCTATCGAGTGGGGCAGAAGCTGACGCTTCGCCTCGCCGAAGCCAATCCGGTCTCGGGCTCGCTTCGCTTCGAGCTTCCCGAGGGCAGCTATGGCGGCGCCCGCAAGCCGCGGATGGACAGGACCCGGCGTGGTCGGCAATCGCGTCGCTGATGCTCGAGGATCGCATATTGTTCATCGACGGCGAGGCTATCGTCGTCGACAAGCCGGCCGGGCTGCCCGTCGACCCCCCGCGGCGCGGCGGCGACAGCCTCAGCGCCCGCCTCGCCGAGCTCAGGTGCGGGTTTCGCTCGTCGCCGGTGCCGATGCACAGGCTCGATCAGGACACATCCGGCTGCTTGCTTCTCGCCCGTAATTCGCGGGCTCGAGCCGCTTTCCAGCACGCCTTCGAGGAAAGGCGCGTCCGGAAATATTATGTGGCTGTGATTGCCGGCGAAATTGGCGAAGAATCAGGCGTCATCGAGATTCCGCTGTCGAAGCGGTCGAGCGCTGAGGCGGGTTGGCGGATGGTTGGCGATCCCGGCGGACAGCAGGCTGTCACCAACTGGCGTTGCCTCGCGGTTCGCCATGGATCGAGCCTGGTCGAATTCCAGCCGGTCACCGGACGGACTCACCAGATCCGGGTGCATGCGCGCGAAGGGTTCGGTCGTGGGATCGTCGGCGATCGGGTCTACGGAGTTCCAGGCGGCCCGATGCTGCTCCACGCCTCGCGGCTCGTCGTGCTCCGCGAAAAGTATGGAATGATCGACGCGATGGCACCGCTTCCCAGTCACTTTGGCGAGTGGCGAGATGCGGCCTGAGGATGTTACCGTGCCGGAGGAGGCGCTGAGCGAAACCTTCCTCGCGGCCACCGGTCCGGGCGGCCAGAACGTCAACAAGGTCGCGACAGCCGTGCAGCTACGCGTCGACGTTTTCCGCCTTGGCATTCCGCCGGAGGTATACGAGCGGCTGAAGACGATCGCCGGCACCAGGCTGACCGGGTCTGGCGAGCTTCTCATCACCGCCCGCCGCTTCCGCACTCAGGAAGCGAATCGGCAGGACGCCAGGCGGCGGCTGGCAGAGATAATTGCGAAGGCCCATATCGCCCCGCGCAAGCGCAAGCCGACTCGGCCGAGCCGGGCGGCCAAGGCGGAGCGGGTTGATCGGAAGAAGCAGCGCAGCGCGGTCAAACAGGCGCGTGGAAAGGTAGATTTCGACTGATGTATGACTTTAAGTTCGATGCGTCCGACAAGCCGGTCCTCTACGGCGAAATCGCCGCAGCGATCGAGGCACTGACCGCTGGAGAATCCGACCCGATTGCCAACCTGGCCAATGCCGCCGCCCTCATTTGGGAATCTCTGCCCGATCTCAATTGGGCCGGTTTCTACCGCAATGTCGGCGGGGAGCTGGTGCTTGGCCCGTTTCAGGGCCGCCCCGCCTGCATTCGAATTCCCTTCGGCAAGGGGGTATGCGGCACCGCCGCGGAAACGCTCGAGGTCCAGCGGGTCGACGATGTCCACGCCTTCCCCGGGCACATTGCGTGCGATGTCGAGTCACGAAGCGAGCTGGTCGTGCCGATCGTGCGGGACGGCGAGCTGCTTGCAGTGCTCGATCTCGACAGCCCGACTGAGGCACGGTTTACGCAAGAGGACGAGGTGGGATGCGTGGCACTCTGCGCAATTCTCGCCCGCGTGATCTAGCTCAGCTGCTCGAGCCTTTCCTCGGACAGCGAGCCGGGGATGATCATCACGGGGCAGGGCAGCTTGCCCGAATCGTTCCCGGTGAAATTGGCGACCAGTGGCCCGGGGCTGCCGCTCGGCGCAGCGCCGAGGACCAGCGCCGCCACCTCCTCGCGCTCGCCGACGAACTCGCGCACTACCCTCACCGGCTCGCCGTGGCGGACAATGATGCTTGCCTTGACTCCCGCTTCGTCGAGGATCTCGCCAACTGCGGCGCTGACGATGCCCTCGATCCGGAGGCGCTGCTCCTCCTCGATCGCGGCCTGCACCCCGCCCCACTGGACGAAATCCTGCGGCTCGATGATTGCCAGCACTTCGACCGCTCCGCCTGTCTTGGCCGCTCGCCGGGCAGCGAAGCGAAGCGCGACGCGCGCTTCGTCGCTGTCGTCGATGACGACCAGATATGTGCGAAGCTGCTGTTCGGCCCCCATGGCGGCTTTGACGCTGCGCCAAAGCTCGGCCGAGCGCAAGCGTGGCGAGTGCGGGCCTGCCCCTTGACCCCACGCCCCGCATTGGCTTTGTGCCCGGCGACGCCCAGCGCAGATCGGAAAGACATTTCCAATGCCGACCGAACTCAAGATGCCCGCCTTGTCGCCGACGATGGAGGAAGGGACGCTCGCCAAATGGCTGGTCAAGGAAGGCGACGAGGTGAAGTCGGGCGATGTGCTCGCCGAAATCGAGACCGACAAGGCGACCATGGAGTTCGAGGCGGTGGACGAGGGGACGATTGCCAAGATCCTAGTGCCGGAAGGCAGTGATGGAGTGAAGGTCGGCACGCCGATTGCGTTGCTCGCCGGCGAAGGGGAAAGCCCCGACGACGCCTCGGCTGCGCCACGCGTCGACGAACCGGCGCCCACGTCAGAACCCGAAGTTAAAGGATATGGCGCTGCCCCCGGCAAGGATTCGGACATCGCCAAGGCGCCGGTCGAGACGCCGGCCCCTGCCGCTGCGCCGGCGGCGCCGAAGTCCGACGGGCAGCGGATCAAGGCTTCGCCGCTGGCGCGAAGACTGGCGGAGGCGCAGGGGATCGACCTTTCCTCCATCCAGGGCTCGGGCCCCGGCGGGC
>Ga0247713_1001240_pt1 | contig 13048 bp, 10 predicted proteins | sample 21E_NmetaG_FD_189936 | JGI IMG/M metagenome (GOLD analysis project Ga0247713, IMG submission 189936) | Soil microbial communities from hillslope of Landscape Evolution Observatory, University of Arizona, Oracle, AZ, United States - 2-1-E_N | ecosystem: Engineered > Artificial ecosystem >... | reverse complement strand
ACTGCAGCCCAAGCGCCTCACAGATCTCGCGCACCGACGGCGGATAGCCCCGCCCGGCCACGGTATCGGCGATGAACTCCAGCGTCTGGCGCTGACGGTCCGTCAGACCCTCGACCATTTCGCTCCTCCTGTCCGCGGTGCGTCGCCCACGGGCGAACGCATGTTCGGGACAGGCTAGCGCTCCCGGCACGCGGAATCAAGAACACGCGTTCGATGGTCGTCGGGTGTTGCCCCCGAACGTCTGTTCGGCTACGATGGCGAACATACGTTCGATAGGTCGCCATCGCGATTCTTGTCGCAGGCGGTGGCTACGGTCGGGGCAGGCGTGGCGGCAGCTGAGGAGCGGGTGAAGGAGGCAAGGTGGCGCTCAGGATCGAGGATCTGGAGACGCGTGGCGCGACGGTCGTGGCGTTCCCCACGGGGCGGGTGAGGTCGCGGGTGAGATACGAGCGCATGATCGCCCGGCGCCGGCGCGCCGGCGCCGTCTCCCTCGCGCTCGCCGTCGGTCTCGCCGCGTTCCTCACGGGCGGCACCTCGGTGGCGAGCCGGGAGGGCGCTCCGAAGGCCATCGTCCTGCAGCCGGGAGACACGGTCTGGGGCGTGGCAGAGCGGTACGCGCCGCCGGGGATGGATCCCCGCGCCTACGTCGACCGAGTGCTCGAGCTGAATGGGCTGGAGGCGCCCCCGGCGGCAGGGCTCAGGCTGCGCCTCCCGTAGCCGCGCTCGCGCGGAGCAAGCGTTTTTCCTCTCTCGAAGGTTGACTCACACGGAACACAGGCGTAATTTCCTCGTTGTAATTCACACCACATCTTGTGGTCGTCGGTCCCGGAGACACCAGATGTCGTGGTCGTCGGGCAAGGAGCCTCCGGGAGGGGTGGGACAATAGGACGCATGAGGAGGGATCCGCGCGTGGCTGCTCCAGTCGGTGTCGATCAAGGTTCGGGGCTGCGCTTCCGCCGCTACTTCACCACCGAAGGCGTCCATCCCTACGACGAGATCGAGTGGGAGATCCGCGACGCGGTCATCCAGAACTTCCGGACCGGCGAGATCGCCTTCGAGCAGCGGGGCGTCGAGGTGCCGGCCTCGTGGAGCCAGAACGCCACCAACATCGCCGCGCAGAAGTACTTCCGCGGCTCGCCCGGGACGCCCGAACGTGAGCATTCGGTGCGGCAGATGATCGACCGTGTGGTGAACCGCTACCACGAGGAGGGCCTCGAGCGCGGCTACTTCGCCGACGAGGAAGAAGCAGCGATCTTCCGCGACGAGCTGACGCACCTGCTTGTGAACCAGAAGGCTGCCTTCAACTCTCCCGTCTGGTTCAACGTCGGGTGGCGGCCGAAGGGTGAGGAGCAGTGCTCCGCCTGCTTCATCCTCGCCGTCGACGACGAGATGGACTCGATCCTCAACTGGTACGCGGAGGAGGGCCGGATCTTCAAGCACGGCTCCGGCGCGGGGATCAACCTCTCGACGATCCGCTCCTCCAAAGAGCGGCTGCGCTCCGGCGGCACTGCCTCCGGGCCCGTCTCGTTCATGCGGGGCGCGGACGCCTCTGCCGGGACGATCAAGTCGGGTGGCGCCACGCGGCGCGCCGCGAAGATGGTGGTCCTCAACGTGAGCCACCCCGACATCCGTGACTTCATCTGGTGCAAGGCGCTCGAGGAGAACAAGGCGCGGGCGCTGCGGGACGCGGGGTTCGACATGGACCTCGACGGCCGCGACTCACACTCGATCCAGTACCAGAACGCCAACAACTCTGTCCGCGTCGACGACGGCTTCATGCGCGCCGTGGTCGAGGGTGACGATTACGAGCTGCGCGCCGTCACCAGCGGCGAGGCCCTCGAGCGCGTGAAGGCACGCGAGCTGATGCGCGAGATCGCCGAGGCGGCGTGGCAGTGCGCCGACCCGGGCATGCAGTACGACACGACGATCAACGACTGGCACACCTGCCCGAATTCGGCGCGGATCAACGCCAGCAACCCGTGCTCCGAGTACATGCACGTCGACAACAGCAGCTGCAACCTCGCGTCGCTCAACCTGCTGAAGTTCGTCGACGACGAGGGCAACTTCGACGTCGAGTCGTTCAAGCGGGCGGTCGAGGTCGTGTTCTTCGCCCAGGAGATCTCCGTCGGCTTTGCCTCGTACCCGACCGAGAAGATCGCGGAGAACTCGCACCGCTTCCGTCAGCTCGGTCAGGGCTATGCGAACCTGGGCGCCCTGCTCATGAGCCAGGGACTTCCCTACGACTCGGACGAGGGACGTGCTTGGGCCGGCGCGATCACCGCGCTCATGACCGGTCACTGCTACGCGACCAGCGCCCGGATCGCGGCCCGCATCGGTGCCTTCGATGCCTACCAGGAGAACGCCGAGCCCATGCTCCGGGTCATCGGCAAGCACCGGGCGGCGGCATACGACATCTCCGAGACCGATGCTCCGACGGCGCTGGTGAGCGCCGCCCGGGGTGCGTGGGACGAGGCGCTCGAGCTGGGGGAGACCCACGGCTACCGCAACGCGCAGGCCACGGTGCTCGCTCCCACCGGGACGATCGGTCTTCTGATGGACTGCGACACGACCGGGATCGAGCCCGACCTCGCCCTAAAGAAGACCAAGAAGCTCGTGGGCGGCGGGACGATGTCGATCGTCAACCAATCGGTCCCGCGCGCGCTGCGCAAGCTCGGATACACCGAGGACCAGGTCGCGGCGATCGTCGCTTACATCGACGAGCACTCGCACGTCGTCGGCGCGCCGCACCTGCGTGAGGAGCACCTGCCCGTGTTCGACACCGCGATGGGCGAGCGGTCGATCCACTACATGGGGCACATCAAGATGATGGCGGCGGCGCAGCCGTTCCTCTCCGGCGCCATCTCCAAGACGGTGAACCTGCCCGAACACGTGAGCGTCGAGGACGTCGAGCAGGTCTACATCGAGGGCTGGCGCCTTGGGCTCAAGGCGATCGCGATCTACCGCGACAACTGCAAGGCGGCGCAGCCGTTGTCGGTGACGAAGAAGAGCGACACGAAGGCCGACGCCCCGAAGGCCACCGACCTGCCCGAGCCCGTACGCCGGCGGCTCCCCAAGAAGCGCGTCTCCAAGACGATCAAGTTCAGGGTCGCCGACACCGAGGGCTACCTCACCGTCGGCGAGTTCCCCGACGGCTCGGTCGGCGAGATGTTCCTCAAGGTCGCGAAGCAGGGCTCGACCCTCGCCGGGATCATGGATGCGTTCGCCATCTCCATCTCGATGGGGCTGCAGTACGGCGTCCCGCTGTCGGCCTACGTGAAGCAGTTCGTGAACACCCGCTTCGAGCCCTCGGGCATGACCGACGACCCCGACTTCCGGATCGCCACCTCGATCCTCGACTACGTCTTCCGCGTCCTGGCGCTCGACTACCTGCCGCCGGACGAGAGGCAGGCGCTCGGCATCCGCTCCGCGGGGGAGCGTCAGGAGGAGATCGAGGCGAAGCTCGAGGGCGCTGCCGGCGACCACGGCAATGGGAACGGGACCGGCAACGGCAACGGCAACGGCGATTCGGCTCCGACCGGCGTCGTGGTCCTCGGGCCTGTGGTCGACGCCACCCATGGCTCCCGTCCCTTCTGCGGGACGTGCGGCGTGCAGATGCAGGCAGCCGGATCGTGCTTCGCCTGCCCCTCGTGCGGGTCGACCAGTGGGTGCTCGTAACCCCAGGCGCAGGCTGAAGACGTGCTCCGCGTGCGGGGCCGGGTTGACGCCCGGCCTCGCCGCGTGCCCTCTGTGCGGTGCCGAAGAGGCCGCCGCCGCGCAGCCCGAGGAGCCGGACGACTACCAGGCGAAGGTCCGCGCCCTGCGGGAGGAGCTGCAGCGCCTGAGACGCGACGGCGCCGCGTAGCCGCGACCCGTTCCGCCCCTTTTGTGCCGAACGTCACGTTCTGCGCGTAGCGCGCGACGTGGTTCGCCCTCCCGGATCGGTTCATCGTGATCCCAGCGGGCCCGGACGGAGGCCCTCGATTGGGGAGGCGGTCATGGAGAAGCAGCTCACGAAGGTCGTCACGGCGATCATGGTCCTTTCGGCCCTTCTCGCCGGCGGCAGCGCGACGGCGGCGCAGCGGACGGACGCAGGTCTCTGCCAGTACGTCCCGATCACGACGCCGGGCGTCTCGATCGTCGGCAAGCGTGTCCAGCAGGTAAGCGACGTCCAGGTCTGCATCGAAGCCGAGGCGAACGTTCAGGCGGGTCCGGCGATCAGGGAGCAGCCGTTCTGCGGGACTCCCTGCTTCACGATCGAGATGGACCGGGCCTCGGTCAGCGAGGACGCTCGCATCGAGATCACCTATGCGTTGGACGGCGAGGCGCAGACGCCGCTCCGGTTCCACCCCGAGGGGTTGGATGTGGCCGTATTCGACGGACGGATGTGCCTGGTCGGCGTCGGCACGCCCGACCCTTGCATCGACCGCATCACGCAGCCGACCGACGTCCGCGGTGAGAGCAGCATGCGGCGGGTGCGTCTCGGCTGGAGGGCTGCCCAAGACACGGGCGGCGCGCCGCTCACCGGCTACGAGGTCTTCCGCAGCACGACGGGCGAGGAAGGAACGTTCGAGTCGGTCGGCACCGTCGAGGAACCGATCTTCGTCGACCGGGGCCTCCGCCGCCGCACCGGCTACTGGTACTACGTCGTTGCGTTCGACGGCGACGGCAACCGCAGCCTCGCATCCGAGGTCACGGCGGTACGTACCCGCTGACGACATTTCCGGCCGCGGCCCATCCGAGAGGGTGGGCCGCGGCTGCGTCGCGTAGGCTTCTCCTATGGGCGGAGGGGACGTCGTCGGGGACGACCTCCTGGGGTCGCTGTCGGCGGACGAACGAAGGGATCTGCAAGAGCGGGCGCGTCGCCGCAGGTTCCGCCGCGGCGCGACGCTCTTCAGCGAAGGCGATTCGTCCGACCGTCTGGCTGTGATCGAGGAGGGGCGGGTCAAGATCTCCTACTTCACCGACGACGGTCGCGACCCCGGTCCTCGCGGTGCGAGGACCGGGGTCGCTCCTGGGGGAGCTCTCCGCCTTGGACGGTGAGCCGAGGTCGGCGAATGCGACGGCGCTCGAGTCCGTCGAGGTGTTGTCGCTCGCAGCGGACGATTTCCTCGCGTTCCTCGAGCGGCATCCGAGCGTCTCGATCCGCCTGTTGAAGACGCTGACGCGCAAGCTCCGGCAGGCCGACCGCCGGCGCGTGGAGTTCTCCGAGCACGACAGCGTCGGCCGCGTCGCCAAACGCCTGGTCGACCTGGTCGAAGAGTTCGGCGTCCCGCAGGATGAGGGGACCTTGATCGACGTTTCCCTCACCCAGGAAGAGCTCGCCGGCTGGACGGGATCGTCTCGGGAGGCGGTGAGCCGTGCGCTTCAGGCGTTCCGCAAGCGTGGCTGGATCGAGACGAAGCGTCGCGCTATCACCGTGTACGACGTCGACGCGCTCAGGCGTCGCGCCACGTAGGACCGTCCGACCCCGCGGGGTACTCGAGGAGCGGGACGGCGCCTCGTTGCCACGCCTCGAGGATCGGCTCCACGATCCGCCATGCCTCCTCGGCCTCGTCGGCGCGGATCGACAACGCAGGGTCGCAGCCCAGCACCTCGAGCAGCAGACGGCTGTAGGCGGGGAGCCCTTCGTCGTGGAGGTCGGCATCGAGCTCCGCGTGCTCGAGCTCGAAAGGATCGCCGGGACCGTTGATGTCGATCTCGATCACGAGCCGGTCGGGATCGAACTCGATATGCAGGACGTTCGCACGGCTCCCCGACGGCGCGAAGGCGAGATGTGGAACGGGGCGGAAGTGGATCGCGATCTCGGCATGGTCGCGCCCGAGCGCCTTCCCCGAGCGGAGTCGGAAGGGCGTGTCTGCCCACCTCCAGTTCGCCACCCGCAGCGTCACCTCAGCGAACGTCTCGGTCCCGCGCTCTGGATCGATGCCTTCATCGTCGACGTACGCCGGGATCGCGCGGCCCCGGCTCGAGCCGGCGGAGTATCTGGCGCGCACACTGGAGCGCGCAACCTCCTCCTCGGTCAGCGTCGGGACCGCGCGGAGGACGGCGACCTTGGCGTCGCGCAGGTCGCGCTCGTGGAGCGAAGCCGGTGGCTCCATGGCCACGAGGCAAAGGAGCTGCAGCAGATGGTTCTGGATCATGTCGCGCAGAGCGCCGGAGCGGTCGTAGTACGAGGCGCGGTCCTCGAGGCCGAGCGTTTCTTCCCAGATGATGTCGACCCGCTCTATGTGGCGCGCGTCCCAGACGGGTTCGAAGATGCGGTTCGCGAACCTAAGTCCGAGGATGTTCTGAACCATCTGCTTGTGGACGAAGTGGTCGATGCGGAACACCTGCTCTTCGCGGAAGTAGCTGTGCAGCAGACGGTTCAAGCGACGCGCCGAATTGAGGTCGGTCCCGAACGGTTTCTCGACCACGATCAGGCTGCCGGTTCCGAGGTTGCTCCCGCCGAGGACGTCGACGACGTCGGGGAGGAGGTGCGGGGGGAGCGCGAGGTAGACCACCACGTCGCCCGGGTCGTCCCCGAGCGCCGAAGCGACCTGATCGCGTGACGTCACGTCGGCCCGTGCATACGTCACTCGTTCGCATACACGGCGCGCCGCATCACTCGTCAGGTCCACCGGCATCTTGGTGCGGATGTGTTCGGTGAACCGGGCGTCGTCCCACGGCTGCCGGTCGACCGCCACGATGGCGAGGTCTCGCGGCAGGAGGTCTTCGGCCTCGAGCCGCGCCAGCGCGGGCATGAGATAGCGCGACGTCAGGTCGCCGGAGGCTCCGAAGATCGCGAGACGCGTCATCGGGTCGCGCGCCCTAGGTTGACGCCGGTGGAGATCAGCCCCACGTGGCTGAACGCCTGCGGGAAGTTGCCGAGGAAAGCCCCGCTCGAAGGATCCACCTCTTCGGAGAGCAGGCCCAACGGGTTCGTCCGGGCGCACAGGGAATCGAAGAGGTCGGAGGCCTCCTCGACGCGTCCCTGGTGGACGAGGTTGTCGGCCAGCCAGAAGCTGCACAGGAGGAACGCGCCTTCGTGGCCGTGGAGACCGTCCGGTGATTCGGCCGGGTCGTACCGGTAGAGGAGGCCTCCGCCGGCATCCAGCCGCGAGGCGATCGACCGTGCCGTCGCGACCATGCGCGGATGGCGCGCATCCAGGACGCGGCGCAGCGGCAACGCGAGGAGGCTGGCGTCGATGCCGCCGGGACCCAGGTGCTCGACCAAGCTCTGCTTCTCCTCGTCCCAGGCTTGTTCCAGGATCGCCTCCTGGATCTCCTTCGCCGTCTTCCGCCAGCGGTCCGCGTCGCCCGGATGACCCTGCATCTCGACCATGCGCGCGGCGCGATCGACCGCCACGTGGCACATCGCCGCGGAGTAGGTGAAGGGCCGCCCCGACGTGCGGACCTCCCAGATGCCGTGATCCGGCTCTCCCCACTTCAGCGCCGCGGCGTCGGCCAAGGCGGCCAACTCGTTCCACAGCTCGGGGTTGATCTCGCCGCCTGCATGCGCCCATTGATAGGCGCAGTCGAGGATCTCGCCGTACGCATCATGCTGCGTCTGGTGGCCCGCCGCGTTGCCCCACCGCACGGGGCTCGAACCGCGGTAACCCTCCAGTTCCTCGTCGTGCCGTTCGGGTGGAGAGGGGGCGCCGTCGAGCGTGTAGAGAACGTGCGGCGCTGCCTCCTCGATCACGTCGAGGATCCACGCGACGAACCCGTGGCCCTCGTAGTGGCAACCGATGCGGCTGAGGGCGTAGACGGTGAAGGCCGCGTCCCGTACCCACGCGTAGCGGTAGTCCCAGTTCCTCTCGCCGCCGATCTGCTCCGGGAGGGAGGACGTCGGCGCCGCAACGATGGCGCCGTTCGGCATGTAGTCGAGCATCTTGAGGACGACCGCGCTCCTCGTCACCAGGTCCGCCTGCGGTCCGTCGTAGGAGAGGCGTGCGGTCCAGCGCCTCCACGCATCGACCGTGTGACTCAGCCGCTCGTCGCTGGTGGTCAAGCTGCGCCGTGGCGATCCGCCGCCCCATCGGAGCGAGAAGGCGACGCGGTCGCCGGCGCCCAACGAGAGCGTCGTCCGCGGCCCGTCGAGGCGCGCATCGGAGACGAGATCGAAGTCGAGGTGCGGGTGGCGCGGCGCCGCCAAGCAGAACGCGCTGCCGCTGCGGCGCGCCGTGCCTCCACCGCGCGGCTCTACCTCCACTTCGAGATGGACCGTCCCCGACACGACCTCCGCGATCCGCAGGAGCTCGCGCCTCGATGGGTCGATCTCCTCGCGGAGGTCGGCACCTGCGCGAAGCGTCATCGCGTCCGTGACGCGGACGATGCCCTCCGGGCCGTGCATCTCCGTCACCAACACCCCGGTTTCGGGAACGTACGTGTGGCCGGCGGCTCGGAGACCCCGAGGCCGCAACCGGAAGGCGCCCCCGCGGGAGTGGTCGAGGAGCGAGCAGAAGAGAGGGTCGGAGTCGAGGCGCGGAACGCACATCCAGTCGATCGTTCCGTCCCGACCGACGAGCGCGGACGCGGCTCCGTCGCCGATGAGTCCGTGGTCCTCGATCGCGAGGTAGCCGTCGATCCGGTCGACCGGCGAAACCTCGATGCGCGGCTCCATGCCTCTGGCCTACCACGCAATACGATGACCCGGCCGATGCGCTGCCCCCACTGCGGAAACGATGAGAGCAAGGTCGTGGACTCCCGTGACACGGAGGAGAACCGTGCGATCCGGCGCCGGCGCGAGTGCCTCGCCTGCGGGAAGCGGTTCACGACCTTCGAGCGCGTCGAGGAGGCGCCGCTCGTGGTCGTAAAACGGGCCGGGGAGGAGCAGCCGTTCGACCGCCAGAAGATCGTCGACGGCATCCGCATGGCTTGCAAGAACCGCCCGGTGGAGCCGGCGGACATCGAGGCGGTCGCCGACCAGGTGGAGGAGAAGGTTCGGGCGGAGGGCCGGCGCGCCGTGACGTCGTCCGAGATCGGCCGTGAGGTGCTCGACCGCCTGCACGCGCTGGACGACGTCGCCTATCTACGTTTCGCGTCTGTCTACAAGGGGTTCCAGGAGCTCACCGACTTCGAGCGCGAGCTGTTGGCGCTCCTGCAGCGGTCTCAGAGCGGAGGAGCGGAGTGACGCTGCGGATCCCCGTCGTCCGTCTCGACCGTGATCTGCCGCTGCCGTCTTACGCGCACCCGGGCGACGCGGGGCTCGACCTCATCGCGGCTGAAGACGTCACGCTGAAACCGGGGGACCGGCACGCGGTCAGGACCGGGCTCGCCCTGGCGATCCCGGAGGGCCACGCGGGGTTCGTCCACGCCCGTTCCGGGAGGGCGATGAAGGAGGGTCTTGCCCTCCCAAACGCGCCCGGCCTCATCGACGCCGGCTACCGCGGCGAGGTCAAGGTGCTGCTCACCAACCTCGACCCGTCGGAGCCGATCCACATCAAGCGAGGGCAGAAGATCGCGCAGCTCGTGATCCAGCGCGTCGAGGAGGCGCGGCTCGAGGAGGTCGAGGAGCTGCCGGAGAGCGTGCGCGGCCACGGCGGGTTCGGGAGCTCCGGCACCTGATGCGAGCCTTCGTAGTCACGCTCGTGATCCTTCTCGGGCTGGCGGTGGCCGGCGACTTCGTGGCCAGGAACGCGGCGGAGAACCAGGTGGCGGCGCGGGCTGCCTCGTCGCTCGAGCTCGAGGACGAGCCGGACGTGACGATCGGCGGCTTCCCATTCCTTCTGAACTTCGCCCGGGGGACCCTCCCCACGGTCGAGCTGGCGGCCGAAGGTGTGGCGCGCCGAGGGATCACCCTGAGAGAGGTCGTCCTCACGCTCGAGAACGTCCGCTTCGACTGGGAGGCGCTCTCGAACGGTTCCGGCAGCGTCCGGATCGGCGGCGGCACCGGCCGTGCCCTCCTCACGGAAGACCACTTCAACGACCTTCTCCGCGAGCAGGGGGTCCCGGCGGAGGTGAGGGTTTCGGACGGCGCCGTGGTCGCGATCGTCGAGGGCGCCGAGGCTCCGGCTGAGGTGACGCTGGAGGGGGACTCGCTCCTGCTCTCCGTCCCGGAGGTGGGCGCCGCCTACGAGATCGCGCTTCCGCAGATCGGCTCCCGGATGGGCTACCGCTCGGCTCGACTCGTCGAGCGCGGCCTCGAGCTCCGGGTGGGGCTGCGCGCCGGCAGGCTCGAGTTGTAGGGGGAGGACTCTCCCTGACAGAATCGAATAGATCGAGGTAGACAGTCCGGTCGAAGCGACTCTGGGGGGAGCGCAGTTGGACGGAAGCGGTCGTGCGCGATGGCTCGCGCTCGTTATCGCCCTCGCTCTGGTGGCGCCGGCGTGCGGTCAGAAACCCGGTGTGGCGGAGTCGGGCGGAGGATCCTTCGCAGGCGGCCTGGCCGGGTCCCTCACGGAGGACGGACTCGTCCTCGAGGACGGGACCATCATCGATCCCAACACCGGCGAGGTGATCGGGTCGGTGGACGACACCGGCCTCTCCGACACCGGCTCTACTGGGACCTCGTCCTCGACCTCAGGCAGCTCGAACACGGAGAGCGGTGATAACCCCTCCGGCGACAACGGTGGCGATGACACCGCAACGGAGAGCGAGCCCAGCGGCGGCGATGCCACGGGCGTGACGGAGGACACCATCAGGATCGGCTCCCACGCGCCTCTGACCGGCGCGGCGCCCGTCCCGTCGGACTCGGCTCTCAAGGGCTCGAAGCTGTACTGGGAGTGGCTCAAGCGGCGCGGCGTCAAGATCAACGGCCGCAACGTCGAGGCGATCCTCAAGAACGACAACTACAACCCGTCTCAGGCGGTGAGCGTCTGCAAGGAGATGGTCGAGAAGGACAAGGTGTTCCTTCTCTCCGGCGTCGCCGGGACGGACCAGATCCAAGCTTGTGCCCGTTATGCGGCGTCGGTTGGCATCCCGTACCTATCCGCCGGCGTAACCGAGATCGGCCTCAGCAACCTCCGCACTTACTTCGCCACCTCGATGACCTATCCGCAGCAGGGGCCTCTGCTTGCCGACTTCCTCGTGAAGACGCTCGGTGCCCGGGACGAGTCCACCGCGCTCGTCTACTTCAACACGCAGAACTTCTACGACGGCCGAGACACGTTCCTCGCCGCCATGGAGAGGCATGGCATCGAGGTGTACGTGCGGGCCGTCTCGAAGACGGCCGGCGCGCCGGAGGCCCAGGCGGTGGCGACCGACCTCGCCCAGCGCCAGATCGACAACGTCTACGTGCTGACGAGCCCCGTGTGGTTCCTCCAGTTGCTTCAGGCGACCCGGAGCCAGAACTACGCGCCGCAATGGGTGGGGGTCGGCATCACCATGACCTTCGACACGGTTGCATCGGTGGGCTGCCGGAACGGGACCCTCGACGGCGCCAAGTTCTTCTCGCCGTTCCCCGCCTGGGCCGAGTCGAACAAGTTCGACCCGGACTTCCGGAAGGCCGTGCGGGAGATCAATCCCGAGGAGGGAGAGGGCGACGACTTCATGTGGCTCGGCTGGATGGCGAGCCGGCAGCTGGCCGAGATGCTGAAGCTGCCGGGACCGACGCTCACGAGAGAGCGCTTCATCTACACCCTCGAGCGCGCGAAGAACATCACGACCGGCATCAGCCCGCCCGTCTCGTTCAGCCCGACCGACCACTTCGGAGCCGACACGACCCACGTGAGCGAGGCCAAGTGCCAGCAGGACCAGCGCTGGCACACGATCCGGACCTTCGTGAAGAGCTTCTAGGTTCGGCGGGCCGAGAGCCTTGAGCGGGCGGGCCCGTATAATGTGCCGTCGTTGCGGGCGTGGCTCAGTGGTAGAGCATCACCTTGCCAAGGTGAGGGTCGCCGGTTCGAATCCGGTCGCCCGCTCTCGTCGAGGAGCGGAAAGGCGCAGGCAGGGGGCACTTTTTCTATTCTAGCTGGACCTGATGCCTATCTGATCTTCGACTCCCGAACACCCCGTTGCTAGCCGTTTTGGGGCACCAATGGGGCACTGGGAGAGGTCGGGGCTGGAACCGGTAGAGCTCTCCTCTCGAGGAGGGTCCTAATAAGCAGCCGTGTTCCAGCCCCGTTGCATTCCGCGAGGAATCATCGGCGAATCGGACACCGGCTGGTGCTATCATCGTTGTGCGACTCGTCCTCTCGCGGACGTTGTCATGGTGGCGGCTCGAGAGACCCGTCACCAGAGGGACACGTCGGTCCTTACGACCGACCCGCCCGAAGACAACCAGGCAGAGGAGTGGCCGCTTCGGTTGCGCTAGGACGGACCTAGAGAACCGGAGGGGATGCAGGAGGCAGGCCTCCTGATCCCTGGGCGTCATGGATAGCCCGTGACGTGCAGTTGAGTCAGGAGGTAGATCGTGCCCCAGCAGCTCGTTGACGCGACCACTCAGCGGTACATCCGCCCTCTCCCCAACCTGCCGAAGGCCGCCGCGGTCCGAAGGTTCGAAGACTCTTTGCGCGCTAAGGGCCAGTCCGCTGGAGGAGCGAGAGCCATCGCCCGCGCCGTCACCGACCCGAGTCTCGGGCGCCGGTTAGCAGACTTCCCCGTCCCCCGACGGGTCGCGGGCGGGACTCTGCATGTCATCCACACGACCGTTTGGTCACACGCCGTTCTGCCGCAGCCGACCAACGCTCGTGTTCTGCCACATTTCTCGTACCCGATAGGTGGGTCGGCCGTTCGCACCCCGCTCCCAGCTCTGACCTCGGCGCCTGACGGCGAGCCCGAAGTCGTCCTACGCGTGAGATCGAGCGATGACTTCATCGCGGCACTGGATCATGAGGTCGCGTATCTCTTGGACGAGAACGACCTGCGCGTATCGATAAAAGAGGAGGGGGTACGAGATCAACTAACTCTGGTTCCTCTTCGGGTTGAGCATCCTGACGCCGACGCCGTGACTCTGCTAGCCGCCCCTGACGGAAGCTCACGATGCGCGAGCACCTACGCCCATCTTGGCCTAACGCCGCGAGAGGTCGTGTACTCGCTCGCCACCGATGATCGAGAATTCAGACAGAGGATCGGTCAGGTCCTCGCTATCGGGCAACGCGACCACCGTGACATCGCAGAGGACGAGTAC
>Ga0247713_1001238_pt1 | contig 13057 bp, 14 predicted proteins | sample 21E_NmetaG_FD_189936 | JGI IMG/M metagenome (GOLD analysis project Ga0247713, IMG submission 189936) | Soil microbial communities from hillslope of Landscape Evolution Observatory, University of Arizona, Oracle, AZ, United States - 2-1-E_N | ecosystem: Engineered > Artificial ecosystem >... | reverse complement strand
TGAACACGAGCACCGTCACGAGCGCGATCCGCGCGTGCGCCCAGAGGCGCTCGCGCATCGTCATGGCGATCAGGACGAACCCGGCGGCATATCCCGCGCCCAGGAACGCCGCGCTCAGCGGGGGCAAGATCGTCCACGCGAACAGCGTCTCGGTCTCCTCGGGGAGTACGTACAGCAGCAACGTCGACAGCAGCGTCAGCGCGAGGAACAGCGCGAACAGCGGCCGCATCGCCGCGATCACCGTGCGCTGGTGGCCCGCCGGAGCGCCCGCTGGCGCTGCGCCATCGGACGGCGAACCCGGCTGCGTCCCGCCGCCCGTGCTCTGCACGGCTCGAGCATATGTGCGCGGCGTGCGGAGGGCGAGCCGTCAGAACCTGCGCAGACCACGGAGGGCGCGGGCGGCGGCCGGGTACGGTTTGCGGGCGGGCGGGCCGTCCGCCTGCGACTCCTGCTTGCCGCCGCCTGCGCCGTCGCCGCGCTGACCGCGACGGCGACGATCGTGCTCGCGCGGCACGGCGAGCGCCCGCGGAGACGCGCCGCTGACGCGTCCGCGTTGGTCGCCGAAGCGCAATAGGCTGCGGCGCACGTGACGACGAAGCCGCTGAACATCGACCCGATCGCCGAGGCCCGCCGGCACTGGACCGAGCGCTGGGGCGGCGAGCCCGCTCGCCCGATGGCGGCGATCACGTCGATCATGCGCGCGCAGCAGATCCTGCTGGCGCGCCTGAACGAGCTGCTCGGTCCGCTCGGGCTCACGTTCCCGCGCTACGAGGCGCTCATGCTGCTGTCCTTCACGCGCCAGGGGACGCTGCCGCTCGGCAAGATCGGCGAGCGCCTCCAGGTGCACCGCACCAGCGTGACGAACATCGTCGACAAGCTCGAGGCCGACGGCCTCGTGCGTCGTATCGCCCACGAGTCCGACCGGCGCACGACGCTCGCCGAGATCACCGATGCCGGGCGCGAGGTCGCCGAGCGCGCGACCGAGCTGCTCAATGCCGACGGCTTCGGCCTCACGGCGCTCGCCGAGGACGAGCAGGAGCGCGTGACCGAGCTGCTGCGCACGCTGCGCCAGGAGGCGGGCGACTTCGAGTAGGTGCCGCCTGGCCGACCGGATGAGAGCGGCCGACGGCCAGTGCGCGGCGACCGAGGGCGCGAACGGTGCGTGACCTCGTGGACGTCGAGCGCGGCGCGTCGCCGTGCACCCGGGGGAGGGCGTACTCGATGTCGCCTGCGGGACGGGCAACGCCGCGATCCGCGCCGCGCAGGCCGGCGGTGCTCGTCGGGCCGGAGCTCACCCCCGAGCTGTTCGCCGAGGGCAGGCGCCTGCGCGCGTTCAGCGGCGAGTACCTGACCGCCTGTCGGCAGGACTGACCGAGCGACGCCGCCGGTCGCCCGGTCACGTCGCCAACCCGAGTCGCCCGCCAGCCGCTCAGGCGGCGCGCAGCTCGCCGTGCCAGCGCGCGTATGCGACGAGCTCGTCGCGCGCGAGGAGCGGGATGGCGTACGCCGCGGCCGCGTTCTCCAGGCGCTTGCCCTTCTCGCGGTAGTCGCCGGGACTGCGAAGGTCGAGCAGCGCGATCGGGCGGGCGTACTGGGCTCGGAAGCCGGTCTGGTGCTCGACGACGTGGCCCCATGCGCAGATCGCGCCCCAGACCGCCTCGGGCGCGGGCAGCTCGGGCTCGTCGGGCAGCGCGTAGTAGGCGGCGAAGCCGCAGTTGCAGTCGCGGTGCGGCGCGTCGTGGCCGCGCAACGCGAAGCACTTGGCCACGCGGTTGTCGTCCGTGGGCCACGGCACCGGCTTGACGCGCGGGGCGATCATCCCGAGTGCCGGGTTGGGCACGAAGCGGCCCGCGACGAAGATGCCGGAGTACAGCCCGCCGCGCCGGGCGCCCCAGTGCCGGAAGCCGACGAGCGGCTCGGCGGCGAGCTCTGCGCTCACGGCTGTCGCCCGCTGCCCGGCGGATCGGAAATGGCGAGGATCAGTGCGACTCGCTAGGTCTTGACGGGCTCCGGCTTCGGCGGCGCCCTCACCGGCTCGACGTCGGGCTCGGCGGGGCGCACCGGCGCTGGGCGCTCGGTCTCGCGGATCGGCTTTCCGATGTCTCCCATTGGCGCTGAGATGCTACGCGAGTGAGCGACGAGATTCCGCAGGCCGGCCGCTTCGGGGCGCGATCCCGAGCGTGGCGCCCGCGAGCGGCACGGGCTGGGTGAGGTCGCCTCCCCCGCAGATCACCCCCCGAGGGTGACGACGCCGCACCGGCCGCACGGCACCATCGTCGCGTGACGAGAGATCGCGCGATCGATCGTGTGACCAAGCTGCGGACGATCACCGTCGAGCGCGGCGCGACGCGCCACGAAGCCGCGGCCGCCGCAGCGCTCGCAGCGCAGCTCACCGCGCGCCATGCGCTCGACGCGCCCCCGCCGGGTCGCGGGAACCTGGCTCGTTACTCGGCGAGCGCGCGAACCGACCGGCGCTCTGCCCGGTCGCTGCGGTTCGTCGCGTTCGCCTGAGCAGCGTCCTCCGAGATCGAGCGACGCCCGCGCCGCCCACGCGGGCGTTTTTCTGCGCGTGTATACTCTGCCTTCCGACTATCGGGAACCAGACACTATGGCGACCACCCATCAACCGCCGGCGAGCGCCGAGCAATGGCGCGAGGCCTACCGCCTCCAACCCGAGCGCGCGGTGCCGTTCACGACCCTCAGCGGCACGCCGGTCGACCCGCTCTACACCGCCGCCGACGCGCCGCGTGACCCAGGCCATCCCGGCGTCTATCCCTACACCCGCGGCGTCTACCCCTCGATGTACCGCGGCCGCCTCTGGACGATGCGGCAGTTCGCCGGCTTCGGCACCGCCGAGGAGACCAACGAGCGCTTCCGCTACCTGCTCGCCCACGGCCAGGACGGGCTGAGCACCGCGTTCGACATGCCCAGCCTCATGGGCTACGACTCCGACCACGCGCTCAGCCACGGGGAGGTCGGCCGCGAGGGCGTGGCGATCGACACGCTCGACGACATGACGACGCTGTTCGACGGCATCGACCTGGGCGCGATCTCTGTGTCGATGACGATCAACGCGCCGGCCGCCGTGATGCTCGCCTTCTACGTCGTCGCCGCCGAGCAGCGCGGGATCCCGGCGCAGCGGCTGCGCGGCACGATCCAGGCGGACATCCTCAAGGAGTACATCGCCCAGAAGGAGTGGTGCTTCCCGGTCGACCCCGCGATGAGGCTGCTCGGCGACATGATCGAGTGGTGCACCACGCGGATGCCGCGCTGGCATCCGGTCTCGATCTCCGGCTACCACATCCGCGAGGCCGGCTCGACCGCCGCGCAGGAGCTCGCGTTCACGCTGAAGGACGGGCTGACCTACGTCGAGCAGGCCGTCGAGCGCGGGCTGGACGTCGACGACTTCGCGCCGCGGCTGAGCTTCTTCTTCAACGCGCAGATCGACTTCTTCGAGGAGATCGCCAAGTACCGCGCCGCGCGGCGGATCTGGGCGCGCGAGCTGCGCGAGACCTTCGGCGCGACCGACCCGCGCTCGTGGCGGATGCGCTTTCACACGCAGACGGCCGGCGTCAGCCTCACCGCGCAGCAGCCGCTGAACAACATCGTCCGCACGGCGATCGAGGCGCTCGCCGGCGTGCTCGGCGGCACGCAGTCGCTGCACACCAACTCCTACGACGAGGCGCTCGCGCTGCCGACCGAGGAGGCCGCCCGGATCGCGCTGCGCACGCAGCAGATCATCGCCCACGAGACGGGTGTGACGAACACGATCGACCCGCTCGGCGGCGCGTACTTCGTCGAGGCGCTGACCGACCGGCTCGAGCGCGAGGCATACGACTACTTCAGCCGCATCGACGAGCTCGGCGGGATGGTCGAGGCCGTCAAGCAGAACTTCCCGCAGCGCGAGATCGCCGACGCGGCGTTCCGGCTGCAGTGCGAGTACGACGACGGCGAGCGGATCCTCGTCGGCGTCAACGACTACGTCGACGCCGGCGACGAGGAGATCCCGATCCTGCGCATCGATCCCGAGCTCGAGCGCAAGCAGCGCGGCCGGCTGGAGGCGGTGCGCGGCCGCCGCGACGCCGCCGCGGTCGAGCGCACGCTCGCCGACCTGCGCGCGGACGCGGCACGCGCGAGCGCCAACCTCATGCCCGCGCTGCTGGCCTGCGCCCGCGCCCACGCCAGCGAGGGCGAGATCGTGCGCGCGCTGCAGGACGTCTTCGGGACGTACACCGAGACGCCGGTCTTCTGACGCCGGGCGCAGGTCGCTGCGGACGACCGCGGCCCAGCGGGTAGCCCGTGTTCCATGGCGCTACGCTCGATCTGGAACGGCACGATCGCCTTCGCCGGCGTCTTCGTGCCGATCAAGGTGCACTCGGCGACCGAGGACCGCAGCGTGCACTTCCACGAGGTGCACGTCGACGACGGCGCGCGGATCGAGCACAGGCGGATCTGCTCCAAGGACGGCAAGGAGGTGCCCTACAAGGAGATCGTCAAGGGCTACGAGGTCTCCGAGGGCAAGTTCGTCGTGCTCGACGACGACGAGGTGAAGGCAGCGGCCGGCGAGCGCTCGCGGCTGATCGAACTCGAGGAGTTCGTCCGCGCTGCGCAGATCGACCCGGTCATGTTCGTCAAGACGTACTACCTCGGAAGCCAGGACAAGGGCAAGGAGGCCTACCGCCTCCTGCACGACGCGCTCGACAAGACCGACCGCGCGGGGATCGCCCGGTGGGTCTTCCACAACCGCGAGTACCTCGTCGCCGTGCGCGCGCTCGGCGACGTGCTGGCGATGCACACGATGCGCTTCCACGACGAGCTCGTGCCGGCGAAGGACCTCGAGATCCCGTCGCCGTCGCGCAAGCCGAGCAAGCGCGAGCTCGACATGGCCGGGCAGCTGCTCGAGTCGCTGCACGCGACGTTCGATGCGACGAAGTTCGAGGACACCTACCGCGAGCGGCTGCTGGAGTACATCCAGGCCAAGGCGAAGGGCAAGCTCGACGAGCTGCCCAGGCGCACCCAGGCGCAGGACCCCGACGACCTCATGGCCGCGCTCGAGGCCAGCCTCGCGGGGAACGGCTGACGCGGTGGCGCGCGCGCTGTGGACCGGGTCGCTGAGCTTCGGCCTCGTCAACGTACCGGTGCAGATCGTCAGCGCCGTGCGCGACCTCGACCTGCACTTCCGCCAGCTGCACGACGAGGACAAGGCCCCCGTCGAGACGCAGCGCTGGTGCTCGGAGGAGGACAAGGAGGTGCCCTACGAGGCGATCACCCGCAGCTACGAGCTCGACGGCGGCAAGGCCGTGATGATCAGCGACGAGGACCTCGAGGCCGTCGAGCCGCGCAAGACGCGCACGATCGACATCGACCAGTTCGTCGACCTCGCCGACGTCAACCCGATCTACTTCGATCATCCGTACTGGCTCGTGCCGGCGGGCGAGGACGAGGGTGCCGCGCGCGCCTACCGGTTGCTGCTCGGCGTCATGGAGCAGACCGACCGCGCGGCACTCGGCCAGTTCGTCATGCGCGCCAAGGAGTACCTCGCGATCGTCCGCGCGCGCGACGGCGCGCTCGCGCTGACGACGATGCGCTTCCACGACGAGGTGCGGCCGACGAGGGACGTGCCGCACGCGTCGGGCAAGAGCACCAAGCCGAGCCGGAAGGAGCTCGAAGCGGCGGCCGCGCTGATCGAGGCGCTTGGTGCCGACTGGGCGCCCGAGCGGTACGAGGACCGCTACCGCAAGCGCCTGCAGAAGATCGTCGCCAAGAAGCGCAAGGGCCAGACGATCGACGTCCCGACCGGCGGCGACGACCAGCCCGAGGCGGTGCCGGACCTCATGGCGGCGCTCAAGGACGCGCTGGAGGCGGCGCGCAGGTAGCCCGACAAACGTCCAGGACCGCAGGACAGCGCGTCCGGCTGTGGCTAGGTTTGCACTGCGGCCCGGGCAACAACCGCCGCAGCGCGGGCGGCGGCGGCGAGGTTCCGCACCATGACGGCCTGAACAGCAGGCAGGGTCAGCGCCCGACCCGCCGCTGGCCGGCCATCAGCGGGATCCTCTGGATGGTCGTCGACGACGGCCAGCAGCCGCGCTTGGAGCGCGGCGGGCCGCTCAACGACGAGCTGCTCGGCCACCACGGCAGCGACAGGCTGCTCGGCGGCGCCGGGCACGACGTGACTGGGGCGACTGGGATCCCGTAGGCAACAACACGCGCCAGCGCGACGTCCTCGACGGCGGTCGCGGCAACGACTGGCTGTATCCCAGCCGCGGCCGCAGCATCGTCAGGGGCGGACCCGGCACGGACTACGTCTGGGCCTGCTACGCGTTGAAGACGCGCAACTGCGAGCGGATCCGCCACTTCTGCGCGCACGGCGAGAGCGGGGACGGCGCTGCTTGTCGCCCACGGGCGGCCGGTCGGACGGCGCGGCCGAGCAGGTAGCCGCCGCCGCCGGCGTTCGTGTGCGGACGGCGCGCCCGCACCCATCCCAATATGATCCGGCCGCCGACGGGCACCTATGACCGACCCTGCAACCCCAGGCAAGAAGATCCGCGTGGTCGTGGCCAAGCCCGGCCTCGACGGGCACGACCGCGGAGCCAAGATCATCGCCCGCGCGCTGCGCGACGCCGGCATGGAGGTCATCTACACGGGGCTGCACCAGACGCCCGAGCAGATCGTCGAGACCGTCATCCAGGAGGACGCGCACGCCGTCGGCCTCTCGATCCTGTCTGGCGCGCACATGACGCTCGTCCCGCGGATCGTCGAGCTGCTGCGCGGGCAGGGCATCGACGACGTCGTCGTGACCGTCGGCGGCACGATCCCGAGCGACGACATCCCCGAGCTCAAGCGGCTTGGCGTGGCGGAGGTCTTCACTCCCGGAGCGAGCACCGCGGAGATCGTGTCCTTCATCCGGGGGGCGGTACCGGCGTAGTCCGCTGCCCGCGGCGTAGCGATTGACTGGTCAGTCAATCCGTTACCCTGGCCCCATGTCCCGTTTCCAAGGAGGCTCCAGTTGAAGATCTGCGTCCTGGTGAAGGAGGTGCCCGACGCCGCCGTCGAGAAGCGGATCAACCCGGCGACCGGGCGCATGGACCGCAGCGGCGAGCGCAACCTCAACCCGTATGACACGCATGCCATCGAGGCCGCGATGCAGGTCCGCGAGGGTGGCGAGGTGGAGGTCGACGAGATCGTCGCCGTGACGATGGGGCCGGACACCGCCGTCCGGGCGCTGCACAAGGCCGTCTCGCTCGGCGCCGACCGCTCCGTCCACCTCTCCGACGACGCACTCGCCGGCTCGGACGTCGTCGCCACCGGCTACGCGCTGGCGAAGGTGCTCGAGCGCGAGAGCCCCGACCTGGTCCTCCTCGGCCAGCAGTCCGACGACGGCGAGTGCTACACGATCGGCGCCGTCGTCGCCGACTACCTGCAGATGCCGTCGCTGACGCAGGTCATCCAGATGGACGTCAGGCCGGGCACGCTGCGCTGCGAGCGCCAGGCCGAGTACGGCTACGACACCGTCGACATCGAGCTGCCCGCCGTAATCTCCGTCGGCGACGCGATCAACGAGCCGCGCTACCCGTCGCTGAAGGCGATCATGGGCGCCAAGAAGAAGCCGCTGGACAACCTCGCCATCGGCGACGCCGGAATCGAGGCCGAGCGCGTCGGAGAGGCCGGCTCGAAGGTCGTCTGCGGCGACTTCAAGGCGCCGCCGCAGAAGGCCGCCGGCGAGATCATCGAAGACGAGGACACCAACGAGACGGTCGAGAAGATCGTCGCGTGGCTGGACGAAAGGAAGCTGCTCGCATGAGTGGGATTCTCGCCTACGCCCTGCACTACGAGGGCGCCTTCAACAAGAACTCGCTCGGCGGCGTGTCGGAGGCCGCGAGGCTCGCGGCCGAGCTGGGCTGTGAAGCGCACGCCGTCGTGATCGGCGACGTCTCCGACGACCTCGCCGCCTCGCTGGGCAACTACGGCGTGACGAAGGTCTTCCGCGCCAAGGACACGCCCGAGGGGCTCGCCCAGCCGGTCGTCGACGTCATGGCGAAGGTCATGGGCGACAACGGCCACGACTACGCGCTCTTCGGCGGCGGACTGCTCGGCTTCGAGATCGGCGCCGGCCTCGCCGCGCGCCTGAACGCGGGCGTGACGATGGAGGTCACGCAGGTCAACGTCGAGGACGGCAGGCTCACCGCGGAGCGACCGATCCACGGCGACTCGTCGATCTCCACGTCGCGCTACAAGGACCGCGGGATCATCATCGCCCGCCTCAACGCGTTCGCGATCGGATCGGCGGGCGATGCGACCGCGGAGGTGGAGGACGTCTCCGTCGAGCTGTCGGAGGCCGCGAGGAGGCTGACGATGGTGCAGCGAGGCGAGCAGCGCGGCGCCGATGTCGACATCGAGGGCGCGAACATCCTCGTCGCCGGCGGCCGCGGCCTCGGCAAGCCGGAGGGCTTCGAGCTGTGCGAGGCGCTCGCCGACGCGCTCGGCGGGGCGGTCGCCGCGACGCGCGCGGTGGTCGACGCGGGCTGGTACCCGTACTCGACGCAGATCGGGCAGACCGGCAAGACGGTGTCGCCGAAGCTCTACCTGGCGGCCGGCATCTCCGGCGCGATCCAGCACAAGGTGGGCTTCCAGTCCTCGGAGAACATCGTCGCGATCAACAAGGACTCCAATGCCCCGATCTTCGAGTACTCCGACCTCGGCATCGTCGGCGACCTCAACAAGATCCTGCCCAAGCTCACCGAGGCAGTGAAGGCGAAGAAGGGCTGACATCGTGGCCAGCATGAACGGAGGACCGCCGGCACCGGCGCAGTTCCCGCCGCCGGTCGATCCGCAGGGGGAGTTCATCAAGCACGGGCTCGATCCCGAGGACGAGCTGATCGAGGTCGGCGTCGCGATCGTCGGCGGCGGGACCGCGGGCCTGGCGGCCGCCAACCGCCTCCTGCAGCTGCTGGCCGAGGACGAGGACATGCTCGAGTCGCTCGGCGAGGTCCCGGTCGCGGTCATCGAGAAGGCCAAGACCTGCGGCGGCCACAACCTGTCGGGCGCGGTCATGCGGCCGGGGCCGCTGCAGGAGCTCTTCCCCGACCTCAGCCGCGAGGACTGGCGCAAGGAGGGCTTCGCCTACGGCGAGGTCGGCAAGGAGGCCGTCTACCTGATGACGTCGGCGAAGAAGGCGGTGAAGATCCCGACGCCGCCGCCGTTTCGCAACCACGGCAACGAGGTCGTCTCGGTCGCGGCGCTGGCGCGCTATCAGCAGCGCATCGCCGAGGAGGCGGGCGCGTACGTGCTGACGGAGACCGCCGCGGCGCAGCTCATCGTCGAGAAGGGACGTGTCGTCGGGGTGCGCTCGGGCGACAAGGGCCGCGGCAAGGAGGGTGAGGAGCTGCGCAACTTCGAGCCCGGCACGGACGTCAAGGCGAAGTTCACGGTCCTCGCGGAGGGCTGCTGGGGGCATCTGACCGGAGCGGCGATCCGCGAGTTCAAGCTTGCGGAGGGACGCGAGCCGCAGGTCTGGGAGCTCGGCGTCAAGGAGGTCTGGAAGGTCCCCAAGCCGTTGGACCGCCTGATCCACACGATCGGCCCCTGGCCGCTGAAGCTGTCGCCGAAGTACGGCCAGATCGGCGGCACCTGGCTGTACCCGATGAAGGACGCCAAGAGCGGCGACGACCTCGTCTCGATCGGGTTCGTCGTCGACCTCGAGTACGCCGACGCGACGACCTCGGCCCACGACCTGCTGCAGCAGTTCAAGCTGCACCCGCTCGTGAAGGAGATCCTCGAGGGCGGCGAGCGCATCAGCTGGGGCGCCAAGGCGCTGCCGGCGGGCGGCTGGTGGTCGATGCCGAAGCTCACGATGCCCGGTGCGCTGCTCGCCGGCGACTCCGCCGGGATGGTCGACACCGTCGCGCTGAAGGGCGTGCACCACTCCGTCCTGTCGGGCAAGCTCGCGGGCGAGGCCATCTACGCCGCGCTCAAGCGCGGCGACGGCGACCTGTCCTCCTACGAGCAGGCGGTAGACGACTCGTCGATCGCCGAGGAGCTCTACGAGGTGCGCAACACCCGCCAGCCCTTCCAGCGCGGCTTTCTGCGCGGCGGGCCGCTCGTCAACCTCATGATCCTCACGAAGGGCCGCTTCCCCGGCGGGCGCTGGAAGTGGCATCGCAACGACGAGCGCCCCGTCTTCGTCGGTGACACGAAGGACGGCTATCCCAAGCCCGACGGCAAGTACACCTTCGACAAGCTCTCGTCGGTCTACATCACCGGCAACGTGACGCGCGACGACGCGCCGAACCACATCCGCATCCAGAAGCGCGTGCCGCGCGAGATCGCCGAGACCTGGGCGTGGATGTGCCCCGCGGCCGTCTACGAGATCCCCGAGGACGCGCCGAAGAGCGGGCCGGTCGACGTCATCGTCAACTACACCAACTGCGTGCAGTGCGGCGCGATCACGGCGAAGGGCGGGCGCCTGACGACGCCCGAGGGCGGCGACGGCCCGCTGTACCAGATCACGTAGGAATCCCGTCCGACCCCACCCGTACGGTGCTTGCTGTCCTACTTCCCCCGGGCCAGGGAGTCGCAATGCCGCTGTGCTTCATCGAACCGCAGGACGCGATCCGGGTGATCGCGGAGTCCGTTGGCCGAGAGGCCCGCAGGCAGCTGCTGGGCGAGCTCGTGCGCGCATGGGTCGACGAGATCCCTGACAACGAGCTGGCGTCGCACTACGCAAAGGCCGTGCAGGACCTCGACGAGCACGACCTGTCGATGCTGGCGGCATGGCACGCCTCGCTCGAGGTCGGCCATCCGATCGCCAACCGGGACTTCCTCGTCAACGTGTTCCCGAGCCTCGGCGACAACCGCCGCGAGGCCCTGAAGATCGCGGCGGGCTTCCGCGGCGAGGAGGCCTTCGACGCCGGCGTCGCCGAGGATCAGGCGCTACAGACCGTCCTGCCGCACCTGTCGCGCGACCGCTGCCTGGAGCTCGCGGGAGAATGCGTCGAGCTCTACGTCTGGGACCGCCTCGGCTCCGACAACTAGAGCTCAGCCGCGCGCGTCGTCGAGCGCGGCCCGGATCTCTGCCGTCGCCTGCGCGGCGTCCTCGTAGCACACCACCCGCATCCCGACGGCGGCCGCGCCCTCGCAGTTGTCCTCGCGGTCGTCGACGAACAGGCACTGCGACGCGATCACGCCGAGCCGCGCGATCGTCAGCTCGTAGATCGCCGGGTCGGGCTTGCGCACGCCGACGAAGGCGCTGTCGACGACGAGCTCGAAGATCTCGTCGATCGGCGCCAGCGCGCGCCAGCGCTGCTCCCACTCGCGCACGTTGTTCGTCAGCAGCGCCATGCGGTAGCCGTCGTCGCGCAGCGAGGCCATGAGCTCGATCATCGGCTCGTTGGCCACGAGCTCGCCCAGCAGCTCGGCGAAGCCCGCCAGCGCGACCTCGCGCCCCGCCACCTCGCACAGCGCGCGGCGATAGCCCGAGACGAACGCGGCCTCCGTCATCCGGCCGCACTCGAGCTCGTGCAGCGGGTGCGCGCCCTCGCGCTCGTGGAGCATCGCGAAGGCCCGGCCCATCGCCTCGATCGTCATCCCCGAACGGTCCGCGAACGCCTGGAAGGACCCCTTCAGGGGCGACGTCAGCACGCCGCCGAAGTCGCTGACGACCGCCCGGATCACGGCCTTCCTCGGCTCACCGCCGGCGGCCACCGCCGCCGTCCATCCGCCGCAGCACGTCGTAGCGCCCGACGCCCTGGCGGCCCTCCATCCACCACTGGAAGAACGCACTGTCCAGCCGCACGTCGCCGAGGTCCATGCTCGTCCCCGACACCGCCTCGCCGGCCACACGGCGTGCCATGCCGCCCTCCTCCTGCATCCACAGCTCCAGTCCGGCGCGGCGCTGGCGCAGCTCGGCGTCGTAGGTCGTCGACAGCCGCGCGTCGAACACCGCGTGCGGCTCGCCGCCGTCGAGCACGAAGCCGGCGACCGCCTCCTCGTCATGGTGCTTGGCCTTCGCCGGGCGGACGGCCGTGACGAACACCGCGCGGTCATCGCCCATCCAGGCCGAGACCGTGCGCGCGAGCTCGATCCGGCCCCAGTCCGGCGCTCCCCACAGATGCCCCCGCTGCCCGAGGCAGCGCACGTCGACGGACCGCCGCCCGACCCGTACGCTGCCGCTGACCCGGCACAGCTGCTCGTAGCCCTCCATCCCGCCGGCACGCGCGACCGGCTGCCCGGCGTCGAGCACGGCCGGCGCCGAGATCGCCTCGAAGCGCAGGTCGAACGACCCGTGCGCCCCTTCGAACGACACGCTCCAGGCCTCGAGCGGCGTGAGCACCGAGGTCCGCACGCCCGCGGCCCTCACCTCGTCCCACGTGCCGACCAGATCCGCTGCGGCGGCCGTCTCCGTCGCCGCGTCCACCAGGTCGTTGCCGGAGTGGATGACGCCGAAGCCGTTCGCCGCGCCCGTTCCGAGGCCGAGGCGCGCGAGCCCGTACAGCTTGGTCGCCGCGACGCCGAAGGAGAACGTGACGGCGTCGCGGAACGCCGGGTCCTCGCCCGCGCGCGGCGCCTCGTCGGCGACGCTGATGCTCATGGCAGCTCGCCGCGCCGCGGCGGGACCTCGCGCGCCGTGCCCTCGACGACGTCGTCGTCGGCGCGGGCCGGCGGGCGGCGGCCGGGCTCGAAGGTGAAGATCCGGCCCATGCGGTGCTGCGCCCCGCTCGACGCGGTTGCCACCAGCCGCCCCGCGAAGCGCGCGACGAGGCCCTTGCGCACGAGCGCGCGCGTCGGCGGCAGCAGCAGGACGAGGCCGAGGATGTCGCTCAGGAAGCCCGGCGTCAGCAGCAGCGCGCCGCCGAAGATCACGAGCACTCCGTCGATCACCTCACGGCCGGGCATCCGGCCCTCGGCCAGCGTGCGGTTGAAGCGCAGCCACACCGCGCGGCCCTGCATGCGCATGAGCGCCGCGCCCAGCACCGAATCGAGGATCAGCAGCGCGATCGTCGGCAGGACGCCGATCGCCGAGCCGATCTGGATGAGCACGTAGAGCTCGAGGATCGGGACG
>Ga0247713_1001237_pt1 | contig 13057 bp, 12 predicted proteins | sample 21E_NmetaG_FD_189936 | JGI IMG/M metagenome (GOLD analysis project Ga0247713, IMG submission 189936) | Soil microbial communities from hillslope of Landscape Evolution Observatory, University of Arizona, Oracle, AZ, United States - 2-1-E_N | ecosystem: Engineered > Artificial ecosystem >... | reverse complement strand
TTACCACACCGATCCCGGTTACAAGCTGGGCCATGATCTGCAGTACCTCGTCAACTGGTCGCCGGTCCTGGACCTGCAGATCCTGGCGCGCACCGTGTGGGTTGTGCTCAGCCGACGCCTGTGACCCTCGCCTAACGGCGGCGTCCGTTATGAGGTTGGTCTGGGCACTCGCCAGCGCATGCGTTGCGGCCGGCTTGGTGCTGCTTTCTCCCCTCCCTTCGCCGGAGCAGGAAGCGGGACTTTGCATGGCTTCGCACCGCATCGCCGGTTCCGGCTTTGGTTACCCAGTGAATTGCGACAGTGGTCTGTTCGTCCGTGCGGCTCTGGATCCGAGGCAACTCGTCGCCACCGACCATCCGTACCAGTCTCGGCCGCTCTATTTCGCCATCCCAGCAGCTGTCGGGGCCGTAGTGGATGAGAACCTCGTCTTCAAGACCTACCAGGCCCTCAACATCGCTACACTGGCGTTCGCCGTTTGGCTCCTGGGACGCCTGGTCGACGGTCCCCGACGCTGGTGGCTGCTCGTCGTCCCACTGTTCCTGCTCAACGACATCGCAAAGGCGTTCCTTTGGACGCCTCACTCCCAGATTCTCAATATCGCCACGCCGTTGGTCGGCATGTGGCTGCTTCTCGCACTCTCGCCCGAGCGACGGTTGCCCTGGTACTTGGTCTCCGGGCTGGCGGCCGGATTGGGGATCCTTGTGTACGGGAGCGTCATCGCCGTGGTGGCTGCCGTCTTGCTCCTGATGGCATGGGAGCGAAGGTCGCATGCCGTTCGACACGGCGCTGCCTTTGCCGCGATGGCGGCGCTGCCCGCCCTGGCATGGATAGCGGCGGTCATTGCGATGAGGGGCCGCTTTTACAGCCACGAAACCACGATGTACCGGCAGGTTGTTTGGCTAGCCGACGCCGATCCCGCCGAAATCGCATCCAACACGATGGCTTGGATGGCGTCGGTGTGGGGCGCCGTGGCTCTTTCTGTACTGATCGCTGGAATCGGTTTGTTCCTGGCCTGGGGCCAGCGCTGGCGTCCCCCCGCCGACCTCGTGGGGCCGGCTACTGCGCTGACCGTCGCGATCGCAGGGTTCACATGGTCCCTGGGGTTCTATCCTCAGCGGCTGACATGGGCCGTTGCGGTGCCTCTCCTGGTCGTGACCGCCAGGGCGCTGTCTTCCGTCGCGCTGCCAGCCTGGCAAGCCGTCGCGTATGGAGGCGCGGTCGCCGCATGGTCTGTGGGGCAGGTGTTGTCGGCGGGCCCTTGGGCCTAGGGGTCCGTGTAAGGGACGTCCCTTGAGCCGCGTCATGGTGGTGTTCGGTACCCGTCCGGAAGCCATCAAGCTGGCGCCCCTGGTACGGGCACTAGCCGACTCGCCGGACTTCCAGCCGGTCGTGGTGGTCACCGGACAGCATCGGGAGATCCTCGACCAGGTCCTGCACCTGTTCGACGTCAAGCCAGATGTCGACCTCGACATCATCGAAAGTCGGCAAACGATGACGCAGGTCACTACGCGGGCCCTCGCCGGGCTCGAGCCGGTGGTGGCATCCGTCCAACCCGACATGGTCGTGGTGCAGGGCGACACGACGACGACCTTCGCGGGGGCGCTCGCAGCCTTCTACCAGCGTGTCCCCGTCACCCATGTCGAAGCTGGCCTGCGAACAGGAGACATCACGGCCCCGTACCCGGAGGAGATGAACCGCCGGCTGACCACCCGGCTCGCGGTCCTGCATCTCGCCCCGACATCCAACGCGAAACGGGCGCTGTTGGCCGAAGGGGTGCCTGGCGAGCACATCGTCGTGACCGGCAACACGGTCATCGACGCTCTGCGGTGGGCGGTTGGGCGGCGTGTCGCGTACGGCGACTCGGCGCTTGCCGACCTTGACAACGACCTGCGGCCGGTGCTGCTCGTCACGGCGCACCGGCGGGAGTCGTGGGGACAGGGCATGCGCGCTATCGGACACGCGCTCGGGCAGATCGCCCGAGACCGGCCCGAGCTCCTCGTCGTGTTCCCCATCCACCCGAACCCGGTGGTGCGAGAGGCGATCCTGCCGGCGGTGGTTGCGCTGGACAACGTGCGGATCATCGAGCCGCTGCCCTACGGCGCCTTCGCGCGGCTCATGGCTCGAAGCCACCTCATCCTCACGGACTCTGGTGGCGTACAGGAGGAGGGGCCGAGCCTTGGAAAACCGGTACTGGTGATGCGCGACACGACCGAGCGCCCCGAAGCCGTCGCCGCGGGCACCGCCCGGCTCGTGGGCACGAACGCCGAGGCGCTGGTGACCGCAGTCGGGACCATCCTCGACGACCCTGACGCCTACGCGGCGATGGCCAACGCGGTGAACCCCTACGGGGACGGACAGGCGGCCCGCAGGAGCCTTGCTGCCCTCGCCCATATCATGCATGGTGCGCCGGCGCCGGATGAGTTCACGTCGGCAACCGGATCTGACGCCCCTCCCCGATGACCGGAACAAGGGCAGTAAGCACGGCGGTGAGGCGATACGCCTCGGCGGTTCGGCCCGGCCACGTGCTGATCGTCGTCGCCGGCACCTACTTCGTCACGCAGCTGCTCATCATCCAACCGGAGCGCTTCTTCGGGTGGGACGAAGCCATCTACCTTGCGGAGGTTTACCCGGACCGCCCGTCGATCGAGTGGGGCCCGCACCGGGCGCGCGGTGTGACATTCCTCGTGGCACCAGTTGCTGCGCTGGCACCGGAGGCGGAAGCCGTCAGGATCTACATGGCAGCGGCCACTGCGCTGCTGCTCCTCCTTGCCTACGCCTCATGGCTGCCGTCGATCGGCTGGGGGGCCGCGTGGGGAGGCATGGCGTTCGCCTTCAGCTGGATGCCCCTCGTCCAGGGCTCCGAGGTGCTGCCGAACATCCCGGCGGCCCTGTGCGCCGTCGGGCTCACCGGCGCCTTTCTCGGGCGCGTTATGGGAGGCCGACGTCTCTGGTCAGCGGCAGCCGTCGTCATGTTCGGCTGTGCCCTGGCCCTCCTGAGACCCAGTGAGACGGTGCCGTTGGCAACCGTGCTCGTGATGGGCGGCGCGTACTGGTCACTGGCAGGTCGCCCGTCATCCGCCTCACTGTCCCATGGGCACCTGCTTGCGGATCTCGTCCTGCTCGGCGCGGGTATGGCCCTCGGATGGGGCCATTGGGTCGTCGAAGCGGTGACGAAGTTCGACGGTCCAATGCGGAGGTTCAGCGCCGCGGCTGCTGTGCTGCCAGGATCGCCGGATTCGGTGCTGTCCATGCTGTGGACCTACATCCAGACGGTGGACGGGCCCCTGGCGTATCCCGGCCAGGCGGGCCTTACGCCCATAGGTGTCGTGTGGATGGCGTTTTTCCTGACCGGCTGCGTCTTCGCCCTGATCGATGGGAAGGCGGCGCGGTTCCTGGCAGCGACCGTCCTCGTCGCTGCCATCGCTCTGCTGGCCGGCTACCTGATGTATGACTGGATCGAGGTGCGCTTCCTCGCGCCGGCATGGGCGCTGGTATCTATTGCCGTAGGACTGGGGTTCTCCCGACTCGTGCATGTGGTGCGGCCGAACCGCGCTGCCACGGCATCGGCGGCCTCCCTGGTGGCCGTAGCCGTGGTCCTGATGCCGTGGCACATCGGCATCGCGCAGGACCTGTCGGCCTACCTGAGCGAGATGGCGCAGTCGGATCGGGAGGTCGCGGAGGCAATACGCGCGCTCACGGGAAGCCCCCCATGTGCCGTCTATGCCGACTACGGGACACCTCAGCTCGAGTTCGCGTCGGGCTGTGAGGGCACCTTCATCTCCGGGGCCGGCCCAGAGGCGCCGCCGGGTCTGCAGGACAGCCGCAGTGCTGCCGGTGGAGTGGTCGTCGCTCTGCGGCAGGAGCCGCCCGCGGAGTCGTTCCTGGAGGGCTGGAAGGAGAAGACGATCCCCGCCCTGCATGGCCCGGACTGGACCCTGTACGTCCCGCCCGACCAGGCGCCTCACCGCGGCCTGCGGCAAGGCGGTCAGGCGACGCGCTCGTAGGCGCCGACGACCTCCTCGGGCGCACCGAGCATCTTCATCTCCCCGTGGTCAAGCCACATCGCGCGGTGGGCCATCGCGCGCACCGTGTCCAGGGAGTGTGAGACGAGCACCACGGAGGTGCCTTTGCTCATGATTTCCTCTATGCGCGCCTTGGACTTGCGCTGGAAGCCCTCGTCGCCCACCGACAGCACCTCATCGACGATCAGAAGCTGGGGAGCGACGTCGGTGGCGACCGAGAAGCCCAGGCGGGCGAGCATGCCGGTCGAATAGCTGCGGATGGGAACGTCGAGGAACTCCTGCAGCTCGGCCCACTGGGCGATCGGGTGGATGCGCTGGCGCATGAAATCCGGTTCCCGCCCGAGGAGGGCACCGTAGAGGACGATGTTCTCCGCCGCGGTGAGCTCGCCGTTGAAGCCGGCGCCGAGCTCGATCATCGGTGCGACGCTGCCCCGTACGATGACCCGGCCGTCCGTGGGCGGGAGGACGCGGGCGATCACCTTCATGAGCGTGCTCTTGCCCGCCCCATTGGGTCCGATGACGGCGAAGACCTCGCCCGGACGGACGTCGAAGCTGATGCCGCTGAGCGCCCACAAGCGCTCGTAGCGGACCTGCCGCTTCACCGCACTGATGAGGAATTGCTTGAAGGAACCGGTGCGGTTGTGCGCCAGCCGGTAGGCCAGCGAGACGCCGCGCAACTCCACGACCGGCTCTGAGGCCACTTCAGGACTCCCGGCAGCTAGAGCAGGACAACGAGGTTCTTCCAAGCGCGGGAGAACACCCACACCCCGAGCACCAGCGCCCCGACGGACGTGCCGATCATGACAGCGAAGACGTACCACGGCGGGAACTGCCCGAGGTAGACGAAGTTCCGGAAGACCAGCAGGTAGGAGTAGATCGGGTTCAGCTGCACGAAGATCTGCAGCCGGTCAGGGACGATGGAGATGGGCCAGAACGTGGGCGTGAGGTAGGAGATGAGGTTGACGAAGACTCCCGTGAGGTCGAGGACGTCGTAGAAGTACACGGCCGCGGCGGCCACGAGCAGGCCGATACCGGTGACGAGCCCGAGCATGGCCAGTGCGGGCAGCGGGACGAGCAGGGCTGTCCAGGGAATCCCGACGCCGAGGATCAGCTGAATGGCGAAAAGGGGCAGGAGGCTGATCAAGAAGTTCACCGCGGCAGCGGCGGCCGCGGAAAGGGCGAAGATCTCCGGGGGGACGTACACCTTGGTGAGCACGCCTGAGCTGTTGACGATGGATGACCCGGCCGCGATGACTCCCTGTGCGAAGTAGGTGACGATCAGCACCCCGGCCAGCAGGTACACGATGAAGGGGACCGGGTCTTCGATCTCGAAGCGGAAGATCTGGCTGAACACCATCCACATGACGGCCGTGAACAGCAGTGGGTTCAGCAGCGTCCACCAGACGCCGAGGAACGAGCGCTTGTAGCGCACCGTGATGTCGCGCGTGATGAGCAGCTTCAGCAGCCCACGGAACTCCCAGAAGTGCCCGATTTCCGTGATAAGGAGACGGCGGGCCCGCGCAGAGTCGTAGACGTTGGCGTGCGAAGCCCTCATCATGGGCGGTCAGCGTAGCGTTTCGGCGACCGCGCGCATCTCGGCGGCGAGCGTGGTGAGGGCCGCGGAGGGGCTGTGCTGGGTGAGTATCCTGCGGCGACCCCGGTGACCGCACGCGGTGCGGTGGTCATCATCGGCCAGCAGGGCCACAGCCTCCTGGGCGGCGGCGTCGGCGGACCCGGGCCGGTAGCGGTGACCTGTGTCCCGATGGTCGACGAAGTCGGTGAACGGTGCTTGATCGGGGACGACGACGGCGCATGCACGCGCCATGGCCTCGGCCACCGTCATGCCGAAGGACTCGCCGCGCGAGGTGGAGACCGTCACACCGCCGCTGTCGCGCACCTCGTCCAGGATGCGCGGCATGACGTGGAACGGCACCCCGCTCAGCCAGCGAAGTCGCGCCAGGACGCCTGCCCGGCTGGCGAGCTTCCGTAGGTCCTGTGCCCCGCGCGGCGGCGTGGGCCTCCCGACCATCCAGAACTCCGGCTCCGCCCCGCCGAACAGCATGCGCGACGCCACCTCGATGAAGGCTTTCCAGTTCTTGTGGTCGTCCAGTCGCCCGATCCAGGCGACGATGGGCCGGGACGAGCAAGAAGCCCCTAAGGTCGTGTCATCGACGAACGCCTGATGGACGGGGTTCGGCAGGACCCGCACCGGCCGTTTCCCGCCGATACAGCGGCGGATGAGTGTGGCGTGGGAAGCCGAGGGCGCGAAGACCGCCTTCACCCTGTCGTCGCAGTGCCGCAGGTAGCCGAGGTTCTCCAGGTACGCCGAATGCGCTTCCACCACGAGCGGCGCGGGTTGGTCCGTCCCCCCGAACAGCGGAAACACCTCCTCGGTGTCGATGGAGGTGACGACATCGAACCGCTCGTGGCGTAGGTGGTGCTCGAGCGCACGGACATCTCCCACGTGGATCAGGGCGTCGACTCCCCGGAACAGTGCCCGACCTCCGTGGTCGGCGAGGAACCACGCCTGCGCATTGACTCCGAGGGCGGGTAGGCCTTCCAGACGGGCTCGGAGGACCGCCTCGACACCCCCGACCGTCAGGTACTTGTAGATGAACAGGACGTTCACCCTGTGTGCTCACCGCCGGAGAAGAGCCGGTTCTTCTGCGCCACCCTTTGTCCGTGGTGGGATGCCGTGTCGAGCAGCCTGCGGAGGCGCTGATCCCAGGTGCAGGTGTACGCGAACTCCCGGCGCCGGTCGGCGTGCGCATCGGAGAGGGCAGCGACCTGCTGCGCCGCGTCGACAAACTCATCGGCGCCGTCCACGCGCACGACGAACTCCTCTCCGCCCGGCGGTGGATGAACGCCGGTCACCACGACCGGCAACCCCATCGCGAGATATTCATACGCCTTGATGGGGTCTGCCCCGGCGGCGAGACGCTCCGGCTTGAAGGGGATGATGCCGACGTCCCAGTTCGCGGCGTATGCCGCCAGCTCGTCCTGCGGCTTGCGGCCGAGTAGCTCGACGTTGGGGGGAAGCGCGAGACCGCCCGGGTCTCCTCCATAACCGATGAGATACACCTTCCAGGTCGGCGCGCGCCGCGCGACCTCCGCGACCAGGCGCCAATCGAACCATGCCCCGGTCAGGTGTCCGAAGTAGCCAAGGGTCAGCTCTCCCCGCTCGAGAGGGCGTGTGACGGCTGAGGTCGCCACCGAGGGGCTGAGCCCGTTGCCGATGACCTCCACCTCCTGGCCGCCCAGACTGCGGACACGATCCGCGAGGAAACCGTTTACCGCCGTCACTGCATCCACCCCCGTGATCAAATGGCCTTCGAAGGCGGCGTCGTACCACTCCGCCTGGCCGACGCGATGGAACTCCTGCCAGTCGTCAAGCACGTCGTACACCGTGGTCCACCCCCTCGCGTTGAGGTTCGCGAGCAGCTCGAAGAACCCTGGGTACGGAAACTCGAACACTGCCAGACGGCGCATGCCGACGAACGCGTCAGCGAGCAGGTTGGGACGCTGGAGCACCACGTCGATGGGCACTTGGAGGATCGACTCGGCAAGGCGGTCCTGCGCAGCCCACTCCTCCGGGTCCCACCGCCAGTAGGCGAACACCACCGGTATACCCTGACTGGCGAGCGCCAAGGCGAACTGGGTGGGTCGTTGCCCTTCGCTCTCGATCAGCTGCGTACCGCAGAGCAGGACGGCAACGGTGTGGGGTTTCGCACTTCGGATCTGCGATTCGAAGTCGAGAAGGTCTGCGACGACGTCTTGCCGGCGCTGAACAGCAAGAGGCGTCGACACCGCCGCCTCCATCGCCGCCTGCTGCCCACGGCTGCGGACCCGCTGGTAGGCACGTCGGCGCCGGCTGCCTTGGGGAAGGGCGGTGTTGAGGGCCGTCCATACCTTCCCGGCAAGCCGCATCGCCGCCGTGCTTCGCAGCATGGTGAGCTCCCGCTCGGCCTCATAACGCCCATGCTCCGCCCGCCGGCGGTGATCTGCGGAGTCAGCGGCCGCCGCTTCCGCCCGCCGCCGTCGTTCGTCCGTCTCGTCCAAGTCCGCCTCGGCCCGCTCCAAGCGGACGCGCAGGGCTTCGGCGTGTCGGCGGGCGCCTTCGAGAGCCTCCTGCTGTGCCTGTCGCTCACGCTGGAGGGCGTCGACCTCACCGGCGTGTGCGGCCATTGATGTGAAGGTGGTCTCCAAGGCAGCCTGGAGCTCATTGCCCGCCGGCCCGCGCACCGCCCCCTCCGCGCGCTCTACCGATGGTCGGGATACGGCACCAGGGGCGCGCGCAGCCGAAGTCCGTTGCGCCACCCACACCGCCTCCCGTGCAAGGCTCTGCGTGTGTGCATGGCCCTCCAAGACAGCGTCGAGCGCCTCCATCGCCGGGAAGCGCTCGACCAGCCCCGATGGCAGCACGCGCACGTATCGGCGTGCCAGTACCGTGAAGCCGTGGCGATCGAGGAGGTCGGTGACGGAGGACTCATCGAAGTGCAGCCACGTCCCGAGGGGGCGCTCGGCATACTGGCGCCCCGCGGCTGGGTCCAGCATGTCCTGCAGCTCCTTCCAGCTGCCCCGCAAGTCAGGGTGGCGTGCGACGAGGTCTTCGTGGGGCTGCAGGGGTGCCTCGACGACCAACAGCCCGTCGCCGCGGAGGACACGGGCGAACTCTGCTAGCGCGACGTCTGCGTCTTCGAGGTGATTGGGGAGGTGCTCGAGCACCTCGATGCACACCACCCCGTCGAAGGAATCCCTCGGGAACGGCAGTTGCCGGACGTCCGCGGTGACGAACGCGATGTCGCCGGCCCGGTGGGTTAGGGCACGCGCCTTGCGGAGCATCTCGGTCGAGACGTCGACGGCGGCCACCCCGTGCCCGAGGTCCGCGAGGGCACGGGGTGGCGGCCGGGCCCGCAACCGGCGTCGAGCACCTCCAGCGGCGCCGACGACGCCTTGAAGCAGCGGGTCACGACCTCGAGCTCCTGGCGATGGTAGTAGCCGCTGTCGTACCAAACAGCGTCCACGACGTCGTAATAGTGGGGGGCGATCGCGTCGAAGTGGCGGCGTTCGCTCTCCATCTCTTTCCCATCGCAGCTGAGCCGGCGCCGTACATGCTACGGGCCTCGTGCCATCCCCCACGCGGTGACGCCCTCGGTGCCTATACTCGCCGCCGTGCGGGACACGTGTGAGGGCGTGGCGAGGGCGGGCTTCAGGGTTGTGGCATGCGTGCCGCAGCACCTCCTGCTCCTGCTCGTGGCCTACAACGCAGTTCTGGCGCTGTGGGGATGGCCCCAGCCTGCTCAGGCGCCACCGGGCCGGCGGGCCCGACGCTTCCGCGTCGTGATACCCGCTCACAACGAGGGCGGGGTGATCGAGCAGGCCCTGAGCGACCTCACGGCCCAAGACTATGACCGCTCTATGGTGACGGTCGAGGTCCTGGCGGACCGCTGTACCGACGACACGGCCGCACGTGCCCGCCCATACGCGTCGGTGGTCGAGCGTGACGCCGGACCCGACGGCAAGGGAGCCGCCTTGTCGTGGTACTTGCAGGAGCGACCTCTTGCGGATGGCGAGGCCCTTGTCGTCATCGACGCCGACAACAGAGTGCCTTCTCACCTCCTCACCCGGTTCGCCGACGAGCTGGATGCGGGCCACCAGGTCCTGCAGGCCTACCTCGACGTCTCCAACCCCGACGCCTCGGCCGTGGCGACGGCCTCGGCGTTGACGTACTGGGCCGGAAACCGCATGGTCCAGCTTGCCCGAAGGAACCTCGGCTGGTCGGCGGACCTGGGGGGCACCGGGATGTGCCTGACGCCCGATGCGCTGCGTGAAACGGCGGGCTTCAGCGGCGGGTCGGCAGAGGATCAGGAGCTGACGGCGCGGCTTGCTCTGGCCGGCCTGCGGGTGATCTGGTTGCACGACGTGCGGGTACGGGACGAGAAGCCGGAGGAGGTCGGCGTCGCGGTGCGACAACGGGCCCGTTGGATGGCGGGCAAACGTCAGGTGGCCCGAACGCACGTCCCCCGACTGGTGAGGGCAGGTCTGGCGCGGCGTCGCCCCGCGGACCTCGACCTGGCCTTGCGGCTCGTGCAACCGGGGCGTTCCTTCATGGCGCTGTTCACCTTGGGTCTGGCAGGGGCAGCAGGACTGCGCCCCCGACGCTGGCTGCTCGCCTGGCCGGTGTGGGCGGGCGCGACCGCCGTGCAGTTCCTGCTCCCGCCGGTCTTCCTCGCACGCGACGGCGTGCCCGGTCGCTACCTGCTGCGCTACCCGCTCGTGACCGTCGTCGCCGCGCTGTGGGTTCCCGTGCGTTTACTCAGCTCACGCTCGCACGTGCACTGGTTCCATACCCCCCATGGGGGGCTCATGGCGGGGCAGCGACCACGAGCCGATAGCGGCTGAGGATCCCGGGGCCGAGGCGGACCGGCTCGTCGATCTCGACGCGCCCGCCCAGACGCCGGATGATGTCGGCGTAAGGGAAGGAATAGCTGTAGCCAACGACCTCCTGGCCCGCCACCCGTCCCGTCACCTTGCCGCTGGCGCCGAGATCCAATTCGATGCACACCAGGCGTCGTCGAGCGACGCGGAGCAGGTGATCAAGGACCTTGGTCACCTCGGGCAGATGGTCGAGGACGCTCACGGTGACGACCACATCGAACCGGTTGCGGGCGAGGGGCGTGAGGCTCTCGTCGTCACCCACACACAGCTGGTCGGGGGTAAAACCGAAGTATCGGCGCCCCGCGGCAACGGCATCGGGGTTGACGTCCATGCCGCACACCTCAATGGAAGGACCGAAGGCTCCGCGGATGTAGTGCAAGTTGCGGCCCACGTTGCAGCCGAACTCGAACACGGAGGTGATCGGAGCCTCCGCACCTATCTGGGCCAAGCGGTCGATGAGCAGCTGGGTCTGTGGCTGGTGCTCGCGGTAGTACGGCTGCAACCGCTGGCTGCGCCAGAACTCCCTGGCGGAGGACACCTCAAGGTCGAGGCCTTCGATCGGGGTAACGCGCAGGACCTCATTCCCGACGGAAACCTCCGTACCGAAATGATCGGCACCGCCTCCCTCGTGGGCCCAGCTATCGCCTCTGGCATCGCCTCTGGGCGGCCGGTCTCCGGCTGGCGTCTCTGCGACCACGAAAAGCGATTGCCCGAAGGGCGGGGGACACCAGTGCTCGGCGGTCCTGACGGCAGGCATCAGGGCGTCCCAAGCTGCGAGGAGAGGACCCGCCTTTGGACGCAGGCCGAGCAGCCGCATCCCCAGCACCCAGGCGAGGAGTCCAGGGGCGTTCACGTAGTGGAGCCGTAGCAGGCGCAAGTCGGCCGCGTCGAGGGTGGCAATCAGGGACGGCCGCCTATAGCGGCGAAAGTGACCAATCTCCCGGTCGAATCGGCTCATCGCCAGCTCGAAGGCTGGGACGACGAGGATGACACGACCTCCGGGAACGACCAGGCGCGCGAACCCCCGCAACGCCGCCACGTCGTCGGCGATGTGCTCCAAGACGTTGTAGGCCACGACCGAAGAGTGAGCAGCGTCCTCGTCCAGGGGTGCGGCGAGCTCTCGGACTTCAACAGAGGGGTCAGCGTTGAACCGTTCCTGCAAGCTGGCCAGCCGCTGTGGGTCCGCCTCGGAGGCCGTGAAGAGGGCTACCGAACGTGCCCACTCGGCGGCGTAATCGCCAAGACCTGAGCCGATCTCGATGGGGTTGGCCCCCAGCCACGGCCTGGCCAGAGAGGCCAGCCACCGCCGGTAGCGGGTGGCTTGACGCAGGTCCTCCAGGATCTCGCCCTGGACTCTTTGGTCACCAGCGACTGGCAAGGACCTCACCGGCCGAGCGCGCGAACTCTCGCCAACCGCGCCAGGCCTATCACACCGTCCACGGCTCCAATCTTCTTGCCCTCGGCGCGGCTCCGGGCTGTGTAGGAAATCGGCACCTCGTACACGCGCGCGTTCTGCCGCAGCAGTCCACCGGTCAGCTCCGCCTCGATCTCGAATCCGTCGGCCGTCAGGTCCATAGCTTCGTAGCGCTCACGGGTGAAGAACTTGTAACAGGTGTACGCGTCGGTGATGTAGCGGTCGAACAACGCTCCCGCCACCAGCGTCATGAGCCGGTTGCCGGCGACGTACCAGAAGGAGTAGGCGGCGTGGGCGCCGAACTGACGTGTCCCGAAGACCACACTGCTGTCGCCGTCGAGGATGGGCCGGAGCAGGTGGGGGATCTGCCTCGGGTCGTACTCCAGATCGGCGTCCTGCACCCCCAGGATGTCGCCCTCGGCCAGAGAGAAGCCATGGCGCAGGGCGAAACCCTTGCCGCGGTTGCGCCGGGCTCTGACAACCCGCACGCGCTTCGCGCTCGGCAGCCACTCCCGGCGGATGGTGTCAACCGCGCCGTCTGTGGAGCCGTCATCGCAAACGATCAGCTCCCACGGCACCGGCATGTCGACGGAACCGAGACGCTCGAGCACCGGGCGCAACGTCGGTCCCTCGTTGTAGACCGGCATGATCAAACTAAGCATGCGCTCGTGGCCTCCTGGCGTGCGGAGAAGCGGGCAAACTACCGGAGGATGGGGCCATCGGCACGAGGATCCTAGCGGTCGGCGTCTGACGTTGTCAGGCGCGAGCGCAGCCAGCATGAGCTGGGCACCCGCCGCGATCTGGCTCCTACACGATCACCGGCCTGCCTCCGGGCAACTACACGTGACCGCCCGCGCCTCCGCTTACCACGCGGTGACCAAGACGGCCGGGGTGACGGGTGGGCAGACGACCACGGTGAACTGCTCTTTGCAGCCCCAACCGGCGCCATTGGGGGCACGGTGACACAGCGGGTTCGGGGAGGGCGATCGTCGGGGCGACGGTGACGGCGACCACCGGCGGTGGCGCTCAAGACGTGCAGGCGACGACCAACAGCAGCGGCTCCTACACGATCACCGGTCTGCCCGCCGGCAACTACACCCTCACGGCTGAAGCTGACGGCTACCAGGCGGCCATGCAGTCTGCCGAAGTCACCGCCGGCCAGACGACCACGGTCGACCTCGGG
>Ga0247713_1001236_pt1 | contig 13060 bp, 11 predicted proteins | sample 21E_NmetaG_FD_189936 | JGI IMG/M metagenome (GOLD analysis project Ga0247713, IMG submission 189936) | Soil microbial communities from hillslope of Landscape Evolution Observatory, University of Arizona, Oracle, AZ, United States - 2-1-E_N | ecosystem: Engineered > Artificial ecosystem >... | reverse complement strand
GCCGTCGGCGACCGCGAGGATCGGCGCGCCGCGTGCCGCCGTGACCTGGCACCACGGCGAGGACATCTTCGCGCCGCTCGGCGCGCCGATCCTCGCGGTCGCCGACGGCACCGTGTTCTCGGTCGGCTGGAACGACATCGGCGGCTACCGCTTCTGGCTCCGCGACCGGCAGGGGAACCAGTTCTACTACGCGCACCTGTCCGCGTTCTCGCCGCTCGCGGTCGACGGCCGCGACGTCAAGGCGGGCGACGTGATCGGCTTCGTCGGCAACACGGGAGACGCGCAGGGGACCCCGTACCACCTCCACTTCGAGATCCACCCCGTCGCGCTGCTGCCGATGGGCTACGACGGTGTCGTGCGGCCGTATCCGTACCTGATGGCGTGGCGGCGGCTCGAGGACGTCTCGTTCGCGGCCGGCCGCGGCTGGGCGCCGCCGGTGCCGACGAACGCGACCGCGCCGCGCCCGGGCGCGTTCCTGCTCGGCGCCTCGGACATCTCGAGCGCGAGCGGGCTCGACCCGGGCTCGCTCGAGCGCGCGCTCGTCGCCCCCGTGACCGCCGAGGGCGACGGCGCGCTGCTCCGCCGCTAGGGCGCTACGACGTCGAGCCGGAGGCGCCGGAGGCGCCGCCGTTCGTGCCCGACGACGACGAGTACGAGAAGTCGTCGGAGCTCTCGCCCGTGACCTTCTCCATCAGCCACTTGCGCGTCTGCGGCCCGGTCATCGGGTTGAAGAGGATCCCGGCCGTGATGCCCGCGAGGATCAGCATCGTGTTCCGCGCCCCGTGGTCCTCCTTGCCCTGGATCCGCCGCGACGCCTCGCGCAGCTCGTCCACGGCCTTCTTCAGGCTGTCCTGGATCTCCTTGTCGGTCGCGACGCGGGTCGCGGTCGCCGTCAGGTTGCGGTTGCCGAGCAGCTCCGCGTAGACGTCGCGCGCCGCGTTGAAGGCCTCCTTGAGGTTGTCGCGGAGATCCTCGTCGTGGAGCGCGCGGTCGACGTACGGCTTCATCGTGTCGGCGGTGTCGTAGAGCTTGTCCTTCGTCTTCGCCATGCGAGGCACGTCCTTTCGGTGGTCGAAATCGCCGGTTAGGTGTTTGCCCCGGCTCGGACGCCGCAAACGGGAGGCTAAGCCGCGGGAGAGGCCGCCTGGCGCTCGAGCGGGGCCCTGCGGCGGCGCCGTCCCGCGGTCCGCCCGCCCGTGAAGGCGTGTTCGAGCACCTCCTCGATCGTGTCGACCGGGAGGAACTCGAGCTCGCTCCGCGTCTCGGCCGGCAGCTCCTCGAGATCCGGCTCGTTCTCGCGCGGGATGATCACGCGCCGCAGCCCCGCGCGCTGCGCCGCGAGCACCTTCTCCCGGACGCCGCCGATCGGCAGCACCTGACCCGTGAGCGTGATCTCGCCCGTCATGCCGACGTCGTCGGCGACGGGGACGCCGCGCACGAGGGACGCGATCGCCGTCGCCATCGTGATCCCGGCCGACGGCCCGTCCTTCGGGACGGCGCCCGCCGGCACGTGCAGGTGGACGTCGTGTCCCGCGAACCAGTCCCCGGGGAGGCCGAGCTCGTCGGTGTGCGCCCGCACCCACGAGAGCGCCGCCTGCGCGGACTCCTGCATCACCTCGCCGAGCTGGCCGGTGATCTGGAGGCGCCCCTTCCCGGGGTACGCGGTCGCCTCGATGAAGAGGACGTCGCCGCCGACGGCGGTGTAGGCGAGGCCCGTCGCGACACCAGGGTCGGCGGTACGGCGCCGCGCGTCGGCGGTGAAGCGGCGCGGCCCGAGCCACTCGCGCACCTTCGCCTCGTCCACCCGCACCTTCTTCGCCTTCCCCTTCGCGATCTGCGTCGCGGTCTTGCGGCAGAGCGCGGCGATCTGGCGCTCGAGGTTCCGGACTCCGGCCTCGCGCGTGTACTCGGAGATGACGAGCCGCAGCACGCGGTCGCCGAGGGTGAGCTGGCTCTTCGCGAGTCCGTGCGCCTCGAGCTGCTGCGGGAGCAGGTAGCGCTTCGCGATTCCGAGCTTCTCGTCGTGCGTGTAGCCGGAGAGCTGGATCACGTCCATGCGGTCGAGGAGCGGGCCCGGGATCGTGTCGAGCGTGTTCGCGGTGCAGATGAAGAGCACCTTCGAGAGGTCGAACGGGAGGTCGAGGTAGTGGTCGCGGAAGGTGGCGTTCTGCGCCGGGTCGAGCACCTCGAGCATCGCGGAGGCCGGATCGCCGCGGAAGTCGGAGCCCATCTTGTCGATCTCGTCGATCAGGAGCACCGGGTTGCGCGACTCGGCGTCGCGCAGCGCCCGCACGATCGTGCCGGGCATCGCGCCGATGTAGGTGCGGCGGTGGCCCCGGATCTCCGACTCGTCCCGGACGCCGCCGACGGAGATGCGCGCGAAGCGGCGGCCGAGGCTGCGCGCGATCGACTGGCCGAGGGAGGTCTTGCCGACGCCGGGCGGGCCGACGAAGCAGAGGATCGGGCCCGAGACGTCGCTCTTCAGCTTCGCCACGGCGAGGTGCTCGACGATCCGCTCCTTCACCTTCTCGAGGTCGAAGTGGTCCTCGTCGAGGATCGCGCGCGCGTGCTCGAGGTCGAGGTTGTCCTCCGTCGACTCGCTCCACGGGAGCGAGAGGATCCAGTCGAGGTAGGTGCGGATGACGCCGTACTCGGCCGCGGCCGGCGGCAACCGCTCGAGGCGCCCGAGCTCGCGCGTCGCCGCCTTCAGCACCTCCTCCGGGAGCTGCTTCTCCTCGATCCGCTCGCGCAGCTCGTTCGCCTCCGCCTGCTGCTCGTCCGTCTCGCCGAGCTCCTCCTGGATCGCCTTCAGCTGCTGGCGGAGGAAGTACTCGCGCTGTCCCTTCTCGATCTCGGACGCGACCTGCGACTGGATCTTCGAGCCGAGCTCCGAGACCTCGACCTCGCGGCCGAGCACGAGCGCGATCCGGCGCAGCCGCTCCTCGACGTCGACGGTCTCGAGCACGGCCTGCCGCTCCTCGGTGGAGATGCGGAGGGTGGTCGCGACGAGGTGGCAGAGCGCGCTCGGGTCGTCGACGTTCGCGGCCGCGACCTGGAGCTCCTCGGGGAGGTACGGCGTCATCCCGATGATGCGAGCGAACTGCTGCTGCACGTTCCGCGTCAGGGCCTCGACCTCGGGCGAGTCCGGGAGCACGTCCGGCAGCTGGTCGAACTCGGCGACGAGGTACGGCTCGTCCTGCACCGGCTCGCGGAGGCGCACGCGCGAGAGACCCTGCACGAGGATCCGCAGCGTCCCGTCGGGGACGCGGATCAGCTTGTGCACGACGGCGACGGTGCCGACCTCGTGCACGTGCTCCCAGCCCGGCTGCTCGGGCTCGGTGTCGCGGACGGTGAGGAGCGCGAGCACGCGGTCGCCGGCGACGACGTCGTCGATCAGCTTGATCGAGCGCTCCTGCCCGACGGCGAGTGGCGTCATCGACTCCGGAAAGACGACCGTCTCCTTGAGCGGCAGCACCGGCAGCCGCGTCGGCGTCGCCTGCGGCACCCCCTCGAGCTCGACCTCGGTCACCCGTGCCTCTCGACGGCGATAGCGACCGGTTGGCGGCGCGGCGGCCGCTCCGCGACCGGGAGCACCACCGTGAGCAGCCCGTGCTCGTAGCTCGCGTGCGCGGCCGTCACGTCGACGTCCTCGGCGAGCGCGATCGTCCGCGAGAAGGCGCCGTACTCGATCTCCATCTGCTGGTAGACCTGGCCGTCGACGCGCGGCCGCGCGCGCGTGCCGGCGACGGTGAGCGCCCGCTCGGCGACCGTCACCTCGAGCGACTCCGGGTCGACCCCCGCGAGCTCGAGCACCACCGTCAGCTGGTGCGGCTCGTCGGTGTGGAAGCAGTCCGCGGCCGGACGGAACCCGCGGCGGAGCCCGGAGAAGCGCGGGACCTGCCAGAGGTCCGCGAAGAGCTCCTCGATCTCCCCCTGAAGGCGGTCGATGTCGCGCCGCGCCATGCTCCGAGGAGCGTACCCCGCTGCGTACCATCCGAGACGTGACGCTCGTGCGCCGCCTCCTCAAGCTCGTCGCCGCGACGCTCGCGTTCGCGACGTACGTCTGGTTCACGGCGGTGCGGAACGCGGGCCGGATCAAGCGGCGCAAGGCGCAGCGGCGGCGCGACCGGCGCGGCGCGTAGTGGAGCGCTGGACCCGGTTCGTCGTCCGCCGGCGCCGGTGGGTGCTCGGCCTCTGGCTCGGCGTGCTCGCCGTCGGCGGTTGGCTCTCGGCCGGGCTCGGCGAGCTGCTCTCCAACGAGTTCACGGTCCCGGGGACGGAGTCCGAGGAGGTGCGGCTCCTGCTCCAGGAGCACTTCGGCCAGCGCGACGACGGCACCTTCCTCGTCGTCTTCCGGCCGGACGGGCCCGCGGACGCCGCGACGCGGCGCGAGCTCGCGGCCGCGCTCGCCCGCGGCGCGGCCGCGGTCCCCGGGGGCGTCGCGCAGCCGGCGCAGGAGGCCGCCGGGGGCGTGCTGCTCGGGCAGATCGCCTCGCCGCTCGACCTCGCGACCGCGAAGGGGCGCACGGGCGCGGTGCGGCGGGCGGTGGGCGAGCCCGCCGGCGGCGAGACGTGGGTCACGGGCTCGCCGGCGATCCAGGCCGACCTCGACCCGATCTTCGCCGAGGATCTCATCCGCGGCGAGGCGGTCGCGCTGCCGGTGGCGCTCGCCGTGCTCCTCGCCGTCTTCGGGCTGTCGCTCGCCGTGCTGATCCCGTTCGTCGTCGCCGCCTGCACGACCACGGCGACGCTCGGCCTCGTCTGGGTCGGCGCGCACTGGCTGACGACGGCGACGTACGTCACGAACCTCGTGCAGCTGATCGGGCTCGCGATCGCGATCGACTACTCGCTGCTCATCGTCTACCGCTTCCGCGAGGAGCTGGCGCGCCACGAGCGGGTGGACGACGCCGTCGTCGCCACGATGGCGACGGCGGGGCGGGCGGTCGTCTTCTCGGGCGCGACCGTCGCGATCGGCCTCGGGCTGCTCCTCTTCATGCCGCTCCCGTTCCTGCGCTCGCTCGGGCTCGGCGGTTTCCTGATCCCGATCCTCTCGATCGTCGCGGCCGTGACGCTGCAGCCCGTGCTGCTCTCGCTGCTCGGGCGGCGCGGCGCGCGCCGCGCCGGAGTCGCCGACTTCGCGCGCGACCGCCTGCGCGTGCCGCTGCCCCGCTACGCCGCGTCCGGCGATCCGCAGCGCGGCTTCTGGGCGCGGCTCGCCCGCTCGATCATGCGCCGGCCGCTCCTCTACCTCGCGCTCGGCGGCTCGGCGCTCGTCGCGGCGACGATCCCCGTGCTCGACCTCGAGCTGACGCCCGGCTCGACGGGCGGCACGCCGCAGCACCCGGAGGCGATCCAGGGCCTCGGCGTCCTCCGCGAGGCCGTCGGCCCGGGCGCGCTCGCGCCGACGACCATCCTCGTCGACGCGGGGCGGCCCGGCGCGGCGACGGAGCCGGCGGTGCAGGAGCCGCTGCGCGCGCTGCTCGCGGCTGCGCGGCGCGACCCCTACACGGCGCGCGTCGACTACGCGCCCGCGCCGCCGTTCGTCGACCCGAGCGGCCGCTACGCCTACGCGAGCGTCTCCGGCCGCTTCGAGTACGGCGCGCCCGAGTCGCAGGAGTGGGCGCGGCGCGCGCGCACCGAGCTCGTCCCGTCGGTGCCCTTCCCCGACGGCGCGCGCGTCCTCGTCGGCGGCGGCCCGCCGCAGGGCGTGGACTTCGTCGACCGCGCGTACTCGATCTTCCCGTGGCTCGTGCTCGCGGTGCTCGTGCTCACGTTCGTGCTGCTCGTGCGCGCGTTCCGGTCGCTGCTCCTGCCGCTCAAGGCCGTGCTCCTGAACCTGCTCGCGATCGGCGCGACCTACGGGCTGCTCGTGGTCGTCTTCCGCTACGGCGTCGGGGAGCCGCTCGGCTTCTACCAGTCGGACCAGGTCGAGGCGTGGATCCCGATCTTCCTCTTCGCGATGCTCTTCGGGCTCTCGATGGACTACGAGGTCTTCCTCGTCACGCGCATGCGCGAGTACTGGGACCAGGGGCTCTCGAACGAGGAGGCGGTCGCGGCGGGGCTCGAGCGCACCGGCCGGATCGTCACCGCGGCGGCCGTCGTGATGGTCGCGGCGTTCAGCGGCCTCGCCGCCGGGCGCATCCTCGGCCTGCAGGAGTTCGGGCTCGGCCTGGCGATCGCGATCGCGCTCGACGCGACCCTCGTGCGCGCGGTGCTCGTGCCCGCGCTGATGCGGCTCTTCGGGCGCTACAACTGGTGGCTGCCGGCCGGAGTCGCCCGCGTCCTGCGCGTCGAGGCGTCGCCCCTGCGCCGCTAGCGCTTCTAGCGGAGAGCGGCGAAGACGACGATCGCGACGACGACGACCACGACGATCCACGCGAGGCGCATCACGCCGAAGGCCCGTCGCTCGCCGGGGCCGGGGCCCGGCTCGGGCGTGAACGGGTCGAGCGGCGGCGCCGGCTGGCGCGGGATCTCGTCCTCGCCCTCCAGCACCTGCGGGTCGTCCTGCACCTGGCGCTCGCGCTCGGTCATGCCGACGACGTACCCCTGCGGCTAGTTTCGGAACGTGCGCGAGCCCCCCGAGCTGCGCGGCGGGTTCCGGCCGCGCTTCCTGTCCCTCGTCTTCGGGCTCTTCCTCTGCGCCTGCGGGATCGTCTGCTTCCTCGAGTCGGAGCTCGGCCTGCCGCCGTGGGACGTGCTCCACCAGGGCCTCGCCGAGCAGCTCGGCATCTCGTTCGGCTTCGCGAACATCGTCGTGTCGGTCTCCGTGCTCGCGCTCGTGTGGGCGCTGCGCGCGCGGATCGGGATCGGGACGTTCGCGAACGCGCTCCTCGTCGGCACCTTCGTGATCGCGCTCACCGCCGTCCCCGCGGTCGAGGCGCTCTCGGAGGAGCCGCTCGCCGCGCGGATCGCGCTCCTGCCGCTCGCGCTCGCGTTCTTCGGCGCGGGCTCCGCCTTCTACATCTGCGCCTCGCTCGGCGCCGGGCCGCGCGACTCGCTGATGCTCGTGGTCTCGGAGCGGCTCGGGATCCGGATCGGCGTCTCGCGCACGGCGATCGAGGTGGGCGCGCTCCTCGTCGGCTTCGCGCTCGGCGGCACCGCCGGCGTCGGCACGCTCGTCTTCGCGCTCGGGATCGGCCCCGCCGTGGAGGCGTCGTTCTGGCTCCTCGCGCGCACGCCGCTCGCGCTCCCGGCAGTAGCATCGGGCCGCGGATGAGCGTGAAGGGACTGATCGCGGCCGGCGGCGAGGCGACGAGGCTCGGCGAGCTGACGCGCGTCGTCAACAAGCACCTGCTCCCGGTCGGCGCGTGGCCGATGATCTACTACCCGCTCCAGCTGCTCCAGCTCGCGGGCGTGCGCGAGGTGCTGATCGTGACGGGGCAGGGCCACGCGGGGCAGCTGATCGACCTCCTCGGCGACGGCCGCATGACCCGGCGCGGCAGCGAGCAGCCGCTCTTCGACCTCGATCTGACCTACAAGGTGCAGGTCGAGCCGGGCGGGATCGCACAGGTCGTCGGCATGGCCGAGAGCTTCGCCGGCGACGACAAGCTCGTCGTCTGCCTCGGGGACAACATCTTCGAGTACGCGGAGGTGGACGCCATCCGCTCCTTCGTCGAGGGCGACGACGGCGCGGCCGTGTTCGTGAAGGAGGTCCCCGACCCGGAGCGCTTCGGCGTCGTCGTCTACGGCGACGGGGGCCGCGTCGTCGACGTGGTCGAAAAGGCGGGCGTCGTCGACACGCGCTACCCGGAGCCGCCGTCGAGCGACGCGGTCGTCGGCCTCTACTGCTACTCGCCGGACGTGTTCGGCGTCATCCGCGGCCTCCGCCCCTCCTCCCGCGGCGAGCTCGAGATCACGGACGTCAACCGCCACTACGCCGAGGCGGGCACGCTCGCCTGCCACCGCGTCAGCGGGTGGTGGGAGGACGCGGGGACCCAGGAGTCGCTGCCCGAGATCGGCGCGCTGATCGCCCGCACGGGCGTGAACAAGGTCGGATGATCGACGGCCTCCGCCGCATTCCGCTGCGCGTCTTCGAGGACGAGCGCGGCTGGTTCGCCGAGCTGCGCCGCGAGAGCGAGCTCCCGAAGCCGACCCGCCAGACGAACCTCTCCTTCTCCCGCAAGGGCGTGATCCGGGGCCTCCACTACCACGAGCGCGGGCAGGACGACCTCTTCGTCTGCCTCCAGGGGATGGCCCGGGTGGTCGTGCTCGACCGCGCGACGGGCGAGACGTTCACCGAGGACATCGGCGACGAGAACCGCGTCGCGCTCTACATCCCCGGGCGGCACGCGCACGGGTTCGAGGCGCTGACCGACCTCCTCTTCCTCTACCACGTGACCGAGGAGTACGACCCCGCCCACCCCGACGAGCACGAGGTCCCGTGGGACGACCCCCGCGTCCGCGACCTCTGGAGCACCCGATCGCCGATACTCTCGGAACGGGACCGCGCCGCGTCCTGATCACCGGCGCGGGCGGCCAGCTCGGGCACGCCCTCGCGCAGGAGTTCGCGGCCGAGGAGGTCGTCGCGCTCGCGCATGCCGACTGGGACGTGGCGCTGCCGCCGCCGAGCGGCCTCGACCCCGACCTCGTGCTCCACGCCGCGGCGTGGACGGACGTGGACGGCGCCGAGGACGATCCGCAGGGCGCGGCCGCCGTGAACGTCGGCGGGACGCAGAACGCAGCGTCGCTGGGCGCGCCGCTCGTCGCGTACTCGACCGACTACGTGTTCGACGGGAGCAAGCGGCGGCCGTACGTGGAGTCGGACGGCCCGAACCCGCTCGGCGCGTACGGGCGCACGAAGCTCCACGGCGAGGCGGCCGCGGGCGAGCGCGCGTGGGTCGTGCGGAGCTCGTGGCTCTTCGGCCCGACCGGGCACAACTTCGTCCGCACGATGCTCCGGCTCGGCGCCGAGCGCGACGAGGTGGCGGTCGTCGCCGACCAGCGCGGGTGCCCGACCTACGTCGGCCACCTCGCCGGCGCGACCCGCGAGCTGCTCGAGCTCCCCTACGGCGTCTGGCATCTCGCCGCCGACGGCGAGTGCACGTGGGCCGAGTTCGCGGAGGCGGTCTTCGCCGAGGCCGGGCTCGCCTGCCGCGTCCGCCCGATCACGTCCGCGGAGTTCGGCGCCCGCGCGCCGCGGCCGGCGTACTCGGTGCTGCGGTCCGAGAAGCCGGGCGCGCCGCGCCTGCCCCACTGGCGTGAGGGGCTCTCCGCCTGTCTGCAGCAGCTTCTGGCCTGAGCCCGGGACGGGGCGGTAGCCTTCCGCCGATGCGCGTGGTCGTCACCGGCGGCGCCGGCTTCATCGGCTCCCACTTCGCGCGGCGGCTCGCCCGCGGCGGGCACGACGTGGTCGTGCTCGACAAGCTGACCTACAGCGGCAACCGCGCGAACCTCGAGGACGTCGAGCACGCGTTCGTCGAGGGCGACATCGCCGACCGCGGCGCCGTCGCACGCGCCGCCGAGGGCGCCGACGCGATCGTCAACTTCGCCGCGGAGACGCACGTCGACCGCTCGATCCTCGATCCCGAGGTCGTCGTGCGCACGAACGTCTTCGGCCCGCAGGTGCTGCTCGAGTGGGCGCGCGAGACCGGGAAGCGGTTCGTCCAGGTCTCGACCGACGAGGTCTACGGCGACGTGGCGCCCGACGAGGCGCCGCGGCGGGAGGGCGACGAGCTGCGGCCGTCGAGCCCGTACAGCGCCGCCAAGGCCGGCGGCGACCTGCTCGTGCCGGCGTACGTCCGCACCTACGGCGTCGACGCGTGCCGGACGCACGGCGCGAACACCTATGGCCCGAACCAGTACCCGGAGAAGCTGCTGCCGCTCTTCGTCACGAACCTGCTCGACGGGGAGCCGGTGCCCGTGTACGGCGACGGCCGCCAGCGGCGCGAGTGGCTCTTCGTCGAGGACCACTGCGCCGGCATCGAGCTCGTGCTGCACGAGGGGAGGCCGGGCGAGGCCTACAACATCGGCGGCGAGGAGCGCGAGAACCTCTGGATGGTCGATCGGTTCCTCGAGCTGACGGGTGCGTCGCGCGACCTCGTCCGCCACGTCGAGGACCGAGCCGGCCACGACCGCCGCTACGCGCTCGACGACGCGAAGCTGCGCGATCTGGGGTGGGCGCCGCAGGTCGACCTCGAGGACGGCCTCCGTCGCACCGTCGACTGGTACCGCGAGCACCGCGGGTGGTGGGAGCCGATCAAGGCCGGCGAGTACCGCGCGTACTACGAGCGCCAGTACGGCGCCCGTCTCGCCGCGAGCGGCCCCGCCTAGTCGTCGTCGCCGCAGCGCTCCTGCGCCTGCGCGCGGAGCCGTGTGATCTCCGAGCGCGACCCCTGGATCGCCTCGGAGCGGTCGAGCAGCTCGAGCACGCCGTCGCAGCGTCCGAGCTGGAAGCGCGTGTTCGCCAGGTTGTAGCTCGCGTAGGCCTCCGTGAGGGAGCCGGAGCCGGAGGCGCCCGCGACGGCCTGCTCGAGCAGCGGGAGCGCCCCCGCGTAGTCGCCTGCCTGCATGAGCCGGAACCCCTCGTCGTTCAGCGCCGAGGGGCTGCCGCCGGACTGCGGCTGCGTGGGCGTCGTCTCCTCCGGCGGCGGCTCGGGCTCGGCCTGCGTCGTCACCGTCTCGACGATCGTCGTGCCGGGCGCCGTGATCGTCTGCTGCACCGTCGTCGGCTGCACCGTCTCCTGCTGCGTCGCGGGTGTCGTGCCGCCCGCGTCTTCCTCGTCCCCGCGACCGAGCGCCAACGCGAGCGCCGCCCCGAGCAGGCCGAGCAGGAGCACCGCACCGAGCACGAGCGGCAGCCGGCTCCGGCGCGGCGGCGGACCCGCCGGCGGGGGGACGGGGCCCGGAGCCCGCGCCGCCACCGGCGCGGTCGCCGCCTCCCTGACGACGGTCCCTCCCGCGGCGGCGTGCAGCGCCTCGCGGAGCGCGCCGACGAGGTCGGCGCACGAGGCGGGCCGCGCCTCGGGGTCCTTCGCGAGGGCGCGGTCGAGGACGCGGTCCACCTCCGGCGGCAGCTCGGCGTTCAGCGAAGAAGCGGGCGGGACGGGCGCCGTCACGTGCGCCGCCGCCTCGGCCGTCGAGCTCTCGCGCTCGAACGGCCGGGATCCGGTCAGGAGCTCGTACGCGACGACGCCGAGCGCGTACCGGTCCGCCGCAGGACCCGCGCGCTCGCCCCGGGCCTGCTCCGGAGAGAGGTACCCCGCCGTGCCGAGGACGGTGCCGGCGGCGGTGAAGGAGTCGAGGCCGGCCGCGCTCGCGATCCCGAAGTCGGCGACGTGCACGTTCCCCGCGTCGTCGAGGAGCAGGTTCGCGGGCTTCACGTCGCGGTGGACGACGCCCTTCTCGTGCGCGGCGTCGAGCGCCGCCGCCGCCTGCGCGAGCCACGTGAGCGCGCGCCCCGGCGCCTGCGCCCCCTCCGCCGCGAGACGGTCGGCGAGCGACCCGCCCGGCAGGTACTCCATCACGATGTACGGCCGGCCCTCGTGCTCGCCGACGTCGAAGATCGTGACCGCGTTCGGGGCGTTCGAGAGGCGTGCCGCGGCCCGCGCCTCGCGCGTGAAGCGCCGGCGGGTGCCCTCGTCGTCGGCGTACGGCTCCGAGAGCACCTTGATCGCGACCACGCGGCCGAGGACGGTGTCCTCCGCGCGGTAGATCTCGCCCATGCCGCCGCGCGCGACCCGCTCCGGGTCGCGGTACCGCTCCGGGAGCCGTGCAGCCGCCACCGGTCCCGGGTGCCCGTGCCGTCCGGCCTGAAAACGCGGCGGCAGCGGCGGCTTCGCCGCGTCAACATTCGGTAAGGACGCCGGTGGTCGTGCGGATCTTCGGCTAGCCTCGATCGCGGGTTGCCCTTGCTCCGGATCGCCTGCCTCTGCGCGCTCGTCGCGCTCGCGCTCGTCCCCGCCGCCGCCGCGCGGCCGGACGCGGTCGCCCCGGCGGCGCAGCTGCCGCCGGTGACGGCGACGACGTTCCTCGTCAGCGGCCGCGGGTGGGGCCACGGCGTCGGCATGAGCCAGTACGGCGCGCTCGCGCTCGCGAACGACGGGGCGGGCTACGAGGAGATCCTCACGCACTACTACACGGGTGTCACGCTCGGCGCGGCTCCGGTCGCGCGCGTTCGCGTGCTCGTGGTCGAGGCGAAGCCGGCGCTGACGGTCTCGTCGACCGCCGCGTTCCGCGTGCGCGACGCGTTCGGCAAGACGACGCAGCTCCCGGCCGGCTCCGTGCGCCTCGACCGCAAGCTCGAGGTGACGGTGAACGGCCAGCCGCAGGCGCTCGCCGGGCCGCTCGTGTTCCTCCCCGGCGCCGGCGCGCCGCTCGCGGTCGACGGCGTCGCGTACCGGGGCCAGGTCTCCGTGGCCGTCACCGCCGGGAAGCTCGACGCCGTCAACGACGTCGGGCTCGAGCAGTACCTCTACGGCGTCGTCCCGCGTGAGATGCCCGCCGCTTGGGCGACGGAGGCGCTGAAGGCGCAGGCGGTCGCGGCGCGCTCGTACGCGCTCGCCCACCGCGTGAAGGGCAAGCCGTTCGACCTCTACGCCGACGTGCGCAGCCAGGTCTACGGCGGCATCCGCGGCGAACACCCGCGGACGACCGCCGCGATCGACGCGACGGCCGGGCAGGTGATGCTCTTCGACGGCAGGATCGTGAACGCGCTCTTCCACTCGACCTCGGGCGGCCGCACCGCCTCGGCGGCGGAGGTCTTCGGCGGCGACGTCCCGTACCTCGTCGGCGTCGACGACCCTGGGAGCGCGCTCTCGCCCGTCCATGCCTGGGGGCCGGTCCCCGTCACCGACGTCGCCGTCCGCAAGGGGCTCAAGCTCGGCGCGCCCGTGCGAGGGATCGCGCTCGTGCGCTCGCCGTCGGGGCGCGTCGCGACCGCGACCGTCACGACGACCGTCGGCAAGCGCAGCGTCCGCGGCAACGACCTCCGCAGCGCCCTCGGCCTCCGCTCGACGTGGGTCACGTCGCTCCAGGCGCTCTCGCTCACCCGCCCCGGCGGGCCCGTCGTGCACGGGAACGCGGTGCTGCTGACGGCCGAGGCGAAGGGCGCGAAGGACGTGGT
>Ga0247713_1001235_pt1 | contig 13062 bp, 7 predicted proteins | sample 21E_NmetaG_FD_189936 | JGI IMG/M metagenome (GOLD analysis project Ga0247713, IMG submission 189936) | Soil microbial communities from hillslope of Landscape Evolution Observatory, University of Arizona, Oracle, AZ, United States - 2-1-E_N | ecosystem: Engineered > Artificial ecosystem > Mesocosm... | reverse complement strand
CACCAGACGCATGGCCAGCAGCAGGAACAGGACGGCGGTGTCCGCGTAGCCGCGCGCCGGTGCACCGAAGCGGGCCTCCAGCGCCCGGCGCTGCGCGGGGGAGCGCGCGGTGGCCGCCGCGAGCTGGCTGAGGAAGGGCGGGTTGCCGACCACGGCGTCGAGGCCGGCGGGCAGGGGCTGGGGGTCGTCCAGCGCATCCGCCACACGCACGTGTGCGGCCGGTGGCGGTTGCCCCCCGGCGACGATCGCAAGCGCCGTTCTCGTGACCGCGACGGCGATCGGGTCCACGTCGACCCCGAAGACGCAGTCCCGCACCAGCACCCGCGGGTCGCCTCCCCGAGCGGTGAGATGGCGGACGGCGGCGAGCAGGAACGCTCCGCCGCCCGCCGAGGGGTCGCCCACGCGCGGCACCTCCCCGCACCCCGGCACGCCGTCGAGCACCCTCGAGGCCTCGCCCTGCCCCGGTAGGCCATCGAGGACTGCCACCACGATCGGGCGGGCCACCGCCTCGGGCGTGTAGAAGGCGCCGGTGGACCTGCGCGCCCCGGTCGAGCGAAGCGACTCGTAGACCTGGCCGAGCAGTTCTGGTGCAGCGACGCCCTCCGGTGGCGAGAAGGCTGGGGCGTCCACCTCGCCCGTCGGCTGCAGCAGGCCCGCGCCGGGGTCGAGGGCGACGCCGTGCACGCGGGCCACAGCGCCGGCCACCGCGCCCAGCACCGCGGCGGGCGGCGCGTCGCCGGCGGCCGCGGTGACCCGGGCGAGATAGGCTCGCAGCGCCGCGTCACCGACCATGCGGTCAGGGTATGCGGCAGGCGGTTGTCACCCGTCGACCGTGCGTCCTATACTGGTTGTCCGCTGTCTCCCGGGACAGTGGTTTTTCATGTCGAGGGGCGTAGCTCAACTGGCAGAGCGTCGGTCTCCAAAACCGAAGGTCGGGGGTTCGAGTCCCTCCGCCCCTGCCACCGTCACCCGGTCACACGGACCGGCAGGGACGGCGTCGGCGAACAGGAGCACCGTGTGAGTCGCGAGTTCAAGCGCGATATGGAACGGCAGAAGCGACGTTCGGAGAAGGAAGCCGGCGTCGCCGCTGAACCTGTGCCCGAAGAGAAGAAGAGCAAGCGCACGGGAACGCGCCAGTTCGCGCGAGAGGTCCGCGGCGAGCTCAAGCGGGTGGTGTGGCCCTCGCGCAAGGAGGTCGCCTCATACAGCCTGGTCGTGCTGGTCGCCGTGACCATCGTCACGCTGTTCATCTTCGGCCTCGATCAGGTCTTCGGCGAGTTCGCCCTCCGGGTCTTCTCATGACCGAGGAGCGGATCACCCAGGACGCGCCTCCCGCACCCGGCGAGGTGGACCAGCCGGACGGCCCCCCCGTCCCTGCTGACGAAGCCCGCCCCGATCCGGCCACCGACGAGGCGCCGGCGCCGGGCCTCGTCGGCGAGGACACCGCCCGCCCCGCCGGCGATGCCGGGGCCGTCGCGGTCGACGACATCGATGTCACGGTCCGGGGGCCCGAGGACGATCCCACCGATCCGGCGAGCCCCGACGGCGACGACCTGTCCGAGCTGCTCGCCGCAGCCGGCGCGGAGACCGCCGAGCAGGCCGGCGAGGACACCGATGCCCTCCTGAGCGACGACGGCACGGCCGCGCCGTTGCCCGACGAGATCACCGAGGAGACGACGGCCACCGAGGAGACCGAAGCGCAGGCACCCGAGGCCGAGGCTCGTCGGTCCACCCGCCTGGACTTCGCCCGCCTCCCCGGCGACTTCTACGTCGTGCACACCTATGCCGGCTACGAAGCCAAGGTCAAGGCCAACCTCGAGAACCGCATCCAGTCCATGAACATGGAGGACCGGATCCACGAGGTCATCATCCCGACCGAGGACGCCGTCGAGATCAAGGGCGGCAAGAAGCAGTCGGTGAAGCGCAAGGTCTTCCCCGGCTACGTCCTCGTCCGCATGGACCTCGATGACGACTCCTGGTACGTCGTGCGCAACACCCCGGCGGTCACCGGCTTCGTCGGTCCGCCCGGCGCCCGGCCCGTGCCCCTGTCGCTGAACGAGGTCGAGGCCATCCTCGCCGAGCCCGACGAGGCGGAGAAGGTCACCCCGACCGTGGAGTTCGAGGAGAACGAGAACATCCGCGTGACCCAGGGACCGTTCGCGGACTTCACCGGCACCATCTCGGAGATCAACGCCGACCAGTCCAAGCTCAAGGTCCTCGTCTCCATCTTCGGGCGCGAGACCCCCGTCGAGCTGGGCTTCGACCAGGTGGCCAAGTTGTGATGTCTGGGCCCGACAGGCGCCGGTCCTCCGGGGCGGGTAAGGCCTTTTAGCCCACTCCGGCCCGGCACCTGTCGGGCCAACCTCCCCCTTCACCCCAGTCGAAAGCGAGAAACAAAAATGGCCAAGAAGGTCATGGCGCTCATCAAGCTGCAGATCCCCGCAGGGCAGGCCACACCGGCTCCGCCGGTGGGTCCGGCGCTCGGTCAGCACGGCGTCAACATCATGGAGTTCTGCAAGGTCTACAACGAGCGCACCCAAGCCCAGACCGGGGACGTGGTGCCGGTGGAGATCACCGTCTTCGAGGACCGCTCGTTCACGTTCGTCACCAAGACGCCGCCGGCGGCGAAGCTGCTGCTGAAGGCGGCAAAGCTCGACAAGGGCTCCGGCGAGCCGAACCGCAACAAGGTCGGGACGATCTCCCGCGACGCGGTCCGGGAGATCGCCGAGCGGAAGATGGACGACCTGAACGCCATCGACGTCGAGGGCGCCACCAAGATCATCGAGGGCACGGCCCGCTCAATGGGGCTCGTCGTCCAGTAGGTACACACCAGAGGCATATCCGCCAGCAGAGCAACCGTGGGAGGGCCGCTCCACCGCCCGCACGCACCACAGGAGGAACCACCATGGCACGAGGCAAGCGCTACCTTGTCGCAGCCGAGAAGATCGACCGCGACCGCCTGTACACACCCGCCGCGGCGATGCGCCTGGTGAAGGAGACGTCCACCGTCTCCTTCGACCCCAGCGTCGACCTCGCCGTGCGCCTCGGGGTCGATCCCCGCAAGGCCGACCAGATGGTGCGTGGGTCCGTCGCCCTGCCCCATGGCACCGGAAAGACAGCCCGGGTGGCCGTCTTCGCCGAGGGCGCCAAGGCCGACGAGGCCGAGGAAGCGGGAGCGGACATCGTCGGCTCCGACACGCTGACCGCCATGATCGAGGCCGGCGACCTCGACTTCGACGCGGTCATCGCCACACCCGACCAGATGGGCAAGGTCGGCCGCTTCGGCAAGGTGCTCGGCCCCCGCGGCCTCATGCCCAACCCCAAGACCGGCACGGTGACCATGGACGTCGCCAAGGCAGTCGCCGAGATCAAGGCCGGCAAGGTCGACTACCGCACCGACCGCCAGGCCAACGTCCACGTCGTGATCGGCAAGGCATCGTTCTCGGCCCGCCAGCTCGTCGAGAACTACGCCGCCGTCATCGACGAGCTCCTCCGCCAGCGCCCGGCCGCCGCCAAGGGCCGCTACATGAGGACCATCCACGTCTCGACCGCCCAGGGCCCCTCGATCCGGGTCGATCCCACCCGGACGCGCGAGCTCTGGGAGGACGACGAGCTCGCCGCCTCCTGACCCCTCGGGCCTGCGGCGCGGGCCTGCTCGTGGGCGGGCCCCGCTCACAGGCGGCTGCGGCGCCTGCCTCCTCGTCGGCGGGTCCTGCTCGCTTCGCTCCCGTCCGCTCTCCTCGGCGGCAGGCGCCTCCGCCGCGCCGCGCCGCGGCCGGTGGCTTTGACGGTTTGGGGGGTGGTGGGTACTGTGGGGTGTGCCGTAGACCGTTGGTTCGCGCGTGAGCGCGCTGTAAGAGGCCCCTAGGTCCGCCAGCCGAGGTTCGCTCCTTCCGAGCGTGTGCGCCTCCCGGTCTGCGGGAGGCGTTTTTCGTTTCGGCAAGGGGCTGGCTGATGGCACGACCCGACAAGGTGGCGGTGGTCGAGGAGGTGCGGGAGCGCTTCTCGGGATCGAACGCGGCGGTCCTGACCGAGTACCGCGGGTTGACCGTGAGCGAGCTGGCTCAGCTGCGCCGCGAGCTGCGCGCCTCCGAGGCCGAGTACAAGGTCGTCAAGAACACCCTCACGAAGATCGCCGCGCGCGACGCTGGTGTCGACATCCCCGGCGAGCTGCTGACGGGTCCGACCGCGATCACCTTCTGCACCGGAGACCCCATCGCGGCCGCCAAGGCGCTGCGCGCCTTCTCGCGGGAGCACCCGGCGCTGGTCGTGAAGGGCGGCATCCTCGACGGTCGTCTCCTCGACGCCGCCGAGACGCTGCGGCTTGCCGACCTCGAATCCCGCGAGGAGCTCCTCGCGCGCCTCGCCGGCATGTTCCAGGCCATCGTCGCCCAGCCCGCTCGGCTTGCTCACGCCAGCCTCAGCAAGGCCGCCCGCCTGTTCGCCGCCCTGCACGCCAAACGCGAGGAGAGCGGCGAGACCGCGCCGCCGCCCGAGGCGTCACCCGCAGCAGAGACGCCAAGCCCGCCGGCGGAGGAGCAGCTCGGGGTCGTCGACGACACCCCGGAGCCGGACAGCCCGGCCGCCGAGGCCGTCACCGCGGAGGCGCAGGCGATCGCCGACGTGGACGCCACGCCCCCCGGCTCAAATAGCGAAGCGGTAGCCGACGAACCCGGCTCGAGCAGCGAGAGCTGATCACCCGACCCCACCCGACCTGACGATCAGCGCACGACCCCAAGGAGCACCACCATGGCAAACCTCAGCACCGACGAGCTCCTCGACGCATTCAAGGGCATGACGCTCCTTGAGCTCAGCGAGTTCGTGAAGAAGTTCGAAGACGAGTTCGACGTCACGGCGGCGGCCCCCGTTGCGGTCGCCGCCGCGGGCGGTGGCGCCGGCGAGGCTGCCGCCGAAGAAGAGGAGCAGGCCGCCTTCGACGTGGTCCTCACCTCCGCGGGCCAGAAGAAGATCCAGGTCATCAAAGAGGTCCGCGGGCTCACCAGCCTCGGGCTCAAAGAGGCCAAAGATCTCGTCGACGGGGCTCCGAAGCCCGTCCTCGAGGGCGTGGACCGCGAGACGGCCGACAAGGCCAAGGAAGCCCTCGAGGGCGCTGGCGGTTCGGTCGAGGTCAAGTAGCGCCCGCCGGGGGGTTGACACCTCGGGGGAGGCCCGGCAACCTGGGTGCAGCAGTAGAGGGCCACGAGCGTGCGAAGGAGATGGGTGCTCACGATCCGTCCGGATGTGAGGAAGCCTCGCTCTTGAAAGCGGTGTAGCGACGCGCTACACTGCTCGTTCGCCTTGTTCGCTGTCGTCGGTCGCCCACGCATCATCCCCGCCGCAGGGGTCGCGGCGCCATCCGTAAGCCGTCGTCGCACATCGCTGCCCCGCTTCGGCGACGCGTTCCGCTTGTTTTTGGAGGAGTAACCCTTGTCGACGCCTCGTGTGAGCGAAGGCGCGCGTCAGCGCGCCAATGGCCGAGTTTCCTTCGCGAAGATCAAGGAGCCGATGCCGGTCGAGGAGCTCGACTTCATCGCCATCCAGCGGGGGTCCTTCGAGTGGTTGCGAGACCAGGGTCTGGCGGAGGTCTTCGAGGAGATCTCACCGATCGAGGACTTCACCGGCCAGATGGCGCTGTCGTTCTCCGAGCATCGCTTCGAGGACCCCAAGCACTCCGAGGACGAGTGCAAAGAGAAGGACATGACCTACTCGGCGCCGCTGTTCGTCACAGCCGAGTTCGTCAACCGCGGCACCGGTGAGATCAAGTCGCAGACGGTCTTCATGGGCGACTTCCCGATGATGACCGGCGGTGGGACGTTCATCATCAACGGCACCGAGCGCGTCGTCGTCTCGCAGCTCGTCCGCTCGCCGGGTGTGTACTTCGACAAGTCGATCGACAAGACCGTCGCCCGCGACGTGTTCGCCTGCAAGATCATCCCCTCCCGCGGGGCGTGGCTGGAGTTCGAGGTGGACAAGCGGGGGTTCGCCGGTGTGCGCGTGGACCGCAAGCGCCGCCAGCACCTCTCGGTGCTCTACCGGGCGCTGCGCGGGATCGTCTACGACGCGGAGAGCGGCGAGTACACCCTCGCCGACCGTGAGATCCTGGAGACACCGATCTCCGACGAGGAGGTGCTCGCCTTCTTCGACGGTGCGGAGGTGATCGCCCGGACGCTGGAGAAGGACGGCTTCTCCACGCCCAGCGACGCGCTGCAGGACATCTACCGGAAGCTCCGTCCGGGTGAGCCGCCGACCGCCGAGAGCGCCGGCGGGCTCCTCATCAACCTGTTCTTCAACAACAAGCGCTACGACCTCGCCAAGGTCGGGCGCTACAAGGTGAACAAGAAGCTCGGCGAGGAGCTGGTCCGACTCGGCCTGCGCACCCCGGAGGACGCCAAGCCGCTGCTGGCCGAGGAGATCCCCTCCCGGCTGGTTCACGCGGCCGAGTCGGCCGGCAACCAGGCCGACGCCGCGCTGGGAGCGGACGAGCCGCGGGCTCCGTCGTTCTCGTCGATCCTCACCAAGGAGGACGTCCTCGCGACGATGTCCTACATGGTCCAGCTCGCGGCGTCGGCGGACGGCTACGACACCGACGACATCGACCACTTCGGCAACCGCCGCCTGCGCAGCGTCGGCGAGCTGATCCAGAACCAGGTCCGGATCGGCTTGTCCCGGATGGAGCGGGTGGTCCGCGAGCGCATGACGACCCAGGACGTCGAGGCGATCACGCCCCAGACGCTCATCAACATCCGTCCGGTCGTCGCCTCGATCAAGGAGTTCTTCGGGGCGAGCCAGCTGTCGCAGTTCATGGACCAGACCAACCCGCTGTCGGGGCTGACCCACAAGCGTCGCCTGTCCGCGCTCGGGCCCGGGGGCCTGTCCCGGGAACGCGCCGGTTTCGAGGTGCGCGACGTCCACACGTCGCACTACGGCCGGATGTGCCCCATCGAGACGCCCGAAGGTCCGAACATCGGGCTGATCGGCTCGCTCGCCACGTTCGCGCGCATCAATGAGTTCGGCTTCATCGAGACGCCCTACCGCAAGGTCGTCGACGGGGTCGTCACCGACCAGATCGACTACCTCACCGCCGACGAGGAGGACCGCCAGGTCATCGCCCAGGCCAACGCCAAGCTCGGCGACGACGGTGGCTTCACCAGCGCGTTCGTGCTCTGCCGCGCCAAGAACAGCGAGGTGCGCGAGGTCCCGCCGGCCGAGGTCGACTACATGGACGTCAGCCCCCGCCAGATCGTGTCCGTGGCGGCGGCGATGATCCCGTTCCTCGAGCACGACGACGCGAACCGCGCCCTCATGGGCACCAACATGCAGCGCCAGAGCGTGCCACTGCTGCGCAGCGACGCCCCCTACGTCGGCACGGGCCTCGAGGGCAAGGCCGCGCACGACGCCGGCGACGTCATCCTCGCCGAGCGCGACGGCACGGTGGTCGAGGTGGCCGCCGACCGGATCATCGTGAAGACGGCCGACGGCAAGCTCGAGAAGCACTTCCTGCGCAAGTTCGAGCGGACCAACCAGGGCACCTGCTACAACCAGCGCCCCATCGTCGAGGAGGGCGAGGAGGTCAGCGCCGGTCAGGTCATCGCCGACGGGCCCTGCACCGACCACGGGGAGATGGCCCTCGGGCAGAACCTGCTCGTCGCCTTCATGTCGTGGGAGGGCTTCAACTACGAAGACGCGATCATCATCTCCAGCCGGCTCGCCCGCGACGACGTCCTGACCTCCATCCACATCGAGGAGCACGAGGTCGACGCCCGGGACACCAAGCTCGGCGCCGAGGAGATCACCCGGGACATCCCCAACGTGGGCGAGGAGGTGCTCGCCGACCTCGACGAGCGCGGCATCGTGCGCATCGGCGCCGAGGTGAACCCCGGCGACGTGCTCGTCGGCAAGGTCACCCCCAAGGGCGAGACCGAGCTGACCCCCGAGGAGCGGCTGCTGCGCGCGATCTTCGGCGAGAAGGCGCGCGAGGTGCGCGACACGAGCCTCAAGGTGCCCCATGGCGAGGTCGGCCGCGTGATCGGCGTGCGCACGTTCTCCCGCGAGGACGGCGACGAGATGCCGCCGGGGGTGAACGAGCTCGTGCGCGTGTACGTGGCGCAGAAGCGCAAGATCTCCGACGGCGACAAGCTCGCCGGCCGCCACGGCAACAAGGGCGTCATCGCCAAGATCCTGTCCGAGGAGGACATGCCGTTCCTCGAAGACGGCACCCCGGTGGACATCGTGCTGAACCCCCTCGGTGTGCCCAGCCGGATGAACGTCGGACAGGTGCTGGAGACCCACCTCGGCTGGGTGGCCGCCAAGGGGTGGGACTTCGACGAGGCGCCCGAGTGGTTCGAGCGGATGGAGTGGGGCAGCGACATGCTGAGCCGGGCAGGCGACGGCAACGTGGCGAGCCCCGTCTTCGACGGCTGCCGCGAGGACGAGCTGTCGAGCCTGCTCGCGAACAGCCGCCCCAACCGCGACGGGCTGAAGCTCATCGACGGAGATGGCAAGGCGCTTGTCTACGACGGACGCACGGGCGACCCGGTCGACCAGCCCATCACCGTGGGCTACATGTACATCCTGAAGTTGCTCCACCTCGTGGACGACAAGATCCATGCGCGCTCGACGGGCCCGTACTCGATGATCACCCAGCAGCCGCTGGGCGGGAAGGCGCAGTTCGGCGGTCAGCGCTTCGGGGAGATGGAGGTGTGGGCCCTGGAGGCCTACGGCGCCTCCTACGCCCTGCAGGAGCTGCTGACGGTGAAGTCCGACGACGTGCTCGGCCGCGTGCGCGTGTACGAGGCGATCGTCAAGGGCGAGAACATCCCCGAGCCCGGCATCCCGGAGAGCTTCAAGGTGCTCGTGAAGGAGATGCAGAGCCTGTGCCTGAACGTCGAGGTCCTCTCGGCCGAGGGGCAGGAGATCGAGTTCCGGGAGAGCGACGAGGATGCGTTCCGGGCGGCGGAGGAGCTGGGCATCGACCTGTCGCGCCCTGAGCGCTACGGGGACGACCTCGGCATCGGCGGCTAGTCACACTGAGCAGCACCAACATCAGGAGCGGTACATGCTCGATGTAAACAACTTCGACGAACTGCGCATCGGCCTGGCCACGCAGGACCAGATACGCATGTGGTCGAACGGCGAGGTCAAGAAGCCGGAGACCATCAACTACCGGACCCTGAAGCCCGAGAAGGACGGCCTGTTCTGCGAGAAGATCTTCGGGCCGACGCGGGACTGGGAGTGCTACTGCGGCAAGTACAAGCGCGTCCGCTTCAAGGGCATCATCTGCGAGCGCTGCGGTGTCGAGGTCGTGCGCTCCAAGGTGCGCCGGGAACGCATGGGCCACATCGAGCTGGCCGCCCCGGTCACCCACATCTGGTACTTCAAGGGCGTCCCGAGCCGGCTCGGGTACCTCCTCGACCTGGCGCCGAAGGACCTCGAGAAGGTCATCTACTTCGCCGCGTACATCATCACCTCGGTGGACGACGAGGGCCGGCACAACGACCTGTCCAAGCTCGAAGCCGAGATCCACGCGGAGAAGCGCAAGATCGAGAAGCAGCTCGAGGTCGACCGGGAGCAGCTGCTGGCCGAGCTCGAGACGGAGCTGGCCGAGCTCGAGGCGGTGAGCGCGAAGGCCGACGTGGTGCGCAAGAAGCGCCGCGAGATCGAGAAGACCATCAAGGCGGTGACCCAGTCAGCGGAGGCCGATGTCGAGCGTCTCGACGAGGTCATCGACACGTTCCGCAGCCTGGCGCCCAAGCAGCTCATCGTCGACGAGCTGCTGTACCGTGAGCTGCGCGACCGCTTCGGCGAGTACTTCACGGGGGGGATGGGCGCCGAGGCGATCCGCGACCTGCTGGACCGCATCGACTTCGAGGCGGAGAACGAGCACCTGCGCCAGGTGCTCGCCGACGAGGCCGAGAAGATCAAGTCGGGCGCCCGCAAGGCCCGATCGCAGAAGGCCACCCGGGCGGTGAAGCGCCTGAAGGTCGTCGATGCCTTCCGCCAGACCGGCAACGACCCGACGGCGATGGTGCTGAAGGCCGTGCCGGTGATCCCGCCCGACCTGCGGCCGATGGTGCAGCTCGACGGTGGGCGCTTCGCGACCAGCGACCTGAACGACCTGTACCGCCGGGTCATCAACCGCAACAACCGCCTGAAGCGGCTGCTCGACCTGGGCGCTCCCGAGATCATCGTCAACAACGAGAAGCGCATGCTGCAGGAGGCCGTCGACGCGCTGTTCGACAACGGCCGCCGCGGCCGGCCCGTCACCGGGCCGGGCAACCGTCCGCTGAAGTCGCTGTCAGACATGCTCAAGGGAAAGCAGGGCCGGTTCCGCCAGAACCTGCTCGGCAAGCGCGTGGACTACTCGGGGCGTTCGGTCATCGTCGTGGGCCCCGACCTCAAGCTCGACCAGTGCGGCCTGCCGAAGCAGATGGCCCTCGAGCTGTTCAAGCCGTTCGTCATGAAGCGGCTGGTGGACCTCAACTACGCCCAGAACATCAAGAGCGCCAAGCGGATGGTCGAGCGTTCCCGGCCCCAGGTGTGGGACGTGCTCGAGGAGGTCATCCGCGACCACCCGGTGATGCTGAACCGCGCGCCGACGCTGCACCGCCTCGGCATCCAGGCGTTCCAGCCGAAGCTCGTCGAGGGCAAGGCGATCCAGATCCACCCGCTCGTGTGCGCGGCGTTCAACGCCGACTTCGACGGTGACCAGATGGCCGTGCACCTGCCCCTGTCCGCCGAGGCGCAGGCCGAGGCGCGCATCCTCATGCTGTCGGCCAACAACATCCTGTCGCCCGCGCACGGCCGTCCGATCGCCACGCCTACCCAGGACATGGTCCTCGGCACCTACTACCTCACGTACGCGGCCGAGCCGGGCGAGCAGGTCAACGGCCATGCGGCACTGGCGCGGGAAGACGTGCTCGCGGCGGCCCGCTCCGGCGAGCAGCGCATCCCGAGCTTCGCCGGCCCCGGCGACCTCATCATGGCGCTCGACGCCAAGGACGTTCACCTGCAGCAGTGGGTGCTCGTGCGTCTGCGCGACCGCGCGGTACGGCTGGAGGACGTCATCGACGACATCGAGGACGAAGACGGCGACGGCCTGGTCACCTCCTCGAAGGGTGTGCGGGTGCTCACCACGCCCGGACGGGTGCTGCTCAACGACGTCCTGCCGCCCGAGCTGCCGTTCCTCAACGACCTTGTCGGCAAGCGCGAGCTCGCGGACATCGTGAACCGCTGCGCCGACAACTTCACCCGCCACGAGACCGCGCGGGTGCTCGACGAGCTGAAGGACATCGGCTTCCGCTACGCCACCAAGGCGGGCGTGACCGTGTCGTTCGCCGACGTGGAGGCCCCACCGGAGAAGGCGGCCATCCTCGAGGAGCACGACGAGCTCGCGCAGAAGGTGGAGATGCAGTTCCGCAAGGGCGTCATCACCGACGACGAGCGCAAGCAGGAGCTCATCGAGACCTGGACCGAGGCGACCAACCGGGTGGCCACGGCGATGGAGGACAACTTCGGTCGCCTGAACCCCATCTACATGATGGCGGCCTCCGGCGCCCGCGGGAACATGACCCAGATCCGCCAGATCGCCGGCATGCGCGGCCTCGTGGCCAACCCGCGCGGTGAGATCATCGAACGGCCGATCAAGTCGAACTTCCGCGAGGGCCTGTCCGTGCTGGAGTACTTCATCTCCACGCACGGCGCGCGCAAGGGCCTGGCCGACACGGCCCTCCGAACCGCCGACTCGGGCTACCTCACCCGCCGCCTGGTCGACATCGCCCAGGACCTCATCATCCGCGAGGAGGACTGCGGCACGGAGCGCGGGCTGCCCGTCCCCGTCGGCGAGCGCGACTCGCAGATCCTCTACGGGCGGACCCTGGCCGATACCGTGCACTGGCCGGGTTCCCGCAAGCAGCTGCTCAAGGCCGGCGCCGAGATCGCCGACGGCGAGATCCGCCTCCTGCGCCAGGTGCTGCTCCACGGGGTGGATCCCGAGACCGGCGAAACCCTGGAGAACCAGCCCACCGACGAAGATCGCCTCGTGCGGGTCCGCACCGTGCTGAACTGCGAAGCCGCGGTCGGCGTGTGCGCCGCCTGCTACGGGCGTGCGCTCGCGGAGGGCCAGGGCGTCCAGATCGGGGAGGCCGTCGGCATCATCGCCGCCCAGTCCATCGGTGAGCCCGGCACGCAGTTGACGATGCGGACGTTCCACACCGGCGGCGTCGCGGGTGAGGACATCACCCACGGTCTGCCCCGCGTCGTGGAGCTGTTCGAGGCCCGCACCCCGAAGGGCAAGGCCGAGATCGCTCCCCACTCCGGAGTGGTGTCGCTGGAGGAGACCGAGAAGGGTCTCGTGCTCACCGTCGACGGCGGCGGGGAGGACAACACCACCGAGATCACGGTCCCGCGGCGCTCCCGCCTGACTCCCGGCATCGAGAACGGCGCACAGGTGCGGGTCGGCACCCAGCTCACCGAGGGGTCGATCGACCCCCACGAGATGCTGGAGGTGCTCGGCGCCCGCGAGACCCAGCGGCTGCTCGTCCGCGAGGTTCAGGAGGTCTACCGCTCGCAGGGCGTGTCGATCCACGACAAGCACATCGAGCTGATCGTCCGCCAGATGCTGCGTCGCGTCACCGTCATCGAACCCGGTGACACGAGCTTCCTCCCCGGCGAGCTCGTCGACCGCAACCGCTTCGCGGCCGAGAACCGCCGCGTCGTCGACGACGGCGGCGAGCCGGCCAACGGCCGCCAGATCCTCATGGGAATCACCAAGGCGTCACTTGCGACGGAGTCGTGGCTGTCCGCCGCCTCGTTCCAGGAGACGACCCGGGTGCTCACCGAGGCCGCGATCGAGGGCAAGAGCGACGACCTGCTGGGCCTGAAGGAGAACGTCATCATCGGCAAGCTCATCCCCGCGGGCACCGGCATGCGCCGCTACCGCGCGGTGCGCGCCCTGCCGACGGAGGTGCCCGAGCAGTCCGTCCCCGCCGACCTCCTCGACAGCTTCGGCGACCCCGAGTACGCCTACGAGAGCGACGAGGGGTGGACCATGGGGGAGGGCGGCTA